>JAANMX010000055.1_pt1 | contig 120638 bp, 101 predicted proteins | sample 7279681 | NCBI WGS metagenome assembly JAANMX01 (sample SAMN14094542, study PRJNA606508) | bioreactor metagenome | isolation source: A lab-scale SPAN reactor treating ammonium-rich wastewater day 351 | place: Ireland: Galway | collected 2018-01-01 | reverse complement strand
CAGCCCCTGGGCAGCCGGGAGTATGACACAATTCGCGCCCTGGCGGGAGTTGCACCGGTCACCAAACGCAGCGGTAAGAGTCTGGTAGTGCTACGACGCCAGGCGAGCAATCCGCGCCTTGTCGATGCTGCATACTTCTGGGGCCGGGCTGCCATCAGGGCGGATACCGCTGCACGTCTTCACTACCAGCAACTACGATCCAAAGGTCACACGCATGCCCGTGCGCTTCGTGGAGTTGTCGACCGCCTGCTCAATGTTGCCATCGTCATGCTGCGCAACCGCACCCTCTACGACCCCTCTCTTCGCCGACATCATACCGCACTCGCAGTCGACTCAGGCGCGTACCCTGCGCCTTCACATGCCGCTTGATAAAATGTGGGAAGTCCCACCCTAGACAGTCGTTGGACAGTCGTTGGACACCCACCCTGGCTCCCGGCGAAAGGTGGGCGGCAGTCGTTGGACACCTGTACGATGTTCGAGTGCCGCTTGGACATCCACCCAACCAGATTCACAAAAGATATTATTTTTCAAATGCTTACAACAAGTGCCGCTTGGATACCCACACAACCAGGTTCACAGAAAATCTTTATTTTCCCAATACTTATAGCAAGTGACTCAAATATCGGTCCCAAACCTGGATGAGTGGCTGCTCAATTTGATTGCTCTGGATCGATACGCACGGGGGCCCCGGTCGACAGGCATACCATTCGGACCAGCAAATCTCTCTCTGGCCAGTTCCCCCCTCGCGATCTTGGCACGCTGAGAGAGGACTCTCCGCCGCAGGTGCCCTTCCGCCACGGTCTCCTTCCCTGCGTCAGGCGGAACAACCAACCACTACCACGCATAGCCTTCTTCGCCATGTTGTGACACATCCAGACCCGTCGACTCATCCTCGCTGGGGAGACGCAGTCCGACTATCCTCTCGATCAGCAGGAGCAGGATTACCGAAACGGTCCCCGAGAAGGCGATGGTTACCAGAACCGCTTTGATCTGGTTCCAGATCAGCGGATGGACTCCACTGATGATGGCGCGGTACAGCCCCTCGTTGAGTGCGGGAATATTCGGGTTGACGTCTGGGCTGAAAAAGATCCCCGTGGCCAGGGCACCCCAGATACCACCTATACCATGCACACCAAAAGCATCGAGCGCGTCGTCATAGCCAAGCGCACGCTTCAGGTAGCTCGTCGACACGAAACAAAGAACGCCCGCAACGAAACCGATGACCAAGGCACCGCTCGGTTCTATAAAACCACAGGCGGGCGTCACGGCGACCAGACCCGCCACCGCGCCCGAGATGGCCCCCAGCACGGTCGGCTTGCCACGCAGGATCCATTCCACCGCGGGCCAACTCAAGGCCGCTGCGGCCGCCGCGACTTGAGTATTCGCAAAGGCTGTCACTGCCAGACCATTGGCACCCAAGGCCGAACCAGCATTGAACCCAAACCAACCCACCCACAGCATACTGGCGCCAATAAAGCTGAACACCAGAGAATGCGGGGGCATCGCGATCTGCGGATAGCCCCTGCGCCTACCGAGCAGCAACGCGGCCACCAGCGCTGCGATCCCAGACGAGATGTGCACCACGGTACCACCGGCAAAATCAAACGCGGCCCAACCGATCGCGCCAAACCCCCAATTGAAGAGACCCTTCTTCCCCCACACCATGTGTGCAAGCGGCAGATAGCACACGATTAGCCAACCGATGCTGAACAGCAGCATGGCCGAGTACTTCATCCGCTCAGCAAATGCGCCCGTGATCAGTGCCGGCGTGATGATGGCGAACATCAACTGGAATACGGCAAACACGCCGAAATTGATCGTCGGCGCATAATCCAGATTGATCGGGAACCGGTTGGCGTGAGTCGCCAGCGCGTGATCGACCACCACCCCCTTCAGCATCACGAATTCCCCGAACCCACCCCAGATCCTACCGGCACCACCGAAGGCGATCGCAAAGCCAAACACGGCCCAGATGACACTGACCACAGCGACCAGTGAAAACGTCTGCATCATCGTACCAAGCACATTCTTGCGGCGGACAAGACCACCGTAAAACAGCGCCAGCCCGGGGATGGCCATGAACAGCACCAGCAGAGAACTGGTGAGCATCCATGCGTTGTCACCGTTCCTGATGCCCGATTCTGCCGTGTAGGTACCGACCCACGTCCTGGCTGCATCAATGCGCATCTGCACAGGGTCGACGGCAGCCTGCCCCATCGAGTCGACGGGAACGAGTCGCGGTGCGTCGGCGCGGGCACGCGCACCCACGGCAAGCAGTGTTCCCACCGCCAGGCCAACGATGACGCATTTATATCCGTATCCCATGGCCACTCCTTTCTCGGTAGATCTGCCTTATAGGTTTCCGAACTGATAGATAAGCTCCAGAGCGCCAGTTAGATTATTCGTATCTTTAAGGTATTTTGTTATATTTGCCAGTGATGCATCACTCACAATGTCGTATCTACCTTCAAGACATACGGTTAATCCTGGGGTAAGAGTATATGTTGGTGCAACTGTTATGGACATACCGCTTGCATTACTATTGACTACGATAATGTCATATCGCAATGTCGTAGCTACACTACTGGTAATTTTATAATTTCCCATGATCATTAGACCGACATCGGTGGCATCGGCATGGAGGTCGATTGCCGTCGCAATATCGAATCCCAGCGACAGCGACTCACCGCTGGAAAAAGAGCCGTCGATGTCGAATTTGAGAGGCCGATCGCCTTCGTGTCCTCGACCTTTGTTGGTCAGCAGTGCACTCAAACCGAGCCGGCCCACTCGCCCAAGTGCAATCCCGAGCCGATCCCCCACGGTCGGCGTGCCCAGTCGTCTCGCCATGGCAGAGTCATCATCCGTCGGCGCTGCCGACACGTACATTTTCAGATCGGTCGAGTCAGAAAACGTGAACTGCCCGAGTGCGCCGATCATTTCGGTCGGAAAAAAATAGAGGAAGATATTCGAGTTGGAATACTGGAAGAGATCCGGCGGATCGGCCAATTCATAACCGATCGGCGCATACCATTTGCCGATCGACAGTCTCATACTGCCGGTATCGTTTTGGGCATAGGCATAGGCTTCACGCGCCCTCAAGGACAATGTACCGCTGCCTTCCGACCGATTACCCGTGTCCTCATCGGTTCCATCGGTCGCAACGAACTGCCGCCAGCGGCCATTCAACTGCAGGTGACCGCCAAAGTTCCGGTTGATCGAGTAATTCATCCGCAAAGCAGCCTCGAACAGCCCGTAAGTGGGATTGCCGTCTTCCTGGCTGTATGTGAGTGCCTGGTCCAGCCAGCCTTTGTATTCGAATTGCGGATATGATCGCTCGACCGTGGGGACCTCGGCTTGGAGCGCGGGCAAGGTCATTGTGTCGCCTGTGTGGGCCTTGCTTTCCGTGTCCCCGTCGGGTCTGGGCAGCATATGCGTCACGCCCTGTTCTTCGGCCCCGACAACGCCGCCCACGGCGAGAGTCAGGGTGGCGAGCAACGGAAGGATCCGCTTGTCGAGGTACCTCCTCTTCGGAATGGACCTCGTGGCGCTCGCCGAAACCGATCGCCTGACATGGCACCGGCATGCACATCTGCCGTGGTGCGCCAGACACCTGGAGTCGCCAATGGCGACAATGCTGGCCTCGCGCACCTTGCCAGTGATGCCACGACGATGGAGCGCATCGGAAAGCGGCGCCCCCTGTGTACCGAGGAGGATGGTCCCAATTTCAGGCTTGGAAGCACTAGTCAGGATGCACCCGGGGACGCAGTACGACCGGGGATAGTCCTTCCAACAGAACAAGGATTCCTCCCTGGCAGGCGCATGCTCACAAATGCCTGTCTGATCGCGCATCCCTCCCCAAGGGTCGTAAGAGATGACAGAGGCAACGGTCTCCTTCATCGAGGTGGCCTTTCCGCGGTCGGTCCCCGCTGACAGCATCAATGGTTTCGCAGGACAGTGGTTTTCGACTCTGGCCAGACTCTCTACAAAGCGCGTGCCAATCGTGTTCACCGGGGTAGAACGACGGAAGGGAGTGAACCTTGCCTACGGATCAGGCAACGACCACAGGCACTGCTACGCCGTTATGCAGGCCGACGGGGGCCGTGCCGGAAGTGGAGATGCCGCTTGGACACCTACATAACTATGGCCTACAATACCCCTTATTTTCCCAATACTTACAGCAAGAGACTCGAGCATCGGCCCCGTAAAATCATCCGTTTCACACGGTCTGCTCCGATTGCCGCGACGTTGCTGCCAACATCGCGAAAGGCTCTGAATTTCCCGCTGGATTGCGGAATCGATGCTTGTGAGTGCTGTTCAAGGGCCTTCGCTTCATGCGTCGCAGTCAGGCCAGGGGGTTACGGTTGCACAGGGAAATCCGCAGGCGTTGCCTCTGGTGTGGAATGGGTAATGTGAGCGAGACGGTGTGGTGCCGCCGGTGCCTGCATATACGGGGTCGATGCTGCTCCGACGGGGTTTACCAACCGAGTTGTTGTTTGGCCTCGTCGGACATCATGGATGGTTCCCACGCTGGTTCCCAGACGAGTTGGACCTCGACCTCGACAGATGGGAAATTCTCGTGGATCACCGCCTCGATCTGCTCGGTGATGTAGGCGTGCAAGGGACACGCGGCACTGGTCATCGTCATGTCGACATGCACGTGATTACCCTCGACCCTCACGTCGTACACCAATCCCAGGTCAACCACATTCACACCGAGTTCTGGATCTAGGACCACTCGTAGCGCCTCACGCACTTCGTTGGCGTCGATCATGCGACACTCCTCCTCGGCGCACTCTGCGCCGCTCGCAAACCGCCGATTACAGCAGTAACGGTGTTGGCAAAAAACAACAGAACCGCAACCGCGTTCAAACCCGTCCCCCACTGGCGCATTGTCCATCCACCCCACAGGTCCCCTCCTACACGCAACAGCAACGACACGTGCAACAGGCCGAGATGGACGTAGTAGGAACCGCGGTATGGTACCGCCAGACCCAGCACCGCCGGAAAGATGATCGGGGCATGCCCGAAGATCATCGTGAACACAAATCCGAGAAAGACCGAGTGCAATATGGCGTCGTAGTACGGTCCGGCGAACACCGGCCCGTACCACAGCATCAGGGAACCGGACACAGCCAACCAGACGTACCCGGAGAGCAGACAGGCCGCTGTGTACCGTGTCAGCCCGCGCATCCGAACCGTGCGACGCGCAATGTCATAACGCACCAACCATGCCGCCATGGCCAACAAACTGACTCCCAGGAGCACCACGCCAACCCGACTACCGAGCCCACCAGCAAGCAATCCTGCGGCAAAAACCACCAGCACCGCCATGAATAGACCGGTGCCGAGCCGGCTCCGCGGCAATACACGCGTCAACTCGAGCCGCTCCGCAGCGATCGTCAGCACCAGGAATGCCATCCACCACGAAACCGTCGCTGCCATGGACGCCATCTGAAGCCAGAGCCCGTTGGCAATCACCAAAGCAAGTGCACCAAGCGCGAGAATCTGTGTGAAGAAGACCGGCTGCCGAATCCAGACGTTCAACGAAGCCGCCAGCAGGACCAATCCACCCGCCGTCATCAGTAACGCCGGTAAATCGTGCGGCGCTCCAACCAGGATTGTCAGCGTTCCCAGACCGCAACAGATCGGTGCCAACCAGGCCCAACCGTTGCCGAGCGCCACCGCTCTTTCGAGACCGATGAGCGTACCCAGAAACCCCGCCACCATGAGCGGGCCATGCGCCAGCGGAAAGGTCGGCCGCAACAACGGCAAAATCAGTCCGACACGCAGCAACCCCGACCACAAACCGGTGAGCAATGCCACCAGCCCGAGCGCCATCAACGGAAAACGCATCGGCGAACGTGCCGAACTCATCCTGCCCCCTCGTCACCCGCAGCCCGTACCTCGACACGGATCGGCACACCCGCAACCAAACCAGTCGACCTCATGGGTCCATTTTGGCGAAGCACTGCATTGAAAGCGAGTGTGCGGCACAAAATGGCAGGTAATAAGGCGTCAGAGGACGGAACTGGTGGCCGCCACATTCCAATCCGTGCGCGGATTCTTGAGCCTGCCGTTTTTCGGGACTAAGTGAGCGTCAACAGGCGGGCTGCCCCGCGCCGGATGAAAGATGGACATGGATGACAATATCGCGCCGGGACAGCCCGGCATCCCTCCACGCTGGACCTCGAGTGCAAAGTCGGGTGTGGGAACCGCTATCGGTGGCCTGAGCCATATCTGGTTCACGATTTCACACGGCATCATCAACGAGGTGTACTATCCGCGGATCGATCATGCGAACACTCGCGACTTCGGCCTCCTGGTGGCCGACGGCAAGGATTTCTTCTCCGAGGAGAAACGCCATTGCCACTGTGAAATCCAGCCGCTTTCGCAAGGTGTCCCCGGATTTCTCCTCACCAATACGTGCCGGGATGGACGGTACCGCATCCACAAGACCGTCATTACCGATCCACTCAGCGACGTGCTGCTCCAGAAGATTCGCTTCGAAGCGTTGCAGGGCGAACTTGCCGACTATCGGGTCTTTGCCCTGCTGGCTCCTCACATCGGCAATCGCGGTTACGGCAATTCGGGTCGCTACGGGACCTACAAGGGCATGCCGATGCTCTTCGCGCGTCGCGATCCCACTGCGCTGGCACTCGCCTGTTCGACGCCATTTTCCCGCATGAGCTGCGGCTATGTGGGCACGAGCGATGGATGGCAGGACATCAAGGCGCACAAGCGAATGGCCTGGTCCTACCGTAGTGCACCCGACGGCAACATCGCACTCACAGGCGAAATCGATCCCTCGCAATGCAATGGCGAGTTCGTCCTCGCGCTGGCGTTCGGACGCACCGAATCAGAGGCGGGGCAACGGGCCCGGGCGGCACTGCTGGATGATTTCGACAACATCGCGAACGCCTACCAGCAGGGCTGGCATAACTATCAGGCGCGGTGTCACGATCTCGGCCGAATCGGCGATAGCGGTTTCGACCATTATCGTGTCAGCACCGCCGTGCTGCGGTCGCATGAGGAAAAAGGCTTTCGTGGCGGAATCATCGCCAGCCTGTCGATTCCCTGGGGCTTCGCCAAAGGCGATGATGATCTGGGCGGCTATCACCTGGTGTGGCCGCGCGATCTGGTGGAAAGTGCGGGGGGACTGCTGGCGGCCGGCGATCTGGTCGGTGCGCGACAGGCACTGAAGTACCTGATGTCCACGCAGGAGCCGGACGGACATTGGCCGCAGAACATGTGGCTCGACGGAACACCCTACTGGTCGGGCACCCAGATGGATGAGACAGCATTCCCGATCCTGCTTGCCGATGCCCTACGCCGTGCCCATGCACTGGACCACATCGATCCCTGGCCGATGGTCCGTCAGGCCGCTTCGTATCTCGTGTGCAACGGCCCGGTGACACAACAGGATCGCTGGGAAGAAGACGGTGGCTATTCGCCGTTCACCCTGGCCGTGGAGATCGCCGCACTGCTGGCTGCCGCCGATTTCGCCGATCTCTACGGCGAGGCGGATGCAGCACGGTACCTGAGAGAAACGGCTGACGCCTGGAATGATTCCATCGAATACTGGACCTTCGCCCGGGACACCGAGCTGGCGCGTCAGGCCGGTGTAACCGGGTACTACGTGCGCATCGCGCCGGTCGATGTCTGCGAAGCAGCCTCTCCAACGCATGGTTTCGTCGCCATCAAAAACCGCTCTCCGGGGGAGAGTGCAAAGCCGAGCGCAGCCATCGTGAGCCCCGATGCCCTGGCGCTCGTACGCTTCGGCCTGCGTGCAGCAGATGACCCACGCATCGTGGACACTGTGGCAATCATCGATCGGTTATTGAAAACCGAGACGGCCAGCGGCCCTGTATGGCACCGATACAACCAGGATGGCTACGGAGAGCATGCGGACGGCCACGCTTTCGACGGAACAGGAATCGGCCGCGGCTGGCCCCTCCTCGTCGGTGAGCGCGCACATTACGAAATTGCACGTGGCAACCTGGCTGAAGCGCGGCGCCTCTGCGGAGTCATGGAACGCCAGAGCAGTTCGGGCGGGTTGCTTCCCGAACAGATCTGGGACACCGCCGATGTGCCGCAACGTGAACTGTTCAATGGGCACCCCTCCGGCTCGGCCATGCCTCTGGTCTGGGCCCATGCCGAGTATATCAAACTGCTGCGTTCGCTACGCGATGGTCGAGTCTTCGACACACCCCCACAACCGGTACAGCGATACATCCAGGACAAAACCACCACCCCCTATGCCGTCTGGCGGTTCAACCATAAATGCCGCTGTTTCCACGCAGGCAGGAGCATACGCGTCGAAGTGCGTGCCGCAGCGCGCGTCCGTTGGAGCCTCGACGAATGGAAAACCGTACAAGAGACGGCAACGCAAGACAGCGGACTCGGCATGCACTATGTGGACTTGCCGACGGATCGATTGCCGGCGGGCGGCGTCGTACAATTCACCTTCTTCTGGATCGAGGCGGATCGATGGGAAGGCCGGAACTTCACAGTCTCGGTACGCCCACCGGAGTGATCCCCATGGGCGCCCTTCGGGCATCTCTTTCGGCTTTCGTTGCGGCACCAGTCGCTGGCAAAGACAATGTACAGCCCTGCCCTGGAGCAGGCTGATAAAACGGCCATGGCGAGATCTTCCCGTCCCTTCACGCCGCGATCCGGCGTACGTGCCATCATCGCCTACAAATTCACCAAAGCAGGAATCGAAGGGATCGGGGCTCTCTTCGTGGGTATTTCGGCAGCGTTGGGCCTGACACCGGGAACAGCCGGAGCGGTGCGCTTCCTGCACGAACATATTTCAGCGGAATGGAGTCAATGGTTATCGACGCTGCTTGCCGGTGTTGAGCAACCGAACCATCTGCGAATGGCTGCCACGGCGCTGGCACTGGATGGAATCTGGACGGCGCTTGAAGGGCTATGTCTTCAGCGCGGATGGCGATGGGGTCCCTGGCTGGTGGTGGCCGCCACGACCGCGCTCCTGCCGATCGAGGTTGCTGGCATCCTGCGCCACGGCGCCCAGGTAGAGCGCCTTCTGATCTTCGCCGCCAATCTGCTGGTGGCAGTCTACCTCGCCTGGTACGCGTACCGGCGCCCACTATTACGGAGCGACTGAAAGAACTGCCAGGGCTGAAATCATTGCCTGCGCCCCTCGAACAGGCAAAATGAGCGTATGACAGAACAATCCTTAAAGAAGCGACTGGAATCCGTTTCACATCGCAGCACTCTCAAGATCACCACCATCGGAAGAAAAAGCGGTAAAAAGCACTCGGTAACGATCTGGTTCGTCGTCGACGGGAAGACGGTCTATCTGGCGACTCTGAATGTGAAACGAGACTGGGTGCGGAACGTCGAGAAAAATAGTCAGGTAGAACTCGACATCGGCGAGACGGTGTTCCGGGGAGAAGCCCGGCGGCTGACCGAGCCAGTCCGGATCCAACAGGTCCAGACACTGCTCAGCAAAAAGTACTGGTTGGCATGGATCGGTTCCTGGGTCGGATTCGTTCCGGATGGCTCGTTCGTGGTGGCGATCAAGGGCTGACGCGGCACGCCACGGAGAACGATACCTGATGTTGGTCATGGCGCGACGCAATGAACGTCATTTCCCCGGTTTTTCTACCAGATATGGCTGGATGGATAGCGACCGGATCTGAAGGAGAGCACATGAAGTCCGTGGACGGCGTTGGTTTGAATGACGTGAAGGCGGTTTACGGTGGTGCAGAGGGTGATCTCTGGGAACTGCTGATGGGGCAACAAATCCACATCGGCGGTTTCAAATCCTCGATGGATCTGGCCGAACGGGCCGGAATCGGCGCTGGCATGCAGGGGGTCGATCTCTGCTGCTGCAGCGGTGCCGGTATGCGGTTTTTGATTCACTTTCGCAATGTTGCCTCGATGACCGGTGTCGATGCCACGGAAACGGTTGTCGGTCGCGGCAAACAGAGGGCCCAGGAAGAAGGGATTGCGGAACGGGTCAAATTCGTCCTGGGCGACGTAACCCGCAGTGGTCTGCCTCCAGGAAGCGCCGATTTCGTCTGGGGAGAAGATGCCTGGTGTTATGTGGTCGACAAGCCGGGGCTCATCGCGGAAGCCGCGCGTGTGGTGAAGCCGGGTGGCACGATCGCCTTCACCGACTGGGTCGAGGGGCCCACCGGTCTTTCCGGTGCTGAAGCCGAGCGATTCCTGAAAGGGATGAAATTCCCGAATGTCCTGGACATTCCGGGCTATGCGCGATTACTCGAGGAAAACGGCTGTACTGTGGTCGAAGCCAGTGACACGGGCCGGTTTGCGGAACACGTCGATCTCTATCTGAAGATGGTCGACATGCAGCTCACCTTCGACGCCTTGAGGATCATCGGGTTCGACCTCAACGCGCTGCAGGCGCTCGGCGCTGAAATCGCCTTCTACGGCGAGCTTGCAGCCGCAGGGAAGATTGCACAGGGACGATTCATCGCACGGCGAAAGGAATAGTGGGCCGGGGCCGTAAACGGGACCAGACGATCAGCACATCGCTTCCATGGCCTGGAACGCCTTGTAGGTGGTGTAGCCGCCTGACAGGTTCCGGACCCGGTAACCGTGCTGCAATAAGAAGCGTACCGCATAGTAGGCCCGCTGTCCCACACCGCAGCAGACCCAGATTTCGCGATCTCGCGAGAATTCGGTGACCCGCGAGCGAAGCTGGGACAGCGGCAGGTTGATCGCCTGTGGGATATGTCCGCGAGCGAACTCTTCGGGATCGCGCACATCGATCAGCAGGGCATCGGTCGTGGTGACTTCATTCCAGTCGGCGACCGGCATGTCACCGTTCAACACATTCGTCGCCAACATTCCCGCGAGATTGACGGGATCTTTGGCCGCGCCGAACTGGGGCGCGTAGCAGAGTTCCGCTTCGGCAAGATCCTGCACCGTGCCTTTGAACTGGATCGCGGTGGCAATCACATCGATCCGCTTCTCCACACCCTCCCATCCCACCGCCTGGGCGCCGAGGATCCGTCCGTCCGGCACGGAAAAGAGAAGCTTGAGATGAATCGGCCGGGCGCCGGGGTAATAGCCAGCGTGGTGTCCCGGATGGAGATAGACCTTTTCGAAGGAGGTTACCCCAGCGCGGCGCAGTCCTTTCTCACTCGCACCGGTCGAAGCCACCGTCATGCCCAGCATCCCCACGACTGCTGTCGCCTGCACGCCGCGGAATCTCGTCTCACGCCCGGCGATAGCCTCGGCGGCAACACGGCCCTGGCGATTTGCGGGTCCCGCAAGGGGAAGCACTGTCTCCTGACCGGTCAGCACATCGGATACTTCAACGACATCGCCGACGGCCCAGATGTGGGGGTCGGACGTCTGCATCCGCTCGTCCACGACAATGCCACCGCGCGCACCGATTTCCAGGCCGGCCTGTTTCGCAAGTGTGCTTTCGGGCCGTACGCCAAGGGCAAGAATGACCAGATCCGCAGAGAACCGGGCACCACTTTCAGCCACTACGAACAGACCGCCGCCAGCGCTCTCTTCGATGGCCGCCAGGCCATCTCCCAGGTGAAGTTGTACTCCCTTTCCGGCGATGTGCTCGATGAGCGGGGCTGCCATTTCAGGATCCAGCGGCGGCATGAGTTGCGGCATTTTCTCGAGGATCGTCACGCTGATGCCGCGGTGGACCAGATTCTCGACCATTTCCAGGCCGATGAAACCGCCTCCGACGACGACAGCAGTCTTCACCTGACGATCGGTGATCCAGGAGCGGATCGCGCGTGTGTCAGGGATGTTGCGTACGGCAAAAACACCCGGGAGTTGAACGCCCGGTAGCGGTGGCCGGACCGGCGCAGCCCCGGGAGACAAGACCAGCACGTCGTAGCGCTCAACCCGGCTCTCGCCGTTGCGGAGATCCCGAACCTCGATGGCACGCGATTCCCGATCGATCGCCGTAACCTCGGTTTCTGTATGCACATCGATGTTGAACCGCTCACGAAACATCTCACTCGAAGCTACGAGGAGTTGGCGCTCATCCGCAATGACGTTGCCGACATAGTACGGTAGTCCACAGTTGGCGAACGAGACGTGTGGCCCGCGATCGAATACGACGATCTCCACCGATTCGTCGAGCCGGCGCAGGCGTGCTGCGCAAGAGGCGCCACCGGCCACGCCACCGACGATGAGAACGCGGCGAGGCCTGGCGGTAGAAGACAAAATGGATCTGGACTTTCCATGACTCATGGCAGGCTCTCCCTCTGCATACTTCCTGGCGGGTTAGAGACCCAACGAACGAAAAGGGTTCCCGTATTCCCCAGGGCGACTGGAAATTCGCCTGTGCCTATCAGGAGGACACGTGATTGCGAAAGGTAGGGTCCCGGTTCAGCTTGACACCCCCTGATGGCGCCAGCGATTCTGCATCGAGACACGCTATGGACAAGCCATGAATCCAACACGAACCCCAGGGAGACCATTCTCTTTTGCCATGGGCGAACGGAGCAGTGAACTGGCTCCGAGTCTGGCCATTCTCGTCTCAACGATCTTCTGGGGAACCTTATGGATTCCTCTTCGGCAACTCGACACGGCGGGGTTTGGCGGACCCTGGGCCACGACCATCGGCTTCACCCTTCCCCTGATCGTCCTGTTTCCGATCGCGATCGTACGCCGGCATTCGATCTTCGCTGGCGGCAGGTCTCTTTTGCTCGCCGGGTTCGTGATGGCGTTGTGTCTTGCGCTCTATTCGGAGGCGTTGCTTCGCGGTTATGTCGCGCGGGTCGTCTTGCTCTTTTATCTCACACCGGTGTGGAGCGCGGTGCTGGCTCGTTGGTTTCTTGGAGATCGGATCACAGGTGCGCGCCTGGCAACGATCGGCCTCGGACTTCTGGGAATGCTGGTCGTCTTCGGCGAGGGATCAGGGATACCGGTTCCCAGCACGGTTGCGGAATGGATGGGGCTGCTTTCAGGATTCCTGTGGGCGGTTTCCATGGTTTTCCTGCGCCGTCTGGTCCCCGAGACATCGGAGTTTGACAAGATTTTCGTCTTGTTTCTCTTTGCCGGTATCCTCTTCGTCCTGCTGACGCTCATACCCGGTGGCCGCGCCTGGGCTGCCCCCGGCACAGTGGCGTTTGGCCGTTCTGTGATCTGGCTGCTTCTCTTCGGATTGATCTGGATGCCTCTGGTCATCTGGCTCACGCTGTTCGGCGGCAGCCGACTTGCACCCGGAAGAGTGGCCGTGCTCCTCATGCTGGAAGTCGTGATTGCCCTGGTCTCGGCTGCAATTCTGACCGACGAACCGTTCGGATTGAGGGAACTCCTGGGTGGCACGCTCATCGTCACCGCCTGCGGTTCGGAATTCTTTACGAACCAATCCGCGACGGACAGAAAGGCAGAGACGACCCAAAGGGCGTGACACACCCGGTGGACTTCCCGCAGACTCCGGCCACTGGATGGGAAATCGCAGGTAGCCGTCCCGTGCTCCCGCCCGCTCAGAGTTTCAGCACAACCTCGAGGTAGCCGAAATCCGCCTGTTTCCCACGGTAGATCCGATCGATCACGGCACCGCCAAAAACGTGCGTGTAGTAGAGGTTCGTATTTACAGAGGAGTTCCAGTCGTAGCTGAGTGTCGTCTCGACGAGGGTAAGCAATTCACGCATACCGTTCGCCGGTCGCCCCGCATAGCCGAAGCCCTCGGGCCGGTTCCGGTCCGTGATCGTTGCACCTGAGCCCGCATACCAGAGGTCACGATTTTCGGTGAGGCGCACCGCATGGAAATCGGTGCGTGAGAGCAGGCCCGGGATCGGCCGAAGCAGGAGTGAGCCATAGGCGTCCTGCGAATTCATCATGTTGTAGAAAGTCGAGAAGGAATAGAGACGCCCGGTCGGCAGGAGTTGAAAGAAAGTGCCGTGCTCATCGTCGTTCGGGTTATTGTCACCCGACGCGCGCGTCAGGCCGCCGCGCAGCCAGGGTTTGCCAGGCCATTTCGGCTGCCAACCCACTTCCGCATCGTAGGCCCATGCGAAATGATCGAGCAGCCCCCAATCACCACGTTGCAGAACGCCCCACAACAGGACATCGAAAGATCCAACATCGGTATGGATGACATGAATGAAATTGGCGCCGCCCGTGTGGATCTGCACGCCGGCTGCGCGCTCCGCGGCGTTGTTTCGCACAGCGAGCGGCCGGTTGTCAGTTTTCGTCTGATGCCGCCCGTCATCGTAGTAGATGTAGAAGAGGCGAGCATCACTGATCGACGATGCGCGTTTGGCGAAGAGGTTGAATCCGGCATACGCCAAGGTGACATCACCGAGTTCCCTCATGGCGTTCAGATCAAAGCCCCCCTGTGTCGGGCGCGCTCCCATCAAAGTCACGTTGTAGGGTTCACGGTTCAACGCCAGAACACCGCCGTCGAAGGCACGGCCGATGTGGGACCAACCAAAGGGTCCGATCAGGCGTTGTGAGATCCGCATATTCTTCAGCCAATCCACCGTGGCGTCGCCGGTGAGCGCTTCGCTTCCTTCCGCAAACTCGAAACGCCCACCTTTCAGGGAGAGTCCGGGAAGACCGAGCTTTTTCAGAGTGAGGTAGCCCTGTTTGAGAAACACCCCCGTGTCGTTACGCCGGCGGTTACTCTGGAAATAGTTGGCACCAACACCGAGGTTGCCCTCCGGAGCCGGTGCAATCGCCGTCGTGGGCAAATCGATCAGTGCGGAATTCTGCCCTTCTGCGAAGACCTCGAACCAGTCATCCTTCCACCTCAGAGAAAGGCGTGCCTGCGTGCCGATGAAGTCGTAGTCGTTGTTCTGAACTCCGGCAGGCTCGAACCAGTTCCACAGCTCCCAACGTGTGCGCAGGCTTGCTCCCACCGAAAGCTTCGGTGAGACCGCATCCACACTCATTTCGGCCGGTGCGCCTGCGGCCATGGCCAACACCACACACGACACAACCAGGTAGCGAAGTTGCAACATCGTCGATCCCCTCCCGTCTGGCACCGGCAATGATCGGCTCGACACCAGAGCTATCACGAATCAGGCGAACTCCCCAAAAACCAACCAGAAGATTTCTACGCCTGTACCGTCCTGAGGCAACACCGGCGGTCCAGACATCTCCATGGCAACAAAGGCACCCACGCTCCCGCCCACAAGGTAGGCGCATCTGCGCCATGGATGATTTCGATCAGGGCCTGTGGTGGCAATGGGCTGGCCTGTTCGACCCGCATCGACGAAGACGGGAACGGATCCACGAAAGGTCTCTCATCCCGGGTGTTTTCGCGTGATTGTGCCGGCCAATTTCTCTGCTGTGGCTGTCCGCAGATCCCACATGCTACGAGCAGCGCATGCAAAGATGGAAAGGTCGCGGGATCGCACATCGGGGTTGCTTTGTTTTCCTGGCCGTCGCTGCACTGACCGTTATGGGTTGCGGGGAAAGTGACAAATCGCCGGTAGGTGGACAGGGAACCACGGCCTCAATCAGTGGTGACGCGACGATTTTCGCCGAACCACCGTACGGTCGAATCGACAACGCCAGGATCACGATCCTCGAATATCCGGAGCGCTCCTTTCTCACGGGCCCCGACGGTCACTTTCATTTTGAAGGATTGCCGGTAGGTGGAGAAGTAACTCTCGTCATGGAACATCCGGATTACCCACCTCTTCAGACAGGAACCATCACGGTGGGCGCCGGGGGCGCCGAACGTATCACATTCCAGGCACCCGATTACGTGATCTACACATTGTTCGCAGGAGCCGTTCACACCGAGCCAGATCCGACCCGTTGTCAGATGGTGACCACCGTCACACGAAAAGGAAAGTCGATTTACGACGGAGGCGCGCATGGCGAAGCGGGAGCCACGGTCAGCATCACACCGCCGTTGCCACCCGAACACGGCCCGATCTACTTCAACGCCAGCGTCATTCCGAACCGTAAGCTTCGGGAAACCAGTGACGATGGAGGAGTCCTCTTCGTCAATGTGCCGCCGGGTGAGTACACATGGACAGCATACAAGGAAGGGGTGCACTTCACGCAGGTCAAGATGAAGTGCCGTGCAGGATACCTCGTGAACGCATCCCCGCCCTGGGGTCTTCAAGCGCAATAAGTTGACGGCATGAATCCGGTGGGCAGTTTCGGACCCCCAGCCGCTCCGTCTCTCGTTTCTGCGTCGATGAAGGGAGCCGAAGTCGAAACGGTAAGAAACCCGAAACCGAAACCCACCGGAGGTCACCCGGGACGGGTGACTATCGGAGGCCTCGATGGCCTACATGTACGGTGTGTACGATCGAAACGTAACGCCAGGCGTGACCGCGCCGGACTCGAACAGGACGCACGGTTTTCCGTTCACGCTCGCAAACCAGCGCTACCGCACTGATCACCAGGAGCGCAACCAGGGTCACTCCAAACAGGGCACCGAACGGGAAGGCCATCGGCAGTGGCGATATCACGCCACTCGAAAAAGACATCCAAATCGGCATCATCTCGTTCACCTCGCTTTCGAGGGTAAACTAAGCATTTTTGCCGGAATTACAGCCCCTGAAATTCCAATGATTGAAAAATAAGATGTGCGAATGAATACAATCTGCATTCTTCCTATTGGGCATCCGTATCTTCACGACCATGTGTGCTACGTTCCAGCAGTCCCGGTGTTACCCGGACAGCCAGCCAGCACAGCATCGCCCAGGCGATTCCGGCCGACCAACCGGCGAGGACATCGGTCGGATAATGCGCCGCCAGATAGATTCGACTCATTCCGATGACGGCCGTCAGCGACAGGGCTGTTCCCAGAATATAGAGGCGATCCCGCTTGCGATGCGCCAACCGAGCCAGAAGGACAGCAAGCGACAGATAGACGGCGGCTGAAGCCATTGCGTGCCCGCTGGGAAAACTCTTGCTCGTTTCTTCGACGAGCCTTGGGACAACCGTAGGACGCTCTCGCGCAAAATGGTTTTTCAGCACCGAATTGAGAATTCCCACGCCGGAAGACGCGAGAAGGACCAGGACAAAGGCGCCGTAGCGGCGATTCAGGATAATGTATCCAGCAACTGCGAGTGTCACTAAAGTAATCACCGTCTCACCGCCCAATGCAGTCACATCTACGGTGGCTCGATATACCCAGTGTGGTCCGATCGGAACAGCAGGATTCTCCCGGAGGCGCAGTCCCTTGATGATCCGTTCATCCAGTGTCTGCGTCGTTCCATTGGAGACGTGATCGGCAATCTCCAGAAATCCCCAGGTGCCTCCCACGATCAGGGCAGCCGCAACGAGCACCGAAAGTTCCAGCCGGCCAACGACACCGACGATGCCACGAAACCAGCGAATGGAATGGTGCCGGAGACGTGATGCCGGTTCCCGATTGCTCATGCGAGTGTCGTCTTCATGATCGTTGTCGTTCCAACCCATGCGGTGCCGTCTCGCCTCAAGTACCACTTATAGGATGCAACAGACGGCCTCAATGGATGATTCTCTCACCGATGGCGATCACCCGGCCCGAAACGGCCATTTCAAACGGATCCAGGCAGCATCGTTTGCAATCGGACAGCACCGTACGGATCAGCTCCGTGACAGCAGGGGGTTACCGGTACTTCAGTCTTCAATAGCACTCACTTGCTCGATCAAACCGCTCGAAGCTGAACGATAGCACGCCTCTACGACAGCGACCGCACGGAGTCCTTCCTCGAAGGGTATCGGCACGGGAGTGCCCGAACGTAACGCATGACTGAACGCGGCGATCGTCTCCCGCACCGTCGGCACGGGATCAGGAAGCGGAATCGGCGTTTGTGTGGTGCCGTGCACCTCGAACGCATAATTCAAAAGATGGTCCCCGATGAGTTGTCCCTGTTCACCGCACACTTCAATTCCGGCCGTTCGGCTATTTGTGGCCCGTGAACCGGCGACCGTGGCAAGAATACGCCCACCGTCGAGTTCCAGAACGGCGGCGAAATTGTTGTCGGTATGGACGGACCCCACATGGCCGATACGGGCACTGACGCGCGTCACGTTGGCTCCGCCCAGAAGGCGGGCCAGGTCGAAGCAGTGCACACCGGTATGCAGAAGCATCCCGCCACCCGAGATCTGCTCGTCTTCAATCCATCCCGGCCGTGAGGGTTCGAACCGCTGTCCGATCCGCAAAGCGTGTACCGCACCGATCCGCTCACGAGCCCTCAGGAGTGCCTGCACGACCCCATTGTACCGTAGCGTCTGCGCTACCATCGCCGGGATGTCGGCCCGGCGTGCCGATCGAAGCATTTCGAGTCCAGAGGCGACACAGGTCGCAGCGGGCTTCTCGAACAACACCGGCTTTTGCGCAGCGCAAGCGGCCCTCATGATTTCCGGGTGTATCGTTGGCGGAGTGACCACCACGATCGCGTCAATCTCCGGGGCGGCGATCAATTCATGGAAATTTTTGTAGGCACGACAATGAAATTCTTCCGCCTGGACCCGTGCAAGTGCAAAATTGCGGCGGGTCAGGCCAGCCAACCGCACGTCGGGGAAATCGGTTGCAAGGTGGCGAGCATAGCGTAGTCCGTGTCGACCAACACCGACCAACCCCATTCTGAGAAATCCCATGGGAGGCAAAGTACCGACCGTCTCGATGGGACGAAAGCATTTTCATTGCACACAATTCAATCTGTACATTAAGTCGCCACGCTAAGGAGGAGTATTATGACAGGTACCAGGACACCCGGACGGCTTCCCACACGGCAGCGATCCTCCCTGCCCTTTGACATCCATGCCGTGATGAAAATCCTCCATCATGAGGCACCTGGCTGGAATGCACCGGTTGCAAGCCTCATCAAGACGCAAACACGAAGCCCGTTCCACGTCCTCATTTCATGTCTCTTGAGTCTACGAACCAAGGACGAAACAACGGGACCTGCGTCCAAGCGTCTCTTTGCCCTGGCAGAGACGCCACACGAGATGCAGCGTCTCACGATCGAAGAGGTCGAGAAGGCAATCTATCCGGTCGGTTTCTATCGGAGGAAGGCAAAAACGGTTCTGGAGATCTGTCGCATCATCGAGGAAGAATTCAATGGGCAGGTCCCCTGTGACATCGATCAACTTCTGAGGCTCAAGGGAGTCGGAAGAAAGACGGCAAATCTGGTCCTGATCCAGGGTTTCAGAAAGCCGGGGATCTGCGTGGACACCCATGTGCATCGGATCTCGAACCGCTGGGGCTACGTGAACACGAAAGATCCCCACTCGACCGAAATGGCCCTGCGAAAAAAACTGCCGTCCGAGTACTGGCTCGACTACAACGATTTGCTGGTGGCCTTTGGTCAGACGATTTGCCAGCCCGTTTCGCCGCGCTGTTCGGTATGCCCCGTCGAAGCCTACTGCATCCGGCGAGGTGTGACCCGGCACCGCTAAAATCGCGGAGATCCTCAGAGATCCATCACCGGCGTCCTGCCGAGAACATACATATTCCCAGAGGCTTCGGCCCAATCCTGCAGCTTGACTCCCTTTTGGACGGCGGTTAAGAGCCTCGCCACTTCGCACGTTGAGGAGCTTACATGCGGCAGTGGTGGCAATTTGTTTCTCGCGGTACGGCAACCTTGAGCATCGCCTGTGCGCTGGCTGCCTGCTCGACCGCCAAACCGCCGGCACCGGCCACCCCGGAAACCGGAAAACCACCTGTGGAGGCAATCATCCCGCAGGCAGACGAAACGCGCGTTCCGACCGTGCCACCGGCCACGCCAACACCAGTGCCGACGGCGGCGCCCCTGTCGACCAGACCGATCGGCCGTGATGACGTAAAAGCATCCAAGGATCGCCCGATCGGTCCCATTATTACTCACTTTGGCGCGGCACGCGCAGATGGATTACCCGTCAAACCAACCTCCATCGATGGAGGGATTCCAACTTACGTTGCAGCGGCGGGGTCGGGATTTATGCTGGTCATCGAAGCGAAGCCAGGCCTCAGCAATCACGAAGTCGGGCGGCGCGTGTTTGTCTCTCAGCCGGACGATCCGACGGTTCGTCCCGATCTCGAAATCATCAGCGACAAGAACATGGGCGACGGGAGTCCTCGCATCTGCGATCGGATGAGACCGGATATCGGCGGGATTCCGGCGGCGAAAAGTTTTGCCGAAACACAGCAGATCACCGATGCGATCAATGATCTCTCCTGCCGCTTCGAAACATTCAATGAGTCGGAATCCGCATGCACCGTCACTGAAAACGGTGATTTCTCTTTCGTCAACAAAGACACCACGCAACAATTCTGCATGATCGTTGCACGCGCCTGGGGCTTCCCGGTAGGAGATACCATCCTCACCGTACGTGTCCGCGATATCAAAGGAAATGTCGGACCCTCCAAGCGGATTCGGATCCGGCGGCCGGTGCAGGTGGCGCCTCCCCCGACGTCACCCCCGGCGGCTCCGACTCCCAGTGGTCCGAAACCACTGCCAACCCGGGGTATGTAGGAGATAGCTTCCGCCCTCACGGGCGAAACATCGTCCATCGGAGAGAAAGGATGCACACGCGATGAAAAACACGCAACGAGTGCTACTGACGTTCCTCTTGATGGTAAGCGGGTGCGGTGGCTGCCAAAACGAGACTGCCTCGACTCCCCCACCTCAGGCGGCTGTACCGCAAAATGCGCAACCAGCCACTTCCACCGGGCAGGCGGCTGCACCGGGGGATCAGAATGTGGATGAGGACGATTGTATCGTGATCATCGATGTCGAACCGGATTACGGTCCACCCCCCCTCACCGTGGAGTTCAGTTCCGAGGTGGAATGCACCAAGGGCCAGCCGACCTACAAGTGGGACTTCGGCGACGGCACGGGTTCGGAAGAAGCCAACCCGAAACACACCTACAAGGAAGCCGGGGATTTCACTGCGAAGGTAACGGTTACCGCCGGATCGGCTACGGCGGAGGACGAAATCGACATCCTGGTCGAGGAAGACGAGGAAGCCGAAGCTCCCTGAGAGCCGACTTCCACCCCTACGGTCCATGAAACGACGCGGCTCGCGTGCGCGGACGTTCATCGGCGTTGCGATTTCAATCGCGTTCGCTGGTTTTATCGTTTTCAACAGTTTCCACGCACCGAACTTTCAGTGCGAGGTCTGCATCACTTTCGGCGAACGATCCGCCTGTCGCACCGTGGAAGGAGCGACGGAGACGGAAGCCCGCGCCTCCGCAGTCAACAACGCGTGCGCGCTTCTGGCTCAAGGAGTGACGGATACGATCGCCTGCGAGAGAACCACGCCAACACACGTCAATTGCACGCCTCTCTGAACAAGGTCCATAACAAAAAAAGGGTGGGATGCCGTGGCATCCCACCCTTTTTTCTGTAGACGAAAAGTCTCTTCAAGCAGGACGCTTGAACAGGCTCTGCATCTTCATCGCCAGGCCCATGTCACCGGCAATCTTGAGCTTGCCGCTCATGAAAGCCATCTGTCCGTTGAGCTTGCCCGTGATCATATCGACGTAGTCCTGGGCAGCCATCGTCATGGTCATGTTCGGCGAGGCATGGGTCCCCTCGCTCACCGTACACGCACCGTCCTTGATCGACACGTTGTAGTTGCCGCCGCCGTCACCAGTCAGGTTGAACTGGATGACCGAGCTCATCCCCTTCGCGGCGTCCGCGTTGAGGCTTGCCGGCATCGCATCAAAAATCATCTTCACATCATCTGCCACTGCCATAATAAATCTCCTCCTTCTCCTAGGATTGAGGCGCCTGGCAGAGCGCCCGTCAGAGCTTTATCGCGTTGTGTGCTTGGCCGGGTGCGTGTGACGTTCGATTTCTCACCGAGCCGCCGCCCTTCTATTTGAGCGCATCTTCTTTGTCAACGCACCCCTGCTTACTTTCGACACTTACTTTCGACCCAGTGGTGAGAGAGGCCGGCCACCCTGTGGAATCTCCAGCAGGGTCGATGGCAGATTCAGCGTTCCCCCGATGTTCGAGTAGGTGAAATGCCGCGCATTCACATGTGCGTGCAACGGAATTCCCGGACCATCATGGATCTCATAATCGAGCGGCATCGGTCCCAGGATCTGCAAGACATCATAGAGCATTTCGGCAAAAGTGCGCCAACGCTCTGCGGGGAGATCGACACTGCGCACCCAATCTCCCGTACAGACGATCTCGTAGCTTCGCGGGAAGGTGCCAAACGGGCAAAAGTACGAAACACAGCCATCACGTTCCGCGATGATGAAATCGTGGCTGCGGGCAAAGGCGATGATCTCATCCCACAACTTCGGTTCACGCGCGGTCACCTCGCGTTCGCGCGCCACGCTCGGGAACGGGACATCTGCCCCAATCACCTGGTTGTGCACGTGCGGCTGTGACGCTCCCGACTCACGGCCCTGGTTCTTGCGGATCAGCACCCCGCCCACAGCGGGATTCGAATAGGCGCGCCGCGCCACCTCGATATCCACCGAAAGCAGTGTGCGAAAATGCTCGAAGGGCAGCATCCCGGTATACAAGAGATCATCGTGCCCCTGAGCGCCGTCTGCGAAGTGCCGTGGATCCTCGACCACAACGTAAGATTCGTTCCGGCCGCCCGTGCAGCACTCTGGAATGCGGGGAATCAAATTGGTCACCGCACGAATGAGCCAATCGCCGGCAGCGGCGACGCCGGGTACATCGCGAGAGTCCACCCGGTAGACCTCTTCCGGCGATCGGAACTCATTGCCCGGACAAAACGGGCATTCACGTCGGGCCGTGGCAAGTTCTTCTCGCAATCGCGACTCATACACCTCACGACCTTCCGGTGCCGTTCGCAGAAGCGTATCGGACGCCTGCCGCGAGTAGCCGCTGCGCTTTTTGTGGACATGGGTGAAATAGGTGATGGAGCCGGTGAAGGGATTACGCACCCAGACGAGCGTGCCGGCATCCGTTCTGACTTCAATCGGCATCGCCGTTCATGTTATCGCGAACATGCGATGAGACACAAAGATCGGCACTCAGGTCATTCGGTCAGGGAAGCCGATCCGATCCATCTCACTCGGGCGTCGAGTTTCGCATCACCCAAAAGGCATGGATCGTCGACATCCACATCGAAAACAGCCATTTCGCCCGGCGGAAGTTTCGACGGCTGAATCGTCACGTCGCTCTCGTAACACGGATTGCCCTGACCGGCATCCACGGCACTCAGAACGACAACGACATCATCCGCTTCACCATCACCGATGTTTTTCACCGTCCCGCTCGCATGAATGGAGGAGGGACCAGTTCGCGTCGTGCGGTAACCCTGGATCTCCACCCTCGGCGCACCGGAGGCCGGTTGCTCTCCAGATGCTTTCGTGCCGGCATCTACAACCGGCTCCTCGTCCGTTGTCGGATTGACCAATGTGGCGTGCGGAACGAGATTGCGTTCCTGCACTCCTTTCACTCCGGTGGGAGGCTGGTCAGTCAAATGGATCGTGCCCTGTTCATCCGTCCATTTGTAATAGGTTTGCGCCTGTAAAACGCTCCCGGCCAGGAGCACCACGCAAAGCACCCACATGTTTCTCTGGAGCAACCAGGCTCGCACCATGCCCGCGACTGTACGGACCGCTTCCCGGGCTGTCAACGGCGATTCGCGTTGGACGAAATCCGCCCTTGGACTTGATTGATCGGGTCGTGTGCTTAGGTTGCAGGCATGATGGGAACGACAACATCGCTCAGCGCCAGGGAAGCCCTTCTCCAGGCGTTCGACCAACTTTTCGATTACGCAGCCGACAAGCTACGAATTCGAGTGACGGAAGAAGAAAAAGAGAAAGCACGCCGTGATTTTGCCGAACGTACCGCCGCAGCTCTCGAGATCATCGACAAAATTCAGGTCGAGGCGATTCCCACGGAAGTCATGCAACACATGCGTGACACCATCGACGGGCTGTCTCCAGCACAGGTGGTCGGATACGTGGCGGCTCTCCCCCTGGTCCGGCAGACCCACGAGTTGGTTCGACAGATCGCCTATCGCGCCGCAGAACAACGTCTCGTGGAACAACTGATCGACCAGGCAGACGACACCTACGGCGGTAACTGAGGAGCCGTTCGGCAAGGCGGCGGTTCCGTGCTCCCGCACGGAATCGACACTCAGCCGCCGTAGAGTTCCTGGCGCAGATCGCCGGTGAGGCACGACCCGTCGAGACGCAGGTGGCGTGGATTGAAATCCGCGTGACTGATTTTCAGATAGATTTCATGTGACGGGACATCGGGTGGCGTGACCACTCCAGCCACCCCCGCCTCGTTGGTCGTCACGCGCGCCAACAGGCGGTCGGCCTGGGAGTAAACGACAATCTCGGCTCCACGAATCGGCGGCCGTTCTCCGGACTCGTCGGGGTCGTTGTCGGCAACCGTGATGCGCGCGGTACGCCCATCCAACGCAGGTTCCACGACAACAGCGAGATCACGCAGCCAGATCATCGGTTCACCCGTGATCGTCCGTAGCCCGGCGCGTTCCGGATGACGTGCTGGGTTGGCACGCAGCTCGGTTCGCTGCGCTGCCATTCCGTGGTCACTGGTAAAAACGAAGAGAGTGGAGTCCAGAAGTCCTTGCTCCTCCATGACGTCCAGCACTTTGCCCAGTCTTCGGTCCGTTTCGGCAATCGCCTCGCGCAATCCATCGCCGTGCGGCCCGTAATCGTGTCCGGCGCCATCGGTGAGGGCAAACTCATGTGCCACGAAAGACGGCGCCGCAATGTCGGGATCCTCCAGCAAACTGACGATCTGCGCGAGCCCCCGCGCATCGAGAACGGCCTCGCGATGCACACCCTCCTTCCCCTCGGCCGCATATCTGGGATGGATATCCTCCACGAACTCAGCCGTCAGGGCGCGCAGGCGCGTGCGCGAACCGACGATTCTCTGCTCCAGAGCAGCATGATCCGCTCCTCGCCCCTGTGGTTCGTGGATGTTCACCGTCAAAGCATGCGTCCCGAGCACACGATGGAATGCCTCGTAGAGTGTCTCCACGCCACGGCCGAGATACCCCTCCGTCAGGAGCCCCTGCCCCTGTGGGGCGACGGCTTCACGGCGTTCCCGCAGGTAATAGACCGGATTGACGATATCGTGGTGCCCGCACCAGGCACCTGTGAGAATCGTGCTGTGGCTCGGCCACGTAATGCTCGGGAAATTGACGATCGAGCCAAAACGATAAATCGCCGCCCGATCCAGAAGACGGCGCAGATGGCGCACGGCGGGACTGTCACGGTTGACCAGGGTCAGTAATTCGCTGTGGCTCAGGCCGTCGAACACGACCAGATAGACGCGCTGGGAAGTGGGACCTTCCCCAGAGAGGATCTCCTCGAGAACCCTGCCATCCTGCCGTTCCAGGTAAACGTCCGGTGCGACGCCTCGCTCCGAAGACCGGCGACCGCTCCAGTCCCTGCCGTCGATCTTCGGAAATCCCATCAGGTGGCAGATCGTCGGAGCGATATCGACGTGGCGGACAGCAGTCTCGTAGAGCCCCGGGCGGATGCCCGGCCCGGCAAAGGCAAGCGGCGCTCGCGACTGAACCACATCGAGTGCACCGTGCTGTCCGCGTTGCAGACCAAACGCGTAACATCGCGGGCTGACGATCAAATCAGGTGCATGCGGGCTGTCGAAGAGTTGGGCGATCCGCTCGTACGCAAACGGATAGGACAGTTGTGGCGGCTCGATGAACGCCTCATTGGCATCATGCGCTGGATATCCGGATGCGCGTGCCGCAAGGGTTTCCTCTTCACAAGACGCCAGAGGCGTATGACGCTGGTCGGCGATGGGATTCTGCCCGATCGTCTCGAGAATCCGGAATTCCTGCTTTCCGTTCCGATTCAATCGTTGGAAGCGCACCATACCGCGCTCCGCCCAGACTTCGTAGGCGTCGTTCCGGAACGTGATCACCAGATCGACATGCTCTCGAACCGCCGGGTCGCACAGAAGGCTGCGGATCGCCCGGTCGCCCGATTCGGCCTGGTGAGAGCCAAGGCCCTGGCTACCCGGCCGTTGCGGACCGCAGATCTCCAACTTCGACCCGCTTGGCGGGCGCTCCATTCCGCGCTGTTCATACGCCTGCTTTCATGGCTGTCGCCGTCCATCCCGTCAACGAGTAAAGGCCAGCACGATTCGCATAGAAGCGCTGAAACGATTGTGCTACGCGTCCCCAGATGCATTTTCCTTTCCGGATTTCCCGGCAGGCTGGCGTGTGGGTTGCCAGTTGTGTCGTATGGCTCAGCGGTTGCGGCACCGTGCGTCCTGTACCGTCCTCTCCACAAGGTTTCCCATGGGCCCTCGAACTGGGGGACGCCAACATCGAAAAATCGGTCGAACGACCCGCTGACGCCGTGGCATTGAGCCATTTCCTCAAGGCGCAGCTCGCCATGAACGACGGCGACACAGAGACGGCGCTACGGGAATACGAACAGGCCGCAAGCGCTGATCCGGGATCGGCGCTCATCCGCCGGCGGTTGGCGTTGCTCTACGTCCGGGAAGGCCGCCTGAAAGAAGCGCGCGAAAACATCCTTGCCGCCGTATCTCTCGATCCACAAGACGTGCAATCCCACGTTCTGTGCGCAGGCATTCTGTCTGCGGCAGGGGAAGACGAACAGGCAACGGCAGAATACGAAGAAGTCCTCAGACTGGATCCCGCAAACCAGGAAGCTCGCCTTTTTCTCGGTGCCATGTACGCAAAGCAGGAGGACTATGGTCGCGCTGTCAGCACCTTGAAAGAGCTGACTCGCAAGAGTCCCACCTCCTTTCTGGCTTACTATTATCTTGGACGGGTTTACACGGCAGCGAAAAATTACGCGGAAGCCGAAAAGGCCTACACAACGGCCATTCAGCTCAGCCCGCAGTCCGAAAACCTGCTTCTGGACATGGCCGAGCTCTACCAACTGCAAAATCGCCCCGACAAGGCGATCGACATCTACCAGCAATTGCTCCAGATCGATCCGCGCAGTGCGCTACTCCGCAAGCGCCTCGGCGGACTCTATGTTGGGCAAAATCGGCTCGATGAGGCCTTGTCCCAGTTCCAGGAACTCGAAAAAATCGAAACCGACCCACAGGACACACGAACCAAGATCGGCCTGATCTACTACGAAAAGGGCGACTACGACCGGGCGGTGACCGAATTCACCCTCGTCCTCGCCGCCGAGCCGCAAAACGACCGTGTCCGCTACTACCTCGGTTCGGTCTATGGCGAAATGCGCGACCTCAGCCGGGCAGCCGAACAGTTCGCCCTGATTCCGGAGGACTCGGAATACTACGGGGATGCCCGGGTGCATCTGGGCTTCATTCGCCAGAAACAGGGCAAACTCGACGAGGCGATTGCCTCGATCCGGAAAGCGGTGGATGCAAAACCCGACAACAGTGAACTCGTCGGGCTGCTCGCCTCGATGTATCGGGAAAAAGGCGACCTGAGCCAAGCGATCGAGTTGATGAAATCGCTCGTGGAAAGTAATCCGACGAACGACAAATACCGCTTCACTCTCGGTGCCCTGTACGACGAATCGAAGGACAAACCCAACTGTATCGTGGAAATGCGCAAGGCGATCGAACTCAATCCAAACAACGCAGCGGCGCTCAATTACCTCGGCTACACTTACGCCGAGCAGGGCACAAATCTGGACGAGGCGGAGTCTCTCATCAAGCGCGCGCTGGCGATCGAACCAAACGACGGATTCTATGTCGATAGTCTCGCGTGGGTGTACTACCAGCGCGGAAACTACGGCAAAGCCGTCGAACTGCTCGAACGCGCCATCGAATTGGCAGGACAGGATCCGACGCTCACCGAACATCTGGCAGACGCTTACATGAAAGTGGGCAAAGAAAAGGAAGCCCTCAATCTCTACCAGGAAGCGTTTCGCGGAACGAAAGACGCACCACAGGTTGAACGGTTGCGTCGCAAGATCCAGGAACTCGGCGCAACGCCCGTGCAGCGCGAGGAAGCCACAGGAAAGGATTCATAAGGGTGATTGGGCGCTCCTGGCCGTCGCCCATCGTATCACTGCTCTGCGTGATTTTTCTCGCGAGCTGTGCCTCCATACGCCCAGCGAAGCCACGTCCTGCCCCCGGCATCGTGGCCAACGCCACCGAGTTGCAAGCTCACCTCGAGCAGCGCAGAGCATCTCTGCACAGTCTTCGCACTCTGGCTCGTCTCCGTTACCAGGACTCTCAGGAGAGCAGTTCATCCCGCCAGGCTCTCATCATCGAACGCCCGAATCACGTTCGCGTAGAAGTTCTCTCCCTCCTGGGAACTGTCTTTCTGCTGACCGTCAACGGCCCGTCGCTTGCTGCCTATATCCCCGACGAGAAGACCGTCTACCGTGGCGCGGCATCGCCGGAAAACCTGTGGCGCTACACACGGCTCTGGATGCCAATCGACGATCTCGTAGACCTGCTCCTCGCAACTCCTCATTTTCCGCCCGGCGGCAAGCAGACGGTCCGTCTGACCGAAGACGGGCAACAGGAACTCATCCAGACGATTCCCGACGGCGAAATCAGCGTTCGTTTTTCCGACACCCTTCTGCCCGCCAGTTACGAGCGGCGCCGCAGCGACGGCACACCGCTCTGGCAGGTCCACTACGAGGATTACGAAAGGATTGACCACAGCGACGTGGCAAGGAAGATCGTCGTGGAGGTGCCGCGTTTCTCCCGAACCATCCAACTCACGTTGAGCGAGAGTGAACCCAACGCAGTACTGGACAGCCAGTGGTTCATGCTGCAAACCCCAGCCGGCAATCGCACTGTCGACCTGGATACGGTGGAAGACTGATGCCCAAGCTGATTCTCTTGATGATTTCTCTCCTGGCGGCAACCGGCTGCACCGGAAACGATTCAACTCCCCGAACAGGGAAAAGCGCTGCGACGGCTCCAACCCCTCGCAGCCAGAAATTGACGACCGGCAGCATCAGCGATCCAAAGACCTTCAACCCGATCATCTCGGTCGATGCCGCCTCCAATGCCGCTACCAACGATCTCTTCGAGTCTCTCGTCCGTGTGAATTCGCTGACCACCGAACAAGAGCCATCCCTGGCCGAGCGCTGGGAACACACACCGGACGGAACGGCCTGGACGTTTCATCTGCGCCGCGACGTTCTGTGGTTCGATGGCCAACCTTTCACCGCCGATGACGTGGTATTCACGTTCAACGCCATCTTCGATGACCGTATCCCCAACAGCTTCAAACACGGCCTGATGGTCGGCGGCCAGCCGTTGAAGGTGGAGGCGGTAGATCCATACACGGTGAAATTCCTCCTCCCCGGGCCGTTTGCGCCACTCCTGAATGCCATCGGAGTGCCCATCCTGCCAAAACACATTCTGGGCGATTCCCTGAAAGATGGGACGTTCGCACAGAAATGGGGGATCGACACCCCGCCCGAAAAGCTCATCGGAACCGGTCCGTACCGCATGTCGCGATTCGTGCCCGCGCAGTTCATCGAACTGAGGCGCAATGAAAAGTACTGGATGAAAGATGACGACGGGAAAGCCCTGCCGTACATCGAACAGCAGACGCAACTGATCGTGCCCGATATGGACACCTTGTACCTGAAGTTCCTGGGAGGGCAGACCGACATTCACTCGCCCCGCGCCGAGGAGGTGGCACAACTGCGTAGCCGCGCCAACGATCTGGGTCTCAACATCGAGGAAATCGGTCTCGACACCGGTTCCACCTTCATCGCCTTCAACCGCAATCCGGCGCACTACGTAAGAGAAGGCAAACGGGATCCGCGGCTGAACTGGTTCACCGATCCACAATTCGCCCAGGCCATCGCGCACACCATCGACAAGCAGTCGATGATCCTGAACTGCCTCAACGGTTACGGAAAAGCTGCCGTGGCCGAGGTCTCCCCCGAGAACAAGGTCTTCCACAACCCGAACCTGAGCGATTATCCGTACGACCTCGAGCAGGCAAAGAAGATCCTCGAGGATGCAGGGTACAAGGATCGCGACGGCGACGGCGTGCGCGAGGACTCAGAGGGCAATCCGATCGAGTTTTCTCTCACGACCAACGCCGGCAACCAGGTGCGTGAAAAGATGTGTTCGATCCTGAAGGAGGATTGGGCCAAACTCGGCCTGCGCGTCAATTACCGGCCACTCGATTTCACCACGCTCGTCGAGAAGTTGAGCGTCAACTTCGATTGGGATGCCGTACTCATCGGCTTTACCGGAACCATCGAACCCAACAACAGCTCCAATTTCCTGCGCTCGAGCGGCAATCTCCATTTCTGGCAACCCAACCAGACCGAACCAGCAACTCCCTGGGAAGCCGAAATCGATCAACTCCTCGATCAGGGAGCGCGCGAACTCGATCCACAAAAACGCAAACTCTCTTACTGGCGGATTCAGGAAATCCTGCATCGGGAGCTGCCCATCTTTCAAACGGTACGAGAGACGAGATTCATTGCCTACAAACGCATCATCCAGAATCTCCAGCGCAGCGTGTGGGGATTCTACCGCCCGGAAAGGATGTATCTCGCCGAGTGAACCCATGCGCCCTGAGGAGTTCGGATACATGACCGTGTCACGCCGGAGTCCGGCAACGAAAAAAGGTTTCCGGGCCTTTTGGGTCCGCTCCAAGCCCCGCCCCTCTCACCTCACGACTGGTTCCTGAACCCATGTCCGGTTACCTGATCCGCCGGCTCTTGCAGATGATTCCCCTCTTACTGGGGATCACCTTCCTTTCGTTTTTCGTCATCAATCTGGCGCCGGGGAACTTCTTCTCGCAACTACGGATGAACCCCGCGGTCTCACCGGACCTGGTGCGCCAGCTCGAAGAACAGTTCGGGTACGGCCAGCCTCTCGTCGTCCGATACCTGAAATGGTTGTGGCGCGCGCTGCACTTCGATCTCGGTATGTCCGTCGCCTATCGCGTCAACGTGACGGACCTGATCGCCATGCGGGCCGGGAACACGATCCTCCTGGCCCTCTCGAGCATGTTTGTCACCTGGATCCTGGCAATCCCGATGGGTGTGCTCGTCGCCCTACGGCCGGGCTCCTGGATCGACCGGATTCTGTCGTTCTGGGCCTTTTTCTGGATGTCGCTACCGAGTTTTTTTTTCGCCTTCCTGCTGATGTACGTGGCACTACAAACGGGCTGGTTTCCCATCGGGGGCACGATATCGACCGACTACGACTCGCTGACCTTGTGGGGGAAGATCATGGACCGGGCACGCCATCTGATCTTGCCGACGCTTGTCCTCGGCACGGGGGGTCTCGCAAGTCTCATGCGCTTGATGCGCGCCAATATTCTCGAACTGAAGGAGGCCGATTTCGTACGTACGGCACGCGCCAAGGGGTTACCCGAAAGAAGCGTGATCGGACGTCACATTCTGCGTAACGCTCTCAATCCCTTCGTTACCCTGGCCGGGGCGGAACTGGGCGAATTGCTGGGAGGGGCCGCACTCGTCGAAGCCGTCATGAATCTGCAAGGGATGGGGACATTGATCCTGGGGGCGGTCCAGCAGCTCGATACCTATCTGGTGATGGGCTCGATCCTGATCGGCTCCCTCATGTTGCTCGTCGGCAATCTGCTCGCCGATCTGGCGCTGACGCTGGTGGATCCGCGCATCGATTTCACACGCCTGCAGGCGTGAGACAGTCCCTTCCTGATGCATTCGACTCGGCCCGGCCTGCTCGTCTGGATCAGCATCGTGGTCCTCGCTGTCTTCTACACGATGGCAGTCTTTGCGTCGTTCGTAGCTCCCTACGACTACACGGAACAGAACCGCGCCTTCCCACACAGTCCGCCATCGAGCCTGCACATGAACTCACCCTCGGCGTGGAAAACCTCTGTCCTCTACACGTATCCGCTGAAACTCTCGGATGCGATCACGCGAAAATACGAGGAGGACAGGAACACGAAGATCCCCATACGGCTCTTTCGCGAGGGCCATCTGTTTACCACCCCCGGCGAGGCGCCACGTTTCTTTCTCCTTGGCACCGACAGTCTGGGACGTGACCTGTTCTCGCGTATCGTTTACGGCGCGAGGATCAGTCTGTCGGTTGGTGTGATCGGCGTGGCCATCAGTTTCGTGATCGGGCTCTTCGTCGGCAGTCTCGCCGGATATACGGGTGGCTGGGTCGACAACGTCTTGATGCGACTGGTGGAAATCGTGATGTCTCTGCCGTCCTTCTATTTCCTCCTTGCACTGGCCTCGATCATCCCACCCAACGTTACCTCCGCGGAAAGTTTTCTCCTGATTGTCATCCTGATGAGCTTCATCCGCTGGGCTGGCTTTGCTCGCATTATCCGCGGCATGGTGGCCTCCCTGAGGGAGTGCGAGTACATCGCCGCAGCCCGCGCCCTCGGCGCGCCACGATGGCTGATCCTGGCACGGCACGTCATTCCGGGGACCTTCAGCTACACGATCACAGCAGCCACCTTGAGCATTCCCGCCTTCATCCTGGGAGAGAGCGCCCTCTCGCTTCTCGGCCTCGGTATCCAGGAACCAGGGGCGAGTTGGGGCAATCTGCTCGCCACCGCACGCAACGTCCAATACCTGGTGCAGTTCCCCTGGATCCTGGCACCCGGGGTCTTCATTTTTCTCACCATCATGTCGTTCAATTTTCTCGGCGACTACCTGCGCGACCGTTTCGATCCACGGACAGAGTTGCGGTGAGTGTGGGGCGACGCCTCGGACCAACGCAATGACAGAATCGCTGGTTCGAGATGAGGGAGATTTGCGCCTCATCCTGGCGCTCTCGGCACTCTCATTCGCCGCGCTTGCCGTTTGCTTGATCTTGCCGGGGGCTTTACTGCCCCTTCTCCTGGAACGATTCCAGATGCGCATTCTCGAGGCCGGCACCCTGCTCGCCATGCAACCCGTGGGACACCTTGCCGCCGTGGGCATCGCTCCCTTGGCGATCCGCAGATACGGTCTGCGCGCCACGCTGCGCACTGCATTTCTCGTTGCTGCGGTAGGTTATCTCGGATTCGGGTTTGCCACGACCTGGGTTCTCGGCACAGCGGCGATCCTGACGACCGGCCTGGGTATCGGAGGCGTCGAGGTGGCAGCCAATACTCTCGTCATCCAACGAGGCGGCCAGCGCAGTAATGCGCTGCTCAATCTCACACACCTCTTCTTCGGAATCGCATCGGTGATCGTGCCATTTGCCGCCACGCGCGCCGTTACGGCAGGCTGGTCCTGGACTGCGGTCTGCACCGCCACGGCCGGACTGGTGCTTCTCGCCGGTTTCGCCTGGAGGTTCCTGCCCCCCGTCGAAATCGTCGCGGCAAATCGCATGGGTACATCCACACCGTTGCGTTGGCCGTTCCTCCTACTGCTGTCCGGTGGGATGGCGGTATACGTGGGCGCTGAGATGGGTATCGGAAGCTGGCTCACGGAGTACATGATGAGCCGTCACTCCGTGCCGCTCACAACAGCAGGCAATGTGCTTTCGCTCTATTGGCTCGGTCTCACGACAGGGCGATTGATCCTCAGTCTGATCGCGCATCGTATCGCGGACGAACAGATCCTGTTCGGACTGACCGCATTCGCCACGATCGCAATCCTCTTCGCTCAATACGCTCCTACTCCCGGGCTCAGTGCGATCGGATTCATTGGCACCGGTCTCGGATTCTCGGGGATTTTTCCGGGCCTGTTGGCCATCGGTGGGCGCGCTCACCCGGAGGCACCTGTGAAAGCAACGAGCATTGTGATTGCAGGCGCCGGAAGCGGGCAAATCCTGCTGCCCTGGGCCATGGCAGCATTGGCGGATCGAACGGGGCTTGTCCGTGGAATGCTCGTCTACGCGGGCCTGTGTGCGCTCTTGTTCCTTATTTCAATCACGATCCGCAATCGGACGACCCGGCGCTCCTGAACCTGCAATACCGGTAGGGAATTGGTCCTATCCCTACGGTCCTATCCCCTTCCCCTTGCCCTCACCTGCAACGTCTGCCTTCATGGCAACTTCGGAGATCCCGCATGGACCTTTCCTACTCCCCCGAAGAGGAACGCTTTCGCGCCGAATTGCGCGAGTGGCTTGCCGCACATCCACCCGGCCCGGAACCAGAAGACCTCGCCGAGTGGGTACTTTACGGCAAAGCCTGGCAACGCACGCTCTACGAGGGAGGTTGGAGTGGTCTCGCCTGGCCGAAAGAGTACGGGGGACGTGGCGCTTCGCTGATCGAGCAGGTGATCTTCGAAGAGGAGACGGCACGCGCCAGGACACCGCTGTTGATCAATCTGGCAGGACTCACCATGGGTGGACCCGTGCTGATCGCGCACGGCACCGAGGAGCAGAAGCACCGGCATCTCTTGAAGATCCTGACCGCCGACGAAATCTGGTGCCAGGGTTTCTCCGAACCCAATGCAGGATCGGATCTGGCGGCACTCAAGACACGCGCCGTACTGGAAGGCGATTCCTTCGTGGTCAACGGTCAGAAGGTATGGACGAGTTTCGCCCGCTACTCGGACTGGTGCATGCTCCTGGTGCGGACCGACCCGGATGCACCCAGGCACAAGGGGATCACCTTTCTCCTGGTGGACATGAAAAGTCCGGGGATCACGGTCCGTCCGTTGAAGCAGATCAGCGGCGATGAGGATTTCAACGAGATCTTCTTCGAAGACGTACGCGTACCACGCAACAATGTAGTCGGAGAAATCAATGGTGGCTGGGAGATCGCCATCACGACATTGATGCACGAGCGTGCGACTCTGACATTCACCCGCCAGTTGCAATCCCGAACAGCTCTCACGGAAATGCTGGATCTCGCACGCAAGACGATGGTCAACGGGAAGCCGGCAGCGCGTGATCCTCTGATCCGGCAGGAACTGGCCCAGGCGTATATCGAAAGCGATATCATCCGGTACACGGCTTACCGCAGTCTCACCCGTTTCCTGCGCGGTGGCATCCCCGGGCCGGAAGGCTCACTGGAAAAACTCTTCTGGAGTGAAATGTACCAGCGCATGCTGGAAACACCGCTCACCCTGCAAGGGCCCTATTCCCAACTGGTGAAAGGGGATCCTCGCGCCATCGACGAGGGGCGTTTTCAGCATCTCATGCTGTACTCGCGCGGGCGAACCATCGCGGCCGGGACATCAGAGGTGCAACGCAACATCATTGCCGAGCGCGTCCTGAAGCTGCCCCGACGATGAGCCGGATAGGAATCTCCTTATCCATTCGTCTTCGCCAACGCTCCGGCCAACTTGTTCCGCAGTCCGCCAAAACTGCCGTTCGACATCAGAACGATGACGTCATCCGGGCGGACATCCTGTAACAGAGCGGCAATGATCGCCTCGGAATCTTCGTACGCGCAAGCACGAACGCCTTTCTCTTCCAGATCTCTCGCAAGCTGCTGTGGTGAAAACATCTCGTTTTCTTCGAGCGCATCACTCTCTTTACGAAACACTCCTCCGATGATGACTCGATCCGCCCCACGAAACGCCTCCAGATAATCACGCTGGAATACCTTGCGGCGGCTGGTATTCGAGCGTGGTTCGAAGACGGCCCAGAGGCGGCGCCTGGGATAGCGCAGCCGCATCGCAGCCAGAGTGCCAGCCACCGCAGTCGGATGATGGGCGAAATCATCGATCAAGGTAATTCCGCCGAAGTCACCCACCCACTCCTGGCGGCGCGCCACACCGGAGAAACTCTCGAGTCCCGGCACGATCTCCGGCGCCGATAGCCCGGCAGCACGAGCGAGGGCAAACACGCCCAGAGCATTGCGCGCATTGATCGCACCCGGTTGACGCAGCCGCACCGTACAGATGATCTCTCCATCATCCAGGATCTCGAACGCCGTACCGTTCTCTTCCCGCAAATTCATCACACGCCAGCGGGCCTCTTTCTCCCAACCGAACGTGATCGTATCGCTGCGAACCCGCGCCACATCGCGGGCTTCCGGAAAGTCGCTGCACACCACGAGCGGCCCATCATCGGGCAGAAGTGCAATCAATTCCCGGAATGCGTCCTTTACGTGCTGCAGATCACGGTAGATGTCGGCATGATCGAATTCGACCGCATTCAACAGAATGGCGTGCGGCCGGTAGTGGAGAAATTTCGGTCCTTTGTCGAAGAAAGCGGTATCGTACTCATCGCCTTCGATGACGAAGTGGGGCCCGCCACCGAGTTTGTAGTTCCCTCTGAAATCGAGCGCCTCGCCGCCGACGAGCACGCTCGGATCATAACCGGCGTGTTCCAGAACCCACGCCAGCATTGCGGTCGAGGTGGTTTTCCCATGCGTACCCGCCACCACCAGTGGCGTACGGTCCAGGAGGAATAATTCCGCAAGCGCCTGCGGCAATGAGACGAAAGGCAGGTCGCTCGCCAACATCGCCTGGACCTCGGTGTTCGACCTGGACACCTTGTTCCCCACAACGACGAGGTCCGGGCGATCCGCCAGATTCTCCGCCGAAAAACCCTGCCGAATGGAGATCCCCAGACGCTCCAGCACGGTGCTCATCGGCGGGTAAACGTTTTCGTCGGAGCCGCTGACCTCATAGCCACGTTTTTTCAGCATTCCGGCCAGCGCCGACATGGCCACTCCGCAAATTGCGATCAGATGAATACGGCGCGCCTCGCCGCTCCGAACCGCCGCAGGCACGAGATTTCGCATTTGTTGTTCAAAAGAAAGAATACTCGGCATTCCAGGCCTCACGCTCCATCCTCGATCGTTGGAAATCTACCGCCCCGGCACCGGAGGCCACACGATTCTTTCCGGCGCAAATGCTCCGCTCCAGGGCGAGCACGGAGTGGTACCTTTGTGGCTCCCCAACGACACGATCGCGCTGGGCAAGCCATCGGTCCAATGCCAGAAAGAATGAGATGCTGGACCCTGAAGCACCGTCATCCCAGCGATTCCATGATCAAATTGTGCAGCAGGGGGCGGAATTCTTTCAAAGCCTCGTTTGAGCGGGCCGGATGCACCCGATTCGTCAAAAGGACCACATGCCGGCCGCGATCCAGGTCCATCCACGCTGAGCAACCGGTAAAGCCAAGGTGCCCAACGGAATTCTGTGAAAAATACGTGCCTGCGCTGGAACCCTGAGGAGAAGGGGTATCCCACCCCAGGCACCAGGTCGAACCGAGCACGCTTCCGTCACGTGCCCAGAACTCACGCACGATGCGTTGCGGGAGAAATTGGCCGACATTGAGATAGCAATCCTTGAGCGCACACAGGAGCGTGTCCAGATCCTTCGCATTCGAAAACACGCCCGCGTGACCCGCCACACCCCCAATGGCGTACGCATTGTCGTCATGCACTTCACCGCACAGGATCTTCTTTCGCCACGGACAGTTCTCCGTCGGGGCGATCATGCCGGCTACCGGTTCGAGGCGGCGGTGGCGCAACATCGAAAGGTCGATGAAGCCGGTCGATCTCAAACCGAGCGGACGGAAGATCCGCTCGTGGCAAAACCGGTCGAGACTCTGTCCGGTGGCCTGTTCGATGGCCGCGCCGAGCAGGATGAAGCCGAGATCGCTGTAGATCGTGACGCTACCCGGTGGGGCTTCCGGACGTTCCCGCTGGATGAGTTGATAGACGAATGCCTTCGCAGCCGGACTGGCAAGGAAGTTGATGCGCCCACCGCGGCGCTCCTCGGCCATCACATCCTTGTAATAGGGACGCCAGGCAGGCAGGCCCGAGCAGTGGCTCAGGAGCTGGCGAAAGGTGACATGCGTCTTCCCGTATACTCCGAAATTGTGAAAAAAACGGGTGACGCGGTCATCCAAACGCAGCTTCCCCTCCTTGACCATCCACATCATTGCGACGCTGGTGGCAAATGCCTTGGTGAGCGACGCAATGTCGAAGATCGTATCTTCGTGCATCGGCGATGGGGACGGCAGAAGGCTCCTGTGCCCGAAGGCGCGCAGATAAAACAGGCGCGAGGCATCGCGTACGAGCAGAACGGCACCGGGGAACACGCCGCGCTCCACGGCATCCTCCATGGCCGCCTCGACTTGCCGGAGACTCATGTCACGAGATGCGTATCCACCACGGGGCTTTCGAGCAAGACGAGAGAGTCGCCAGCAAGCCGCGCTCGCAGCCCCAAAGGCAGGGTGACCGAGCCGGTTCCGTGCCCGCTCGGAACTCCAAACACAACGGGATAGGGCGCACCGGCAAACGCTTCACACACCACGTCGCGGACGTTCCGGGGCTCCCCTTCGTGCGCCGCGCATCCAGACATTTCGCCAAAAACAACGCCGGCTACTTCGTCCAATGCGCCACTCTGGCGCAGTTGCGTCAACATACGATCAATCCGGAAAGGCTTCTCGTTGACATCTTCGAGGAAGAGGATCGTGCCGCGGGGATCGAGTGCGTACCGTGTACCGAGGGCTGCCGTCACAATAGACAGACATCCACCGGAAAGAGGAGCTTCGGCGATACCGTCCTGAATCACCTCGGGAACCGTGATCTGCCAGCCCGCCTGCTCCCCCTCGAGCATGGCGAACAACGCCTTCCCCCCCTCCTGCTGGACCGGCAGATTGAGCGCCATCGGGCCATGGAACGTCAGCATGCCGAGCCGCTGCGTGAACTCCGTCAGAAGAAAGGTGACATCGCTATGCCCAACGAAGATCTTCGGGTGCGAGCGAATGAGGTCCCGGTCGAGGTACGGCAATAAACGCCCGCACCCGTAGCCTCCGCGTGCCGCGATAACGGCCACCACCTCAGGATCGGCGAAGGCTACGTGCAGATCTCGCACGCGGGCATCATCTGACCCTGCCAGATAACCATCGCGCTCGAGCACGGCCTGACCCAACCGAACACATAGACCCGCCTTCTCCAGGCACGCCACGCCGGAGGCAAGCCGCGATTCCTCGACGGCTGCCCCCGGCGCGATGACGGCAACGGTGTCACCTGGGCGAAGTGCGCGCGGCTTTCTCGGAACATCGGTTTGCCGGCCGCGCGGGTACACGGAGAGGTAAGGCCTCAGTCTTCGAATGCACGCAAAGCGATCGAACCGTGGGCCCAGGCCGCACCGGCCCGTAACGCCATGGCAACAAACACGACTTCGGCCACTTCCGCTTCCGTCGCTCCCGCTTTTTTTGCGCGTTTGGTGTGCGCATCGATGCACCAGGGGCACTGGGTGGTATGCGCCACCGCCACTGCGATCAACTCCTTGGTCTTCACGGCGAGATTGCCTTCCGTGAAGACCTTGCGGTCGAAATCAACGAACGCCTGAAACACCTCTGGTTGCAGTTCGCGCAATCGACGCAAACGCTTGCCTTCTTCCGGGTGATAAAAACACTCAGCCATAAGTCACCTCCAACAACTCCATACCAGAGGTGGAACAGAAGGACAGAAACAATGTGAGCGCTGGATCAATCCGCCATGTGTGTAAGCGCCTGCAAACTGAAATGGCCTGGTTCAAACTCCTGTTCGATGAACTGGGTGCTGTAGCGGCCGCTGATGGCAGCGCGATTCGTCTTGTCGTTCACTCCTACGACCATGTTCGGAGTGACGGTCTTGAAGCTGCCATCGTCGTTCGTCGACCAGTGAAAGGCACACATTGCGTTGTAGAAGTATTCCCCCGCACGATTGTGCACGAGTTTCCACCAGATCCGGTAGAGGTCCTTATCCATGTACATGATGACCTTACCGAAATTATAAAATGGGTCCTCCGACTCGCCGTGGAGGATCCAGACGGGCCGCGGAATCATCACCAGGTTTTGCACCACCAGCCACGGAGCACCCTGGGCACCCGGGGTTTCATAGGCTGCGGTAAAGTAGGGAATATCGACCTCGGCATGCGTCGCAGACGTCCACCTCTGTTTGATGGGATCCGGAGAGAGTACCGGTGCCAGCACCTGCCCCTCTCCCACAAGCTTCCACTTGTAGTACTCCACTTTGCCCGCGTAGCAGTTGACATCATCGGCATAGATATCCAGACCGGCCACTGGATCGGACCGGGTGGCGGCATTGACACGGCGCACGCGACGAGTGGCGGGAACATAGAACCAGGCCTGATCCTGTGATTCCCAATCGTTCAATCGTTTGCCCAACCCCGCAACACCATCCACGTCCTGTGGTTCCATCACTCCCGTAATGGCACTGGCGCGCAGGTTCTCAGGATTCGGGATCGGACCGAAGTGTCTCCCCAGGAAGTTCTGGGCATGGATCCACAGCTTGATTCTCTTGAACTCACCGCTTCCGTCGATCCCGTTCACGGTAAACGTTGCTCCCACCCCTCCGGCAGTCGCGTTGGCCGCTTCAAAGTTCCACGCCATCTTACACGCGGCCAGTGGATCACCCTTTGCGTCGATTTTCGGGAAGGGAAAGCCGTAATAGAACTCGGGCATCTTGCCCGTTGCAACGTCCTTCAAACCACAAGTTTTCGGGTCAAGATCGTATTTGCCAGCATTCGCTTCGCTGGCCTCCCAGAACTTCTTCGAATAATTCTGCTTGAGCTTTTCAGGATCGACTTCCGAAACCGTGTAGTGATACTCGCCCGCCTTGACACGCTTCAACACGGGTTCAGGGAGAAGCCCCTCCCCCTGCTGCCAGTTGTTGCTGCTAAGCGTCCAGGTCTTCGGTCCCTTCGCTTCCTCGGCTCCAGATGAACCGGCAAGCGCGGTCCACCCCACGAGGATCAGAGTGGCGGCGATTCGCCTGCCTTTGTCTCCACTCACGCGCATAGCTTTCCTCCGCCCCCCTTCTCCGCAGATCGACCATCGAAAGTCAACGCAATCCGTCTCGGCCGTCAAGGGCGGCAGAGCTGCCGGGAACTGAAACTCCGACCGCCACACTCGACCTGACGCACTCTATTTTGGACAGCTCGTCTGAGCTAAAGAGAACCAGACACGGAGGTGGTTATGCCCGGCAGGTCACGATGGCCGAAGACAAAGCACTCGATGGGATCCGCCATAGCCGGCTGGATCGGGGCCGTCTCGATCGGAGTATTTGTTCTATTGCCTGCCGCTTCGGTCCAGGCTGTGGATTGCATGTCACTCCTCGGTCTCTTCCAACAGGGCGGAAGCGATGAAGAGATTGCTGCTTATACCAACCTTCCCCTGGCAGTGGTCCGGAGTTGCCGCGAGGAATTGAGCCGGCCGCTACCCGCCGGGCCCGCTGGCGTACCACCGATGAATGCCGTGGGAGCACCTCCTGCCGGTGCGGCTGGCAAACCACCCTTCGGCGCTGTGGGGCCACCTCCCGCCGGAGCCGCCGGTAAGCCGCCCCTCGGCGCCGCAGGTCCGCCGCCGCACGGTGCAGCCGGACCGCCACCGGTGGGCGGCAGTCTACAGCGCCTTCCGTAAAACAGGGTCCCTCGGGCTAACCGAAAATTCCGGCGCGCTTACGAGGAGCTCCCGCCGGGTGGAATTCGCTGCGCAGGCTGCGGAACTGCTCCGTGAAAGAGCTGAGTTGGCGATGGCGTTTTTCCTGAAATTCCTCGTACTCGCGCTTCCATTTGTCGTAAAAGTCTCGCAGGAGTGTGGCCACCCTCTTGTACATGGAGCCATTTACCACCGTTGCTCCCTCGCAATAGGGGCAACGCAGGACCATACCACTACGGAAGTATCGGAACTCGACTGCAAAACTTCCCTTGCAATGACGGCAGTCGATCGGCACATCCCAGTCCCCCATCTCGGGCAGATCTGACAAGCCGGACGGAGCCGGTGTGGAGGGTTCTTCCGCCGCGGGTACGAGCACAGGTGCCGGAACACTCCGTGGACCGGAAGTAGGCTCTGAAGCTGGCGGAGATGGCGGCGCCATGATGGCGGCTTCCGCCACGGGACTCGGGGCTTCCGGTGGTTTCGAAGCAGCAACGGCGGGTGGCGTGGAAACAGCCTTGGAACTCGGGTGCGATAAAGGTGCTGCAGAAACGGAGGGCGCAGCGCCCATCCCCCTGGCGCCCGAACCTTTGAACCGGGACGGGAAATCGGGGCCAAACGACTTATCGGGATGCAGCTCACGAGCGCGTTGGAGCAGAACATCCTCGGTTTCGGGACGCTCCGGGTCCGGGATGCAACAATCGACCGGACAGACAACAGCGCACGCTTCGCGACCGTGGAACCCGACGCACTCAGTGCACTTTTCCGGAACGATGTAGAAGGTATCCATCGACAGCGGCGGATGTTTTGTGCCGTTCCATTCCCATTCGACGCCGCCTTGGAAAATCGCGTTATTCGGGCACTCCGATTCGCAAGCGCCGCAGTTGATGCACTCGCTGGTGATTACGGTTGCCATGGCCGTGAGAACCTCCGCTCCATCTTAGATACCAACGTGCCGGCGGTGTCGCAATTCAGGGGAGATCCGGCGCCGTTTCCCGAAACCGCCGGCTCAGGTGACCGTCATTGTCCGGCCTTTTCGCCGCTTCCTCCACGGCACGATCGGTCGTACGCGAAAAGCACGAGCCTGCCGGGAAAATTCGAAAGACAACGATTCAGTATCCGGCGCCGGGATCCAGCAAAAAAGCAGACTCTCCCAGATCGCCTCGCGAGCACTGGTAGCTCGCCGTGACGCAAGGTGGATCGGCATGCGCTACGGCGCCGCGGGCTGTTTCGTTCCCGAATCCTGAGCTTCCGCCGCCGGTGTACGGGGCGGGCTACTGTAGGTCATGCGGTGACCCGTCGTCCACGGCCGTCCCAACATGTATGCAAAATCCCGCACCAACTTGTCGTGCTGGCCGGGCGTCAACTGCATGAGAACGTCGATCTTGCTGCGATTCTGTACGCCCCAGCTCTGGGCAAAGGCCAGCTCCCACTCGGTGCTGGCACTGCGCGCCGCCGTCCAATCGCGATCTCTGAGCGCGTTATCGTATCGTTCCCGCTCGGTATTCTGTTTGTGCTGAAGTTCCTTGATACGTGTCGCCGACTCTGACATGGCCGCATCCATCTTTTGGCGCTGCGCTTCATCGAGCCCCAGAGCCTCGATGAATTCCTCTGTGTTCCACCAGTAATCGGTCTTGGCGGCGCTGGTCAGGCGTGCAGGCGAGGTCGCTCTCGCCGCAGGGGTACGCATTTTCTGCAATTGAGGGATGACAAACTGGATCGAGGGAGGCGGTGTCTGCGCACCAGCCCCTCCGATAATGGTGACGGCAAGAAATCCTACCGGCAAAAGGAAGCGCAACACGTGCATGGGCAGGGTCCTCCTCGTCGTACGGGATGGTCTTTATCGGCGGCGGCACGAAACAGCAACACACCAGACTCGTTTTGTATCTTGCCCCAGGTGCTATGGTGGCTGCCATGAGCGCACACGCGCACCACGAAGCCGATGTTCGCGCCGTCTGCTGCGCGGTCCTGACCGTCAGTGATACGCGCACGACGGAAACCGACACCAGCGGCCGCAGGGCCCGAACTCTTTTGATCGAACATGGGCACCGGGTCGAACATTACGCCATCGTGAGGGACGAACCCGATGAGGTTTCTGCACTCGTAGAGGCGCTACCCACAAGTGTGGAGGCAGTGATTCTGAATGGAGGAACGGGCCTGGCCCGGCGTGATACGACGTACGAGGCGATTCGAAAGCTTCTCGACAAGGAAATCACGGGATTTGGCGAGTTGTTTCGGATGTTGAGCTATGAACAGATCGGTGCGGCCGCCATGCTCAGCCGGGCGACGGCCGGTGTGTCGGGTAGCCGCATCCTCTTCTCCGTGCCCGGCTCCACCGCCGCTGTCGAGCTCGCCATGACCCAACTGATCCTGCCGCAACTGGGCCATCTTGTGGGCCTGGTACGCCACGGAGCGACAGCATGAACATCCGAGTGCGCTATTTCGCAATTCTTCGTGAGCTCACCCGCTGCAGCGAGGAGACCCTCGAACTTGCACCGGGTAGTTCCGTCATGGACACCTGGCAACGCCTCTGTGAAAGGCACGAAGGGTTACGCCGGTTTTCGGGCTCCGTCTCCTTCGCCGTGAATCAGGAATATGTCTCGCGCGACCACACACTCAACGGCGGTGAGGAACTGGCTTTGATTCCACCCGTGAGCGGCGGCTGACGGATCGTACGAATCCCGCTCCGGAGTCTGGTCTCCAGCCTGTTTTCAACGGCAGGGGACTTCCGCACCGAGGCCGGATTGCCGGGACAAGAAGACACCGTTCCTCACCTGCTACCCGCAGGGCTCCCTCAGTCCCGACCGGCGCGAGATCACCGTGGAGACATTGAGGACTGCAACCATTCCTCCGCATATTCCACCGGTGAACGGTTGAACGGCAGGGGCAGAATACGCGGCGTTGCATCGACGACTTCGAAGTGGCGCTCCCCACCTCGTTCGGCCAACAGGAGGAAGGCCACGATCGATGCGATACGGTGGCGGCGGAGGTGACCGGCCCATAACTCCACTTCCCGGAGGTAAGCGGCGCGACCGTGCTCCAAGGCGAATTGCGATTGTGCCGCAGCCAGATCGATCGGACGACCTCGCTCGATGACGATCAGCCGAGAACGTCCGTCGAAGCCACGCAGCCAGCGCGCACCCACGGACTCGAGCGCCTCACCATGGCGCAACGCCACATGCGATATGGCAAAAGCCCTGCCTCCCTCCAACAGATACCGCTGCCACCCTGCCGTTATCCGGCGTAGCACCCGGTCTCCTGTCGGCCCGCCCGCATGATAGGAGGGTCCGCTCGCGTGAGGCGACGCCACAAAAGGCGGATTGCCGACGATCACATCGAATTTCTTTCCACGGACCGGCTCGTACAGGTCTCCACGATGAGCCCGAAACGACAAGACACCGTTCGCCCGGGCATTCAGTGTAGCGACCGCAACGGGACGTGCTGCAACGTCGACTGCATCGACAGATCCGGTACGCCCTGCCTGCACTCCAAGTATTCCCGAACCGGTACAGAGATCGAGGATGTGGGCCCCGGGCGGTGCCGAAACGATCTGCGAGAGCATGATCGAATCCGCGCTCGGGGCATAGACCGGCTGATCATCGGGAAGCCGGAGCGCTCCCCGGTCCCATCCCCTGAAGCGGCAATCGGCGAGGAAGAGCAGATTGCCCGCGGCATCGATCCGCATCCGAGCACGCAGCCGGGAGTCGGTGGTCCGCCGGAGCAGTCGCAAGCGTACGAGTTCCTGCACGAGGGAATCTGGCAGGACACGCCGAACCGCCGATGCCGGCTCATCACGCTCGAGCCAGAACAGCCGCAGAAACAGACCCAGCGGATCTCCAACCCGGCGCGCTTTGTCAACCGCCACGGGATAATTCAACAGGCCGACATCATCAGGGTAGGAAATCGAAAGGCTCTGCTGCAGCGCTTCCGAAGTGTATCCCGCCTCCCGGAGGAGTTCGAACAACGGTTGCAAATCCGGGATGGCATGCACGCCGGCGCTGTAGCCATTCACGCCGCCAGAGTAAACGCTCGCCAGGACGGACGCAGCGCTCCTGGTGTTGCTGCGCTCCTGGCTTGACTCGTCCAAACAGGGTCGTTAAGCGCTGCCCGCTGTGCTGCATCGCGCATCCGGCGCGCCACGTGGCCGGCGAATCCATCTTTGAAAGCGCAAACCGTGGGTGATGCAGCAGAAGAGGAACTCTCCGATCTCCAACGCATGCGTCGGCGCAAACTGAACGATCTACGCGCACGCGGCATCAATCCGTTCCCAAACGACTTCAAGCCGGAGCACACCACGGCGGAAGTGCGGGCACGTTTCGACTCGCTCGATCCTGAAAGCCTCAGCGCTGCAACGGAGACGGTCTGCCTCGCCGGGCGGATCCTCACCATGCGCGATTTCGGCAAGGCCAGTTTTCTCCATCTGCAGGACCGTGCCGGCAAGCTGCAAATCTACGTCAAGCGCGATGTGGTGGGTGAAGAAACCTTCGAGCTTTTCAAACTTCTCGATCTCGGTGATTTCATCGGAGTCACGGGAAAACCGTTTCGCACTCGCACCAATGAACTGACCATCGAGGCACGCGAGTTGCGCATCCTGGCCAAATCGCTGCGACCGATGCCGGAAAAGTGGCACGGCCTGACGGATATCGAAGCCCGTTACCGCCAGCGCTACCTCGATCTGATCGCCAACCCAGAATCGCGGCAGGTGTTCCTCATGCGCGCGCGTATCATCGATCGCATCCGATCCTTCTTCATGACGCGCGAGTTCATCGAAGTGGAAACGCCGATGATGCAACCGATTGCAGGGGGCGCCGCCGCACGGCCCTTCATCACCCACCACAACGCGCTCGACATGCGCTTGTTCCTGCGCATCGCACCCGAACTGTACTTGAAACGGTTGCTGGTCGGCGGCTTCGATCGCGTCTTCGAGATCAACCGCAACTTCCGCAATGAAGGCATCTCGGTCCGCCACAACCCCGAGTTCACCATGCTCGAGTTTTATTGGGCCTACGCCACCTACGAAGACCTGATGGAACTCACCGAGGAATTACTCGTTTCCTTAGCGGACGAACTGATCGGCAAGCGTCAGATCCCCTACGGCACCTGGACGATCGATTTGACACCACCATTCCGGCGCCTATCGATTCCGGATTATGTGGCTGAAGCGGCGGGCGTGGATCGAGAAGCGATCTTTGCGCTCGATGCGGGCGCGATCCGCGCAGCAGCATCCCGGCTGGGCATCACAATCGACGAAGAGTATATTTCGCATCTGGGACCCGCTGCCCCGGGTTATCTGCTCACGGACATTTTCGAGCGGGCAGCAGAATCGGAACTCATCCAACCGACCTTCGTCTATCAATACCCCGCCGTGGTTTCGCCTCTGGCGCGCCGCAACGCCGAGCACCCACAATACGTCGACCGCTTCGAAATGTTCGTCGCCGGCCGCGAGTTGTGCAATGCATTTTCTGAGCTGAACGATCCGGACGATCAAAGAGGGCGTTTCGAGGAACAGATGAAGGCACGAGCAGCGGGAGACGAAGAGGCGCACGAGATGGACGAAGATTATGTGCGTGCGCTGGAATACGGCATGCCGCCGGCTGCCGGAGAAGGAATCGGCATCGATCGGCTGGTGATGTTGCTGACCAACTCCCCGTCGATCCGTGACGTCATCCTGTTTCCACATATGCGCCCCGAAGCCAAATGAAGAAAACAGGTTCATCGCCGTCTTCTGCGCAACGGATGTTCGCCCCAAAAGAATGAAAATGGATCGTGCACGGATCGAGCAGATCGATGTGCCAGGCGGTTTCCGGCTTGTGCGTTGCACCGTTTGTCATCGCGTCCGTAACGGCGAAGTCCGTGACGGAACTGCGCAGAGCGGCCGCGCCTGCACAACCTGACCGCAAGGTTTCCACCTCACATGCGCTTCGAGCTTCAGATCGGCCTGCGTTACCTGCGAGCCAGGCGCAAGGAGGCCTTCATTTCATGGATCACGCTGATCGCCACACTCGGGCTGACGATCGGCGTCATGACGTTGAACATCGTCCTGGCAGTCTACACCGGGTTCGAAGAGGACTTGCGAGATCGCATCCTCGGTTTCAATCCGCACCTGGTGGTGCTCAGTTTCAGTGGTGCTGTCATCGATCCGCCCGGCCTGGTTGGACGAATCGAGGAGATGCCGGAGGTCGAGGCTGCCGCGCCCTTCGTCTTTGCTCCTGCGATGCTCTCGGCGGGAACCATCGTCAACGGCGTGCTCGTACGCGGCGTCACGCCGGCCTCGGAACGGGTCATGCCTCTTGCACGTCACATGCAGGAAGGGCGGATCGAAGACCTCCCCGCAAACAGGACAGTGGAAGGGAGCGACACTCCCCTGCCGCCCGTGATCGTTGGCAGAGAAGTCGCCAAGAAGCTCAAAGTGCATGTCGGTAGCATCGTCAACATGATCTCTCCCGCTGCACAAACCACCGCCGTTGGTCTCGTTCCCAAGGTCGAACGCTTCGTCATCACTGGGCTCTTCGACTCGGGCCTGGCCGAATATGACTCATCCCTGGTCTACGTCGACCTGACACAAGCGCAGCGTTTCTTCGGTATGGGAGAGGCGGTCACGGGAATCGAAGTGCGCCTGAGCAATGTGTACGACGCGCCTGCCGTCGGAGTACGGATCGCGGACGCACTCGGCTTCCCGTACCGCGTGCGCAACTGGATCGATTTGAATCGAAACCTCTTCTCCGCCATGGCCCTTGGCAAAACCGTCTACTTCATCGTGCTGCTCCTCATCGTGCTGGTCGCCGCATTCAACATCGTCTCCACATTGATCATGGTCGTGATGGAGAAACGCAAGGACATCGCCATCCTCAAGTCGATGGGCGCGACACGCGGCGCCATCCGCCGTATTTTCGTTTCCAAAGGAATGATCCTCGGGGCAATCGGCACGGTGACAGGCAGTATCGGCGCCTGGATCGCCTGCCTTCTCATCGGCCGTTACCGCTTCATCGAATTGGACCGCAGTGTGTACGGCATCGATACGCTGCAGGTCCGAATCTACCCCGAGTACTTCCTCCTCGTGGCACTGGCCACTCTGGTGATCTGCTGGCTCGCCACCATGTATCCTGCGCGCCAGGCCGCACGGCTCTCGCCGGTGGATGTCATCCGGTACGAATGAGATGCGCTTCGAACTCTTCATCGGCCTGCGTTATCTGCGCGCCAAGCAACGTGAGAAGTTCATCTCGCTGATCACCTGGATCGCCACGTTCGGCGTGATCCTCGGTGTGATGACCCTCAACGTGGTGCTCGCCGTCATGACGGGCTTCGAGGAGGATCTGCGCGACCGGATTCTCGGCTTCAACCCGCAGGTCGTCATCAGCGGGACTGAAGGCATTCTGAGCGATCCCGGCCCGGTCATCCAACGCGTACGCAGCGTACCCGGAGTCGAGGCGGCCGCCCCCTTCGCCACGGGCCAGGTGATGCTGTCCTCACAGGGAAATGTCACCGGGTGCCAGATCCGCGGGATCGGCCCGGAAGCACGGGAGGTGCTCGACATCGACAAACAGCTCCGCGATGGTAATTACGACGATCTCTTCAAGAGGCACGACGTGCCGCCGGAAGACGGCCGAACGACGGACGTGCAACTCTCCGGTATCATCATCGGCAAGGACATTTCCCGCCATCTGGGGTTGCTCGTCGGTGATGTCGTCAGCGTCATCTCCCCTCTTGCGCAACCGAGCGCCGTCGGGCTGGTCCCGCGCGTACGCCGCTTCGTCGTCGTCGGCCTGTTCGAGTCCGGCATGTCGGAGTACGACGCGGCGCTGGCGTACATGAATTTGCCGGACGCGCAGCGTTTTTTCGATCTCGGAACGTCGGTGAGCGGCATCGAATTGCGCGGCAACGACCTCTACGGCGCACGCCAGATCCGCGACAGAGTACGCCAGTTGCTAGGCCCTGGCTTCGACGTACGCGACTGGATGGATGAAAACAGAAGCCTTTTCGCGGCGTTGCGAATGGAGAAGTACGTCTATGCGATCGTCCTCTTGTTGATCGTGCTGATCGCCGCCTTCAACATCATCGCCATGTTGATCATGGTGGTGATGGAGAAACGCAAGGACATCGCCATCCTGAAATCGATGGGAGCCACCGGCCGCAGCATCGCGCGGATCTTTCATTCGAAGGGCATGATCATTGGCATCATGGGAACCGCGATCGGAAATGTGGTTGCGTACGTGCTCTGCGCGTTGATGCAACGCTACCAGATCGTGCCGCTCCCACCCGGGGTCTTCTACGTCGACACATTGCCGGTGCGTATGCACGTCTCCTATTTTGCCGCAGTGACTGCCGCCTCTCTGCTGATTTGCCTGCTTGCGACTCTCTACCCGGCGCGACATGCCGCGCGTCTCACACCCGTCGAGGTAATCCGATATGACTGAACCACTGATCCGAGCCATCGGCGTGTCGAAGATCTACGGGGGCGGACGTAACATCGAGGTGCTCTCCGATCTCGACGCGGCAATCGGACTCGGCGAAGTCGTTGCCATCATTGGTCAGTCGGGCGTCGGCAAGAGTACGCTGCTCCACATTCTGGGCACTCTCGACCAACCGACGAGCGGCACTATCCTGTTCGACGGAGTGGATGTCTTTGCGCTGAGCGAACGTGAACAGGCGGCCTTTCGCAACAAGCAGATCGGCTTCATTTTTCAGTTTCACCATCTGCTGCCGGACTTCAGCGCCGTGGAGAACGTCATGATGCCCGCCCTGATCCAGGGCAAGCCCTCAAGCGAAGCCCGGACAGAAGCAGAACGACTGTTGGAGCGCGTTGGGCTGGGTGATCGCCTCGAACACCGCCCCGGCCAGCTCTCCGGCGGAGAACAGCAGCGCGTCGCCATCGCCCGCGCCATCGTCCTCTCCCCACGGGCCGTCCTCGCCGACGAACCGACCGGCAACCTCGACCCCGACACCGCCACCGCGGTCCATCAGCTCCTCATGGAACTCAACCGTGAACACGGCATGACAATGGTGCTGGTCACACACAACGAAGACCTCTCACGGCTGGCGCACCGGACCTTGAGGCTCCAGCACGGCAAGCTGGCAGAAGCTCTCTGACGTCCCTTTCCCGCCCATGCAGCACGCATGCCCTCTGTGGTTTACTCACCGGCAGGCGTCTGCTACGTGGCGACCGCTCAATTTCGACGAGGTGTGAATGCGGCTGCTTTCGGTTGTGATGGGCCTCGCCCTGCTGATCGCCCTCACGACGGTAGGGCTCGCACAGACCCAGCCGCGGATCGACCGTATTTCGATCGAAGGCAACCATCGAGTCGAGGACGAAGCGATCCGGGTGCAACTCCGTTCCCACGTCGGTTCCCGGCTGAACGAAGAAACGGTCGATGAAGACGTTCAGAGTCTTTACCGGACCGGGTTTTTTCACCGAGTCGAGGTCGATTGGTCGGAACGCTCCGGCCAGTGGATCCTCACTTATCGCGTCGAAGAGCGCCCGTTGATCCGTGAGATCAAGATCGAAGGGGAGAACAAGATCAGCCGGGAAGACCTGGACGGAGCGATGAAAATCCGTCCCAACACGATCCTCGACCCGACGAAAATCCGTCGAGGCATCGCAGAGGCAAAAAAGCTCTACGAAAAAAAGGGCTACCTCGACGCAAAGATCGTCGATTCGACAGAACCTCTGGGAAACAATGAAGTCGTCCTCAAGTTCAAGGTCGAGGAAGGCGAAATCGTGCGCATCAGCGATCTGGAGTTCGAGGGCAATCGTGCCTTCCGTGACAGTCAGCTCTCGGGCCTGATGCAGACGAAGGAGAAATCCATCATCTCCTTCATTACCGGCGCCGGCAATCTCGACAGCGAAGTCCTCAAGACCGACATGGAGCGCCTCACGGCCTTCTATTACGACAACGGCTACATCGACGTGAAGGTCGATGAGCCCAAAGTGGAACGGCAGAAGGACGGGTTGCACGTCACGGTCAAGATCGACGAAGGCGAGCAGTACAAGGTCGGCACCGTCGAAATCACCGGCGATCAATTGCCTGATATGGAGGCGGCGCGCTCGCGCCTGAACCTCGCCAACGGCGACATCTTCCGTACGAGCAAACTGCGTGAGGACATCAATGCGCTGACCGAGATTTACGGCGATGCTGGTTATGCGTTCGTCAACGTCTCGCCGGATACCGAGGTGAGTCCAGTCACCAGGACCGTCGATGTCGCATATAAAGTCGGCGAGGGTCCACAGGTCTACATCGACAAGATCGTCATCACCGGAAACACGAAGACCCGTGACAAAGTGCTACGCCGTGAACTTCGCCTCGTCGAACAGGAGATGTTCTCCGGATCCAAGTTGAAACGGAGCCAGGAGCGACTGCGCCGTCTCGGTTTTTTCGAAGACGTCAACCTGACGACGCGCAAGGCCGAAAACGAGGATCGCCTCGACCTGCTGGTCGATGTGAAGGAGGCGTCCACCGGTTCCTTCTCGGCCGGCGCCGGTATTTCATCGGGTGAATCTTACCTGTTCAACGTGCGGCTGTCGGAAATCAATCTTCTGGGTCGTGGCCTGCGGCTGATTCTCAACGCCGATTTCGGCTCCATCCGACGCAATTTCAGCGCCGATCTGACGGATCCGTATTTCCTCGACACGGACCTGACGGCCGGTATCAACGCCTTCAACTGGCGCCTTCTATTCCAGGATTTCACGCGCGGCGGCACCGGCGCGGCCTTCCGCCTCCTGTATCCACTGACAGGGTTCGGCTGGAACGATCTGTGGGGCTATTCCCTGGAAGACACCCGCGTGGGTATCGAATACCGTATCGAGAACGCCGAAATCACCGAAGTGAGCCCCTTCGCACCGACGGAGATTGCCGCAGAACAGGGCACCAGTCTGACGAGCAGCCTGACGCCTCGCCTTTTCCGCGATACTCGCAATCATCCGTTCGACCCGACGAGCGGCTCTTTGCTCGACGTCTCATTCGAGTTCGCTGGCGTCGGTGGCCAAAGCAAATTCTACAAAGCCGAAGCTCGCACCCGTGTCTACTATCCTTTTTTCAGATGGGAACCGTTGGGAACTCTCGTCTACTCGTTCGGCGCCAACATCGGGTTTGGCCGAGGCTACGGAAAATACACCGAACTACCCCTTTTCGAACGCTACTTTCCGGGCGGTATCAACTCCATTCGGGGCTATCACATCCTGTCGATGGGCGACCGCGTACCCTTATACAATCAATATGGTGAAGGTCTGGGACGCACGTCGATCGGCGGGAGCCAGCAACTCATCTTCAACAATGAGCTCATCTTTCCGATCGTCGAGGCGCTCGGGCTGAAGGGAGTCGCCTTCTTCGATGCCGGCAATGCATTCCTCGCCTCACGCGGCATCGACATGGGGGACATCCGTATGTCGGCCGGCGGCGGCTTTCGTTGGCTGTCCCCGATCGGCCCGTTACGCATCGAAATGGGTTTCCCGCTCAATCCGCGCATCGGCGATTCCAAGCAAACCGTGATGTTCTCGTTCGGCGGGCCGCCGTGACGTGCATCAAGGCATCCGCTTCGTTATCAGGGTCCGGCAAATCGTTTGATTCTCACCATTCTCGATGTATTCGAGCACGGAGTGGCTGCATGCCACACCGTCGAAGGAGGCCGTTCGTCATGAAGGTTCGCTGGTTGGTTCTCGCGATGCTTGCGTTCAGTGTTCCGGCATTCGCCGAAGAGTTGAAAATCGGCTACGTTGACCTGCAACGGGCCCTGAACGAATCGGACCGGGGACGCCGCGCCAAAGAGGAGTTCAAGGGTCAGGTCGAGAAACTGCAGGGCTCGCTCAAGAAGAAGAAAGAAGCCATCGACCACCTCAAGGAGCAACTCGAAAAGAAGGCAGCCGTCATGAAGGAGGAGGAACGCTCCAACCTCGAAGACGAGTACCGGCGTAAGTTGCGCGACTTCGAACGCGAGTACAAGGACTCACAGGCCGACCTGGAGCGCAAGGACAACGAACTGACCGGAGCGATTCTGAGAGAGTTGCAGGAAGTCATCCGGGAGTACGGCGAGCACGAAGCCTACACGCTCATCCTCGAAGCCTCGAGCAGTGCTGTGTTGTACGGCAAGAAGAACGCCGATCTCACGGACGAGATCCTCAAGGAGTACAATCGCAAGAAGAAGTAAGTCCGGAATTGATGACAAGCCTCGGCTACCACGAGATCGCGGCACTCCTGCCGCACCGCTTTCCGTTCCAGTTCGTCGATCGAGTCCTCGAGTTGAAGAACGGCGAGCGCATCGTTGCGATCAAAAACGTCTCGATCAATGAGCCGTATTTCCGCGGTCATTTTCCCGAGCAGCCGCTCATGCCAGGCGTACTGATCTGTGAGGCAATGGCACAGGCGGGGGCACTGCTCGCCCACCGCGCCATCGGCGATGTTGGCAAGGTCGTTGTCCTGACAGGAATCGATGGTGCCCGTTTCCGGCGGCCCGTCCTGCCGGGCGACCAGCTCCACATCGAGGTCTCCGTGCTGAAGTACCGGGCTCCTCTCTGGAAGGTACGCGGAGTTGTGCGCGTCGAAGAGCAGATCGTCGCTGAAGCCGATCTGCTGCTCACAGAAACCCCACGGATCCAGCTTTGAACACACTCATTCACCCTACGGCCATCGTCGCGGCCGGAGCCGAGATTGACGCCGGCGTGGAGATCGGCGCCTACGCCATCGTCGGTTCCCAGGTGCGCATCGGCCGTGGCTCACGAATCGGCGCGCATGCCGTCATCGAGGGGCGAACCACGATTGGCGAAGGAAACCGGATCTTTCACCACGCCTCGGTCGGGGCCGTTCCGCAGGACCTCAAGTACCGCGGTGAAGACAGTGTGCTCATCCTCGGCGACCGCAACACGATCCGTGAATTCGCCACGCTGCACATCGGAACCGAAGGTGGCGGCCTGCGCACCGTCGTCGGCAGCGACAACCTGCTCATGAATTACACGCACGTGGCGCACGACTGCAATCTTGGCAACCGCATCATCGTCGCCAATGGAGTGCAGCTTGCCGGACACGTCACCATCGAAGACTTTGCCGTACTCGGCGCTCTCAGCGCGGTACACCAGTTCACCCGCATCGGAGAGTCGGCCCTCATCGGCGCCGGGTCGATGGTGTCACAGGACGTCCCCCCTTTCTGCAACGCGACCGGGGACCGGGCGCGTCTGCACGGCCTCAACTCGCTCGGTTTGAAGCGCCGTGGGTTCGACTCCGAAACGATCATGCAGATCAAACGGGCGTATCGCATCATGTTCAACGAAAAGCTGCGTGTGGTCGATGCGGTGAACCGCATCCGCACGGAAATCACCGGCTGCCCGGCGGTCGACCGATTCGTGAAGTTCGTGGAATCCTCGGAACGCGGGGTTTGCCGGTAAGCGAAACGCGCCATGGGCCGCATTCGTCCCATTTCCTCTTCCCGATGAAACGAATCGGACTCATTGCCGGGAACGGCCGCTTCCCGCTCCTGTTCGCACAAACGGCGCGCGCCGAGGGTGTGGAAGTGATTGCCGTGGCCCACACCGGTGAATCCCTTCCAGAAATCGCCGGTGAAGTGCGCTCGCTCACCTGGATCAAGGTGGGTGAACTGGGCAAGATGATCCGCGTCTTCAAAGAAGCGGGTCTGGATCGTGCGGTGATGGCGGGAGGTATCCAGAAATCGGCCCTGCTCGAGCACTTTGCGCCGGACGAGCGAGGCATGCAGTTCCTGAGCCGAATGGCGAGTTTTGGAGACGATGCCCTGCTGCGGGGCATTGCCGAGGAGCTCGAGAGCGAAGGAATCCGTATCGTCGAATCCACCCTCTTTCTGACGAGCATTCTCACCCCGGCCGCCGTCCTGACCTCACGCACACCCAACGAAGAGGAATGGAAGGACATCCGTTTCGGGGTCGAAGTGGCAAAAGGGATTGGACGCTGGGATATTGGTCAGACCGTTGTGATCAAATCGCGGATCGTGCTGGCCGTCGAAGCGATCGAAGGAACCGATGCAGCCATTCAGCGCGGGCGGCCCGGCTGTGTCGTCGTGAAGGTCAGCAAACCGCAACAGGATCTTCGATTCGATGTTCCGGCGGTTGGCCCGCACACCGTCGAGGTTTGCCACGCTGCCGGTGTTTCGGCACTCGCCCTGGAGGCGGGCAAGACGATCTTGCTGGACAAGGCCGAGTTCATCGCCGCGGCGGAGGAGGCACAATTGAGCGTGGTCGGAGTGCATCCATGAAACGCCTGCGCGCCGCCGTCATCGGAGTTGGGTATCTGGGACGCTTCCATGCACAGAAGTACGCCAGCCTCGACGACGTCGAACTCGTGGCAGTGGTCGACAGCGATTCCGCGCGAGCCACGGAAGTCGCTGCACAGGCAGGAACACGTGGCCTTGCAGACTTCCACGAACTCCTCGGCCGGATCGATTGTGTGAGTCTGGCCGTGCCCACTCCCCTGCATTACCAAATCGCCAGCGAGTTGCTCGAAGCCGGCATCGACGTCCTTGTCGAAAAGCCCATGACCCAATCCGTTGAGGACGGGCGGGCGCTGGTCGAACAGGCGGACCGGCACGGACGCATCCTGCAGGTAGGTCATCTGGAGCGCTTCAATCCGGCCATCCGGGCACTCACCAACATGATCCAGCAACCGCGTTTCATCGAATGCCACCGTCTGGCGCCGTTCGTCGATCGAGGCACCGATGTGGATGTCATTCTCGATCTGATGATTCACGATCTCGACGTGATCCTGAGTCTGGTCGGCGCGGAGGTACAAAGCGTCGAAGCGGTCGGCGTGCCGGTGCTGACGGGTAACATTGACATCGCCAACGCACGGATACGCTTCGCCAACCGCTGTATCGCCAACGTCACCGCCAGCCGGGTGGCCACGAAACGCGAACGCAAGATCCGTCTCTTCCAGAGCGACATGTACGTCTCCGTCGACTACGGCGAGAAACACGTGCGAGTGGCGCGCCGCCAGACAGTCGACGGCCTGCCCACCATTACCGCGGAAGAGCTTTCACTGGGAGACGGTGACGCGCTGTTCGACGAAATTGAACACTTCGTCCATGCGGTCCGTACACGCGAACGTCCCCTGGTCGACGGACGGACGGCATTGCGAGCGCTCGAACTCGCAGACCAGATCCATCGCAACATGGAAACGGCGTAGAGGACGATGGACCGTACCGTTCTTCTTGTGGCCGGCGAGGCCTCTGGCGATCTTCACGGCGCCGAATTGATACGCGCCATGAAGAAAAGCGATCCGACTCTGAGGTTCGCAGGAATCGGTGGAATGCATCTCCGAGCGGAAGGCATGCAGATTCTCGTCGATACGGCGAGTGTGGCAACGATGGGATTGGTCGAAACCTTCGGCACGCTCGGCCGGCTGTTGCGCGCCTACCGCGCACTCGTCCGTTTCATGCGCGAACAGCGTCCGGCTCTGCTCATGCTCATCGATTACCCTGAGTTCAACCTGATGCTCGCCAAGCGCGCCCGCAAACTCGGTATCCCGGTCTTCTATTTCATCAGCCCACAGGTATGGGCGTGGCGCAGCGGCCGTGTCCGAAAGATTGCCCGGCGCGTCGACCGGCTCGGCGTCGTCTTCCCCTTTGAGGAGGCTCTCTACAACACGGATGGCCGCGATCTGGCAAAATTCGTTGGCCACCCACTCCTCGACATCGTGGCTCCGACACGATCGGCCGAGGAGACGCGGGCCCGATACGGATTCGCTCCAGACAAGCCGCTGCTCGCCGTGCTACCGGGAAGTCGTAAGAAAGAGATCGGGCTTCTCCTGGGAGCTGCCCATGAAGCTGCGCTCCAGTTACGAGAGCACGGATGGCAGGCCGTATTGGCGCTGGCCCAAACCCTCAGTCCGGAGGATCTGCAACAGGCGCTCAGCGGACGAGAACTGCAAATTCCCGCCATCCGGGAAGACACGTACAACCTGGTGCATGCTGCCGACGCTGCCCTGGTTGCATCGGGGACAGCGACACTCGAAACGGCGCTCCTCGGTAAGCCGATGGTCATCATGTACAAGGTGTCACCGCTGACCTATGCGTTGGCGCGACGCCTGATTCGCATCGATATGATCGGTATGCCCAACATCATTCTGGGACGGCGAGTCTTTCCGGAAATCATTCAAAACGAGGTCACAGCCGAACGGTTGGCGGAGGCGCTGGTGGACGTCTACGCGCAGCGCAAAGAGTTGACGGCCATGCTGAATGAGCTACGCAGCAAACTCGGCGAACCGGGAGCCACCACTCGGGCTGCTCGACTCGCTCTGGATCTGATTCAATGAATCGCTCCTCACTCTATCGCCGGCTCCTGCGCTACCTCCGCCCCTATTGGTGGCCGCACTTCATCCTTGCGGTGATCTGCATGGTCATCTTCAGCAGCACGAACGGCGTCATGCCGTTTCTCATCCGCTACATTTTCGACGATGTGTTCACCAACAAAGACATTTTCGTCCTGCAAGTGCTGCCGTTCGTCATCATCGGCGTGTTTCTCCTACGCGGTATCGTTTCCTTCGGCAGCACATATTTTTCGGAGTACGTCGGACAACGCATCGTGGCGGACATCCGCAGCGAGTTGAACACACACATCCAACAGCTCTCGCTTTCCTTCTTCAACCGTACGCCCACGGGCACCATCGTATCGCGCGTCACCAACGACGTGGCGCTCGTCCGTGGCGCCGTGGTCGACTCCGTCGCCTCGGTCCTCAAGGATGCAACCTCGCTGATCATTCTGGTGAGCGTCGCCTTCTACCAGGACTGGCTCCTCGCAACCATTGCCTTTGTCGTCTTCCCGGCATCGGTCCTGCCCATCCTTCGGTTATCCAAGCGCCTGCGCAGAGTGGCGCGACGCGGTCAGGTGACGATGGGAAACCTGACGATGCTTCTGCAGGAGACCATCCAGGGAAACCGGGTGGTCAAGGCATTCGGCATGGAAGCATACGAGCGCGAGCGCTTCGACGCGGAGAATCAGCATCTCTTCCGCCTTTACATGAAAACCACGCGGATTCGGGCCTTCACGGCTCCGATGATGGAAATCCTGGCCGCCTTCGGGATCGCCGGTGTCGTCTGGTACGGAGGGCACAGTGTGATCAGTGGTGGGCGCACGCAGGGATCCTTTCTGGCTTTTCTCACCGCGCTCTTTCTCCTCTACGAACCGTTCAAGGGTCTGGCGAGGACAAACACCACAATCCAACAAGCGCTCGGCGCCGCCGAACGGGTGATCGAACTGCTCGACACTGGCAGCGAAGTCGTCGAACGCACCGATGCCAGGGTGCTCGGACGAATGCGCAAGGCGATTCGCCTCGAACACGTCAGCTTCCGCTACGAACAGGAATGGGTCCTACGAGATGTCGACCTGGAGATCCGGCAGGGTGAAGTGGTTGCCCTCGTCGGCATGAGCGGCGGAGGCAAAAGCACACTGGCAGACCTGATTCCGAGATTCTACGACGTCCAGGAAGGCTGTATCACGATTGACGGCGTCGATATCCGTGATGTGACGTTGGCCAGTCTGCGCCAGCAAATCGCTGTCGTTACGCAGCACACGTTTTTGTTCAACGACACGGTCAAGAACAACATCGCCTACGGGCGCAGCGAAGGCGGCATGGAGGCCATCATCGCTGCTGCAAAAGCCGCCAACGCCCATGAGTTCATCGAACAACTGCCCGAAGGGTATGATACCGTCATCGGTGAACTCGGAGTGAAGCTGTCGGGCGGACAGCGCCAGCGCCTGGCCATTGCGCGGGCGCTGCTGAAAAATGCGCCGATTCTCATCCTGGACGAAGCAACTTCCGCGCTCGACAATGAGTCTGAACGATTGGTGCAAACCGCACTGGAACGGCTGATGGAGAACCGCACGACCCTGGTGATCGCGCACCGCCTATCGACTGTGCGGCAAGCGGATCAGATCGTCGTGCTGGTGCGAGGCCACGTCGTTGAACAGGGCACCCACGAAGAGCTTCTGGCGCTCAATGCGGAATACCGCAAGTTGTACGATCTGCAGTTCCTCGAAGCACCGGAAACCACCGAAGGCAAACTTCTCCACTGATTTGATGCAGATCGCGCCCACGACGAAAATACGGAAAGGCCGGCGAATCTCACGTTGGCTGAAGCGCCAGCAGAGACGCTCCCGGGATTGGGTCGTCGTCCTCGCACCACCCATCATCAGCTCGCTCCTGTGGTTGTTCTCACGGACATGGCGCGTGTGTTTCGTCGATGCCCAGGATTTGTTCGAACGCTGGGAACACGAGCGGATTCTGTTCACTTTCTGGCACAACCGGGTGATCGCCATGCCCCCAGCAGCCCATGGGCGGCGAGTCTGCATCATGATCAGTCAAAGTCGCGATGGGGAAATCGCCAGTCGTGTCCTGCAACGCTGGAATATCCGTGCCGTGAGGGGATCGGCATCACGAGGAGGCACCTCGGGATCACTGCAACTGCTCCGGGCCTTCCGCAACGGCGATAGCATCGCCGTGGTGCCGGATGGGCCACGTGGGCCACGATATGAGGTCAAACCGGGCGTCGTACATCTTGCGCGCGCCACCGGAGCACCGCTCTACCCAGTCAGTTGCGGAGTCACACGCTTCCTGCAGATCCGCAGTTGGGATCGACTGATCATTCCATTGCCGTTTGCCACGTTGATCTATGTCGTTGGAGAACCGATCTCCGTTGCGCGCGATGTGGATGATGCAGACCTGGATGCAATCCGCCAACGCCTGGAATCGTCCCTACGCGAACTCACCGTCCGGGCCGACGGTCTGGCCCGCACAGAGCCACAGTAGTTCGGCCGATCACGTCCGTCCCACGACAACCTGGACAAGGCGCCCGGCATTGATCCCTTGTCGCCATAAGATTGCCAGCATCACAAGCGCAACGTATCGTCGAAACCTCCGGAGGGACAAGCAGTGAATGAAATTCTTCTCGGCAAGGGGGAGGGACCCGTCCACCTCCTGGCGAAATACGGCAACCGGCACGGCCTGATCGCGGGAGCGACTGGGACGGGGAAGACCGTCTCACTCCTCGTCGTTGCTGAAGGCTTCTCCCGCATGGGTGTTCCCGTCTTCATGGCGGATGTCAAAGGCGACGTGGCAGGGCTGGCAATGCCCGGCACACTGTCGCCCACAATCAGTGAACGCATCTCACAGATCGGCATCCCAGATTACGCCAACGAGGCAAATCCCGTTGTCTTGTGGGATCTGTACGGAAAAGCTGGTCATCCCGTGCGGGCCACGCTGAGCGAGATGGGTCCCACTCTGTTGGGCCGGATCCTCCAACTCAACGACACACAATCGGGCGTCCTGGAAATCGCGTTCACTCTGGCAGACGATCGCGGCCTGCTGCTTCTGGATCTGCCCGATCTGCGCGCCCTGCTATCCTTCGTTGCCGACAACCGACAGGAAATCTCGAAGCAATACGGAATGGTCAGCAGCGCCTCGGTTGCAGCCATCCAGAGAGCACTCCTGACGCTCGAACGCGAGGGCGGGAATGAGTTGTTCGGTGAACCGGCCCTCGATCTGATGGACCTGCTGCGCACGGATCTGAGCGGACGGGGTATCATCAACATCCTGGCTGCCGATCAACTCATTTTGAAGCCGCGCATGTACTCGAGCTTCCTACTGTGGCTGCTGTCAGAATTATTCGAGAACCTACCTGAGACAGGCGATCTCGAAAAGCCCCGGTTGATCTTCATCTTCGACGAGGCACATCTCCTCTTTGGTGATGCGCCACAATCGTTGCGCCAACGGATCGAGCAGGTCGTCCGCCTCATCCGATCCAGGGGTGTGGGTGTATTTTTCTGTTCACAGTTCCCGGACGACATTCCCAACGAGATCCTCGGACAACTCGGCAACCGCATCCAACACGCGCTGCGCGCCTTCACGCCGCGAGATCAGAAAGCGATCCGCGCAGCGGCAGAGACCTTTGCCCAGAATCCGAATCTCGACGTTGGAAAAACCCTCGGTAATCTTGCCGTCGGAGAAGCTCTCGTTTCGACGTTGCAGGAACGTGGCGTGCCGATGCCAGTCGAGCGTACGATCATGGCACCTCCACGCTGCCGGATCGGCGCACTGACGCCCGAAGAACGCAGTGCCATTCGTTCACGCAGCCCGATCGGTGCTCGATACGATACTCCAGTCAATCGTGAATCGGCCTATGAGATACTCACCCAGCGATCCATCGCACCCGACGCTCCGGCCGCGGAACCCCCCACACAAAAAGAAGCCGAGGCCGCAGGAGTGCGAGGTGTCGTAAGCGAATTGCTGTGGGGTACGAAACGCCGGCAGGGACTTGTCGAAACGATGACCAAACAAGCAGCCCGCACGGTTGGCAGCCAGATCGGGCAGAAGATCCTGCGCGGCATGCTCGGGGGAATCCTCGGAGGGTCTCGCAGGCGCTGAAGCCGCATGGGAACGAAAGTCCGCCGTCCCCGGTGCGGCCATGACGCCTGCCCCAGCAGACGCCCCCGTGACACGCAGGACGCCATACTCGACCCTCTCTCACGGGCCACGGCCGGTGGCTCCCACGATCTGCCCGATACACGGATTCTGGCGCCGGTGTCCGTGGGACGCTTCCTGATTTCCCTGGAGGCCCCCTTTCAAGTCTCGGACTCGGATCAATCGGATCAAAAGGTATATTCGATATGCGTCGAGTAGATGATGTCGGCGCGTAGGCCGTCGTTGTTGAGGGGAAACTGGAAGGTTCCAGCGATGACGATACTACCGAACGGATTCACCTTGAACCCGGCTGCGGCTTGAAAGATATCGTCGTTGATCCCATCACGATGGTCGTCGTGATATCCGAGAAAATCGGCAGCCAGGGTCAGCCACTGCGCCGCCAGAATATCGGTACCCGCAATCCACTGGGCCTGGCTCACATCGGTACCACGGCGGAATGCATAACCCAGATTGACGTGAGGCGAGAGACGCCCGAAAGTTTTGGAACCGATGAGCCATGGGGTAAACGTCACGTCATGATAACCGAGAAGGTTGTTGGCGTTGCCGGTGGGCACGGTCAGAACTCCGGCAACAGCGAGATCCACCCAGCGGAAATTGCCAATGTGCCACTTGCCGCGCAGGTAGAGATCTCCGGTGCCGAACACGGATTCATCGAAACTGTCCACCGCGCACGTAAAGTCTGACGCGCACTCCCCCGACCCGTCATAGACGAGGCCGGGCTGGCGATACGAAAAGTAGGCACCCTCATTGCCGGCGGGATCATGGATGATCGCCGTGGCATGGCCGCGCATATGAGCCCGGCTCATCGAAAGCGTCAGACTCACATCGACGTCATCGGTCAGGCCATAAGCTGCCGTGAGGAAAAACAGATCGAAGCCGAGCTTCAGACTGAGACGGGTTTCAAGCATATTGTCCATTGCCCGAAACCGGTCCGAGGATGGAAATCCCTGCAGAAAGCTCTCCGAGAGTGCAGGTTGGGTGCTGGTCAGACTGCGTAGAGAATCGCCACCGAGCGTCGCAAAATCGATCCGCGTGTAGGAGAATCCGAACGTTCCCGAACGGGCTCCCAGCGTCTGCGCGCGTTCCCCGATGATCGGACCCAGGCTTTGATCCCTGCGCACGAAGGTATCGGCCTCGTCATCGAACTCGAAGCGAAACGCTCCAGTTGCGGATGGCGCGGGCACCTGTGAACGGGCCACATTGAGAGACGACGAGAGGCCGCGGAAACGGTCAGCGACGCGTGGTGTCTGCAAATCCTTTACTGCGTTCGGTGAGACCGAAGTGGCAAGATACCCGCCAAACAGGTTCGGAATGATCTGATCCAGAGGCCGTGCGGCCACAGGACGAGGGAGGACACCTGCAAACACGAACGCGCCGCCTGCCAAAAGGACCATCGTCAGATTACGCCAGACCGATGACGGCGTTAGCGGGTGCGGTATCGTTCGGGCTGTGCAGCGTATCGAATCCATTGAATCGAACGTTACGGCTTCCCGGCGATCTTCCAGCCACCCGGGGTCAACGAGACGGCGCGCGTGAGACGGACCTCGAGTTGCACGGGCCTGCCGCTCTGGCGGTCGACGAATTTGTCCGTCCGCGTGTAGGAGACGATGATGTCTCCGCCATGCGGCGAGATCACCACGTCACCGATCTGCACCGAAAGATTGTGCGTACCTTCGAGGTATTGGCGCAACGCCTCCCGCCTCCCGCCGGGGAAATCCACATAGATTTTCTCGAGGCGATCCAGGTTCTTGGCCTCCAGGGCCTGCCGGTATTCCTCGAGCAATTGCCGGACGGCTACCTCGGTATCTGCCGTATCCGCGGCGTAGGCTGGAGACACCAGCAAAAGCGCCAGGTGTTGCCATCCTTCCTGCAACCAGGAACGCCGCTCACGGCTTCGGGGCGCCTTCCGTCGCGCTGGCGTTGCCGGAGTCGGCCGAACCGATTCGACCACCTCACCCTCGCTTTCGAGGAGCAGTCGATATGCATTCACATCGGCGTTGCCACGATCCGTCGAATCCCCAGCCTCACTCGGAAAACTGACGTGCATACGACGCAATACGCTGATGACGAGCCGTTTTTGCAGAGCGAAAAAGTCTCCGAGTTCACCCTGAACGCTGTCCGATCCCTCTTGCAGGCCTGTGCCCGTGTAGACGATGTGAGCATCCATACGCACCGCCTCGCCGATCACGCTGTAGGATCCGGTGACGAGGCGGTCGATCCCCAGTTCCTTTGCGGCGGCAAGCTGATCGGTACCGTGGATCTTGACGGCACGATCGATCAGTTCCGGGGCGTAGACGTTCAGCGCAGGCACCTTGCTCAACTCGGTATTGAAAGCCGTCCGCAGGGCGACGCCTACCCAGTCATGGGAAGGATCGGCGCGCAAATTGCGGAAATCCAGCACTGCCACCGTATTGGGCACCGGGGTAGCGACTTCGAGCTGCTGTGTCGGAGTGCGCAGCATCGGGCTGCTGCGTGGAGTGAGCATTACAACTCCCGACTTCACGGCAGCAAAGAGGAAATCGCTCCCCTCGATCTTGTAATACGGGTGTTGCATCCCCCCCGTGAGCGCGGCCACCTCTCGTGTCACGTAACCGAACAACTCCGTCACCGAGATCGCCTGATCGCCATCGGCGTCGGCGGCCCCCGCCAGCCCTTCGAGCACGGCATATGAAAACGCCCCGTGACCGATCTCCGGGCGCTCTTCCGATTCTTCTCCGGGTTTGCTCGCCGCCAGCAGGAAGAACCCCTCGCTGGCACTCAACCGGGCAGCAGGATCTTCGAGCGGAGCAAGATGGGGCGCGGCAAACCTGAGCGCACCGGCATGACAGGTGTCGAACATGAGCACGACGGCACGCGCATTGCGCCGCACGGCACGCAGGGACTCATCGAAGTCGGTCATGCGCACACCGGCCGTGATGTAGTTCTCGGTGGAAGCCGAAGCCGGCAGGAAATAATAACTTCCGCTGGACACATCCCGTACGCCATGACCCGCCAGAAAGACCACGGCAACGTCATTGGGGCCCGCCTGGCCGAGAAAGCGCACCATACTGTCGAGAATGCTCTCACGCGTGACCTCTTCGTTGGTCAACAACAGAGTGCGAGTATCGCGGTAGAGCGGACCACCCGTCTGGTGCTGGAGGGCTGAGGACACCGCACGCGCATCGACATCGGCGAATCGCAAGTTGAGCTCCGATTGGCTGTAACGGCTCACACCCACGGCCAGAACCCAAAGTGTGCCGGCCTCCCTGCGCGCCGGATTTGCCGCCGTGGCCGCAGCCGCAACCCCGGTGTCCGTACACATCGACCCGTGAAAAACCAGCCACACAAACAATAGCGTCGCCATGAAACCTCTTCCGGCGCCGCGTCCGCCTGCTACCGTCATCGCACTCCCACGGAGCAGGTATTCCCGCAACAGCGGCCGCTTGCAACCTGAAAGCCCGTTTGAATCGGTGCGCGAGGCCGTATGATTGTTGCAGGTGAGGTAATTTTTTCGCGTCTCTGCAATAAACGAGAAAGAGGATGCACCAAGCAAGCACAGAAAGTGATGCTGTTGGCTCGGAATCCATGGTCCCATCCACACCCCTTCCTGCCGCAACGCGGGAGGTCGGTATCCTACCGCACGAGCACACGCAATCGATATCCTGCGACACAGGTGGCGAACAGTGATGGGGGAGGCAGCCGTCCAGGAAGAGCGGGAACTGATTCGACGCTGTCTGTCAGCAGAGTCCGATGCCATCCGGGAGTTTCAGGAGCGGTTCGGCGAGTTGATCTACGCCTTTCCTCTCCGCGTCTACCGTGTACCCCGCGACCAGGCAGGGGATTTTTACGTCTTTGCTTTCGACAAGGGCAGGATCTTCCGACGGATTCAAACTTTCGAGGGGCGCATCAGTCTGCGCAGCTATCTGCTCGGTTTCGTTCTCGACAACCTGGTGCTGGAATGGAAACGCACGGAACGGGAGATTGAAACCGTGCCCATCGACGCGATCGACGAACCGGCGGATGAACGCACTACGTTTGCATCCAACCACAACGGCGAGGATCAGCAACGGATGGCGTTTCTGGACCTGCTTGCCGACATACCTCCGACAAAGGCAGTCATCCTCAAACTCCTCCATGTGGAGGACTGCGAACTGACCCCGAGCGATCTCCGCCACATCCGCAAAGCATCGGGGCGGCGCATCCCTGAGATCCTCGTCGAAGTCGAGCGGATGCGGGCAACCGTGCGGGAGCGCGAGGCCGGACTCAAGAAACTGGAAGACCAACTCGAAGGGGTGCAAGCATGGATCCATCTGTATGAACGCCGCCTCCGTCGCATCGCCAGCGATCTCGGCTCCCTGCCGCCACAGACCTCGACGGCACGGCAACTGCGTGAAGAACAGACGGAACTCGAACGCAAGCTCAAATGGCGCCAGGGTCAACGCGCCAACATCATGGAACGCGTACAAAGGCGCAAAGTAACGACACCCTACAAGGATATCGCGACATTGTTGAATACGACCATCGGGAACGTCGCATCGCAGATTTTGCGAGTGCGCAAAGAAGTCGCGGCACGCCTTGCCGGCCACGCGGCCGGTGACACGCCGCCCTCGGGAGAATCCGATGTCTGAACCAAAGCATTCTTCGACCGCTGCACGGGAATCGGTCTGTCCGGGTGATGAGATTCTCCTGGCATTCCTCTCGGGAAGCATCGATCTCGAAACGACGCGCCGTCTGGATACACACCTCGATGCTTGCGACGCCTGTCTCGGCAGCGTCATGCACGCACAGTCACGATTGAGCCGTGATCTCGAGATGTCAGAACCCGTCCCCGACGAAATCAGAGTCCGTCTGGCAGCCGTACTCCCCCAACGCGCTGCCACATCGGCAGGTGCCCCTGCGGCTACCTCACCTTCGCCCCGCCGTATCCGGCACCTGCCGATCCCCCCTGCTTTTCGCTATCTGGCTCCACTGGCGCTTGCAGCCGGCCTGCTCGTCACGCTGAGTGCAAAAACCGACTGGTTTTCACCACAGCCCTCACAACGCCTGACACGCGCCGTTTCCGTTTCACAGGATCTTCGTGTAGGGGCGCGGGAGGCAACCGTGTATGCCGAGCCACACTCGCATTCACAGGTAATCGCCACACTCAAACGAGGGGATCTGGTAAAGCTGAGCGGTGAGGATCGAGAATGGTATCGAGTAAGGATGCCGAGTGGCGGAGAAGGATGGGTCGAACAGGAAGTCTTCCACTGACCATCCGCAGGCAAGCCCCGAACGGCCTCATCGTCCGGAATGCCGCGATGCAGTGTCTTGCCAGCGCGTCGCTGGTTCTGGCTCTGTTGCTCGCTGGGTCGCCAGGCCGTGCCGACACTCGCCGTCTCACCTGTGGTGTGCCCTACACCACACAGCTCGCTACGGGAGAACGCCACGAATACGGGCTCGACAGCCTCGGCCCCGGCGTCGTTGCAATCGATGCAATCGATGTTTCAGGCACCATCGATTTGCTCGCCCTGGAGTCCAACCACGAATCCACCTGCGCCGGATCAATCGTGCTCGACGGCGAGAATCGCAAAAACGCGATCAAGGTGTGGGACTGCCGCAACGAGGAAGCCGGTCGATACACGATCGAAGCGAACATCGTCTCCGACAGCAACGGCAACTGCAGTATGCCCATCCCCTGCGGTCCATTCCCGTATATCCGCCGATTCGGAGCACCAGGCCAGGTCGATGCATATTCCTTTTTCGCCTCGGCCGGTGACCACGTGAAGATCCGTGGAACGAATCTCGACAAGAGCGCCGGGCGCCTGCGCTTCCGCGTCTTCGATCCCGACGGAGAATCCATCGCCGGCAACACCACATCCTGTGGCGGCTTCAATGACCTCCAACTCGACAAGACCGGACGCCACACGGTGCTCGTCAGCAGTTGCGGCGAGCCCGCTGCAGGACTCTACAAGATCTCTTTCGATGGACCGCAATGCCCAACGGGCCCAGAGATCACTTTTCTGGGACTGGCACGGGCCGATGGCGTACCACTGAGTCCAGACCAATTCGACGGACAGGGCCGCCCGGTGTATCAACGCGATTTCGGGGCTGGCTTCGTCCTCATTGCCGAAGGCCGTCCGGGGCGAAGCGGAGTTCCCGTGGGGACCTCAGCCTTCGACTACTCTCCGGCAGATCCGGCTGTGCTCCCTGATCTGCAAATGCTCGTGTCGCGCAACCTCGGCAATGGCAGCACCATGGTATGTGACTCACGACCTCCCCAAGCCGGAGGTGTGCCCGCCACTCCACGGCTCGAATTCGACGGCAGCGATACGATCGCCGCCGCCATCAACGACCTGACCTGCCGTGCCGACGACGGGACCGGCGAACCGAAAGCGGTCTCTTCACAAGATGCTTGTACCTCCTTTTCCAGCGGTGATTTCGGTTTCGTCGAACCCCTCAGCACCCTGCAGTACTGCATGATCGTCTCACCCACCTGGTCCTTCCCGAACGGAGCAACGACAGTAAAGGCGCGAATGCGGGATCTCGATGGAAATGTCGGAGCGCCCCGTGAGATGATCGTTCAGGTCGGCGATGTATGCGGGGGCGACTGCAATGGCGATACGGAAGTCACGGTCGACGAGATCGTCCTGGGTGTGGCGACTGCGCTCGATTTACGTCCCGTTCTGGAATGCCCGGCCATGGATGGAAACTCAGACGGGCAGGTTCAGATCGACGAACTGATCGCGGCTGTCTCCCACGCACTGAACGGTTGCGGGAAACCCTGATCGTCCGTACGACGGACGCGGCGCCGGACTGGCAGTTGCCGGAACACCGGGCCTGCATCCTCGAAACCAGTCAGACCGGTGAAGCCTCAGCACTGGAGGACGACGATGCAGCGTCCCGGATCCGGATGCATAGTGCGGTGACAAAGGTCGAAAGAACTCTCCTCTCCGATTGAATTTCTTCTCTCGGGATAAAACGAGGCAATCGAGAAACAACCTGCCTGGTCGAGCAGAGCCCGAAAGCCATCCGCTGTATACGGGCGCAGATCGCCACCCCAATCGAGATCTTTCCGCTCACCTGTCACGGCATTCGTTGCGGTCAGCCCCACTGTCGAAGCACGCACACTCAGTGGGCCTCGCTCCATACCCCAATCCTCGATCTCGTGCTCGGTCTTACCCTCCTGGCTCAAGGTCAGATCCAACACATAGATCCCACCTGCACGCAGGGTAGACGCGACACACCACAGGTGCGCCAGAACGGAATCGTCAGAAGCCAGCAGATGAAAGGAACCGACCGGGCAGAGTGATGCGTCGAACGCCCGGCTCGCGGCAAACTGTGTCATATCGGCGCAGAACGTTTCGACCCGGGCGTGGGCTGCACTTGCCCGTATTTTCAAAAACCGCAGCATGGCAGGTCGCAAGTCGAATCCCGCGACTTGCCACTCACGCTGCGCCAACCGTATGGCGATCTGGCCAGTGCCACAGGCGACCTCCAGCACGTGCGCCGGAGGGATCACACCGTGAACACGGAAAACCTTGTCATAAAACTCGGCTTCCGCGTCACGATCCCACCCGTAAAGGACATCATAATAGAGCGGCTCGTCGTAGAGACTCGGGCGCTTCGGGGCAGGACCACCCATCCGGCGACTCACCAATTCACCACAATTTTCCCCATCGAGCCACGACCTTCGAGAAACTCGTGCGCCTGAGCAATCTGCGCCGCCTCGAAGCGGCCGCCGACCGTCGGCTTCAATTCTCCCTTGAGGGCCAGGTCCATCACACCCAGAAGAACGCGCTGCAATACAAGTGGCCGCTCATCGGAGAGTCGCAGCATATTCACGCCAAGCAGCGATTTGCTGTTCATCAGCAGAGGGATCGGGTGGATAAACCCAAACGAAGCGGCAAACGTCAGATCGCGCAACTTCTGCAACGGACCCGCTTCGCGTCCGGCCGCGCCGAAACAGACGATGCGACCACCTGCGGCAAGTAACGCCAGCCCCTTGCGCACCGCCGAGCCTCCGATCGAGTCGAACACCACATCCAGCCCCTCGCGGCCGCGCAGTCGGCCGATCACTTCCGCGAAGTCCTCTCGGCGGTAGTTGATCGGATGATCGACGCCGAGATCACGCAGATATTGTAACTTGGAATCCGAACCGGCCGTGCCGTAGACTGTACATCCCCGGCGCTTGCAAAGCTGTACCAGGATCGTACCGACACCTCCGGCTGCAGCCTGCACCAACACATGATCTCCTGGATAGAGGCGCACCATCTCCTCGGCACAGAAATAGGCGGTGCCTCCCTGCGTCGGCAGTGCCACGGCAATCCCCACATCGAGGTCTTCGGGAATAGGGACCACCGCACGCACATCGGTCACGACCGATGTCGCGTAGCCACCGAAACGGGTCAGTGCAGCGACTCGAGTCCCCACGGCCGGTCCTTCAACGCCATCCCCCAGGGCATCGATCCGACCGACCACCTCATAGCCGATGACACAGGGAATGGGCGGCGCATCGTTGTACGTGCCGTGGCGCGCGGAGATGTCGGCGTAGTTCAGACCAAAGGCTTCCACCGCAATACGCACCTGCCCTGTGCCGGGCTGTGGCGCCGGACGCTCCTCCAGCGCAAAAGCCTCATGCGCCGGACCATACTTCTTCAGCACAATTGCTTTCATGCTGCAGGAATACCGCGGAACAGGGAGTTGGGGAACCGCCGTCATCCCCTGGCCTCGGAGTGAACGCCACCAGCACGAGCACTTGTTTCAGCAGGACGATCACGTTCGGCATGATCGAAAAGGTGCTGCGCGACTGTTCGTCTGGCGTCCATCCTCGACACCCCGGAGGTCACGGGCTAGCGTCCGCTTCGTGCCTGCACCGCCGGGGGCCTGCCCCCATCGCCGCAACCCCTGGTGGATCCCCACTTTTCTCGGTCGTGTCCCTGAACTCGACGACCATGTCATCCGTGTGCTCGGCCTGGTTTCGCTCGCCATGTTCTTTGAGCAGTACGACATGGCGATGTTGACCGCGACGCTGAAATACGTGGCGGAAGATCTGCGCTTCAGTGAAAGCCAGTTCGGAGTCTACCTCGGACTCATCCGCCTGGGCGCTTTTCCGGCATTTGTCCTTCTTCCGCTGTCCGACCAGTTCGGCCGGCGACGCGTATTTCTCGTCTCACTGGCGGGAGTGAGTGTGGCGACGTTTCTCACCGCCCTGGCACAATCGCCAGCTCAGTTCGTACTCTCTCAGATGGCCGGCCGTGCCTTCATGATCAGTTGTGCCGCAATGTCCCTGGTCATCATTACGGAGGAATTTCCGGCCAGACATCGCGGTTGGGGAATTGGTATGCTGGGCGCCCTTGGCGCCTGTGGCAACGGCGCCGCCGCCCTGATGTTCGTGTTCATCGACGATCTGCCGTTCGGCTGGCGGGCCCTGTACGCCCTGGGAATCGTTCCCATGCTGTTGCTGCCCCGGCTGCGACGGGAGATCCAAGAGACACGGCGGTTCACAGAGCACCGGGCACAGGAGCACGAGACTTCCGCAAAGCACGGTCTCCTCACACAGTGGGCGCGCCCGTTGAAGGGCTTTCTCCTGCAATACCCGGGGCGGGCGGCAATCATCGCTGCTGCCGCCGGACTCGGTGCGATTGGTGCCATTTCGGTGTTCCAGTTCACCGCCTATTACGTCCTGACGGTCCACAACTGGCAACCAGCTCATTTCTCGGCCACCGTCATCGTGGGCGGAGCGATCGGCATCGTCGGTAACATCGTCGCCGGCCGTCTCGGTGACCGGATAGGGCGGCGCCTCGTTGGCCTGGGCTTCTGCACTGCCTTTCCCGTGTTCGCGTGGCTGTTCTACCGTGGCCCGAGTTGGTGTGTGCCACCAGCATGGATTGGTATCGTTTTCTGCGGTACGGCGAGTCAGGTCATCACTCGTGCGCTGTCCACCGAATTGTTCCCCACCTCACAACGAGGCACCGCCGCCGGATGGCTCTCCATCGTGGAAGTGCTCGGTGCGGCCATCGGTCTCGGACTGGTCGGGCTTTGGGGTGGGACACCCGGAGGAATCGCCCATGCCACGAGCATCCTGTCGATCTTCGTGGCCTTTGCAGGGACGGCACTACTCCTTCTGCCGGAGACCCGGCAGCGGGAACTGGAAGCGATCAGCGGCGAGGGTTGAATCCACCACCCCTTCCCTTGCCGGATCCGTGCCCGTATAAGCCCTGCGCATAAAGGAATCCCCATGGCAGAAGGACGAATCGGCGCACGATCTCGCCTCATGGCAGGGCGAGGATTTCCCTCGAAAGATTTTCGACGGCTTTCGTTTCCGGCGAGGTAGAAAGCCATGCTTCACTTTCTGGTTTGTGACGCCTATCCCGCCGACGTCCGCGCTGCCATGGAAAACAGGGGTGTTACACTCGCCGGAACCCTGTACGCGGGCGTTCTGAAACACTTCGAGCCTTCTTCGGGCATCGACGTCCTTCACATCTCGGATCCCGGCTCGGCGCTGCCGGCTGGCGTCGCTTTGAGGCAATACGACGGGATCGTATGGACCGGATCGAGCCTGACCATCTACCACGACGATGACCCTCGCGTGCAGCGCAACCTGGAACTGGCGCGTGCAATCCGTAGCGCCGGGCTACCGAGCTTCGGTAGCTGCTGGGCAGCACAACTCGCCGTAACCGCGGCAGGAGGACGTTGCGCCGCCAATCCGAAAGGGCGCGAATTCGGCATCGCACGTTCCATCCGCCTGACGGAAGCCGGTCGTACACACCCGCTCTTTCGCAATAAGCCGGCTGTCTTCGACTCATTCACCAGCCATGCCGACGAGATCGTAGAACTCCCCCCAAACGCCCGTCTGCTTGCCTCTAACGACTTTTCCCGCGTACAGGCGGTCAGCCTGGACGATGACCGTGGCTTCTGGGGAGTGCAGTACCATCCCGAGTACGAGTTGCACGACATCGCCCGACTCTGTGCCTACCGGATGGACGAACTGATCCGTCAGGGGATGTTTCGAGATCTGGCGCAGGGAGAAGAATACGTCAGAAAGCTCGAAACACTTCACACCGACCATGGCCGGATGGATCTGCGGGCTGATCTCGGAGTCGGTGATGATCTCCTTGACCCAAACACCCGCATCGTTGAAGCACGGAACTGGATCGAATACGCAGTCAAACCACGTAGCAGGTATTGAATCGCAACCATCTCGTTCGGACATCGGCGATTTCATGGTTGGGCGCACGGCGCCCGGGGAGGACAGAATTTCCAATGACGATGATCGAGTGCATGAAGGAGTGGCACCGTGTGGTGTCGGAAAGAGACGCAGAGGCATTGGACTCCCTGCTTGCGGACGACGTGGTTTTTCATTCGCCCATCGTTTTCTCCCCGCAACACGGCAAAGCTCTCACGACGCTTTACCTGACCGGCGCCATGCATACTCTGGCGAATCCCAGCTTCCGGTACGTGCGCGAAGTAGTCGGAAATCAAGATGCAATCCTGGAATTCGAAGCGGAGGTCGACGGTCTCTACGTCAATGGAGTCGATATGATCCGCTGGAACGACCAGGGAAGGATCATCGACTTCAAGGTGATGCTCCGGCCATTGAAGGCGATCAACCTGATGCACCGCAAGATGGCGGAAATGCTGGAATCCCTCCGGGGATGAGACAAATCGTGCGCCTACTCGGGGGGATACACCATCGGTCAGCAGCAAAAAAAGTGGAAATGGATTTTCTCACCATATTGACGCAAACGAAACGTTCAGGAAGGTTGCCCGGAATAAGAATTGATCGAGACTCCGGAAATCAAAACTTCTTGACGAAGGGACGCCCGTACGCGGGGTAGCCGATACCAGGCAAGCGAGGACCGTAATCAATGGAGAAAACCGAGTTCGATGTTGTCATTGTGGGGGGCGGACACAACGCGCTGACCTGCGCCGCCTATCTGGGTCGTGCAGGTGTCGATGTCTGTATTCTCGAAGGCCGCCACGAGTGGGGCGGAGCCGTCTACACGGCCGAGCCGACGGCTCCCGGCTTCTGCCATAATATCCACTCCAACTTCATGGAATTCCTGCACATCATGCCGTTCTACCAGGACTTCGACCTGCCGAGCCTCGGAGCGCGCACGATCTTCCCGGAAGCCCAGGCAGGTATCCCCTTCGCCGACGGCCGGCCGCCCGTGATCATCTACCGCAACGACATGATCGAGCAGACCTGCAAGAACTTCGCGGTGTATTCACAGCGCGACGCAAACACCTGGCGCGACCTCAAAACACGCGCCAATCAGCTCGAACCGTTGTTTGCCATGGGGTTGTACACACCGCCGCCACGCATCGATTTCGACAAAGAATCACCGAACGCCTTCGGCGGTACGGCAGCGATGATGAAAATGTTCGGCCTCGATCCGGAGATGGCCTACAAGTCGATTCGCGACTGCATCGACGAACTCTTCGAGACCGACGAGATCCGCGCCTTGTTCTACCGGGTGGCCGTTGAATTCTGTGGTCCACCAATCGAGTGGCCGGGAACCGGTGGTTTGTTTCTCTTCTCGTGCCTCCTCATGCCCGGCTGCTGGCGCATGATGGTCGGCGGTTCGCACCGGCTCAACGGCGCGATGGTGACAGCCTGCCTGAAAAGCGGCGTAACGATGCGCGAATCGAGCCGTGTGAAGCGGATCATCCTTGAAGGCGGCAAGGCAGCCGGCGTCGAGTTGACAGATGGCCGAAAATACATGGCTCGCCAGGCGGTGGTCAGCGGTATCGGCGTGAAGGACACATTCCTCGACCTGGTTGGCGAAGAAAATCTGTCTCCCTATTACAATCGTCGTGTCAAAAACTTCAAAGACGGTCCCGACCAGGTGCTCGGCTCAGTGGCGATGGCATTGCACGAAGCACCGAATTACAAGTCGGCGGCACGCGATCCGGACATCAACAAAACCTGGTATCAGGTGGTTGGTTACGACTGTGCAAAAGATGTCCTCGACTATAACCGCGCCGGTCACATCGATCGGATCCCCGAATTGCCCGGCGCAGGCGTCTGGATCAATTCAATCTGGGACAAGACACAAGCGCCGGCAGGTAAGCACAATCTTACCGGCTGGTATTTCTTCCCACGTGCCAGCGCATTGAGCGAAGCGGAGTGGAACGAGGTCAAGGCGACCTATAACGGTAAATTGTTGGCTCTCTACGAAAAGTTTGCTCCGAACATGACTCGGGCAAATGTGATTGCCGACTACCTGCACACCCCGCTCGACCAGGAGCGCGGCATGCGGATGCGCGAAGGCGATTTCGGTCACGGCGCCATGAGTATCGATCAGTTGGTCGGTATGCGGCCGTTTGCCGGGGCAGGACGCTACTCGACGGAAATCTCTGGGCTTTACCTGTGCGGCAGTTGCACACATCCGGGTGGCGGCGTGACGGCGGCGCCAGGGTACAACGCGTTCAAGGTCCTCTGCGAAGACTTTGGATATCCCGAGGTCTGGAGAACGGGATTACGCGCCTACTGAGGCAGGATACTTCCGGGGGCAATACGATGGGAATGTTCGAGAACGGATTCGATGCGATCATCATTGGAGCGGGACACAACGGCATGGCACTGGCCGCCTATCTTGCGAAAAGCGGTTGGAGCGTGGCGGTGCTGGAACGCCGCACCGAAGAGGGTGGTGGTCTGAACACCGAGGAGGTGACCGAGCCCAACTTTCTGCACAACCTGCACTCCAATTACCATTCTCTGGTTGGCCTGAGTCCGGTCTATGACGATCTCGGCCTGCTCGACAACGGCGTGGAGTACGTGCTGCCGGACGTACAGATGGGAAGCATCTTTGCCGATGGCACGGCACTGACGATCCACACCGACATGAAGAAAACCCACGCCAGTTTTGCGCGGTTCTCAAAGAAGGACGCCGATACGTGGATGCGGCTCTGGGAAGAGGTCGGTGGCTACATGGATCTCATGGTGCGTACTTTGATGTTCGCGCCGCCGATCCGTCTGAACGATTTGACCCGCGCGCTGGCCTCCTGGGGGGTCGAGGAGCATTCGGAGTTTCTCACCGCACGGCTACGCACCATTTCCGTGGCCGATTTTCTCAACAAACATTTCGAAAACGAACGCATCAAGGCCATGCTCGCATTCCATGCCGCGATTTGCGCGTACCAACCGCACATCCGGGGCCTGGCGGTCACCTTCCCCGTGTTGCTCGGCAAAATCACGAACTGGCACGTCTGCAAAGGTGGTAGCCACCGTCTGGCCCACGCGCTCATGCGTGTCATCGTCAAAGCAGGCGGCCGTGTATTTCCACAGGTGCCTGTCGAAGAGATCCTCGTCGAAAATGGCCGGGCTGTCGGTGTACGGACCCCAGATGGTGTCGTTCGTGCGCACAAGCTGGTCGCCTCCAGCGTTGATGTGAACCAGACATTCCAGGAGTTACTGAAATCCGAACACGTCTCGCCCGAAACGGCAAAGACCGTTGCCGAGGTGAAGTATCAGGACGCAACACTGTTCAACGTGCATCTGGCAATGAACGGATTTCCCCAATACAAGGCGGCGGCGTTCGATCCCGACATCGATCGTGCATGGATTCTCAACATCGGATACGAATCGCTGGCCGATTTCCAGGCGGAATTCGATGGGATTCGCAACGGACAGTTGGCCACAACCCCGAAACTCAACGCTGCGGTAAATTCCCTCTACGACCCGACTGACGCGCCCGAAGGCAAGGCCACCGGTCTGCTCCGGGTCTTTGCACCCTATTCGCTGGCAGAAGGCGGACCAGAAGCGTGGCCCGGTGTGGCTCGTGAATTCGGTCAGCGATGCATTGACCGTTGGGCCAGCGTTTGCACGAACATGGACTCCGGTCTGATCCGTATGTGGGCAACGGAAACCCCACTCGATATCAGCCAGAAAATGATCAACTACCGGTTTGGCGATTGGATGGTCGGTCGTATCCATCCAGACAATCTGCTGGAGCACCGTCCCACCAATGAATTGTCAGGCTACCGCACGCCCATCCAGGGTCTCTATCTGTGCGGCGCATCACAACATCCACACGGCTACATCACATTTGCGCCGGGCTACAATTGCCTCGGTGTGATTGCAGATGACTATAAGATGGAGAAGTGGTGGGAGCAGATCTGACGGCAAAAACGTCTGGGAATCACGCCATCACGGTCGAATTGGCTGACGCAGCGACGGCAAGTGGGCTCGCCGACATGCTGCATCAGTTCATCGAGCAGACGATTGCCGATTCGCCGCGTAAGGCACGGCTGGCCAACCGCCTGAACGGTCGTGCGCTGTTTCGTGCGGCTGAAGACGAGGATGTGTGTGTGTCCATCCGTTTTGCTGGAGATCATATCGAGTTGCGCGACGCCCAGCAGGTGCCAGCAGCCTGCCCATCCATTACCGCGGATTTCCTGACCATCGCGCACCTGACCTCAGGTCAGGAAAACCCATTCCGTCTGCTGGCACAGCGCCGTCTGAAAGCACAGTTTTCGCTCGTGCAGATTCCGTTTCTCGTCGGCATGTTGCGTTTCATGCAACTCGAAAGCGCTTCACGGCGGATGGCCCGTGTTCGTTGGGCACTGGCCGGGGCTGCGGGTGCGGGTGCGGCAGCTCTGGGGGCCGCCTACTGGTACATCACCGCAGGATCGTAGAGCCTTTTCACGGCCGTTTGTGACAATAAAGGAGAGGTGAGGATGTCGGTCATTTATTCGGATGCCTGGTACGAAGACATGAAAAACCTGATCAATGGATCGGACGAATTGGGCAAGAAGGCGCCGAAGGTTCGCATTGCATTGTCGTTGGAGGTCATGGGCGACGGTCGATCGCCGTATGTTCCGCAGGACGGTGCACTCTACTTTCTCCTGGTGATCGAGAATGGCAAGGTGACCGAGTTCCGCCCACTGCAAGACCGGCACGATGGCAAAGGCCTCAACTTCCGCTTCACCGCACCGGCAACCGTCTGGGAGGGTGTCGCAGCAGGGAGTAACGACCCGATCAAGAGTGGGCTACGAGGCGAAATCAAGATTCGGGGTGATATGAAATTTCTCATGGAGAACGCTGACGCCGTGAAGCTGGCCATTGATCTCTACGGGCATCAGGGCACCACCGAGTGGCCGCTTGGACGACCTCCCTACGCTTCTGCTTGAATCACCACACATTGATTCGCGTTCTCCGAAGGGAGACGAAATCACGTCGCTGCAACTCTTTGGAGGGGTGACTGGTTCCTGCAGAGGCAAGGAATCGCTTGCACGCAACCCCTTCGGGAAAACGATCTCGACGCCGACTCGTACTGTGCCGAGATCGCCTGTTTCGCGCTCGGAGGAGGCCGTAACTGCTTCGTGCTCTGCACGCCGGCCTGGATCGAACGACCAGCCACGCGGAGTATCGCCACCGACTTGCCGGACCCGTTGATTTATCCATCGCCGGGTCGCTAACGCCCAGACCGAGGAGTCTCTCAGCATGATCATCGTGATGAAAGCGGACATCCAGCCGGAGTCGGACGAAGTCGCAGCCGTCGTCCGATTGGCAGAACGCTATCCGAACGTTCAAGCGGAAGTGCGTAAGATCCAGGGGGCCACACGGGTTCTGACAGAGGTATATCTGCTTGGATCGACGACAACCATTCCCGTGGAACCTTTCGACGACATGGAAGCCGTCGAGAAGGTCATCCGGATACGGGAGAAATATCGGGCGATCGGCCGCCATGAAGGACAGGCCGAAGCACTCGGCTTCGAGTATAACGGGATCGAATTCACACAGGACACCTTTCACATTTTCGCCGGTCTATGTGCCGTCGACACCAGGGAAAACGTCGAGCTGATGTTCCGGGCATTAAGGGATGCAGGGCTGAATACGACTCGTGCTGGCGCCTATAAACCGCGCACCAGCCCATACGATTTCCAGGGTCACGGCAAACGGTGTCTCCCCTTCCTCTTCGAGTTGGCAGGCAAGTACGGCATCAAGATCATTGCCATGGAGGTGACCCACGAATCACACGTCGGGGAGATTCGCGACGCGTTGCGCGAAGCGGGCAATCCAACCGGGGTGATGCTCCAGATCGGCACGCGTAACGCCCAGAACTTCGAACTCCTCAAAGCAGTCGGCCAACAGAAGGATTTCCCCGTGATGTTCAAGCGCGGCATGGGAATCACGCTCGACGAGTCCCTCAACGCATGCGAATACCTCGCAACGAGCGGAAATCATCGCATCATTTTCTGTCTGCGAGGGATGAAAACCAATCTGGGCGATCCACACCGCAATTTCGTCGATTTCGCACACGTCCCCGTCGTAAAACGGCTGACCCGGCTTCCCGTTTGCATCGACCCCTCGCACTCTGTCGGTAAGAAGGTCGTCTCCTCCGATGGGATCCTCGACATCGCGCACGTCACCGCTCAGGGAATCATCGCGGGCGCCAACCTCGTGTTGGTCGACTTCCATCCCCATCCGGAAGAAGCGCTCTGCGATGGCCCACAGGCGTTGCTGCTACCGGAACTCGAGCCGTTCCTGCGGGATGTCAGCATCGTGCGCCAGGCCTACGAAGAAAGACGGAAAGTCTACAGGAATTGAACTCAGCCTTGCGCATCCTCGATCGGGAGCGCGACTTTCATAGGAACTGGACTCGCTCCCCGTTCCCGGAAAGTCGTTGGGCCAAACGCCCCCGGGGCGAATTCATTCCACCGTCCTATGAGAACATCCGGGGAGCGAGCATGGATTGAAGGCCACACACACTCCCCGAATGTACCGCCGCAGAAGATCAGCCGTCGTCGCGGCTGCGTTCATGGGCACGAGACGCCGGAGCCTTACCCGTCCACCAACTCCAATCCATCGGATAGACCTCCGGATCGAAAATCACCCAGTACATATGCCACACGAGGATGGCGAGGGTGGCCAGAATCGCTTCGTAGAAATGCAACGCGGTGGCAACGTCGGCAACCCAACCGGGAAGATACCGGAGCGTCAGGTTCCCGGCCCACAGGAGGATGCCCGTCACCGTCATGAGCACAGTGCCCCACAGAAATGCCCAGTACTCAGCCTTTTCTGCGTAGTTGAACACACCCGAGAAGGGCCGGCTCTTTCTCAAGCCGAAATACCAGGCGATGGTGCCGATGGCAGCGCGAAAATCATGGAATCGCGGCAGCATCCGCAGCATGCAGGCTCGCGCCTGGGCGTTGTAGACGATGTAGACGAGGTGCCAGGAAAACCCCAGGATCATGATCACGCCGCAGATGCGGTGGATCCATCCGCGCAAGGCAATGCGATCCTCCCAAAGCAGCAGAGGCGTGGCCCACCAGGCTTCGGGATATTTCAGGGCAAAGCCTGTGTACACGAGAAGCGGAAAGGTGATCATGATGATGGCATGTTGCCGGCGCATCGTCCGTGGCATGCGCTCGGGGATCTCACCCTCGAAGGGGACGTGTGGTTCCGGGTGTCGCGATTTCCGCAGCCAGTCGAGAAGGTTGTGGGCAACCATGCCGCCGATCACAACGCCGATGAGCCATAGATAGATCCAACGCACCCAGCCGACCAGGATCGTGCTGGTCGACGTCTCCTGGTGATGGACTGGTCCGAGCTTGAATGTCTTGCCCGCTCCCGGATGGCATTTACCGCAGGTCTGCGCGAGATTGTTCTCGTTGACCGATGATTGCGGATCGCTCGATTTACGAATCCCGTGGAACCCGTGACAACTGGCACAATTGGCCACGTTTGCCCGGCCCGAGCGCAGAGCGAGGCCGTGGAAGCTGTCTTCGAAAGCGGAAACGTTCTCAGATCCGATCCCGTACTTCTCGGCCAGACGCGGATCTGAGTGGCACCTGCCACAAGTCTCACGTGGCAGATTGGCAGCAAAGACAGGCGAGTCGGTCGCCTTCGTCTCGCTGATGCGATGTTCGCCATGGCAATCCGTACACACCGGCGAGTCCCGGTTCCCTGCCTGCAACGCGACGCCGTGCACACTGTCGTTGTATTCGGCAAGAATCTTTTCGTGGCAGGCACCACAGGTGGCCGGCACTCTGGATCTGTAGATGGATGATTCAGGATCCGTGTTGGGCAGAATCTCATGCGTGCCGTGGCAATCGGCACAGGTGGCTCCGTGTTTACCATTCGTCACCTTGGAACCGTCACCATTGGTTCTGCCCTGGGCCACGGCGGCGGCGTGCACGCTCTTGAGGTATGCCTCGACAGGGCGGACGACGGGGATTTTGAATTTTACCGCCATTTCCGTATCGTTGTGACAGTTCGCACAGGTCTGCGACTGATTGCGCCAGTGTGCCGGTGATGCCTCATCACTCGACGGCTTCGCCGTATGCACGTCACCATGACAGTCCTTGCAACTTGCCGCTTCAGCGACTCCCTCGGAATTGGCTTTTCCGTGAATTCCACGCTGATACTCGGGCACTATTTCGTCGTGACACGTGGCACAGGTATCGAGACCTACGGTGCCCAGTTTATCGTGAGGGTCGGCCTCGGCATCGGTATGACAACCCGTGCAATCGACCGATCCGTGGATCGAATCTTCGTACTCCTGCCCATTGATGTAGAGCGACTTGCCGTCCTCGGCCGCAAAGTCCTCCATGTCATGGCAGCCGAGGCAAGCCTCGTTGGAAAGATCAACCGCTGGCTCTTCAGCAACGACGGGCTTGCCACCGGTGGCTACAAGACAAATCCCGAGTAGGCCTCCCACCGCAAGGAATCTCAGCCTTCCCGCACGGCTGCTTCCGAGGATGCCGCGCAAACCTCGAATAGAATCGAACACCCCGTGATCCTTGTCCATGAATCCTACTTTCTCACACGGGCCCGCCCGTATGGCAGTCGTTACAGGGGGAGTCCTTCCAGTCTGTTCCAATGTCCACCGGATGTTCGAATTCGAGTCCTTTGCGATCTGAGGCGAACTTCAGTTGATCGGGAGGTCCCTGCGCTTCGATCGAATGGCAAAGGGTGCAATCCTTGCTGACTACCTTGCCATCCTTCGATTCGTGCTCATCGTCGTGACAGCGAAAGCAACCGGGAAACATCATGTGACCGATATTGTCTGGGTAGGCGTCCCACCGCACCTTCATCGCCGGGAAGAAGTTGCTCCGATAAATCTGCTGTAAGGTCTCCACCGCCTGATCGATTTGAGTCTTCCTGGTTCGCGCAATTTCCGGGTACTCTTCTTCGTAGAATTCGTGCAGACCCGCATCGATGGCCGTCACGGCGGAATCGGTATCTTCATAATCTTCCGTCAGCAATTCCATACCGCGGCGTTTGAGCGCGGGCAGTGTCCGGTCCAGCCGACCCATCGACAACGCAACATTGATGGAGTTGGCCGGAGCACGGTAAATGTGCGTCGGCCGGTTGTGGCAGTCCATACAGTCCATGACACGGATCTCCGCCTTCGCGCGCTCCTCCGAACTCAGCGGCTTCTGGGTCGATTCATATTCGGTCACCTGTCCTGAGCGGCGGTCGGTCACTCGCACCCACGGAATCTCTTGTCGCTTGCGGTCGGTGGCAATGTACTCGATCTTGTTCTGTACGTTCATGTGCCAGTGGATACCCCCCGCCTGGCCGCTCCCCACACCGCCACCGCCCGTTTTGATCAACAGATCGATTTCCCACGGCGTGTTCTCATCATCCGACAGGAAGTGCTTCTGGCGGCGTTCCTGTGCCTCGAAGAATTTCTCGGGCCAATGACATTGCTCGCAAGTTTCCTGTGCCGGGCGAAGGTTGGCGATGGGCACCTCGATCGGACGCGGGTACTTGTCGAAAAGAACCGAATACACCTGATACAGGCCGGACATCTTCGACTTGACGTACCACTCGGCACCCTCGCCGACATGGCAGTCGACGCAACGCACGCGTGCGTGTGGCGACTGTAAGTACGCGGTATGCTCCGGCTCCATTACCGTGTGACAGAGCGTGCCGCAGAAGGCGACGGATTCTGTCGCCTCGAAGGCCTGGTAGCTGCCAAAGGCGGAGAGAAACAACAGAAAAACTCCACCCACCAAAATGGCTCCCACGAAAGTCCGCTGGTGTGGATCATTCAGATCCAGAATCGGAAAACGTGGTATCCACTCCTGCCCCGTACGGCGTTCCCGGCGTCGTGCCAACAGCCAGCCCACCGGAACCAGGGAAAGACCGCCGAGCATGACTGCGGGGACCGCGATGAAGGTGACCAGACTGCCGTAGGCACTGGGCTCGCGGGAAAAGAACTCGAAAATCAGGAGAAAGAAAAAGGCAAAGAGCCCGAGGGAAAAGACCAAAGCGCCAACGTAGGTGATTGGGTTGTGGAATCGTCGCGGTATTTTCATGGTTCTGGTCGAGTACGCAAAGTCGGAACCAAGTTGCCACTCATCGTGCTGCCATCCCCGTGGCGGTGCACAATTCCAACGAATGCACGGGCGGCAGAACAAAAATCCCAGATATAAGAATGGTTTGAATTTTTTCTATGTCTTAATAAGCAAAACTCTTGCAACAGAAATAGCTTCGTCAATCCGGCCTGGCATGTTGAGGGCACCCCGGGGGATCCACGATGGCAGGCCGCGGGAAAGGGAGCATCATCCACCACGACCACAGGATCACGAGATTCGCCGACGCCTGCATCTACGTCATTGCCATCCTTTTCCGAAAGCCCAATCCAGAGCAAAACCTCAGGCACTGTTTCCGTGCGACAGATCAGCCATCCGATCCGACAGGGCTAACGCGTGCGCTGCCGGCCAGACAATTCCCCAGCTCGACAGGATGAATCAACGGCCGCAGGCAGCCACTCGGTCTGCCGTGAAGAATCCGCCTACCACCCTGCCCATCTTGAAATGGGCAATTCATCCAAAAACACATCGAGTCTTTCTTGATAGACGCAGCCAGATGATGAGCCTGACGGACAGCAGCACGCTGGAGCCGATACCTCGCCGAGTGCCGTAACCACGGAATCGGATCGATCGAAAGTCTGGACAATTTTCTGGTTGTCCGTGGGACTCAGCCTGACGCGTTGTGCCACCACCAGCACCGCCGCCACGTCCACCGCCACCTGCTCATTGTAGAAATGCTCGAAGGCGCCACCCGGAACCGTGCGGTTCATTCAGGGCCGCTCCCGGGAAGTTCCATACCCGTGAGAGACCATTCTGGAACAACGCACCGAAATGCCGCCGTGGGTGGTGCAGATGCGGCTGATGCACGGCGCGGCTCTCCAGTGGGAATCCGGCAGTGGAACTCGAAGACGTCACTTCCATCTTTCTTTCTTGCGGATGCAATGAGCCGAAATCCGCACGGCAGCTTGCGCCAGGGTTCCCCCTCGGCCTGCCAGTCCCAGCCCGGCGCCGGGCAGGTTGTTTCAACCTCCATGGAGGGGGAATGCTCACCGCCGCCGGCGCTGCGCGCATCGCAATCAAGGATCCGAGGTATGGGAGCACGCAACGGAACCTCTTCCGGCTGACGAGTGAATCGACAGTCGGTACCGGGTAAGCTCGGATTGACGCACTCCCCGTCCGAGGTCCACTCCGGCACAGGTCCGATGTGAAATTCCGTGGCCGATCCTGTCTTTTCTGTGACGGCAACCGCACTGAGCCCAAGGGTGGCAGCCGCGCGGTCGCGTTGAGCCGGGGTGGCGACACGCCCTGCAAAACGCAAAGCGCACAAGCGGTGTGCCGTGATCGCGTCAACCATGGCAACGTTACGTGATATCAACGGCTCCATGCCGGGTAAGCGTGACAGCAGAACGACCTTTGGACATTCGAGGGTCTCGTGCTGGCCCTCCGAACAGGGCATCGGGGCAGCACTGATCCAGAGTGAAGTCTGACCTTCCGGATCGCATAACTCCACGAAGCGAACCCCCAGTTTCTCAGCCACCCGCAGCCGGCATCCCGCATTCGTCTGCTCTGTGGGCGGCTCGGCTCGGGCAATCAGGGGTACCATGATCATCATCAATCGAAGCACGCCCCGCAGGAACCAGATCTTGCCCATGGGATCTTTCTACAATGAAGACCCTTCGGAAGAGAAACGGTACGGCGCATTTCCCCCGGCATCATCCCGACCTTTCTGCTTGTCGCCATACGGTGGCGTCTGGTACGAGCCGCGTATGCGCATTCGACTGTGGATGGTTCTCTGTGTGTGGTGGCTTCTGGCCGTACCCGCTCATGCCCAATGTGCTGGCGACTGCGATGACAGTGGCGACGTCACGATCGATGAGATCATCACGGGTGTCGCCATGGCACTGGGCGACATCGGACCCGAGGCCTGCACGGCAATGGACACCAGCGGTGACGGCGAAATTACGGTAGACGAAATCATCGCCGCCGTGAATTCAGCACTGGCCGGATGCCCTCCCTCTGGTCCCTTCGTTCACTACGATCGCCGTAACCTGCGTGCCACCACGCCGTTTCCGGACGATTATTGGCTCACTCCTGATGCATCCCAACCGACGGGAGTCCGCCTGAAGATTCCCATTCCGGATGCCACCGCTGATATACAGGGTATCTTCCGCGCCGTTCTCTCCGACACCAACAAACTCGATGGATTCAGCCCTATCGCCCATTTCGTCATCGAGCTGAGTGATGCTCCCGACCCTACGTCTCTACCGCACACCTCGACCGAGTCTTTGGCCAACGACGCGAGTATCGGCCTGTTCGATATCGCTGAAGACAGTCCGACACGTGGTCAACGAATCCCGTTCCGCCTCGACGTGCGCGATGACGTCAACGTCCTCGGGATTCGTACCCACTGCCTGTTGATCTTTCCGTCGATTCCGCTCGAACCACGGGGCCGATACGGACTGGTCATCACCCGATCGCTACGCAGCAACGACGGTATCCCCTTCGGCCCCTCGACGTTTTTCCGAGCTGTGATGCGGCCACCGGTTCCCGGCGAGGACCCAGCCATCACGCACGTGCGGGCGTTGTCGGACGACATTTTGCAGGTCGTCTCGCAAACGACCTCGGGCGGAATCTCCCCGGAAGACCTGGCACTTGCAGTGCGCATATCGGTCCGTAGCGTCGATACGATTCCCGCCGACCAACTTGCCATCCGAGAGCAGGTGTTCAATTCCGAACCGGCAGAATTCACGATCGACTCTGTAACCCCTGAGACTTCATCCACCAGTTCGGTTGCTGCCATCGTACGGGGCACATGGAAGGCCCCTGACTGGCGCAAAGGTCTCTATTTCTCACGGAATGCGCAAGGAAAACCAAAACAAGAAAAGACCAACGACATTGGTTTCGTCCTCGCTCTCCCGAAAGCAGCCCTCCAGGGACCCGTACCTGTGACGATCTATCAACACGGCAATCCCGGCAGCGCCGAAAGAGAGGTACCAGGTGAAGCACGCAGTTACATGGCAGAGGCAGGCTTTGCCGTCATCGGCTTTACGGATCTGCTCAATCGCGAACTCAGCCCTGGTACGACCGATGAAGTCGCTGCCATCACAGCACAGGTAACGGGTATCTTTTTCCCACTGCTTCGCGACAAGCACGTTCCCGACTACTGGGCCCAGTTAAATGGCGAACAACTGGCTTTCATCCGCATGCTACAAAGCATGGGATCAATCGATGTCCTACCGGTCGGGGAACCGGACGGTCAACCCGATCTCGATGTCACACAGCCGCTCACCTATGTCGGGATCAGCCAGGGCTCAAACTACGCACCGGGCCTCCTTCCGTATGCACCGGAGATTAAAGCGGCAGCATTGGTGGTGGGCGGATCGCGTCTGGTAGAAACCCTCATTCATCAACAGCCCGAGGCATTTCTCGAGCAGCTCGGCGCGGTGTTCCCAAACATGACGGCCGCAGATATCTGGACGGGAACCTCCCTGTTCCAACACGTCTTCGACCGCCAGGATCAGCACAACCATGGACGATTTCTCTACCGTGCTCCGATCGAAATTGATGGCACCACCCAGAAGGCCAGTATTCTCCATGTGGAAGGGCTGAACGATTCACACGTACCGAATAACACCTCCGAATCCCTGGCCTGGCAGCTTGGCCCGATCCCACAGCTCTTACCGGTACAACGCCCCGTACCATTCCTGGAGACCATTGAGGGACCGGTAACCGCAAACATCGATGCGGAAACAACGGCTGCCTTTTTTCAATACGTACCGGTGGGAGTCGAAGGGATTGATCCAACACCAGGCTGTACTGTTCTATCGGCAGAAAGTTCGAGAGAAGGCCATTACTGTGCCCAAAGCGCCAGGGAATCGCGCCGGCAGCGTCAGGTGTTCTTCCAGACGGCACTCACACAGCAGGCTCCGACGATCATCAATCCGTTTGCTGAATAGGCGAGTTTTTCGTGACTCCCTCCACAGTCGTCTCATCCGACGGAGGAAACCAATAGTCGAACCATGGGTGCGGAGGCTCCTCCTCCCAGTCGGGCCAGCGGACACGTCCGCAAAGGTCCTTGTTGTGATCAACGGGTCTCTCGAACACAAGGTTCTCGTGATCGATCGGTACAAAATTGATCGGGCGAAGCGACAAGCGGGTTTCGTCGGGAACGATGACCCACCACCACCCCGCCGTGACGAACGCGGAATATCCCATGGCTGCGTCAAAGCTGGCGGACAGGGTCCCGTAGACCAGTCCCAATCCCACTCCGAGAATCCCCAAACAGGTTTTGCGGAAACGACTGCATCGAGAGGCAGGACAATTCCAAGCCGCCTCAAAGCCACCCCGCATAAACCGCAACGGCACCAGTGGCGCATCGAGCATCACCGTCGGACCGATCAATAGAGAAGCAGGGGTCCAGCGATTGACGCACCTGCCGTCTTCGTCGACCAACCACTCGGCCGATACCTCCGAGGTCAACGTCAGAATCGATACGAAGAGCAACCCGGACAGCTTTTTCATCCCATCCTCCTGCGTTTGGGCGGCCGTCTCACATCCAACGTACCGCCTGCGCTCGTACGGAACGGAAATAATTCAACGTGGCATCGAACGAAGTGGGGATCCGTGCGCTGCCCGCCATACGGATGAAATTCACCTCACCTCCAACGGTCTGGTGGATGAGCAACCGGACTGGCGCCCCCACCGGACCGCTGAACAAGTGTGTTCCCGGAAAGATGTGCCCGAGAGCATGCGGGTCCTGAAGATAATGCGACGCGGCACCAATGCGAGAAAGGGGTGCCAGTCCGGCCTGTACATTCAATTGCTCAAAGGTACGAGCCGCACCAACACCGAAGTGAGTCTGGTTGTTCAGATGTTGCACCCCGAGAAACGGCCCATCCTGTGCCAGGTTGCTGGAAACGATTTCGTCGGCCTCCGCAGGGGAATAACCGGCCGTTTCTGCCGCAATCCTGGTAAGGCCGCGATGAGAGACCGTGTTGCTGAGCCGGTGCACACCCATCTCCGGCAGGGCTGCTTCCAAGCCCTTTGAATAATCAAGCAGGTAAGAGTCATAAAACCACCCGCCGACAAGACCACCGATCACCCCGGATGCGATCACCGCACCCTTGGGCAATCCAGCCGCCCCGGTTGCCTGAGTCAGGATGTTGGCCACCACGGCGCTCGCAGCCGAACGATACGCAACGTCGCCAAGAGCGGTGAGCGCCTGTTGCAAGCCGACATTTTGTGGCAGGGTGCTGGCGGCAGAAGCAAGGGAGATGCTCACACCCGACACGATCACGCCGATTCCCACACTGACGGCTCCTGTAACAGCGCCAGCAGCAGCAGCCTTGCCAATCTGCGCCAGACTCGCGCCATTGGCCGCAGCAACAATCGTGTTGACGGCGGCCGACAGTGCTGCGGCCACGATCGCACCAATGAGCAGTTCCACGACCGCCTCACCGTTACGGTCGGTCTGATTTGTCGGATTCCATCCGGCGTAACCGTACGGATTGGCAAACTGGCGCATCGGATCCGGCGTCAGAAACTGTGCTAGTTGGGGATCGTAAAATCGAGATCCCGCATATTGCAGCCCCGAAATCGGTTCCGTGTCGTACCCCGTAAATCCCCGGCAACTCAATTCCCCACCGCAGATCTTACTCAAACGCCGGCCCGAGGCGTCAAAGACGCCGAGCAACGCTCCGTATGGGGCATAACGCATGTGGGCAGAGACCGCGCCTGCAGCATCGGTGATCATGTGAGTCGAGCCGAGATGGTCCAGATGGAAATGGCGGATCTGCCTACCTGCAGGAGACTGTGCCACAGCCGTTGCCGTGCACGAAAGGTCCGGCATCGTCGCTGTAAACCACAGACAGATCAGGAAGAGTGCTTGCCCCCGCCGGATGGATTTCCCGGCTCTGCTGCGGCGGCCCAACGGAAGCGACCACAGGAATACCGCGGCCACAACCATGAACGCTGCCCCACCGAAGCGTGCATTCGCCGGCGTGATTTCGAAACGGCGGCGAAAAGACGCAAGTAGTGAGTTGTTCGGCGCACTCCTGCCAGCGAGGCCCACACCGGTCACGCGATGGGAGGCTACCAACAACGGTCCTGCGAAGTAGTATTTCGTCAGATCATCGCCCTGCAGCTCGGCCAGGCCTCCGAAGTATCGCGTCCATTCTCCCTCACGTTTCATCGCCGCGCGCTGGCCCGCGTGGTTGTAAAGGAAACGGATCTGACCGCCGTTGATGCTTTCGAGGCGATTCTCCCTGTTGTAAGCGAAGTCGGAACCGGGCCCCGTCGTTCGATTTCCGTTCTCATCGTAGCGCAGGTGCCTGGCGTTACCTCGAATGCGAGCTGCCCGATGTGGATACGCCGAATCGTACTCCAGCTCGAAGCTCGTATTGCTCGTAAGGTTTCCGAGCAGGTCGTAAACGAAGTGTTCCGCTGCCTGCCCATTGGTCGTATGCCTCGTCAGACGCCCCAGGCCGTCATATTCCATTCGAGCACTACGATCGAGTTCGGGGTACCTTGCCATCGGGCCCGTATCCTCAATTTCGTCGAGCAGACCGTTGGCATTATAATGTGTGTATACCTGACGTGCCAAGGTGGTTGCTCCCCGTTTCGTATCGCTCACCATCAGGCGGAAGTCGACTGAAGCACCGCCATAGGCCCAACTGTCGATCGTGCCGTTGCCATGGAGCAATGCTCGAGGGCGGCCAAGGACATCGTATGTCATCCGGCGCACATACGGTTTCGCTCCTCTGACAGCACGCACCTGACCTACGGGATCGAACAGATATTTCACCTTCTCGCCATCTGGATACGTGATCGCTGTGACATGGTCCGCACCATCATAGTCGAATTGTATGGTACCTGTCGCAGGAGCGGCATCAGCCGGCAAAATGGACATGGCTTGCAACCGGGTCCGGCCGAGTGTGTCGTAGAAGATCGCGGTATGGCCACTCTCGTCATCGACCTGCGTCAACCGGCCGACTGCGGTGCGCCAGTCGTAGCCGTCTCCGAAACCGCTCGCGGTGTCATAAAAATCATACGTATACGCAACATCGCCACCCGAGGAACAATCAGCGATATAGGCATCACCTTCGCCATAGTGCTTGTCGGTCTGCCGGCCGGCTGCATCGAAACAGTAACGGATATGCCTTCCCTTGGCGGGATCATCTACAAATACCAGGTTTCCCGAAAGGTCGTATCCGTATCGCCATGACCCCGAATCTGGATCATCGATACGAATACGCCGCCCGAGAGAATCGTGCACCATTTGCGCACGCGTCCGTTCGTCCCAGATTCCCGGTGCGCTCGCCTGTTGGACGCTGCGCAAGCGGTCCAGACCATCGTAGGAACGCCGGATGGCGCCACCAAATCGTCCGTCAGCCCAGGTCGTCGTCTCGATCGACCGGCCAAAGGCATCCTGTCTCTCGATCACCGTGCTACCAGGACAGTTCCTGGTCACCGTACAGGTATCCAGCACACGGCTCTGCCAGGCCACATCATACTGCGTCTGCCGCAGTGAGCCATCAGGCCGTCGAATCTGGATCACACGATCGAGGGGATCGTATTCGTTCTCTGTGACGCCCCCACCCCGGGAGGCAGGCACGAAACTTCCGTTGCTGCGCATGACGACAAACGGCGCGTAGGTTCGCTTGATTCGTCCCCGCTCGTCGAACTGATGCGTCGCTTCGACGACGACCCGCCTTTTTCCGTCGACGACTGCATCGCGCTGCGTTTGCACACGTCGGCCGAGCGCATCGTACAGATCGACCCGGCTCGTGGTGTGGGTATTCGAGACAAGAGAGATCGTCAGTAATGCGGAAGTTTGACCTGTGCTCCCCAGCCGGTGTTCATACCGTGTCTGGGGACGACGCGGCGATTCGCCAGGGCGTTGCACGCTCAGGAGCCGGCAGAAAGTGTCGTAGGTATTCGTATAGACCGGTGCAACGCCCGCTGGATCACCCGACCAGTGCAGGACACTTTTCGTCAGCAGGGTACCGCAGCCCGGATCCCACGTTGAGCGCACGATCTGCCCCAGGGGATTTTCTACCGAGATCGGATAGGTTCGGGTCGCAGCATCGTAGGTGGTAAGGGTGGTGCCCCCGTTTGCATCGGTAACCGAAACGACGTTGCCGAAGATGTCGTATCGCATATTGGTCCTGACGCAATTCCCTGGCGCGGGACAGGGCCCACCACGTGGCAAAGCAGGATCGACCACTTGATCGAGCCAGCGCGCCGTCGTCAGAACATTGCCTCGATCATCGTAGGTGTACCAGGTGGCAGCCAGCCGCTTCTCCGCACTGGTTCCTGGAGATTCAACAATCTCCGTCGAAACGGCGCGATCCACCTGGTAGCGGCCTTGCGTGTTGGCGTATGCGAACAGAACACGGGTCTCAACCGGCGTCGTCTCACTGCCACCCCGAAGCGTCGAAGTGACGTTGCCATAATCGTCCCAGGCCTGATTGGTCACACCCGTGACCTTGCGCACCGTGCCGGCCGTCGTGTCGTAATGGAGGTCCACACCGAGACGGACCCATTGCCGGTCATTGGGCTCCAGTTCGCTGGGACACACGACAGGCTCGCAGCTTGAAGGCCCACTTCCGCAACTGCTGCTCTTCAGGTCGACACACTGCCAGCCGTAGCTTCTGTGCGCCAACAACAGATCGGACCCCCTGAATCGGCTGACGGCTTCCTGCTTGCCCTTCCGCACGGCATCCTGGTGAAAGAAGGACAGTTGCACGTTGCCTTGAGGATCCCTCTCACGCACGCTGCGAAAGCCTCGAAATTCACGGGCCCAGGGGGAGAAGAGGCCATAGGCATAGTCGATCTCCGTGACGACCTGGTGGGCGCCGGAATCGACGCCGCACGCCGGCGAATCTCTTCCCGTGCAAAGACCATCGTCACGCTCGATCCGGGTCAACGTCCACTGCACCCACGGCAGATGCGACGCTCCGTGTGGATCGGTGTTGTCCCACTGTGTGGAAGGCCGATATTCGAGATAGATGCTGCCGCCCAGCCCGTTCTCCATCTGCACCAGGAGATCGGCGCGATTTCCCTTCGGATTTGCGGCAATACGCGACGTGCCGCCCATACAAACAGCGCCGTCGCTGCTGGCACACCAGGCCCCGCTCGCGTTGCGCCAGATGCGCAGCTTGCCGGCGACATCACCAAAATCGACGAAGTCCACCAGGCCGTCCCCGTCAATGTCGAAGGTGTCGGCAAAGGTCTTTCCACCACCGAGTGTGACATGATCATCGACGTCCCGGATGCGATCGAGTGGACTCCACCACGGGCGAGCCGGAGCAAACCCACCGCCACGATTAAGCCAGACCGTCCAGTACGGATTCGATGGCGAGGTGTTACAGGCTTCGACGATGTCGGGTAGCCCGTCGCCGTTGATGTCAAAGAAATCACGGAAGACGTCGGTCCCATCCCACATCGTCTGGCGCAATCCGTTCCAGGGGTGTTTCGTAGGCCACGAGCAATTCGAACTCGCCACGGGCCAGTTGGTGGGCGAAGTGACACCGCTGCCGGTGTTGATCCGAACCAGCCAGGCACCCGTGTATCCGGCACCACCGAAGTGTTCCCAGGTGTGGATCTGGTCGGGTAGGCTGTCGCCGTTCAAGTCGGCAATTCCGGCGATCTGCAGTCCGAATTCCGTCGTGAAACGTAAAAGACTCCACGAAGTGTCGAAGATGGTGCCGTTGCCCGCCTCGAACCCATCGCCGGTATTATACCAGACACGCCACGGCAGCGGATCCGCCTGCACCAGATCGGCAAGCCCATCGCCATTCATGTCGATGAGATCGCGGATATCGCCCGTACCATCCCAACCGGCATAGGACAGGTTGGATTGTGACCAACGGAACTCGGGGAATGGAGCGAGCCAGTCGATACCAGGGCCAAACCCCCAGGCGCCGCCACCTTCCGGCGTCCGTCCGGGAAAGACACGCCAGTACGGATACCCCGGCCTCCAGGTCGAAGTCACGACAAGATCAGGGATCGCATCTCCGGTGAGATCAATCGTGTCGATCGTCGACCAGACATTCCCGCCCGCGTTGCTGCGTTCTTGCCGGATCGATGGGCAGGCAAGCCCCAGTTCCACGAATGGTCGTTCCACCGACCATTCGAGCGGGGTATCGGCAAATCCCCAGGGGCGGCCTGGGTAGACCTTCCAGTGCAGCGCCGCCGGACCGCGGCAAGTTGCAGGCACTTCAACCAGGTCGGGGATCGCATCCCCGTTGATATCAAAGATCTCGCGGCGTGTTTTCGAGTCTTTCGCACCCCGCTCGGTCCAACGCCCGATCGATGGACTTTCGACGGGCGGGCGCGTGGCGGATTGGGCACTCCCAAATCCAAATTTCGCGGTGTCTACCTGGTGGTAGAGGAATGACGTACTTGCAGGCGCTCCGTCCGTACGGGACAATGCGCGGTTCGCGCCGTCGAGCAGAGTCACCGCGTACAGAAAGGATTGCCTTCCGTTCCGGGCGGTGCGTGATTCGTCGACATCGTACTGGAACAGATACGAACGGACGACAGCGTCCCCCGCCCGCACCTCGATCCGATCGAGCAGCCGGTCGAGTTCTACGGGAAAGCCGCTCATGGCATTGATGATCCGGTCCTCGCAGGGTCGACTGCTGGGGCGCCCGTCCGGACACATTTGCGGTTCGCGCCAGACGAATCGCACATCGAAGGGCGGCGGCAGCCCTGATCGCAGATTCCCGCCGTAGACGATTTGCTGTGGATAACGATAGTGGGAGTTTTGCGATCCGTCGTACGCAACATGGAGGTAGTTGCCATTGAGATCCTCGACATGCGTCAGATTCCACGCGAATGTGGAACATCCGGGTCTCGGGAAGACCGGCTGGCGGGCCATCTGCTCGTCTCCAAAAACGTAGCGCACTCCGCTCTTGTCCCAGACCTCCCACGAGTTCCGACTTGAATCGAAGTCGATCCGGAGAAACGACTCTTCGACCCTCGCCCGGCAGCGCCCGGCTGCATCGAGTTCACACTCGATCGTCGCGCTGGGCAGGCTCAAGACAAAACGGTTGTGTTCGGCCCCACACCGGATTGCCCCCTCTTTTGTACTGCGGTGGATCCTGCCCAATGGCAGATCCCAACCATATCCATATGGCCCGGGCCCGGCGCTGCTCGAATATTGGAGCGCCAACTTCGGCATGAGTCCCTGGCGGCCCGGAGGAACGAGAATCGGGATTTCCGTCACGGCCGCCCCCGCAAACAGGTTGGCCTCTGGGGCCTGGGCCAACCCGGTGAACACGGTGGAGCCATCGCCTGTCGTCGAGCCAAAAGGCCGAGTCCCCTCGGCGGCCGCCATCTGATGCAATGCGGCAGACGCACAGAGCATCAGAAACAGGCGGAAAGCCACGGAATGCAGAAATCGTTTTTTCATGAGCACGGCCTCCCAACCTCGGTAATCACCGCAGAGAGTCTGCGGGGGGAACCGTCAACGGATCGCGAGGCAAAGGCGGGATGTTCGTCGCATTCCCCCATCCACTTCGCTGCCGATCCACATTGCGTTGCCGCAAATAGCCATCGCGCCGGCGCTGCATTTCTTCCGCCCGGCTGGTGAGTCCGCGCCGAACCTGCTCTCGGGTGAGATGCGGAGGTGCCTTGGGCTCCAGGCGTAAGGCGGCCGGCGCTGGTACCGCCTGAATCAGCGCTCCGAAGAACATGACGGTGCCCAGCGTTCGCAGAATCAGTCCACTTCGACTCGTGTCTTTCATCATGTCGCCTCCCAATGCGGAACTTTGCGTACCCACTCGCGCAAAGACCGGGCCAGACTGTACGCGATGGCATTGGCCACACCGGAGGACTTCCGGCGGACTCACTTCCACAACACCCTGCATCGTCAAGTCGACGATCTCGGACACAGCGCCAGAGACGCCGCATCCCGGGGGTGGCAAAAAAACACCGTCGCCATTGTCATGGCGGCAACGGCAAAGAAATCGGTACTATTTTCAGATACGGCAACGGCGCTTTTTCATGGCGCGGGATTTGCGGAGAGTCAGACCGGTCTGTTCTGTCTCGTCAACCAATTGCAATCATGGATTTCGTTTCGATCGACACCACACGCGACCCCTTCCGGAATCAGCTTCTGGAATTGACCTCGGCGTATCGGATCGAACTGGAACGGTTGCATCAGCGGGCAGATCCAGAAATTACCGGCGGCTGGAGGAATGCGGCGGAAGCACTGGCACGGAGTGTCGAATCGGGAGCGGACGGCCCGCTTCGCGACTGGAGCGAAAGCCTGCGGCGCCTGACCCTGGTCGCATCGTCTCTGCTGTCTCACGATCCAGGCCGTTCCATGGAAATCATTGCAACGTTGGGTTTGGTGCTCGGTGTCCTGGAACGTGGCATAGAATCGGCCTTTGGCGGGGCGTCCGGGGGGCAATTCGAGCGGTTGTCCGACACATTCCTGCGCCGGACACCGGCAGAGTGGCGTTCCTGGTGCACCACGGACAGAGTGCAGTTCGAAACGTACTTACGCGATCTCGAGCCGGCGCCGCAGATCACGACAATCCCGGCGGAGCAAACGGCCACACGATCCGGGGAAGCTCACACAGAGGAAGACGAAGACGAGATTTTCCAGCGGGAGTTGCTCGAAACGTTCTTGACTGAAGTCACCGAAGGCCTGCAACGTTGCGAAGAACTGCTCGTGATCTACGAAAAGGAACCGACCGCTGCCACACTCGATGCCTTGTTCCGGCAATTTCACACCCTCAAGGGAGCGGCGGCTGCCGTAGATCTGGATGCAGCGGCGGCACAACTCCACGAGGGAGAATCCCTGCTACAAGGAATTCGCGACGGCGACGTCGACATGGACCGGTCAACACTGGTCGAGTTTCTTTTCCGTCTCGGGGACTCGGTGCGCGACCTCATCGAGAAAGCATGCGGGCGACACGTCGACTCGGTTGCAGCGGCGGGCGACATCGCCACAGAGTTGCGGAATCTCCTCGGAACACCCGCACAGGCTCCGAAAGATGGCCAGGGAACGATGGATACCGCAAAACCATCCGTTTCTGGAGACGTTGAAGCATCCGACTCCCCGGGTCTCGAACTTCTAAGGCGTAAGGCGGCGAAGGGAGAAATCGACCCTCAGCTTTTGCAGGTGATCGATGCGCTCGATCGCCGCGCCCGCCACTTCTCTGACGTCGCGGCCTCACTGCAAGAAGAGGTCAAGCAATTACGCAGCGCGCCGCTCGACGACCTGTTCCGGCGCCTGCAACGCCCGGCGCGCGATGCCGCGCGCCAGGAAGGGAAATTCATCGATTTCACGACGCATGGTGGTCAGATCCGTATCGACAGGACCATTGCGGAGCGGCTGTTCGGCCCTTTGCTCCACCTCGTGCGCAATGCCGTGGCGCACGGCATCGAAGGCCCTGCCCTGCGCGAGGCACGTGGCAAGTCGCGCACAGGAAGCATCGTATTGACCGCATTGACGGAAAACGACCATCTGACACTGTTGCTGGAAGATGATGGGAACGGGCTCGATCTCAAGGCCATTCTTGCCAAAGGTGTCGAAATCGGTTGGGTGAAGGCAGGAGAACGGGTCGAAGAGAGCGAACTGAGGCGCTGGATCTTCAAGCCCGGTTTCACCACACGAGAAGAAATCAACGAGTTGGCAGGGCGCGGTGTCGGCATGGATGTCGTGGCACGCGAGATCGAGAGTCTCCACGGCAAGATCGAGGTTGAATCCCAGGAGGGACAGGGCGCCACATTCCGAGTCGTGATCCCGCTGCAACAGGCACCGGAGGCGAAGACGTGAGCTGGCGTGATCTCCTCCGCATGAATCTGAGCGATGTGGCCAGGCAGGGCGCGGCCAAACTATCGCGTACACTGGAAAAAGACGTCGGCACACTTTTCCGGCGGCGTCCCACCGCGCCCTTGGCGCAACCACCGGCATCGCCAACCACGACACCCTCTTTACCGGTCAATCCAGCGCTCGCGTCATCCCGCCAGGAGGTAAAGGCCCCACCCACTCCTGCGCGAAACTTCACGGAGAACACGGGCAAAGAGGACGGCGATCATCTGCGGAGCCCGAGAGGCGATTGGACGGCCAGCCATGGCACGTCCGCCCTGGCCCTCGATCTGAAGCCACAGAGCCAGGCAGTCCCCATCGACGGCACACAACTCAATCCGGGCGAGATCGTTGCCGACCTGTATGAGATCGAGCGCGTTCTGGCGACGACCGGGGAGTTTACGACATATGTCGCACGACACCTGCCATGGAATCTACCGATCGTCCTCAAGGTGCCGCAGCCCGTGATTCTCGAATCGCCGAAACGGCTGCACCAACTGGCGGCCGAAAGTGGCCGATGGACAGCCTGCGGCTTCCACCCTCACATCACCTACTGTTATCAGTTGCACTTCATCGGCAAGGTACCCCTGCTCGTCATCGAGTACATGGACGGCGGAAATCTGCGCAACTGGCTGAGCGCCGCACACCCCGCGCCTCTGCGCGACAATCTCGATCTTGCCATCCAGATCTGCCAGGGTCTCAGCCAGGCCCATGCTCGCGGCGTGTGGCACGGAAGGCTCAAACCCGAGAACATCCTTCTCACGAAGGACGGTATCGCCCGCATCACGGATCTGGGAATCGCCCAGTCACGCGATACGCGAGCAGAAGCCTACGTTTCACCCGAGCGATGGGTCGATACGGAGGCGCTCGATCCGGCAACCGACATCTTCGCCCTCGGTGTCTGCCTGTACGAACTCTTCTGTGGTGCACGCCCCTACGAGGTGGCGCGCGGCCCCCGGCGCAAGCCACTCGAACCTCGCAGCAATTCGGATCGCGCCCTGCCAACGAAACTCAGCGAGATCCTGAAAGCGGCTGTCGAGTGGGATCGAGCACGCCGGCCGGTCTCTGTGGCTGAAATCGGCACGGTGCTGGCCGCGGTGTACAGGGAAACCTTCGGCCGGCCTTCCTCTTTCACGGAAACTCGGAAAATTTCATGGGAGGCCGACGGCTGGAACAACCAGGGAACCTCTGCCGCTCTGTTGGGCCGCGTCGAAGAAGCGGAAACCGCCTGGGAAAATGCGCTAGCGGTCGATCCTCACCATCTCGAAGCGATCTTCAACCTCGGTATCCTGCGCTGGCACCGTGGTGACTGCTCGGACGGCGCCCTGGTGCAGCAACTACGCCGCGCCCGTGCCGATCCTGACTCCGCACTCCCGGTCAATCAACTGCTGGCACTCGTTCATCTCGAAAGCGGTGCCGCCGATATCGCACTGCCGCTCCTCGAAGAAGTGGCACAGTCGGCACCTTCGAGCGAACTCGAGCGCCTGTTGGCGCTGGCCCGGCGGATGCAGGCCTCACAGCAAGGCAGCGTGCGCCGGCTCGACGACCACCTGCAATTCGTCTCCGGCGTGTGCATCAGTGAGGACGGCCGCTGGGCGCTGTCCGCCAGTGACGATTGCATGATCTGCTTCTGGGATCTGAGCCGGGGCACTCTTGTACGGACATTGGATGCACACACACATCGCATTGCCGGCATCGCCATGACCCCAGATGCCAGACTGGCGGTCTCGGGCAGCGACGATTTCACCTTGCGGGTGTGGGATCTCAAGAACGGCAAATGCATCAAGACGCTGCCGCTGCAGGGGAAGCTCTTCAGCGTCGGCATCACGGCAGATGGCAGGCGCGCCGTGTCGAGCAGTTCCGGCAGCGATAATTTTCTCGGCGTCGATGGCACGGTAATCCAGCTCTGGGACCTGGAAACGAGCCGTATGCTGCGGCAATTCGAGGGCCACGAGAATGCAGCCAAACCGGTGACCATCAGTGCTGACGGCCGCTACGTCATCTCCGGTTCCGACGATCACACCGTGCGCGTCTGGGACGCCCACAGCGGCGAGTGCCTGCGCATCCTGGAGGGGCATGAGCACTACGTTTCCTGCGTCGCAACGAACCATGACGGATCACGGGTTCTCTCGGGCTCGTGGGACCGTACGGTGCGACTCTGGGATGTCCAGCGGGGACGCTGCACGGGCGTCATGACGGCACACGTCGGGATTCTCACATCGGTCTACCTCAGCCGCGATGGCCGCTATGCACTTTCTGGCAGTTGGGATGGTACGGTGCGACTCTGGGATCTCGACGCAGGCCGCTGCCTGCGAACCTTCGAAGGACACGACAGCATCGTGAGCGGAGTGGCTCTGAGCGGCGACAACCGTCTGGCGATCTCCGGCGGCTGGGACCGCTCGATCCGTGTATGGGAAACTCCGAAATCCGACCTGCGGCTCTGCAAACCTCAGCTTTCTCGCCGCAAGAGCGCTGGTGTGCCGCGTTCTCCCGAACGCCTCGCCAATGACCTCCTTCTGGATGCAGAACGCGCCTCGGCTGAAAACCGTTTCGCCGATGCTCTGCGCATCCTGGAAGAATTGCGCCTGAAAGGAACCCCCGAAAACACCGAACGGATCCGCACCCTCGAACGGCGCATGGCTCTGCGCTGTCCAATGACAGCCCTGAGGAACGCCCAATTCCTGGACAGTTTCGATGCTCCCGCCGTCGTGGTGGCGGCTCAATGGAGCGGAGAGGGACGGAGCCTGTTCACCGCCGGACGCGACAATCAGGTGCACTTCTGGGATGTTGCCGCGAAACGATGCCTGCGAACGTTGAGCGGCCACACGGATCGCATCCACGCGCTGCGATTGGCGCACAACGGTGCCCTTGCCGTAACGGCGAGCAGCGACACCACCCTACGACTGTGGGATCTGACAAGCGGCACCACGCTACGCACTCTCGAAGGACACCAAAGCGTGGTCAGTGATGTCACTTTCACAGATGAAGAGCGATGTGTCCTCTCCGCCGGGTTCGATCACACGCTCCGGCTCTGGGAACTCGGAAGCGGCGAGTGCATACGCCTCTTCCGAGGCCACCTGCGTCAGGTGACCTCGGTGGTGGACCTCCCGGGCCTGCGCTGGGCCGCATCGGGCAGTTACGACGCCAGCATTCGCCTGTGGGATCTCGCCTCCGGGCGATGCATCAAAATCCTGGATGGACATCGGAGTGCCATCACTGCACTCGCCCTCAGCTCAGACGAAATGCTGCTCGCCTCGGCCTGTGCTGACGGCAGATTGCACATCTGGAATCCGGTTTCGGGCAAGCTCCTGCAGATCCTCGACGGCCATACGGGAGCCGTGACGGCGGTCCGGATCAGCCGGGATGGCCGTTGGGTGTTCTCGGGGAGCGTGGATGGAAGCGTGCGCGTATGGGAATTGTCCAGCGGCAATGGGATCGAGGCACTTCACTCCGGAGGTCCGGTCATCACGAATATCGCACTCACCGATGAGAGCGATTTGTTGTTGGCCGCCGACGCGGCGAGGTCACTCAAGTTGCTCGAACTGCAATGGGACTTCGCCGTGCCGGCGGAGGACACCGCTCAGGACACTCCAGATACGGCGCCGGGATATTCCGATATCAGAGCCTGAATTACACCGAAAAGAATGAGGGGATTTCGCGCAGCGGCACCCCTTGTGTTAGTCAGACAGGGCGTCCATGGCGAAAGGTAAATCCATCTATGCCTGCCAGTCGTGCGGTTTCCAGTCACCACGCTGGCTCGGCCGCTGCCCAGATTGCCAGGCCTGGAATTCGCTCGTCGAGGAGCGAGAGATCACGCCGATACCCGCGAGTCGCTTTGCGGCAGCGCGGCCGGACAGTCCGGCGACACCGATTCGTGATGTCGAAGCCAGCGATACGGCACGCAGTGTCTGCGGCATTGACGAACTCGATCGTGTTTTGGGAGGCGGAGTCGTTCCCGGCTCGGTCATCCTGATCGGTGGGGATCCCGGCATTGGCAAGTCCACCCTCGTTCTCCAGACCCTGCACGCCCTGTGCCGGAATCAACCGACGCTCTACGTGTCGGGGGAAGAGTCGCCACAACAGATCAAGATGCGCGCCGATCGGCTGGGTATCGATTCCGACAAACTCCTGGTGCTGGCGGAAACAGCACTCGAACGAATCATGGAACAGGCAAGAAGCATCGCTCCCGCCGCAATGGCCATCGACTCGATCCAGACGGTTTTCACCGAGCAACTCAGCTCGGCACCCGGCAGCATCGGCCAGGTGCGTGACAGCGCCGCACAACTCGTTCTGCTGGCAAAGAGCATCAATCTCCCCACCATCCTGGTCGGCCACGTCACCAAAGAAGGAGCTTTTGCCGGGCCTCGCGTTCTCGAGCACATGGTCGATACCGTGCTGTATTTCGAAGGCGACCGTGGGCATCCCTTCCGTATCCTGCGCACGGTGAAGAACCGCTTCGGGTCGACCAACGAAATCGGCGTGTTCGAAATGAAGGAAAGCGGGTTGCAGCCCGTTGCCAACCCGTCTGCACTGTTTCTCGCGGAACGGCCCGTCGAGGTTTCCGGATCCGCCGTCGTCGCCAGCATGGAAGGCACGCGACCGATCCTCGTCGAAGTGCAGTCCCTCGTGTCGCCCACATCGCTCGGCACGCCGCGGCGCACCACTCTGGGAATCGATCCCAACCGAGTGGCACTGCTGGTGGCTGTGCTGGAAAAGAAGATGGGGCTGCACCTCATCGGACAGGACGTCTTCGTCAACGTCGCTGGCGGAGTTCGCCTGGATGAACCGGCGGTCGATCTGGGCGTAATCGCAGCCGTGGCCTCGAGTTTCCTCGACAAACCGATCGATCCCCACACCCTGCTGATCGGGGAGATTGGCTTGGCCGGAGAGGTCCGCGCCGTGGGGCAGGTCGAGTTGCGTGTCCGTGAGGCGATGAAGCTGGGGTTCACGCGCTGCATCCTGCCGGAATCATCGAAGCGCCAGGTCCCACCTTTGGAAGGGGTCGAATTGCTCGGAGTCAGCTCATTGGCCGAAGCCTGGGACCTCCTTTTTTAGAATTTGCCAGGGTGATCGCGCTCCACCGGGGAGGCCCGGGGGCATGGCAGACTGCCGTCCTGAGGTTCCTGATGATCGACCGGGACAAGGAAAGAGATATTTTTCCTTGCATGCCAGGTGTTGCAGGATGATGCCGGCCGTGGTAGTCGGCAAGCCTTCAAAGCCGGTGTCAATCGGCAAAAATCTGTGGTACGGCGGGCCAACTCGAATGGGTTCGTACCACGGGTAGGTCAATCAAGTTCAAACCGCGGAAAAAGCGCGGGAGCCGTAGTCGAAGTCGTCCAGTGACGAAGGAGTAGCGGCGTGTAAATCGATCCAAGTCAGCCGGTGGTGCCAATGGCTCTTCCCCGCCTCGGCTGGCGCTCAAGACCAAAAAAGGGAGGAACCCATGCGTTCTACAACTTCGGCGATCCTTGCGGTCGCGATCGGTGTCTCGACGTTGGCCGGCTGCGGTGCAGCCCGTCGTGACTCATCCGAAGCACATTGGTGGCGGTGGGAAACGAGTAAGGATCAACCACGCCCCAACCTCTCACAACAATACGGAATCGCCGAAAAACCTGAACGCAGCGCACTCCTCGATTCGAAAAGTTTCAACCTCAATCATCCGGAAGTCTCCGATTACGTCGCCCGGTACCAAACTGAACTGCGTGGCTTTTACGGCAGAGCCCTCGAACGTAGCGGTCTCTACGTTCCTCGTATCGAACCAATTCTCGAAAAAGAAGGCATCCCACCCGCATTTGCCTATCTTCCATTGATCGAAAGCGGTTTCCGGACGCAGGCCGTCTCTCCGGCGCGCGCGGTGGGCCTGTGGCAGTTCATCCCCGACACCGGCCGGCGCTATGGCCTGCGGATCGACGGTTTCGTCGACGAACGGCGCGATCCGGTGAAGTCGACGCATGCCGCAGCACGCTACCTGAAGGATCTCTACAGCATGTTTGGCGACTGGCACCTGTCGCTGGCAGCTTACAACACAGGGGAAGGACGCATCAGCCGCATTCTGAATACCAGCGAGGCGGATGACTTCTGGGAAATGAGCGAGCGGGGCTACCTTTTCCGCGAGACCCGGAACTATGTCCCCGGTTTCCTTGCAGCCCTGCGCATAGCTGCTGCGCCAGAGGTCTACGGATTCAATCCGTCGAATCGCGAACCGGAAGAGTACGAAGTGGTGCACGTCAACCAGCTCTGCCCGCTGAGCAAGGTTGCGGAATGGTGTGGCACATCGACGGATACCATCAAAGAACTGAATCCCGCGTTGCACCGCGGCCTGGTGCCGCCAACCGGGTACCACGTGCGTGTCCCCAAGGGAACCAAGTCGGCGTTCGAGTCTGTCTACGCACGGTTGAGTGCGAAGGAGCTTGCAGCCATCGAACGCAGCGCACTCCCGCCCGTCGTGGCCAGAAAGAGATGTACGCGTCGTGCGGGACGTACGGTTTGCAGCCCGGCGAACAAGACCGTTGTGGCAAACAGAGCCGCGGGATCAAACAAGACCGTGGTGACGAACAAGAGTCGCAGTACGGCAAAGACGCAGGGAAACAAGGCGGTTCGCAACAAAGGCAAGGTTCAGGTCGTGCAGGCTAATTCCAAGATCCGCACGGCATCTACCAGTCGCAAGGCCACCCAGGTCGCCTCGAACAGCAAGCGCACACGGCGCGCGGTGGATTGATCGACACGACCCGTTCTGCCTCATTGATGGACCATGAGGCAGAACAGCCGAGGGCGATGGATCCCGTCCTACCTCCCGGGCGTCGCCCTCTGGCCATCGCCTCCAGTGCGCTGGCCACCCAAAGAACGGATGGCCGCCGATTGGCCGTCTGCCGAAACTTTGGTTATACGGAACGTCGTGCGCCGTGAAATCAAACACATTTTCGCGGAAAGTGTCCGTGTCAAACAGGCCTTTGCGCGTGACCACACGACATCACTCATCGCCGCCGTCCAGATGGTCGTGGATGTCATCCGCGCAGGCAACAAGCTTCTGACCTTTGGCAACGGTGGGAGCGCGGCGGACGCACAACACATCGCTGCCGAGTTCGTGAACCGGTTCAAGATCGAGCGCCCGCCGCTGGCGGCGATCGCTCTTACCACGGACTCTTCCGCCCTCACGAGCATCGCCAACGACTACAGCTATACGGAGGTGTTTGCCAAACAGGTGCGGGCCCTCGGCCGCCCCGGTGATGTCGCCCTGGCAATCTCCACCAGCGGCAACGCTCCGAACGTTCTACGCGCGGTCAAGGTCTGCCGGCAACTCGGAATCCACACGATCGCCCTGACCGGCGGCAGTGGAGGTAAATTGGCGCAAGCGGCCGAGTTGGTGTTGTGTGTGTCGGGAACCAGCGAAACAGCGCGCATTCAGGAAACGCATTGTCTGATCGGACACGTCCTCTGCGAACTGGTCGATGCGCAACTGTTCCCGCAGCGGAAGGATTGACGCATGGCGCGACGGGTTGGCGCTCCGCCCTTGGACCTCCGCAAAGTGCGCACCTATCCGTTGCGGCGGCGGCGCAGCATCGTCGAAGCCACCGCGCTGGCCACCCCTTTCCGTCCGGGCGCCAGCATGCACGAGTTCCTTGCCGGCCTTCCCGATATTCTGGCGGCACGCGAGTTGAAGGACGTCGCGACACAGATCGCCCTCCGCCACCGGCGCGGCAAGCGACTCATCCTCGGAATGGGTGCTCATCCCATCAAGGTGGGTTTGAGTCCTCTGATCATCGACTGGATGGAACGAGATCTGATCTCGTGTCTGGCAATGAACGGCGCCTCGATCATCCATGACTTCGAACTCGCCTATGCCGGCGTCACGTCAGAAGACGTCGCTGCGCAACTGCGTGATGGCAGCTTCGGCATGGCAGCCGAGACTGGGGAGTTTCTCAATCTGGCGGTTCGTCGCGCTGGGTCAGAGGAAGGTCTCGGGGCCGCAGTGGGCCGAGCCATGCGAGAGGCACGCCTGCCAGGCTGTGAACGAAGTCTCCTGACGACCGGCGCACGCCTGGGAATTCCGGTGACGGTCCACGTCGCCATCGGAACAGACATCATTCATATGCACCCGAGTGCGGATGGCGCAGCCATTGGCGCCACGAGCCTGCGAGACTTCCATCGCCTCGCCGCTGCCGTTGGCCAGCTCAATGGCGGCGTTTTTCTCAATCTCGGCTCCGCCGTCCTCATTCCCGAGGTGTTCGTGAAAGCGCTCAACCTTGCCCGCAACGTCGGCAAAAAGGTGGGCAGACTGCTCACCATCGATATGGACTTCCTACGGCAATACCGCCCGCAGATGAACGTCCTCCAACGGCCCACACAGGACGACGGCAGAGGCGTCCACCTCACCGGACACCACGAAATCATGTTTCCACTGCTCCACGCCGCCGTCATCGAGGCACTCGAAAGATCTCGATCGTGACCACACACAACGCAGGATCGGCGCCCTTCAACCCATTTGAACCAGAAGGCGATCAGCGTTTTCCCCGAAGCCGTGGCGGATCGTCCGGGAGATTTTTCGAGACAACCTTCTGACCTCTCAAAGCGGACAGCCGCCTGACCGCTGATCCAACTTCGAGACGGCTCGTCCGACCGCCTGCTGCGCAACTTCCTCGTCTGGATTTCGGGCGAATTGCTGGTAGAAAGGTCGGGCGTCGGCCAGTCGCAGATCACGTTTGGCCGAAGCATGGTTGCAAGGAGGACGGGGATGAAGCGATTGGCACGTTTCACGTTGGCTGTGTTGATTACGACAGCTTGCATGGTTCCTTCCGTGGTCTACGCGGAGGCGGAAGAGGGCTTGTTCGCGGGTCTTGACCTGGGCGCTGCCGTCCCCGTCAAAAGCACCAGGAATCGCCTGGATGCGGGCGGGACATTCAGCCCATATATCGGATACATGTTGAATGATTTCGCCGGTCTGCAGGGCCAGCTTCAGGTCGCGGGCTTTTCCAACGACGACCGGCCGGGCATTCGCGATAGAGAGTCGACGTGGGCATTCGGCGCACACGCCGGGCCTCGTCTCCAACTACCCTTCACAATCGCCGAACTGGGCATCACACCTCACATCACCTACCAGGCTGGTCTCTTCACCGGCCTGCGGAGCGATACACCGATCAGCCGCACATCGTGGGGCTATTCGACCGGCGCTGGCGTGGACTTTCAACTGACGGACGAATTCCACCTCGGCCTCTTCGGCAGGTACAACTGGCTGGATCAACGCGTCACCGCCGGCAAAAGCGTGGAATTTGTCACGACCGGAATCAGCCTGACGTACCGCATGGTTGAACCGGAATAGCTGGCCCGCACAGGCCGTTCCCCTGCGCCTCGTGCCAATACCACGCGCACTCCTTTTCGATATCGAAACGATCGGCGACGTCACGGAGGCGAACCACGACGCGATCGCCGGTTTCGCGCACAAAGCGGAGCGATCCGCCCAGGAATTTGCAGCGCTCTGCCCTCCTTTGGCGCGCGTGGTGTGCATTGGCCTGTACGACCTGGCCAGCGATCGGCTCGACGTCATTTACGACAGCAACCTCGGCAATGGCGCCGACCGCCAGGAGGCCCACGTCCCGGAGCAAGGCCGAAGTGAATCGCACGTCTGCCGGTTCGAGAAAGCCAACGGCGAGGCTGACCTGCTCGGTCAGTTCGCGCAACGCGTCACGGCACATTTTGAAACGCCGGACGCTCATCTCGTAAGTTTCAACGGAAACGGCTTCGACCTTCCGGTCCTCATCCACCGCAGCGTCAGGCACGGTGTGCATCTGTTACGCCACACCCTATCCCCAGCGCTCCAGGCCGGTTCGTTGCGTCACATCGACCTGATGGAGGTGTTCACATTCGAGGGAAGAGTCCGGCGCTATCCGTTGGCGCTCTACTCGACAGCTTTTGGATTCGCCTCGTCGAAACAAAACATGGATGGCCCTGCGGTCGCTCCTGCTGTGGCCGATGGGCGAATTCTCGATGTGGCGCAGTACTGCGCCGCCGATGTGATCGCAACCACCGAACTGTATCGCCGCTGGTTTGGGATCCCCGTCAATCCGGCCGTCTGACTTCGATTTCACACACAGAATTGCGGCGTCCCTGCACCAGATTGGCAACCCCTATGCAGGATCACTGCACCCAGAAAAAAAGGCCCTACGCTCCTGCGTAGGGCCCCGGGTATGACTCCTCGGCTGATTGCCACCGCCATCTGCCGTGGCAATCAGCGCGAAGTGGGAACCTGAAATCGGGTGCCCCTTTATTTCGCAAACCCTTTCACGACCGGTGCAACCGCCTTCAGATCCGCATCGGGCAACGACTTCACGGGCTGTTTGTGTTTCTTGTTCGTCTTGATCTTTTCAACGATTTCGTCGTCCGACATCTTGGCAACTTCCGCGTTGCCCGCCAGGGCAGGCACCTTCATCGACTTCCCCGTTGAGGTGTCCGCCGCGCCCGTCTCACCGTGGCACTTCGCGCACTTCTCCTTGTAAATGGCCGCTCCGTCGGCGGCAAAAACCGGCGATCCAAAGACCAACATCAAGGCTCCAACTCCAGCAATCCGGCGTATCATGACACTCCCTCCTCTTGGGTAGAAGCAGCCTACACTGCGTTGCCGTCACTAAGCGCCCAGTCCATTTCCCAGTCAAGCAGCGATACACACGTTGACCGAAAAATCTCCAGGAGCGGCCAATCGACCATCGGAGACGGTCCCCGGCGCCGTCTGGCCAGCCAGCAGAGATCTGTCTCCGTAGCCTCGGGAGTCCACACCGGCAGATTGACTGGAACGTCACGGACGGTAGGCTCCGCTGCATGGACTTCGAACATTCCGAAAAGGCACAAGAGTACATCACTCTGGTCGAACGATTCCTGCGGGAGCGGATCATCCCAAACGAGCGGACCTATTATGATCAGCTCGCACATACGGACGACTGGCGCCAATGGCGGATTCCACCGATTATCGAAGAGCTGAAAGCCGAAGCAAAGTCTCTCGGCCTGTGGAACATGTTCCTCCCCGACAGCGAATACGGCGCCGGACTTGACAATCGCGACTATGCACCAATTGCCGAACTGACGGGACGCAGTTTCATCGCGCCAGAAGTCTTCAACTGTAGCGCACCGGATACCGGTAATGCCGAAGTCCTCGTGCGCTATGGCTCGGAAGAGCAGAAGGAGCGGTGGCTCAAACCACTGCTCGATGGCGAAATCCGGTCGAGTTTCTCGATGACGGAGCCCGCTGTAGCTTCGAGCGACGCCACCAACATGAAAGCCACCTGCGAAGTCGAAGGAGACCAGGTGGTACTCAACGGCCACAAGTGGTGGACCAGCGGTGCCGGGGATCCGCGCTGCAAGTTTCTCATTTTCATGGGTGTGACCGATCCGAATGCGGAACGCCACCAACGTCACTCGATGGTGTTGGTGCCAATCGACACCCCGGGAGTGAAGATCCTGCGCATGGTTCCCGTTTTCGGCCATCTCGGCGAACCACACGGGCATGCCGAGATCCTGTTCGACAACGTGCGTCTACCCCGGAGCTATTTCATCGCCGGACCCGGCCGCGGCTTCGAGGTTGCGCAGGGCCGTCTCGGACCCGGTCGGATTCACCACTGCATGCGTGCCATCGGTGCTGCGGAGAGAGCACTCGAACGTCTCTGCCAGCGCGCTGTGGGCCGCGTTGCGTTTGGCAAACCGCTGGCCAATCTCGGCGGGAACCGGGACATCATCGCGAACTGCCGTATCGCCATCGACCAGGCTCGGTTGCTGACTTTGAAGGCAGCCTGGGCTCTCGATCGCTTCGGCACGTTCGGGGCATTGACCGATATCTCAGCCATCAAAGTCGTTGCACCGAACGTGTTGCAAATGACCGTCGATGCAGCCATCCAGATCCACGGAGGGGAAGGAGTGGCAGACCCGGAACTTTCGCTGCTCATGGCCATGGCACGTGTGCTGCGTCTCGCCGACGGTCCTGATGAAGTGCACAGGGGCATGGTCGCAAGACTCGAATTGAAAAAATATCATTGAACCCGAACAAACGGCGGATCGAACCCATGGACCCGAGTGGGAGGCGGAACTGATGTCGAAGGATCTGGTGGCGGAGGAAAGAGAATACCTGATCAGACTGCTCTCGAAGCGTCACACCGAGTTACTTCACGAGTTACATCACGCCGTAACGCGCGAGTACAAGGCCGGTCTGAAGCAAGAGATCGAGCTGACCGATCGGGTCAAGGAGAAACTCGAAGGCAAGTGAGCTGAAGTCGGAGTATGCCGGGGCCTGTGGCCCAGCACATCATCACCGACCCGGCTGCATCAGAGGAGGGATGAGGTCAGATCCCGCCGCAGGCCGTCGTTCAACGGCGCTGCAAGCTGCGGACCCCTGGGGATCCGAACGTCGCCTCGAAGGCAGGATCCCGCTTTTCGTCAACGACCACGAAACCGGCCCCCTCATACGCGCGTTGCGCGGGCGTGTTTCCAATCAATACGCCAATCTGGAACAGTGTGTGGCCACGCCTGCGCCCTTCGTCGACGATCGAGCGGAGAAGCGCATGAATGAGCCCCTTGCCCCGTCGTTCCGGACGAGTGGCCACCCATTCGACGATCCAGGCATCCTCCGGTTGCTCGGAAACACAGGTCAGAAAAGGCTGGACCCGCTGTTCGAGCGCACCCAGTCGCTCCATGCCCCAACCCTCGGGAACCACGGCTTCCAGCAAGGCCTGGATGAATCTCTCGCCGGTGGCAAGCTTCGGCTCGTCATAGGCCGACAATCCAGCAGCGGGTTCACCGTCCACCTCGGCAACCAGAAAACGCGACCAGTGGCTGAACGAAACGGCTTCGGCACGACAGATCCGTTCGATGATACGCAAACGGTATTCATCGGGACCGGGAATCGCCAGATCCCAGAATCCGAATGGCAGGTGGGAGCGAGCGGCCTCCTGTTGGATCCAGGCCAGAAAAGGCACATCATCGATGGTTGCAGGGCGGATCGAAAACTCCATTGCTGCGTCTTGCCACACGGCAACATGTACGGGAAGCCTCACAGAGTAAACAGATCGATGATCCTCTCGTCTGGCGTACAGGACCAGGTATGATCGACAGCACTGAGGGCAAAGTAATGCGATGAGTTATCGATTGTCTGACGACGAAAGAATCCTGCAGGCAACCGTTCGGTCCTTCGCGGAGAAGGAGTTGGCACCACTCGTGGCGGAAGCGGAGAGTAGTGGACAATTTCCGCGACAGCAGATCCTGCCACGCATGGCAGAACTCGGCCTCCTCTCGATTGGAGTGCCACCCTCGCTCGGGGGAGTGGGTGGGAGCACCCTCATGTTCTGCATCGTGGCGGAGGAAATCGCCCGTATCTGCGGTGGTTTTGCCATTGCCGTCATGGCTTCCGTACTCTCGCCTGCTGTTCTCGTGCGAATGAACGGAGAGGGCAAGGCCGGACCGATGCTCGAACCTCTGTTGCAAGGGCTGGTCTTGCCAGCGATGGCTTTCACTGAGCCGGGTGCTGGCTCCGACCTCGCGGCTCTTCGTACCAACGTGCGCAAGACAGACCAGGGGCTCCTGCTGAATGGTACGAAGACCTTCATTTCAAATGGACCCATTGCGGACGCCTATCTCGTGGCAGCAATTCGCGCCGACTATCTCGATCTGCCACGTGAGGAGAGATCCGGGGGAATCGGCGTACATGTGGTGCTTCGCGGCGCACCTGGATTCACCGTCGGACCGCCGTTGCGCAAACTCGGGATGCGTTCGAGTCCAACAGGTGAATTACACTTCGAGGAAGTCGTCGTAGCCGGCACTGAGGTAGGTGTGACATCATCGGGCCTGCGTGCCGAGCGCGGCATGCGAGCAATGATGGAACTGCTCGATTTTAACCGGCTCTATATCGCAGCTCTCAGCGTTGGGCTGGCGCAAGCCGCATTCGAAGCTTGTCTGCCCTATGCGAAAACGCGAGTCGCCTTCGACAAGCCCATCGCTGCACACCAGGCCACCGGCTTCAAGCTGGCGCGTATGGCCATGAAGCTCGATGCAGCACGCGCCCTGATCCAGCGTGCCTGCGAGATCTATGAGGCAGGCGAACGTTGTGCGCGGCAGGTGAGCGAAGCAAAACTGTTTGCCACAGAATCGGCGGTCGAAATCACCGGAGACGCCGTTCAGATTCACGGCGGCTACGGATACACGGAGGACCTTCCCGTCGAGCGCTATTTCCGCGACGCCAGGGTCGGTACGATCTGGGAGGGCACGAGCGAAATCCAACAACAGATCATCTGCCGGGAGTTGGGCATCACATCACGCTAGAAAAAACCTCCCCATGTCCAAAGACACCACCCGGCGTGCCAGACGAAAGCGAGAGAGCGCCGGGGCTGAACTTTCCGTGCGGTGGGAAGGCAAAGGCTACGAGATGTGGGACGAACGGAAGGAATTGCAATGAAATTCTCGATCAAGGTGGATCCTACGACATGGCAGCCGTACCTCTCCACGACTGTACGGGGGAAGGCGTTGCTCATGGATCCCTTCACCAACAAGGGTACGGCATTCACCGAAAGAGAGCGCGATGAACTCGACCTGCACGGCCTTCTGCCCCCGGCAGTCTGCACGATGGACCAGCAGTTGGAACGCGTCTACAGAAGTTTCCAGGCCAAACCGACACCCATCGAGAAGTTCATCTACCTGACCAGCCTCCAGGACCGGAACGAAACGCTCTTCTTCCGCCTCGTACAGGAGCACATCGATGAGATGATGCCCATCGTCTACACGCCGGTGGTCGGGGAAGCATGCCAGAAGTTTTCCCACATCTATCGGCGCGGCAGAGGCCTTTACGTCAGCTACGACCAACGCGACAATATCGAGAAAGTTCTGTCGAACTACCACACCCGCACACCGTCGGTGATCGTCGTCACCGACGGCGAACGCATTCTCGGCCTTGGCGATCAGGGTGCTGGCGGGATGGGGATTTCGATCGGCAAACTGTGCCTCTACACGCTCTGCGCCGGGGTATCGCCCTACGGCACGCTACCCATCATGCTCGATGTAGGCACGGACAACGAAGAGCGCCTACGTGACCCGCTGTACCTTGGATTACGACAGAAGCGGGTGCGCGGTGAGGCCTACCAGAGTTTCGTTGATCGATTCGTCACCGCGGTCAAACGCGTCTATCCACACGTGCTGCTGCAATGGGAAGACTTCCTCAAAGAGAATGCACTCACCCAACTGAAGCGCTTTCGCCATGAGCTGCTCACATTCAACGACGACATCCAGGGAACGGCCGCAATCGTGCTGGCCGGCATTCACGGAGCCTTGCGACTGACAGGCCAGGAGATGCGTGACCAGCGATTGGTCTTCGTTGGAGCAGGAGCCTCGGCGCAAGGTATCGCCGATCTCTTCGTGGCAGCCCTGGTTGAAAGTGGAGTGCCACTCGGTGAGGCCCGGCGACGGATCTGGACGGTGGACACAAAAGGACTGGTCACCCGGGATCGTTCTGGTCTCGAAGAATTCAAGGCTGCCTACGCAAGAGAAGCCAGCGAGATCGCGGAGTGGACCTGTGCGGACCGCACACGCATTACCCTCGACGAAACAATTCTCCACGCCAGGCCCACAATCCTGATCGGTGTGTCAGCGACCCCGGGGACCTTCACGGAAAGTGCCATCCGATTGATGGCGAAACTAAACGAACGCCCCGTGATCCTGCCGCTATCGAACCCGACGTCCAGGAGCGAGTGCACACCGGAGGACGCTCTGCGTTGGACAGAAGGCCGTGCCATCGTGGCAACCGGAAGCCCTTTTGCCCCCGTGGAGTTTGCTGGACGCACGTATCGCATCGGCCAGTGCAACAACTCGTTCATCTTTCCCGGCCTGGGACTCGGCGCAAGCCTCGCTCGCGCCCGGCACGTCAGTGACGGGATGTTTCTTGCGGCCGCACAGGCGCTTGCCGGAACGGTAACCCAGGACGACCTTGCACAATCGGCTGTGTACCCACACCTGCGTCGCATCCGTGAATGTTCCTGCATAGTGGCGTGTGCGGTCATTCGGCGCGCAGTGACGGACGGACTCGCGGATCCCGAAGTGCTGGTGACATTAGAGGAGACAGTCCGGCGATCCATGTGGACGCCGGAATATCTGCCCATACGGTATGAGCCAGCGCGGGAGGGATTATGACCCTTCCGCAGCCGTGATGTATCCGTTCAGCGTGGGCGGAGCAGAACAACCGGAATATCGCGCTTCGTGCCGGCCTGGTACGTATCGTACCCGGGCCATTGCGCAGCCATCATGGGCCACACCCGTTTCTTGTCGGCAGCCGCCCCCGTGCGGGCGGTGACCGGAATCACTTTGTCCCACACCTGGATGTCAACGTCGGGGTGCGCCATCAGGTTCAGGTACCAATGAGGGTGGTCGGGTGCACCGCCTTTCGATGCCACCAGCACGTAATCATCACCATCACGGCCATAGATGAGTGGGATCTTCCGAAGTAGTCCCGACTTGCGACCGCGTGTGTGGACGATCAGGCAACTCGTGCCATTCCAATCGTGGCCGACCTTTCCACCGGTCGCTTCGTACTCGCGAACATGATCGTCACCGAACAGGCTGTAATCAGGCATCGTATCTCCCCCTCGGAGTGGCCCTCTCGTCCCTGAAATGCTTCGGACGCGGAGCGCCAGGGTTCTGCTGCTGCGATATCACTCGGTCTTTTCGGTCTGACGCGAATCGATACGATCCACGGCGATCCACTTGCGGCCGTCTTTTTCTTCCACACGGCCGACTACGGTTGCGGGCCGCTTTGAGTCGCACACTTCGCCAAACGCGTCCGCTGCTGGGCCGGCAGCCAGCCAATACTGAGTTTCCTTGCCCTCAGCATCCTTCGCAAGGAGAACATTCTGACACTCATTGACACCCTTCACTTTGAGGGTACATCGGGCGCACACGATCTCGCCGTCGAGCGACACCGCGTCGTCGGCACCGCCGCTAACGGCATTGAACGCAAGAACCAGAAAGAGGACGATCACACCCGAAACAAACCTGCGCATCTCTGACCTCCTGTGCCGGTAACGATGATGCCACCGGCGAATCATGATCCGAACGCTCATCATACCCAGGAACGGATATCCCCTGCCAGGGGGCGCGGAATCGCTCCGATAGACCAGCCCGGGGCAGACGGATCGAGAAAAGAATCCTGACTCCCGGGGCATCTCAATCGCTTCTGGCACGGTATTCCGACACATCGTTTCGCAGAAATGCAGAGTAGTCCGCCGTCCAACAACTGCCGAGATCATTCCGTAACTGGACGGTAACGGGGAGAGAAAAGCCAAGATTTTCGATCGGCAGGAACGCACCTTTGCCTGCAAGTGTGATGCGCGCCCTGGCGTCGTTGCCGGCCTTGAGGCCGAGGCGGGTGACACCGCTGGCGGCCGCATTGCCCAAACGGCTGGAGTACCGGAAGCCGCTCCGCGTGCGCTTCCAGCAAGGTCGAGCATTGCAAGAACCCCCGGCAAACATCCCCACTTCGATGCGTGGCTGTGGGTCGGAGGATTGATCGTAGAGGCACAGTGAGTAGCGTGTATTCCGGGTCGGATCACCGAAGTCGGCAATCGCTGTTGCCTGGCCTTTGTTCCAGCGCCACGCCAATCCATCGCGCGTATCGAGGATGTGATCCTTGAGCTGTACAAATGCGGCACGTGACTTGGACGGTGCGCGGCAAAGCGCTGCGGGCAGGGGCGCCGCAACACCGGCGCATGAACCCGCGCCGTCGCACGCATCGCTGTTCGTACACAGCTTACCGTCGTTGCAGGCCGAGCCGATGAGTTCGAACGTGCAAGTCGAGCTGCAACAATCGCCGTTCTGGACGTTCCCATCATCGCACTGCTCAGCGCCGCAGACGATGCCGTTACCGCACGTGCTCGATGCGGTGCAGTTGCTGTCGCAACCATCGCAGTCGATCAGGTTCCCATCGTCACAGCTCTCGCCGATGTCGACGACTCCGTTGCCGCAGGTGATTTCGTCGGCACCGATATCGACTCGCGCCCCTGACACACGCGGGGCTCCGTCGATATCCGTTTCCCCCGGACCGGCCACATAGGCCGGATCGCCCGCATCGCGTGCCGGTGAAGTCGAACGCAGATGAAAATCATCTGTCGCCGCATTGACGAACTGAGGATCGACGGCCAGGGCGTTCAGCTCCTGCCCGCTTCCCGTCTGGAACGCCGGTAACCCCGCATAGACGGTGCCCTGCCAGACAAACACGGGTATCGCAGCGCTCGTGAACCACAGGTTGTAATCGAGATGATTGTTGATGTTCCCGTATTCGGAGCGCAGCAGGACGTCACGTTCACTCACGAACAGATTATTCTCGACGAGATTGTTTTCGGCGTATTGAATCCACAGCTCGCCGAAGCCCGTACCCAGAGTGTCGTTGTGAAAGACGGTGTTGTTCCTGAACGCGCAGTTCTTCACGCGACCAACACGAGCCGCATAGCCACCAAAACCGATACCTGCCTTGTCATTGCGGTAGATCACATTGTCGCGCACCACGACACCGCTACAGACGATGCCGCCATTCTCGGCACCGATCTCGAGGCCGATATCACTCTCGGTAGTGAAATTCCGCTCGATCAGGATATCGCGACCTCCATCGACGTAGATTGCAGCGGCAAAGCCGCCCCCATACACGGAGCGAGCCCGTTCGACGCGATTGCCCCGGCACACTCCATCACGAGCCACTCGTGATGTGTCGGGCTGGATGTCACGTTCGCCGCCAATGAACACGATGCCAATGTTGTTGACGTCGTGCACATAATTGTTGGTGACTTCGAACTGCTCGACATTTCCGTTGAGCGCCAGCCCCTCACTTGGTGCGGCATCCAGGTCGTATAATTCATTGCCGTCGATGATCAGAGCGGAGATGGAAACCGGCTCTGTGCCGTAGACCGTGATTCCCATGGCATTCTTGCCACGCATGTCATGGATCCGGTTGTCACGGATTTCGATATGCGAGCCACTACCAATGATCCGTACACCGGAGCCGTCCCTCAGCTTCGTGTTGTTACGAATCTCGAAGCCGACGAGCTTCACCCAGTCACGCGATTCCACCAGCACCATGTTGTCGCCGGAAACCCCGGTGCCATCGATCACGGAAGTGTGACCCGGAGCACCCTGCAATGTGATGAATTGCCCGGGACTACCGCTGGACGGGAAAGCGATCTTTTCGAAATAGACGCCGGGATCAACGGAAACCGTATCACCGGGCCCTGCCTGATTCAGAGCAGCCTGAATCGTTGGACAACCGGGTGAGGTGGGGACTGTGCAACTCACCGCCTGGACTGCGGATGGCGCAACAAGAACCACGATGAACGAGGTGATTCCGAAACCGAAAAGAAAGGAACGCCAGAGCATTCCACAGATTGTTCTGGGAATTGGACCCCAGTCAATCGACGATTGTGACGTGCCTGGTAGTGATATTGCCAAAAGCCTGCGCTTCGCTGTTCAGGCCCGCCAGACGCCGTTGACATTCCAAAAGGCCCCGGTGTAAAGGGTCACACAAAGGTCGTCGTGGTAGTTCAACTCTAGCCCGTTGCGCGACAACGTCGGGCGGCAAAGCCAGAGGGGGTGGCTCCATGATCCGGAACCAGTTCAAGAATTTGATTTTGGTTCTGTCTTTGGTTGCTGTTGGGACCGGTTGCACGAAGACGTTCGTCGTGAGACCCGTTCCGTCCGCCGCATTCGAATATGGACCGGGGAGTTCGGATGCTCGTACACTGGGAGTGAGTGATGCGCGGACGGAGGACGGGAAGCCGCTGAACATCGGCACCTTCAACGTGGTGTTGGAGGGAATGCCCGACGAGTGCGCATTCCTCGGCGAGAACGTGGCGCGCGTCCTGAAACATGCCGGCATCGACGTTCAGTACGAGACTTCGGAAAACCCCGATATCAAACTCGTCGTGCGGACTTACCAGATTCGGAACCAGCGCACGAGCGGCTTCAGTCCGTATCACACCTACACCCGCTTCAGCGCCGATCTCATCGTGGGAAACGCACCACCACAGCGCATCACGTCCTATTTCAAAAACAGCAAGGCTCCGATATGGACCTTCAGCGAGATCGAACGGCCGTGTTATCAGATCCCCATCGAGGTCGTCGTCGGCGAGGTGGCCGCGAAACTCAACCGCTTCGTTTTCAAACGTGTCACTTCCGATGAAGCAGTCACGCGACTCGTCGCGAGCATCGATACGGTCAATGCAGATGCGAGTCGCGAACAATATCTGAAGGTCTTGCAACTCGGATACACGAATAATCCGGCTGCCATCGAACCACTGCTACGCCTGGCGGAACATCGGGAAACACTCATGCGCGCTTCAGCGATCTCGGCCCTGGGAATTCTCGGAGCCAGGGAGCACTTCCCTCTCCTTTCCAATGCTTATCGGACCGGCAATGACCTCATAAAAGCAATCGTAGTCAAGGCCATTGCCGATCTCGACACCGATGAAGGCCGAGAATTCGTGCGGCAGGTAAAGGCTTCCTCGGAGTACCGCACCGAAACCGTCCGAGATGTTGTCGACCTTTATGAATGACGGGGAGTGGCACTCCAAAGCGGCGCGGTACCAACCTCCCGGACAGTGCTTACCCGCCGGATTGCCGGGCTGATTTCAACAGTACACTCCTCTTACGGGGTGCATAGGTGTGCTCTCAACGAGGCGGTGTACCATCGGGCCGGCGCGCCAGAAATGGCCCAGCAATCAAGTAGTCGAGTTTCGCCGCCAGGAACGCACGACAGGCATCCTCAGCCGAGCAGACAATCGGTTCTTCATGCAGATTGAAGCTGGTGTTGACGAGGCACGGAATACCGGTCAGCCGGTGGAATTCTACGAGCAGACGGACCATCGCCGGGTTATCGTCATGATCGATGATTTGCGGTCTTACCGTGCCGTCGACGTGCACCACACCGGGGCAATTTTGTTTCAACCAATCGGTTGCGTCGAAACCGATGGTCATGAATCGCCCCGGCTCACGGGCGGCTGCGCTGTTACGGAAACATTGCTCGGCATGGGACGCCAGGACCATCGGGGCGAACGGCATGTACCAGGACCGGTGCAATTGCGCGTTGAGCCGGGGTTGCAGATCGGGATCACGCGGATCGTACAGTACACTGCGATTGCCCAGGGCGCGGGGACCGTACTCGATCGGTCCCGCAAAGCGGGCTACCACTTTGCCGGCTGCCAGCAACTGCGCCGCTTCGGCCGCCAGATCTGCGGGGCGGGTGTACGGCAAGCCAGCCGTATGCAGAGCCGCTTCGATTTCAGTCTCACTCGACTCAGGGCCGAGGTAGGCATCGGGCAATCGGAAAGGCAGGCGCGGCTTTTCGGCTGCCAGGAATGCCAGCGCCGCTCCCAGCGCAATTCCCTGATCGGTCATTGCCGGGTGGATCCACACCGAATCGATTTCCGGAAGTTCACGGATGCGCTGATTGAGGCGCACGTTGCCGAAAGAACCACCGGCCAGGACCACATCGCGCCGGCCGGTATCGCGTGCCGCTGTTTGCACGAATGTCAGGACAGCGTCTTCGAAAGCGGCTTGCACGGCTGCGGCAAAATCGGGTTTTGCCAGGCGGCTGAGATCCGAGAAAGGTGGACGTCTGGGGGAACGCCACCAACCGAAGGTACTGGTGAAGTTCCGGCCATCCGGGGAGACGCTGAAGAGCTTTTGCGCCGGCTCGCGTGCCACGGCTGGGTTGCCGTGCGCTGCCAACCCGGTCAGCTTGCCCGCCAGCCCCGCGTAGATACCGGCAAGTTGAGCCATTTCGGCGTAAAACTGCCCCGGTGAATTCAGCGACGAGACACTGCGTACCGGACGTATCACCGGCCCTTCACAATCGAAGACGCGGGCCGCACAACCATCGCCGTAGTTGTCCATGGACACCGCGCACGCCGCAGTTCTGCCCGAGGTATAGTACGCCGATGCAGCATGGGCGAAATGGTGGTCGATGAGAACCGCGGGTTTGCCAAAGCGCAGGCGGAGCAGTGCCTGATTCACCTTCTCCAGCACTCGCGCAAAATTCGGTGAACGAAAAATCAAATAGTTGAACAGCAACATCAGCTTGTGTTGTGGGCTGAACATGTTGTGTTCGAACAAGGGAAACAGCGAACCGAGCAGATGCGTCAGAACATTGGTGCGGTTGCCGAACACCAACACGGGTGCTGCGGCGAGGGGTACGCCGGAGGTCCGTTCGATCCAGGCAAGGGATCGTTGGGGAAAACCACCCTCAAAACGCCGGCGGGTCAATCGCTCCTCGGCCACCGCATAAATACAACCATCGGTATCGATCAGCACCGCATTGGCGTTGGTATCCTCGTGGAAGGCGAACACAGGCTTTTCTGGCCGCCATTCCACCGGCAGACGCCAGCGGTAGTGTCCTTCAGATTCTCGTACCAACCCAGATCCCTTCGCGGTCAAGTGGAGGGCAACGGTCCGCCAGATCTGCCATCTCGGAGTTGCCCGTAACCAGAACGTCGGCGGTGTAGGTTGACTCCCATCTGCCGGCCGGCCCGCCCAGGCAGACCTTCCTGTCGGGAGACTGTGTCACCACCGCCATGCTCAACCCTTCGCCATCGGGATGAATCGGTGCAATCGCCCCCGTTGCCGGTCTGAGCGCAACTGGCCAGACATTCACCGGCTCCATTCCGGGCAGACATACCCAACCCATCGACTTTCCAGAGTGAATTCAATGGGCCTCCTCTATAGGGACCACACAAACGGACTGTCAACGGAGGAGGCTGCCTGCGAATACACAGGGGATACAGACCACCAACGGTCTTCCCGCCGATATGAAAATGCACAGAGAACCACTGATGCACTCACGAGTTCACCCCGCACGGTCGGAGCTGTTCTGAACCACTTTCCACGGGTCACTGCTTAAAGCCCCAGCCTTTCAACCGCACGCAACTGCTAGATTTCAAGTGTTGACGGAATTCCATGTAGAATGGCGGAACATAGATTGTTGACCACGATTGGCTTTTCCGATTTCCATTTTGGCGCAAGCTTCATTCCTCTGGCTGGAACGTCACACATCGGCGACCTGTGGCTATAAAGAGTCGACATAATGGATGCCTCGAGGCGTTCGAGAAGACGGGGCCGAGTGCCGATATCCGCAACGAAGATTCGGAATCCCGCGAGTTGTTTACGGACTGCCGCAAGAATAATTGGCTTCTGTTTTTGAAACTCAAGGCGTTTCTCAGGAGTCCATCCCCAGCCATGCCAGAACTCTTTCCGGACACCTCGTTGCATCTCATCGATGTCCAGAACGTTGTACTCTCCATTCCTGTAATTACGATCGTGCTCACGAAATCGGATCGGAAGTGACCGTCGAGTTATCCCGGCCGCGTAAATAAGGTAGCCGTCCTGATATTCAACGGTTTGCAGATAAACGCCCGAACATCGAGGTATGCGAGGTAGGCCGTTTTCATGTTCATATCCCGGCCAACTATACGGGCCCATCCAGTTGGCAGTAATTGTCTCAGGAGCGATCAATCGTGATTCTACAATTTTGGAACGTTCTTCATTTAATAGTGTGTCACAAAGAGGAGATCGATTTCTCTACCCCACACCATGGGCAATGCGCGAATGTGCAGAGGACGGACGGGGCCTGCCGGCAGCACATGGTCGTAATCGACATCGCATTATGCCGTTCCACTCGCAGGGGCAGCGCCGCGCGGGCGGAAACCTCCGGGGACGGGAGCGGCACACAAGAAGGCGAGAGAGGCAGGGGAAAAACCGAGCGCGCTCGGCCGCCAGGAATGCATAGGCGGCAATACATAGGGCGTCATGATGGTGGAACCCCACCCAGCCGCGCCCCTCGTAGTGATCGAATCCGAGTTCGTCTTTCATTTCCTGAAAGTCGTGCTAGATGCCCCACCGCATTTTGACGAGCCGCACCAGGTCGTCGATAGCGACCGTTTCGGCCACGGTCGACAGCCAGTACCAGGGCGGCTCCTTTTCGCTCGTCGGCCACTCCAGCAGCAGCCATTCCAGATCCCGGGGCTCAGTGCGCCAATAGTCACGGTGCGCGACGCGCACACGCAGCGCGGCAAACCGTGAACGCAT
>JAANMX010000054.1_pt1 | contig 122601 bp, 106 predicted proteins | sample 7279681 | NCBI WGS metagenome assembly JAANMX01 (sample SAMN14094542, study PRJNA606508) | bioreactor metagenome | isolation source: A lab-scale SPAN reactor treating ammonium-rich wastewater day 351 | place: Ireland: Galway | collected 2018-01-01 | reverse complement strand
GTTCCCGCGATTCAAGTTGCAGGGCTGAAATGCGTTCTATCTCCTCCTCGGTCACGTTGTTCTTCTTGAGACGATCGCTAATCTCTTTCTTCTCAATCCGAACTTGAAGTTTCGCGCCGGAAAATCTCTCTGCTATTTTCGGAGGAACGGCGATTGTTCCGTCTGGTTCCAAAACGCCCTCAAACTCTTGCACGGACTTCTTTTCCATCACATTACCTCGCTTAGAAAGCTTGTCCCTGCAAGATCGTTCTCCACATCAAAGAAATCGGCCGCAGTTTGCCCGACATCCGCAAACGTTGATCGTGTTCCGATGTTGCTGCCCGGTTGCTTCGATTTCGCATAACACAACACGGGCACATATTCCCGCGAATGATCGGTACTTGGCGTAACAGGATCGTTGCCGTGATCCGCCGTGAGTATCAACAGATCGTCGTTGCCGAGCGTTCCGAGAATGCGGGGGAGTTTCTCGTCGAAGGCCTCCAACGCATTGGCCATCCCCTGCGGGTCGTTGCGATGGCCGTACAGCGTATCGAAATCCACCAGATTCGTGAATATCATGCCCGATTTCATCCGGGATGATTCCGAGATTATCGCCTCGATGCCCTCTGCATTGCTCTTCGTGTGGATTTTCTTCGCCAATCCCCTCCCCGCAAAAAGATCATCGACTTTCCCGATGCTGACGATTTCAATCCCAGCTTTCGTCAGAAGATCCAGGATCGTCGTCCCCGCCGGCGGCAGCGAAAAATCACGCCGGTTGGTAGTACGAGTGAAATTGCCTTCTGTTCCAACAAACGGCCGGGCAATCACACGCCCGACTGAAAAATCGCCGACGCAGACCTCGTTGCGGGTTCGCTCACACATTTCGTACAACTGCGGAAGCGGAATCACTTCCTCGTGGGCCGCAATCTGAAACACAGAATCCGCCGACGTGTACACAATCGGGAAACCGGTTCGTACATGTTCGCCGCCAAGTTCTTTGATGATTGCAGTACCCGATGCGGTTTTATTTCCGAGATACCCTTTGCTTCCTGTTCGCTCGCAGAATTCTCTCATCAGAGAATCGGGAAACCCGTCGGGGAATGTCGGAAATTCCTTCTCAAGAACAAGTCCCGCCAACTCCCAATGTCCGGTTGTGCTGTCTTTCCCCCTCGACACTTCGGCCATCTTTCCGAAACTCGCCAGCGGCTTGGCAGAAGGTTTGACGCCTTTGATTGCCGCAATGTTTCCCAATCCGAGTGACTCAAGATTCGGAAGATGCAGCCCTCCGACAGCTTCCGCAGTATTGCACAACGTATTACTTCCCTCGTCGGCGTAGCGGTGCGCATCCGGTAGTTCACCGATTCCGACTCCGTCGAGAATGATCAATACGAGTTTGCGTTGTGCTGAAATTGTTTGTCTCCGGTTCCAAGCGCCCCTTTCGTTGAAGGGGTTAACGTTTCCTGAAATGCATATTGTACGTCTTCACATCATTCCGATGTGAAGCGGTCAGAGAATCAGTTGTAGACCGTCTTCTCGTTGCATTTACAGACGTTTACCCGACGTTCATTGAACTTTACGCTGCCCGTCGTTTTCGATGGCTCGGATGAGACAAAGAGTAGAGGTTGGAAAATTGTGCCGCAAACAGGGCATTTCGAGCCTTTTTGTGCTGCAGCTTTTGCCGCTTTATCGGCGAAGGATTGTTGTTTTGCCATTGTTGTTCCTGATTATTTCGATAATAGAATTTCTTGTTGAGAGATCTAGAATACGCGGACAAGGTTTCCGCCGCTTTCGATTGCCTTGTGCAACACTTGCGATGTTCCGGCAACCAGTTCTTCCTTCTTCATTCCGTTATTCAGGCCGCAGACACCGACACTGACAGTTACCGAACAACTCAATCCGCCCAACACGATGATGTTGCTGGCAATATGCTTGCGCACTTTCTCGGCCCACAAATAGGCATCGTTAGCCGTTGTATTCATGAGAATTACGTTCAACGTGTTTGCGTCCATTCGTCCAATCACATCGTACGGCTCAACGTTGGCCCGGACAAGTCCGGCAACCTGATTCAGAATTCCCTCAAATCCGTCTTTTCCGTGGCGGTTCAGATGCTCCTGCATGCCGTCCACGGCAATGGAAACCATCGAAAGCTCTGTTCCGAAATCTTCAGCCCGCTGGACTTCCTCTTCAAGTTTCTTGTTGAAATGGTTTCTCGTCAACGAGCCCGTCGTCTGATCGATGGAGATGAACTCCTTCACAAGGTCGTTCATGTACAACACTTCGAGCAACTCGGCTGCAGTTTCGACCAGCCGGTAGATGGTTTCCGCTTCGTTGGGAGAAAATTGAAACTTGTTGCCGCTTTCCAGCGTCAGCGCGCCGTAGCAGCGATTCAACGAGCTTATCGGCACACAAAGGAACGAGCCACGAAGCGAAATCGTTTCGTTCGATGAGAAGCGAATCTGCGGCGCCGACTCCAAATCGTTGATATGTGTCAGCAAGTTGGAACGAATCGACTTCCCGACAATGCTGTCGCTGAAATCAACAGTATCATTCGGTTCGGGATACAGCATCCCGTTCCGATTCACAACTTTCTGAACCGCCCAACTGTTCAACTCCTCGGAGTACATCGTTATAGCGAGAACATCCCAATTCATCAGCTTTCCCGCTTCTTCGGCGAGGGAGTCCAGAATTGTCTGCTCGCTGCGATCCGACTTCACCCTATCCTGAAGCCGACGAATTGATGTCAGAACCTCGGAATCCAGCAGCAGGTCGTACTTGTTTGTGTAACTCTTGATAAGAGCAGAAACCACTTTCGTAAATTGCCCCATCAGCGAGAGAGTTTCTGCGCCAAAAGCATCTTCCGCTTTGCTGTCAGCAACGATAACGCCCTCCGGCAATTGCTCACCGCTGTTCTGTCCGGTAAAATAAAAAACCGGAACAACAATCAACGACTTGATGCCTTCTCCGACGATATAGTGTCGGACAAGTTCCTTTTCGGCAAGCGGTGAAATTCTTCCCAACACTTGCGGCTTGCCTGTCCTCGCAACCTGACTGACGACATCCTCGTCAATTGCGTAGCGCTTCACGAGCATGAAGTTGGTGCTGTTCGTGATTTTTGCTTCCAGCACCATTTGCTGCTTCTCGCGGTTTGCCCAGAAAAACGCCACCGAATTGGCAAACAACACATCCTTCATCGCCGCCAGAAGTTTGTTCAGCAGGAAATTGAACTCGCTTCTCGGCTCCGTTTCGTTCCGGAAAACATCGGACTCCAGGTCAAAAAAGTCCGAAATATCAAATTCTCTCGCCTTCTCCTCCTTTGCCGTCACCACACGTTGGACGGTTTTTGTGGAAGGAACAACTGCTTCCTCCTCTGTAATCTCCTTCACAACATATCCGGCAGCGGATGTCGGTTGGAAATCATCGAAGAGCAGTGTTTTCATATCCCCTTCAAGTTGTGAATACAATTCCTCTTGTGCGGTTTCACCTTGCCGTTTTGCACGCTGCGGCCTGTTTCTTGCGTCAAACACACCATCCCGCTTCAGCACATAAAGAAAATACGCCGCAAGAACAAGCGCCCCGAGGCCGCTGACAATTCGCCCCACCGGCGAACCAAGAAAAAGACCAATGATGAGCGTAATGAAAATAGCCAGCGCAATGATACCTTGGACGGTGCGAATTCTCTTCCAAATCAATTCAGCCATTGCGGGCAACGCCACCATCGGTCGTTTTTGTTTCCTTTGTGCGGCCTGAACGGATACACTCAGGCAAGCTAAAACCGTTGAAAAGTAATGAATTAGCAAAGGAAAGTCAACAAAATGACGAGATTTGGGGAGTTAATATTGTTTCAGAACGAGTGATTTTGCGGGACAGATGAAATTGAGCATACGGTCAATATTGCCCATTCTGATCTGTTTAGAGCAGTGTTCCGCTAAGAATTATGGCCGCAATACTGAAGTAAATAACCAAACCCGTTACATCCACAAGCGTAGCGACGAACGGAGCAGAAGAAGTTGCAGGGTCTGCGCCAAATCTCCTCATGATAAACGGCATCATTGAACCCGTTAGCGAACCCCACAAAACCACACCTACCAAGCTCATCCCGACAGTGAGCGCCACCAGAAACCAATGTTCTCCGTAGATATCGGTGAAGATGGTCCAGAGCGCTATACGTAGAAACCCGATAGTACCGAGAATCGAACCCAATGAGAGTCCTGCAATAATCTCCCTCCTCATCACTCTCCACCACGTTGCCAGCGTCACCTCTCCCAGCGCCATAGCGCGGATGATAAGGGTCGCAGCCTGCGAACCGGAGTTCCCGCCGCTGGAAATAATGAGTGGAACGAACAGTGCCAAAACAACCGCCTTTGCAATCTCCTCCTCAAAAAAGCCCATAGCTGTAGCGGTGAACATCTCTCCTAAGAAAAGCACAACCAGCCATCCTGCCCTTTTTCGCACCATTTTCGGAACAGATATCTCAAGATAGGGTTGCTCGAACGCCTCGGTACCGCCGATTTTCTGGATATCCTCTGTTGTTTCTTCCTCTTGAACCTGGAGTACGTCATCAACAGTAACGATACCGAGAAGGTGTTCGTTGGAATCGACAACGGGAAGTGCCGTACGATTGTACTTCTTGAAAACCTCGATCGCCGTTTCTCTATCTGCGTGGGCCGGAAGAGATGCATAATTCTCATCCATCATCTCGCTCACTTTTTTCTCAAGCGGGGCAAGCAGAAACTCCCTGATGCGAAGGTCATCAATCAGCTTCCCCTTGTCATCAACAACATAAATAACGTTCAGCGTCTCTTTGTCGTGGCCGTTTGCCCTCACATAGTTCAACACGTCCTGCACCGTCCAGTCCATCTTGACAGCGATGAAGTCAGGTGTCATTAACCGGCCGATACTGTCCTCGGGGTAGTTCAGCAGGGACTGGGCAACAGCACGTTCTTGCGGACTTAGCAGGGCTATCAATTGCTGAACGGCAGCACTTGGCAATTCTTCGAAAAGTGCCGTCCGGTCGTCGGGGTCCATATCGTTCAGGATATTGCCCACCTGCTCCTGTCCCATAGCTTTTAACAGGTTTGCCTGCTTTTCGTGGGCAAGGTACTCATACGTGTCGGCGGCAAGCGCCCGGGGCAACAGCCTGAAGATTATTGCCTGATCCTCATAGGGAAGGTCGTCGATCAAATCGGCGAGATCAGCCGGATTCCAATCAGCGAACAATTCCTTGAGTGTGGCAAAATCACGCGCATCAATGAGCGCCCGAATTTCCGGTTGGATGGTTTTTCCGATCATAGCTTGCTTCCTGCTTGCGGATATGCTGGATGAAATGGAAACAAAAGATAGTGAGGTGGCGATTCAAAAACACCAACTTGAGGAAAGCATTCGAGTGTTTTTTCGAAGGATGTCAGAAGCTGAACCCGAAACCTCCGTTGACGAACACTCCCTCAACAGAAGAACCGACTGAGACGGAAAGTGTCAGCTCACGGGAGAGCGGGGCAAGCGAAACGCCTCCACCCACATCGGCATGCCAGCCTTTGGGAGATTTGCCTTGCAGATACACTCGCCCGGCATCTCCGAAAAAGAATATGCCGACTTGCGTCGGGAGAAGAATCTTCGTCCTGAACAGATCGAACCGTAACTCGGCGCTTCCTGTAAGAGAGGCATCTCCTGCAAAGCGATTGAGATTATATCCCCTCAGGTTTGCCGCGCCTCCGAGAAATGCCGCTTCGTAGAACGGAAGTTGGCCATCCACCTTTTCAGCAGCGACACGCAATGCAAGGGTTGCGGGGCCTGCACTTGCATAGCCGCGCATGTCACCCGCGTAACGCTGAAAAGGCTGAGTTCCGTTGAACAAGCCGGGATAGTTCCAAGCAGAAAGTAACAGCGAAAACCCGTCACGTGGCGCAACCGCGGCATCGAGCATTGCAACCCCGAACTCAACTCCTGTTCCCAAAACGGAACGATCATCGCAAAAGCCTGAGACAACATTGCCGTTGAGAAAGCGGTTTGCCTGACGCCTCACTTCAAAATGCTTGAATGAAGCGCCGATCCTGATATATGTCAGCTTCCCCAATCTGACTTGAAATTCGGGGTGAATGAAATACTGCCTCGAAGCAACACGGTAGAAATTGTCCCGTTCAAGATCTGCATCTCTCGGCGTGTCGTTGCCGTACCCGTAGAAGTTTCTCACCTCCAGTTCTGAAGCATATGCAAGAATGTCGAGCGAGAGACTCCTGCCCAAGTCCGGGAAAGCAGCCGTGTAGACTATTTTGAAACGGCCTGTTTTGAATGTCAGCCCGCCTACGAACTGCATCCGGTACAAGTACGGAAATGTGCGGAAAGCAAATTTGTACACGATGGCACCCGTGCCGGCGAGAATTCCGTCTTCTGCCGTAATGCCGAACAGCGAGCCCCAACGCCAATCCGTCCCAAAATCCCGATAGGGTTGATGTTTTGCCCGTTCCTCATCATCTTCAACTTGTTGTGCAACAATAACTTGCAGGGGAAAGATGCAGGCAATCCCTGTTGCCAACAATGAGCTAAGGACGAATTTATAGATGGAGCGGGGCATAGTGGAGAGAGTTGCTGTCAAGGAAGAAGACGGCCGTCTTTGTCAATCCAGAACTCCCTCGTCCCTCCCCCCATATCAATCATCTCGCCGTTCTGTCCGTCAAAGAAAACGATCCGAAGTTTATCATTCTCGAAACGTAATTGCGCAAAGCCGCCGCGTGATTCGCCTTTTTTGTCACGTTGCGGTGCTGTGAATTCGCGTGGCGGTGAGGGGAACTTTACATGCTTCATTTCCGATCCTGCCCCGGATACAACGTGAACCTTCGGGCAGTTTGAACAGCCACCGTCGTCGGGATAGGAAAGAAGCTGCAACGTATGATCGTGTCCGGCTAAGGTCAGTTGGATTTTCACGCCTCCGGCGAGAACCACCGAGCGCAGCGCGTTGAGCATCGCCTGATATTTCCCGGCACAGACATCTTCGGGATCGATGGTGTTCATGAACCAACGGACGGCATTCGAATCCTTATCGCAGTTGGAGAGATAGGTAATCGAATTCGCTTCATCATCCCACACCGAATACCCGCCATGATCGCCCACCGAATACCAGGGATGATGTTGGATGAGAATGCGCCACGAGATGCCGGGGCGGTTTGCGGATACGGCCAGGATTCTCCTCAGGCTGTCGAGAGCAGGCTTCCATGTTGTCATATCTGTTCGCAGCGGCAACGCGGAATCGAAGATGATGAACTGTACACTATCCTTGCCGCCGCGGCTTGACGGATACACAACCTGCGCGGGCATGTTGCGATGGTACGTCCACCATTCAATTTCTGATGCGCGTTGGTTCCCCCGATCAGAAAAGCCAACCGGGCCCGCCGCTATGTTGATCAATCCAAAGAGAAGTGATTTCTCAATAGCGTTCCGGGCATAGTAGTCATGATTTCCCGCCACGGCGTGGACATTCTTCTTCCCCAATGCTTCGAAAGTCTCGCGAAACGGGCCGAGTGTTTTCTTGATTTTCTTGTCAACTTCATCCGTCGGAACGTTCAAGCCCGTCGGATAAAAATTGTCGCCGAGAAAGAACATGGCGTCCGGGAGGCCCGCACTGTGACGTCCCGAATACATGTTCTCAACCAGCTTCGCATTATCACGCAACAGATTTCCCAGCTCGCCTGCGTCGCCGATGGCAATGACGGTCAGAGGCTTGCCTTCTGCCGGTTCATGTATGCTTTGTTGATGCGAACAACTGAGGGCTGTTACACCAATAAGGAAGAGATAGAGTGGTTTCATCGTTTTCCGATTTCTAATACTGAACTAATCCCGGAGGAGGAGGTTCGTATTTTCTTGTGTCAACAACTGTCCGCGGACCGGCGGTAATTCTATTCTCCCCTTTGTCGTCATAGAAGTAAATGCCGCGGCCTTGGGTTTTGTCGGTAAGTTCATCATCTCCTCCTCCGCCTATGACTCGAACGACGATACTCGTACCGCCGTTCCCTGTGATTGTGCATTTGTCATCGCCACCGTGGAGGTAGAGACGGACTTCCGCGGTTTCACTTGTCAGAAAAGTCCTGCGAAACAACTCGTCGCCACGTTCGCCTGATTGTTTGAGATCGTATGCAACGATTTCCGTACTGCCATCGTCCAAGCGATTCACGTCCACCAATTCCGCTTTGTCGCTGAAGTGAACATCAACATAGTCGGAAAGAAGTTCGTAGTATTCATCGGCGGCATGCTTCAGTGTGTTGCGGCGGGATTTCAGCGTAGAGGCCAGCCATTTGCCGCGCAACGCGTAATGTTCGGGAGGGAGTTGCTGAACAGCCTGTTCTGTCACTTCGTCGGTCAGCTTTCCGATTAGGTTCTGAACGACCGTATCCCATCTCTTCTTATCCAACGACACCAGTAGCCGTCGGTCAACAAATCTCCCCGAAAAAGTCAGGCTGTTCATATCACCGAACTTTTCGTAGAAGTGATGGAATTGCGTGATTGCCCGCGCACCAATCAGCGGAAAGAGTCCGTCGAACAACGCAAACGCCTGATCCCGGTCGCGGGGAATAGGATACCAAACGTTCCGCCCGTTCTCCTTGAATCGTGCCCAGCGCCACTGATCGATGTGCCTGTCCCAATCTCCCACAAACACATCAAGCAACCGGGCAGTCAGCAATGCCTCGGCATTTACCTGATTGTCGTTATCCTTTTCGAGGACTTCGTAAAATTTGATTGTGCTGACGGTTTTGTCCGAGCCGGCAAAACCGGGTGTTCCATCGGGCCCGTCGGCTGGATATTCTTCAATGATCCCGAGAACTCCGGAAAATGTTGAGCGAAACTCTCCGAGCTGTGAATCATCAGGCATAATAACAATCAACGGTTTGGGATGCAGCACACCGAGCGCATCAGCAAACACGTCAACAACAAGCGCCGCCGAAGGGTTGGAAGAACTGATTTGATCCTGCACGATATCAGCAGCGAAAGTTTCGCGCAACTCAAGCGGTAGAACGGCTTTCGGGTCTTTGTTAGTTGAACGGAATGCGTACTGACGGCCATCCTTCCCCTGAAAGCGAAGCGATTTTGTCTGGAACCCGCCCCCCTGCTTGATCGGAGTCAGTCCACCGGCAAACGTTTCGAGGTCAAGCACTTTCACTTTCGCAGGTGATGTCCAGATATCCCGGTAATGCTTTCCGAACAACGCTTCATGCAACCATCCGGCTTTGTATTCGGGTCCGGGAATGACGGTAAGAGAATCTGCAACGGCGATAGACGGAGGATCAACAACAAACGTCTTACCGATTCCGCCGTTGTCGGCCGTTGTGCCGCAACCGGCAAGAATTCCGGAAATGATGAGAAGAAGGAGCTTGTTTCTGGTCATTGAGAGAACGAAAAACAAGAGAACACATCTTTGCACAGCTAAAAGTAGAGAATTGAGTTGAGAAGGGCAAACTGTCAAAAGACAACTGGGTGGTGGAATGAAAACCTGCGCACGCCAACCGACCCGCGCAGGCAGACGAAACCGGATGAAGCGGCAGTGGTCAACTCTTGCGTTGTCCTTTCACTCCAACGTACGCCGGAAACGTTTGACCGACAGACTGAGAATGAGAATTCCGAATCCCAACAGCGCCGCGGCTTGCGGCCAGAGATGCGATGCGTCTGTTCCTTTGAGGAATATTCCCCTCACGATCTCCAAATAATACCGCAACGGAATGATGTATGTGAGATATTGAACCCACTCCGGCATATTGGCAATCGGGAACGTGAATCCCGAAAGAAAAAGAAACGGCATGAACACGAAAAACTGCGCAATCATCATTGCTTGGCCTTGCGACTTCGATACAGTCGAGACAAACAGTCCGAGGCCCAGCGTGGAAAGCAGAAACAATCCACTGAGCCCGAACAAGAGCCACACACTTCCGGCAAGCGGCACTTCGAACCAGAAGCGTGCAAGCGCCAGAACAAGAATCGCATCAACAAATCCGATAATCACAAACGGAATGAGTTTGCCAAGAATGAACTGATATGATTTGATGGGCGTGACGAGAATCTGCTCCAACGTGCCGATTTCCTTCTCCTTCACAATGCCAACTGAAGTGAGAGTCATGGTAATAATCATCAGTACCATCGCAACGACGCCGGGCACCATGTAGTTCTGGCTTTTCAGGTCGGGATTGAACCAGACCCGCGGTTCGGGCAACACCTGCGGTAAGCTCATTCCGCGCCCCGCAGCGCTGTACTCGGCAAGTATCTTGCGTGAGTATGAATTGACGATTTGAGTTGCATAGCCCAGCAATATATTCGTCGTGTTGGCGTCGGTTCCGTCGAGAATCACTTGTACTTGAGAAGTTTCCCGACCAAGCAGGTTGCGACCAAAACCTCTTGGAATGACAATGGCGATATTTGCCTTCGCTTCCTCGATGAACGGGGTAACATCATCAGGCTTCCCTACTGCATATCGGGGAATGAAGTATCCCGACGTCGTGAAGCTTTCCACAAACTCCCTGCTCTCCGCAGTCCGGTCCATGTCGCAAACGACCATCGTGCTGTTCGTAATATCGGTTGTTGCAGTATAGCCGAGTAGAAACACTTGAAGAATCGGCGCCATGATGGAAACGGCCAACATCCTCTTGTCCTGACGGATTTGGTAGAATTCTTTCTTGATGATTTCGATGATAACAGAAATCGAATTGTGCATACGCTTGCAATGTTAGAGTGTTCTTTTTCTAAACTTCCGCGTGCTGATTCCCACGGTCACGGCAGCGAAAAGCAACATGTACAGGAATTGATCCCACACAGCAAAGAATCCGACGCCTTTGAGCATAACTCCTCGCACAACAACAAGAAAGAACTTGTTCACGGCAAGGTTTGACAACACCTGCAGCGGAACAGGCATGCTCGCAATCGGAAACACAAATCCCGAAAGCAAGAACGTCGGCAGCAATGAGCTTAGCATTGCCACCATGAACGCGGTTTGTTGCGTGTCAGTAATACTGGAGACGACAAGTCCCTGACCGAGTCCCCCCAGAATCATTGTGAAGATTGCGGCATACAGCAACAGCAAGCTTCCCTTGATTTGAATGTCGAACAAAAGATAGCCCACCAACAGAACGGACGATGCAACGACAAGACTGATTACCGAATAGGGAATGACCTTGCCGACAATCACCTGCAGCGGATGAAGAGGAGAGACCATAAGTTGTTCCATCGTACCTCGTTCCTTTTCCCGAACCACAGTCAATGCCGTTGACACAACGGCGGCCAATGCTATGATGAAACCGAACAGGCCGGGAATCAGGAACTTGGCCGACAATAAATCCGGATTGTACCAGATGCGTGGTTGGAAATCAATCGGAGCGAATTGTTTTCTTCCTTTCCGCTGGAGGAACTCGGTAACGAGACGAGTCGAGTATTCCATGCTCATCCGCGTCGCGTAGCCGATAGCTTGCCCGGCGCTGTTTGCATCGGCACCATCAACAAGAATCTGAATCTTCACACTCCGGTCCGCAAGGAGTTCGCGGCCGAAATCCGCGGGGATGACGATTGCCGCCTTCGCCCTGCCGTGCAGAAACAAATCGTCAATCTCGTTATAGCTACCAACATAGTATGAAGGGGTGAAGTATTCGGTATTCTCAAACTGCCGAAGAAACGCCCGACTCTCCTCGGTTTTGCTTTGGTCATAGATCGCCAACGGGATATGCTTCACGTCAAAATTTAACGCGTAGCCCACCAATGCAATTAGCGCAGTCGGCAACACGAGCAAAATGCCGAGCGTCGTCGGGTCACGGCGTATCTGGCGGAACTCTTTGATGACGATAGGTCGAAGCGCTCTGAACATGCTCATGAACTCGATGAACTTCTGTCCAACAAGTACAGAAACACATCTTCCAATGACGGAGTAATCCTGTGAATAGTGAATGATGTGATCTGCTTTTCGGTAAGAGAGTGTTGAATCAATTGCTTTCCCTCTTTCTCTTCTTCCACCATAACGTGGAGCGACGTGCCGAAGACCGACGTTTCCAGTGCCCAGCGCTGGTCACGGATTGTTTCAAGCGCTTCGACAACGTGATGCTCCAATCCCGACACTTCGAGAATCGGATTCGTGATGTAGTCTGTCTTAAGTTCAACCGGGCTGCCGCTTGCGATCAGTTTTCCGGCATTAATCAGAATTATATCGTTGCAGTATTCCGCCTCGTCGAGAAAATGCGTTGTCACCAGCACGGTAACCCCTTGGGCAGAAAGTTGATTGATCAGTTCCCAGAAATTTCTTCGGGAGATGGGATCAACGCCGCCTGTCGGCTCGTCGAGAAATACAATGCGGGGTTCGTGCAGGATTGCACAACCGAGGGCCAGACGCTGTTTCCATCCGCCGGAGAGATTTTTTGTGAGACTATCCTCCCGCCCCTTCAAATCCGCCATCCTCAACACCCACTGCATGCGTTCGTTGAGGCGCGAGTTCTTCAGACCGTACACGCCCCCGTAAAAGCGAATGTTCTGCTCCACGGTCAAATCATCATACAACGAGAAGCGTTGCGACATGTAGCCGATGTTGAGTTTCACCAAATCGGTTTGCTTGATGATGTCGTACCCGCCAACCGTTGCAGTGCCCGCTGTTGGTTGCAGCAAGCCGATCAACATGCGAATCGTTGTTGATTTGCCTGCGCCGTTGGCGCCGAGAAAGCCGAAGATTTTTCCCTGCTTCACGGAAAAACTGACATCGTCAACGGCCGTAAACTTGCCGAAGCGTTTGGTGAGATTAGTGACTTCTATTTCATTTACCAACATAACCAGTCCACAAACTCTTCGAACTCTATAAACTCCCCGTGACCCGATCCAACCGCGTTCTTGCAATCTCATGCTCAATCAATGAGCCCGAGTAATTCGTTTTCGCTTGCAACAGCGTGACGTTTGCATCGAGCAGATCGGTTGACGTTGCCAAGCCTCGCTTGTACTTGTCATTCAGTGTCCGCTGGTTTTCCTCTGCTTGCTCGATTGCTAACATGGCAACCTGTACTTTCTCTTTGGCGCGCAGTACTGCCAGCAACTGACGGCGGACATCCAATGTCACATTCTCTTTCATCTGGTCGTACATCAATTCTTGTTGTTGCAACAACGCCCGTGCTTGATCAGTTTGATGGGCTGTTGTTCCCCAGTTCCATAGATCGAGTTGCATTTGAACTCCGACATCCCACGTTCCCTTGAATTCATCGCGGGTCGGTTGATACCGTTGATTGGGGCGGTTGTAGTAGTAATTGCCGGTCAGGAAAATCTGCGGCCACCAGTTTCCTTGTGCTGCACTCACCGCCGCCCTCGCCGCCTCGACGCGGGACTGCATCGCCTGCAGGTCTGCCCGACTGCTGAGTGCACGATTCAGCAGATCTGAAGTTGATCGAGCATCGTCCCCCTCGCGAAACGGCTTTGAATCCGGCTCGCCCGGAAAACGCGGCATATTCTCCGGTTCAGCCGGCGGCCACGGTTTCGACGCAAGCTGAATCTGCGTTTCAAGCGGCTGCCCGATGATGTTGTTGAGATTCATCATTGCCAGCTCGACATCGTTGCGTGCATCAATTTGTGCAAGTCGCGCATTGTTGAGTTGAAGCTGTACTTTCAACAAATCGTTGCGAGTCACTAAACCGGCGTTCAGCAAGTTTTTCGTATCCTGTTCGTTCGTCTCAAGCCGCACGACATTCTCGTCAACAAGCCTCTTCACTTCTATTGTCTGATAGAGCGTCCAATACGCAACCGTGATGCTGAACGTGATATCTGAAGTCTCATTCTTGTTATCGAACTCGGCCGCCCGTGCGGCATACTCCGCGGCCCGTGCGTTGCCTTCCAACTTGAAGCCTGTAAACAGAGGTTGCTGAAGCGAAACACGCGTCGCGTAGTTGTTCAACACCGTCGGCGCAATGACTATCGGCTGGGGCAGAAAAGGAACAGAGACTTGAAACGGATCAACATCACTCAGTCGCTGATAACTTGCGGCCAGCTTAAGCGAGGGGAGTCGTTGTACCGATGCCTCGCTTTCCTTCGCCTGTGCCGCATCGACTTTTGCTGACGAGATTTTCAACGCCCGGCTGTTCTCCTGCCCGATGCGGATGGCATCCGGCAACGAGAGAATGACGCTGTTTTGCGCCAAGACTTGATTGGTGAGAATGAAGAATACCAAAACTGCCAACCGAGTTGCTGTTTTTGTTCCTCCGTTCATACTTCAACCTCATGCTTTTCGGTTTGCGTAAGTAATGAGATGAATACATTTTCAAGCGATGGAGAAATTACGCGCCACGACGTGACAGGGATATTTTCTGACTTCAGAACCTCTTCCAGTGATTTCATAGCAGTTGCGGCCTTTGACACTACGATATTCAGCCGGTCACCGAATGTCTGAACTTCCATCGCTTCGGGATGAGACTTTAATATCTGTGATGCTTCCCGCGCCCGTTCACAAACAATCTCCACTATTTCCCCGCGCATCAGCAACTTCAAGTTCGACGGCGTGTCAACGCGCATTATCTCTCCCTTATTCATAAATGCCACACGCGAGCAACGTTCTGCCTCGTCAAGGTACGGCGTGCTCATGACGATCGTGATTCCGCTTTTAAGGAGGCTTTGCAATATCCTCCAGAAATCGCGGCGCGAAACCGGATCAACGCCCGTCGTAGGCTCGTCGAGGAAGATGATTTTCGGCGTGTGAACCAACGTACAGGCAAGCGCGAGTTTTTGCTTCATCCCGCCTGAAAGCTTTTCGGCAAGCCTGTCTCTGAAAGGTATCAGTCTCGTGAATTCCAGCAGTTCCTCTCGTCGCTGCTTGAAGTCGTACACCTTGTTGATTTCTGCAAAGAACTCGATATTTTCGTCAATGGTGAGATCCCCGTACAGAGAGAAGCGTTGGGAGAGGTAGCCGATTTCCTTTTTGATGTCATCCGGCTTTTTCACAATATCATGACCGAGAATTGTTGCGGTGCCCGCTGTCGAACTGAGAATACCGCACAGCATACGAATGAGCGTCGTCTTCCCTGCCCCGTCAGGTCCGACGATGCCGAACATTTCGCCGGAGCTTACTTTCAGTGAAATGCTGTTCACGGCGTGGATGTCGCCGAACGATTTTGAGAGATTGCGTATTTCTATCGCTGTGGTAGTCATTTGGTCATTAGTCAATCGTCATTGACTTGGGTTGCTTCTGCCGACTGATTTGACCCCGATAGTTCGCTTCGCGAAGTACTCCCGCGTATCAACGAACTTCCACACGGCCTCACCAATACCCATCGCCATTTGATACACCTCCAGTTCTTCAAGTTTCAGCATAACACCTCCAATCACAAATGACAAATGACTACTGACCAATGACCAACCTCGCATCCGCGGGCAATCCCGGCTTCAGCGCGCCATCTTTGTTTTCAACTTCAATCTTGACGCCGAAGACAAGTTTTGTTCGTTCTTCTTTTGTTTGGACATTCTTGGGGGTGAACTCGGCATTCGGGGAAATGAACGTGACTTTGCCTTCAAATGTTCTGTCCTGCATTCCGTCAATCTTCACTTCAGCTTTCTGTCCGAGATGAATATGGCCGAGAAACTGTTCATTCACATAAATGACAAGCTTCACAACATCGAGATACGTCAGCCGCATGACGTTTGCCCCCGGCGTGACGAGTTCTCCGACTTCAACAGATTTCAGCGTTACGGTTCCTTCGGCGGGGGCGGTTATGAGGCAATCACGGACTTTCTTCCGTAGTTGGTCGGCTTGTGCTTCGGCTTGCTCGCGGCGGGCGCGGGCGATCTCAATCTCCGGCTTTCGCAATCCACGAACGAATTTCTGATATGTTTGCTCGGCGGAGACGAATCGGGCATAGACATCATCGTATTGTTTTTGCGTGATGGTTTGAGCGCCGAGGAGTTCTTTCATTCTCTCGTAATCCGTCCGGGCGGTTTTGTAAGCAGCCTCGGCCTGGAGAATATCTTCTTTGCGTGAACCCTCAAGAGCCAGCCTATACTGCGCATCCGCGGCAGCCGCATTTGCGGTCGCCTGTCGTAGCTGAATCTGATACTCCGTATCGTCAACAACCACAAGCGTGTCGCCGACAGAGACTCGCGTTCCCTCCGTCACCCGAATCTCCCTCACCTTTCCCGTGACCTCGGCTGCTATGTTAATGTTCGTCCCTTCGATTGTGCCGGATGCCTCGATGCTATTACCTTCATCTCCCGAACATCCAATTGTACCCATCATCAAGAGGGCGAGAAGGACTGCAAAAGTACGTTGCATAATTTCCTCGGACATAGTATTGTTTCAGTTTGGGTTGATCGTGGTACGTTGTAACTGCTCGAACTGTTCCCTGCCTTGTGCAGTTACGGCACCGATAAAGAAGATGCTGATGATTTCGCTTACCGCCTCGCTCATCGAGAATGATTCCGCAGCAAGAACTTCGGGCTGAACCACCCGCTCGATTGCGCCAATCACACTCATCAAGAAAACACGTTTGTTCATCCCGGGCCTCATCGTTCCCTCATGTATGCCTTGAGCGATCAGCCGCTCGAATGCATCAGAGAGTCTTCTTCTCCTGAACTCCTCGATATGTTTCCAAAATTCCGGAAGCCGCCTCTTGATATCCTGACCCAACGTCGGCGACACACGGCCCACGTTCGCTGCGAGCATCGTGATGATGTCCGAGAGTTTCTCGACGGCACTTTTGTCACTGAGAAGTATCCGCTCCACATTCCCCCGGACTCCCCCCATGAATCTCTCCATAATCTGCTGAACAACATCCTCTTTGCTCGAGAAGTATTTGTAGAATGTCTTCTTGCTGATTGTGAGGTCCGCGGCGATCTCGTCAACAGTGATTCTGACAAAGCCCTCTTTGAAGAACCGTCCTTGGCAATGAGCGAGGATTTTTTCTTTTGTGAGATCGTCTTCAGGCATGGAACTATTAGAAACTTCTATTGTATATTTCGTTTTCATATCTACCAAAAGAAAGCCATGAAAATATGGTGGCTTTGATATGTAGAAACGATTTTTGTTTCTTACGTTTCCATTATAACGTTCATTTGGGAAGAAGTCAAGAGTTTCCAGAGGAAAATTTTTCAGCAACAAAAAAGCCCCCAACTCGTTGGAGTTGAGGGCCTTAGCTGATTCAATGAATCGTGCCGAGGGCTTAGTACATATCGCCCATTCCGCCCGGAGGCATTGCCGGCATCGGCTTCTTCTCTTCCGGCTTCTCGACAATAGTCGCCTCGGTTGTCAGCAACAGCGCTGCAACGGATGCTGCATTCTCAAGCGCCGTGCGGCTCACCTTCGTCGGGTCGATAACACCTGACTTGATGAGGTTCTCGTACTGCTCGTTGTATGCGTTGAAACCGAAGTCGTCTTTGCCTTCCTTCACCTTGTTCACCACTACGGATGCTTCGAGACCGGCATTCGCCACAATCTGGCGAATCGGCTCTTCGAGCGCACGACGGACGATTTCGATGCCGGTTTCCTGATCTTCATTCTGCGTCTTGATACCGGAAAGCTTCGAAGCTGCACGCAGGTAGGCAACGCCTCCACCCGGAACGATACCTTCTTCAACTGCTGCGCGTGTTGCATGAAGCGCATCCTCAACGCGGGCCTTTTTCTCCTTCATCTCAACTTCAGTCGCTGCCCCGATCTTCAACACGGCAACGCCGCCGGAGAGTTTTGCAAGACGTTCCTGCAACTTCTCGCGATCGTAGTCGGATGTCGTCTTCTCGATCTGGGCCTTGATTTCATTGATGCGCTTTTTGATATCATCCTTCTTCCCGGCGCCTTCGACAATCGTGGTATTGTCTTTGTCGATGGAAACCTTCTTCGCTTTGCCGAGGTAGCTGACAGTCGCGTTCTCGAGCTTGTAGCCCTGCTCTTCCGAGATCACTGTACCGCCCGTGAGGATGGCAATATCTTCGAGCATCGCCTTGCGGCGATCGCCGAAGCCGGGGGCCTTCACGGCCGCAACACGGAGGGTTCCACGAAGCTTGTTCACAACGAGTGTTGCAAGAGCTTCGCCTTCGACATCTTCAGCAATCACGAGAATCGGGCTGCCGGTTTGGGCAACTTTCTCGAGAATGGGGAGAAGATCCTTCATCGAACTGATCTTCTTGTCGTGAATGAGGATCATCGGATTCTCAAGCACTGCTTCCATCGTCTCAGCATCCGTCACGAAGTAGGGAGAGAGGTAGCCGCGATCGAACTGCATCCCTTCGACAACGTCGATCTGGGTGTCTGTACCCTTTGCTTCTTCGACAGTGATAACGCCATCGGTGCCGACTTTCATCATTGCGTCAGCAATCAGATCGCCAATCACATTGTCATTGTTTGCGGAAATCGAACCGACCTGGGCAATTTCCTTCTTGCTGGTCTTGTCAACCGGCTTGCTGAGTTCCTTCAGCCCTTCAACAACCTTCGTAACGGCGAGTTCGATACCGCGCTTCAAATCCATCGGGTTGGCGCCTGCGGCAACGTTCTTCAGTCCTTCACGAACAATCGCTTGCGCAAGTACGGTTGCGGTTGTGGTTCCGTCACCGGCAACATCGGAGGTTTTCGAAGCAACTTCACGCACCATCTGTGCGCCCATATTTTCGAGCGGGTTCTCGAGCTCGATTTCTTTTGCAACGGTCACACCGTCTTTCGTGACGGTTGGTGCACCGAATTTTTTATCGATCACGACATTGCGGCCTTTCGGGCCCAACGTCACTTTCACCGCATCTGCAAGCTGGTCAACGCCGCGTTTAAGCGAAGTCCGAGCATCAGAGCTGTATTGAATGTTCTTTGCTGCCATGCTTACATCTCCTTTGTTGATTATTTCTGAAAATTTCGACTACACTATTGCGAAGATGTCTGCTTCGCGCATGATGAGATACTCTTCGCCCTCGACGGTTACTTCTGTACCGGAATACTTTCCGTACAACACCTTGTCACCAACCTTCACTTCAGGGGTAACTTTCTTTCCGTCGTCGGTAACTTTGCCCGGACCAACGGCAACTACTTCACCGATCACCGGCTTCTCTTTTGCAGTATCGGGAAGGATGATACCACCCTTGGTTTTCTCTTCAGCTGCGGCGGGTTTGATAATGACCCGATCAGCCAATGGCTTCATTTTCATGGAACCTCCTTTTAGTGAAATTTTGATTGTTTGTAAATGGTTTGAATACAATACGTTAGAGAGATTAGCACTCTCAATAAAAGAGTGCTAATAATATATGCAAAATTTTCAGTATGTCAATAGGTGAGAAATTAAGAAGTGTTAAGAAAATGACCGAAATCAAGCCTGAAACGACAGGTTTCGGGCAATAGGGGAGGAGATGGGTGAAAACCTCTATCGGGCAACCTTAACTTCAAAAAAATGAAGTCCGTACCCCGGCAGGTCGAAGTACATCCCTTTGTGCTGAAGTCCGGTCCGGTCACGGGAGAATACCGCCGGGCTCATCAAATCCCGAAACTCGAACACAGTGCCCTTCATATTGTTCAGCCCAATGTCGAGATAGCATTGCGAGTTGAGCGGCGCATAATTTACGACAATGACTCGATGCTCCGTTCCCTTCAGCCAGGAATACGCAAGCACATTGTGATACGAGTGGTTATCATGCCATGCAGGCCGGACGGTCAGAAGCTTCCACTCGCCGGTTCGCAGTACTTTGCTTTTCAGACATGAGAGTAGCTGCGTGTAGAATTGTTTAGTGGGTTGGGAAACTTCTTCAACTGCGCGACGCTTGAGTTGTACCGGCACTTTTATCTTTCTCCCTTCCATCTGACCATCATGCAGAAGGAACATTCCGGGGACAGTCGCCGCAACGGTTGCAGCCGCATAGTGCCATGCCTCACTCGGAAGAACGTGGGCAGCTCTTTCCTCATCATGGTTCTCGACAAAGCGAACTGAACGAAGTTGAAACGCCATCTCGGCTTTGAGGTGATCGTTGACGGAACTCGCCCCCTCCCGCAACAGTCTATCATACAACGTCTTGTCATACGTGTAGTTGAAGCCGAGTTGTTGAAGCGGCCATTCAAGATTCCAGTATGCTTCGGCAATGAAGAGGAAATCGGGAAACGTGTTTTTTACTGTCTGAATTGCGTCAGCCCAGAACTCCGAATCCGGAGCGGCAGCCTGCTCCGGCTGCGAACGTTCGCCCCAGGTATTGCGGAACACGTCATTTAACAATAGCATCGCCATGTCGCAACGAACGCCGTCGCAAGTCTTCGCAATACGGAACAGCGTGTCAATCATTGCCGAACGCGCTTCAGGATGACGGGGATTCAACTGTGCAGTGTCCGTCCAACCGGGAAAGTACGGGTCACGCCCGAACGCAAGAACCTTTTCCCCCTTTTTCGTCTGTGTCCGGAAATAGAGATCCGGCTTCTCCTTCTCATCACCCTCGTTGCCGTTGATGTAGTATTCGGGATGCCCGGAAACCCACGCATGATCGCGTGCCGTGTGGTTGGCAACAAAGTCAAGCACCAGCCCTATTCCGCGCTGCGCAAGTTTCTTGCGAAATTCCTGCAACGCCCTCGCTCCTCCGAGCGAACGGGCAACGGTATATGCGTTAACAGCATACGGCGAACCCGCCACATCCTCGTCGGTATAATCAGGCAACGCCCGCCGGTACACCGGACGGAGAACTTCGTGTGAACGGGCAATCTCAATGCCGAGTTTCCCTGTTGTCCACGCCCCCATCAACCAAACGGCATCAAATCCCAACTGCGACCATTCATCAAGCACTGAATCGGGAATTATATCAAGAGTGATCTTCTTTCCTGCTTGCTGAGACAGTTCGTTAAGGAAGACTCGTGCATTGACTTCGTAGAGAACAGGATGTGAGGTACTCTTAAGGCGGAGTTCAGGTGTCGAGTTTGACGGCATAGTTATTCTCGCTCGGATGTGAAATCGTTGGTATTCCCCTCCACGACTATAACGTATTCCCCCTTCGGATTGGTTTTTTGAAGATGTGCAAGGACTTCTGAAGCGTGCCCCCGAACAACCTCTTCGAACTTTTTGGTAATCTCACGCGCGACTACTACCCGTCGCTCGCCCCAGTACTCGGTGATATCTTCCAGCGTTCGCTCAACTCGAAAGGGTGACTCGTAGATGATAATGGTTCGAGTCTCCTCCTTCAACTCCTCAAACTTCGACCTCCTCCCTTTCTTCACAGGAAGAAATCCCTCAAACACAAATCTATCCGTCGGCAGGCCGCTTACCACCAAAGCGGCAAGAGCCGCGCTTGCGCCCGGAATCGGAATAACGGGAATATCTATTTCGATAGCTGATCGGATAAGAAGAAACGCCGGGTCTGAAATCCCCGGCGTTCCAGCATCGGTAACCACTGCAACAGACTTGCCCTCCTTGAGCCGGGCGATGAGTTCAGGAACTCTTCGTGCTTCATTGTGAGAATAATAGCTGACAAGCGGTTTCGAGATTGATAGATGATCAAGCAAGAACTTTGTCTTACGTGTATCCTCCGCCGCTATCAAATCAACGCCGCCCAGAATCTTGATGGCCCGCAGCGTGATGTCATCCAAATTCCCGATCGGGGTACTCACAACATACAGGGCGCCGGCCTGAATTGTCTCGCTCATATTCCCCAGTCACGAGGGTAGCGAAAATCAACATTGACCGTACGGTTGGAGACTTTGGCAATCAACGGAAGTCGCCGCTTGAACTGGTTCTTCATCACCATATTTTTCACCCGCTCAACGAGTTCCGGCTCAAACCCCATGTGCTTCAGTTCGGTCATGCTGCGGCGTTCATCAATCATACAATACAAAAGATGATCTGCTTTCTTGTACGAGAAGCCGAATTCTCCCTCGTCGGTTTGCCCTTCCCACAAATCCGCCGAAGGCTTCTTGTCAATAAGGTGTTTCGGCACGCCTAACGCCTCCGCCAGTTGCCACACTTGAGTCTTGTACAAATCGCCAAGCGGATTGAGGGCACACGCCATATCCCCGAACAGCGTTCCGTATCCCAAGAAAATCTCGGTTTTGTTGCTTGTTCCTAAAACAAGCGCCTTTTCTCTGCTCGACAAGTCATACAGCACAATCATTCGCTGGCGTGCCATGACGTTTCCTGCGCGCAGTTGGTCAACGCCGTTGGCCGTTTGCAGATATGCATCAACCATCGGCGTGATGTCAACAACTTCGGTGCGGATGCCGAGTTCACGCGCCACAAGTTCCGCATCGGCTTTGCTTGCCGGGTTGCTCGATTTGTACGGCATGATCGCGCCCAGAACATTTTCCGGCCCGAGCGCTTTGGCAGCCAGATACGCAACGACGGTGGAATCAATTCCCCCGGAAAGTCCCAACACACCTTTGCGAAAACCGGCGTTGTGGGTTTCGTCCCGGATAAAATCGGCAAGCAGTCTCTGAACGATTTCGGTGTTCAGCGAGAGATCTTCCGTGTGTCTTCCGGCAGTTTCCATGCTTAAAGCTAAGAAAAGGTAACGTGGGATTCAAACAACATGCTACCAACTCATGCCTTTCTCCCTCAGAAGCTGCTGCGATTCTTCATATCCCAGCTTTGCAGCGCCCTTCAGATATGAAACGGATCGTTCCTGATCGCCACGCTGGCCGTAAATCACGCCGAGATTGTGATACGCTGTCGCATACGTTGAATCATATCGTATTGCAGCCTCGAACGACGTGCATGCGCGATCCGCTTCTCCAACACTATAAAGAACGTAGCCGAGATTGTAATACACATCGGCTGATTCTGAATTTACCGAAAGCGCTTTGCCGAAAACCTGAAGTGCTTGTTCCGCATTTCCCGTCTCGGCATACAGCTTGCCAAGGTTGATATAGGCATCGAGATAATCCTTTCTGAATGCAATCGCTTTGATGTACGATTCAATTGCCGGGCTGGATTGTGAGAGATGCTCATACGCTACACCGATATTGTACCACCCGTCGGCACTGGCCGGAGCGAATGCAAGAGCCCGCTGATGGTACGAAACTGCATCGCCGTATCTGCCCTGCTGCATAAGCACAAGGCCAATGTTGTAGTACGCCGCAGCAAACGCCGAATCAATCGTTATTGCGCGCTGATAGATGGCGATGGCGGAATCAGGCATGTTCTTGTTGAGATATTCCGTTCCGAGATTGATGTACGAATCCCAATGATCCGGCTCAACCTCAATGGCCTTGCGGTACGTTTGCATTGCCTTTTCGTACTCCCCCATCTTGTTCAACGCGATCCCCATATTGCACCACGCCTCGCCATACGCCGGGCGGAGTTGTACAGCCTTCTCGAATGACGCGATGGCCTCGTCATACATCTCTCTCTCCAACTGAATCATCCCCATATTATTGTACGCAAGAGGAAAGGGCGCTCTCGGAATCACGTACGTCCACAACTTCATCGGATCGCTCCACACTTTGATTTGCTGCATCGATTTGTATGAAAGAAGTGAAAGGCACACAACGCACGCCGCAAGAATCATCTTCCCTTTCGCGTCGAGAGTGTTCCGATCGATCGTCCGGAAAATCCGTTCCACTCCTCCTCCTGCCAGCACGCACAATCCAATCGATGCCGCGTACGTGTACCTGTCTGCAACAGGTTGAATTCCTGAAAACAGTCCCAGGAATGTAGGAGTTAGAAAGAGAAGAAAAACACCCCATGCAACAATCCAGTACGAACGACCCCGCCGCCACTCGTACAGACAAAAAACTGTCACAGCCACAACAACCAGCGGCGCAATGAAAAGCATCGGGCTTTCCGCGGCCGGATGAAACGCGTTGGTGTGATAGATCGGAGTAAGTTCCTGCGGGTAGAACAGATTTTTTAGATAGAAGAGTGTGGCTGCAAATGGAAATAAGAACAACTGCAACGGAGTTGTTTCACCCGCAGCAAAATCCGTTTCAAGGCCGGGAGCAGCAACCTTTGCCATGATGCCTGCCCCGACGGCCAGCAACACCATGGGAGAAATTTCCTTCAGTGACCGTGAGAACCCCGGTCGAAAAAGCGTAATGTCAAAAAGTATGAACACAGCCGGAAGCACCATCGCCGTGCTTTTTGAGCCGAGCGCCAATGCATAGAACACAAGAAGCAACGGGTACTTTCCCAGTAACCGTAACGGATTCTCTCTTCGCGTCAAATACACTATCGTCGTCAGCAGCATGAAGAATGCGCAAAGGAGATCCTTCCTGTCGGAAATCCATGCAACACTTTCCGCCCGCAGCGGGTGAAGGGCGAATACAAGCGCAGCTATCACTGAGCCTGAAATCACTGAAGATGTCATCGTGACAATCGGCTTGCCCGTTTCAGATCTCTTGCGCTTGAACGCATCAATCAAATGAAGCGCAAGCCAGAAAACAAGAGCAGCGTTCACGCTATGCAACAGAACGTTCGTCAGGTGATGGCCCGTGGGATTGAAATCCCAGAGAACGACATCAAGTGCATGAGAAACAAACGTGACCGGAGTCCACGAACGGAAGTACGGATTGGTGAAGAAATGGAGAATCCCTTGAAGTGTTACAGGTTTGAAATGCGGATTCTGATACACATAGATGTTGTCATCCCAATTCACGAACGGATACTGAAGAGTCGGAGCAAACACGACGAACGTCAACACTCCCACCAACAATCCGACAAGCAACAGAATTCGCTTCGCCATTACTCTTTCCCGGAAATCAGCTTGTAGGCGGCAGCAGTTTTTCTCGCCACGTGCTGCCAGAGAAATTCGTTGCGGATACGTTCTCGCAAACGATCATCCTTGTTCGACTGAAGCGCTTTGACAACGCCCGCCCGGATGGATTCAACCGAATGCGGATCAACATACTCCGCCATCCTGCCGAAATATTCTTCCGTGCCGCCGTGAGGGGTGATGACGATTTTCGATCCGGCAAGTCCCGCCTCCAATGCGGCGATGCCGGGCGTTTCAAACAACGAAGGCAACACAAACGTATCTGCTGCCGCATACGCGGACGCAAGCATATCGGAGTCATTATCGAGTCCGTCGATCAGCAGAATGTGCTTGTGCTTCTTCGCCTCGGCAACACACGCATCGCCGTACTTCCCGGATATGATCCGGCCGATGATGACTGAAGGATGATCGATTTGGCCGAGAGCTTTGATGAGCGAAAGAACGTTCTTTCGCGTGTGGCCGATATGCCCGACGTTGAGAATGAAATTCTCCAGCCCGTACGTCTTCTTGAACAACGAAGGCTCCGCATGATAGAACCGTTCGTCGACGCCGTTCGGTATGACGGCGATTTTTGACTGCGCGATGCCGAAACTGCGTGAGATGAGTTCGCCTTCCGCCTTCGAATTCGGAAGAACTTTTTGCGACCAGCTACACATCTCCGCCGTGAATCCGACATCCGTCCAAATTGATTGTGAAAGATGTTGTGCGAAGCGGGTTGCATACAAAAACGATTTGATGATTGCAGGCGACTGCAATCTGAAGAAAATCGGCGAGACCACCATCGGCACGCCCAATACATGAATCTCATGCGCAAGATGATACGTACCGACATTCGCCGCAAAGATGTGAAACACATCGCAATCCTCTTTCCTGAACGACGCCCACGGATCGAACAAGCGCATATCAACTCCGAACTCGCCGATATGCTGCATCGTCTTTCTCAGTTGGGTATTCGGGCCGCCGTGAAGAATCGACACCGCCTGATAGCTTGCAACAGACACCCGCATCAGCGATTGCCCCCCTTTCTCGTAAATCTCTGTGCAAGACCGGAGAAGACCTCGCCAACCAATGCACGGGGATCGAACTCGCGGATCCGGCGGATATCTGCCGGTGCCGAGGCTCGATGCCTCTGCGGATTCCACTCAAGCTTCTTCAGGTCAACAAGCGGGGAAGGTTGAACAAGAGTTTCCCCACCGTCAGGCCGGATGACTCTTATCCGCACCGAATCGTCAGCGGGTGAATCCGCCGCCATCCCCAGCCGGGAATTTTCAAGATTGAAAGAGGGAAGATACTTCAGGCGTTTCTGCCACCATCGGGCAAATTCGAGCATCGTCATATTGTCAATTTCTTTCTCCTCAAGATATTGGAAGATGAAGCGCACAACATCCGGGTAATGATGAGTGGGATGATGGTAGAAGAATAGCGGCTCGTCTCTCAACAATTTTTCATCAATGACTCTTTTGAAATACTCTTTCATCTGTTGGCCCGTGTAGCCGACTTTGCGAAGACTGCCGATGCAAATCGGATGAACGGGAATTTGCGGCGTGAGGAATGTCTGTCCATCCACCGACGGATAGAATGGAAACGTATCATAGGCATAGGAAAACTCCGATGAGTACTCGAACACAAGCTTATCGACAGCCTTTGCCAACTCAACGCTCCAGATTCCGAACGGGGCCGCAAAGCCCGGCGAACTGATTCCTGCCAACTCCAGCTTGCGCTTTGCTTTCGAAATGTTCTTGAGATTTTCATCAAATGAATCAAATGTACGATGCTCGTAACAATGAACACCGATTTCCTGTCCGGCAAGAAAAGCAAAATGGTGAAGCCATTCTTCATGACTTTTCACATCTACAAACCACGTCATCGAGAAATCATTCATGACGGCAAGATGGTAGAGTTCATCCACCTCTTTCTTCGTACCTTTGTCGCTGTCAATTCTGAATGCAGAAACATTCTTCTTCCCGTCAGGAAAATACCACACATGAACATACGGCAGGTTGCGCACATGATGCAAGTAGCGGAGAGCATAGTGCAGAACGTGCCGGAGTTCCCCTTTGCTGACGGCTGAGACCCGTTCGGTCGGTAGCCGGTCCCGAGTTGAGTAGAAACTCTTCACAACAGCCCGCCGATCTTCCATCATCCCTGCAATATCAAACGGCAGAATGACTGCATATCCGCCGCCGAGCTTGCCCGCGTACGCAGCAAATTCATTGTGCCGGGTCCGAAGACAATTGGCTTCGCGGGGTACTTCGCCGGAAATTGCAAGGTCCAGAAGATGAATATCGGAAAAGATTCCCGTCACGTCAGAGGTCAGGAAATCAATTCGTGCCGCCCTGCTTGTTGTTTTGCATACTCCGGCAAGATGCCCGGCAAAGCCCAGCACTGCCCCTCCCGACGAAAGATACGCCTCGACCGCCTTACGCTCTGAGTGTTGAAGAACGCGATTCACAACCAGAACGGAGCACCCGGGATCGCCGCGGTTCAGCTCGACTCTGTTTGACGGTACTCCCTCCTGAAGCAGCATCTGCTCCCACATCGGCGAAGGCGAAATCAATCCGACGTTCAGCTTCATACAAATCTCTCCCGCAGAAACTGAATTTCCTCCGGCGCAACGCCGCGAGTCACGACGATGACGGCGGTAAACACGAGAAGGGAAACACAAGCCTGGACAAGAAGTGCATGTTCGTTAAGAAGAAGCACGGTTGCAACCATTAAAACAACGGCGCTCAGAGGCCTGATGAACGCCCCGAACAACGGAACAGTTACGATCTTCTTCGTCCGATGAATCATGAGCAGAACCGTACTCAGCTCGCCGATGACAATGCCGATTGCAACGCCCATCGAGCCGAAGAAAGCAGCGCCGGCAACTATTCCGGCAACCAGAATTGCTGAACCTGCATTCAGGGCTGACGTGTATTCGTTTTCTTTACCGGCGCCAACTAACGAACAGACAAATACGGAGTTGAGAATTGTGAGAAAGAAATATCCCATCAATATGCGAAACAGGGGAACCGCATCTGCATACCCGGTGCCGAACACAACCGGAATGATCGTCGGGGCCGAGAGTATTCCCAATACTGTCAATGGGAGAATGACTATAAGAACCACTTTCATCACGACGGTCAGAAAGAAAGGAACCTGGTCGGCGCGGGAAGCGAAGTATCGCGTAACGGCCGGGAGTAACAGCGCGTTCAGCAATCTATCCAACATCAATAACACGAACACGATTTTCAGTGCCGCGCTGAATATGCCCGCCTCGGCAGTTGAAGCGAACCAACCGAGCACAATCGGCGGCAGATTGATCGTGCTTTGAGCAAGAAACATCGCAAGCCCGACCGGCACACTGGAACGAAGAATGGATTTCCATTCATCAGGCCGCCAGGCGAATGAAAAAGTTCCGAACTTCCTGTATCCCCACAAGAGAAGCAACGTTGCGGCAAGATGACCCGCCGCAAATCCGACCGGAACCCAGATAATGTCGGCAGCAGAATGAACCGCAACCACAACAACAAGTCCATAAACAAGATACATGATTAGTTTTGCAAAGCTCAACAGCCCGAACTGTTCTTTGCCTTGAAAGAACCAGTCAAGAAAAAGAGACAACGGAATCAAACTGACGCAGAACAGAACAACACTCTCGCGAATCTCACTGCTTGAGAGTATGAGGATGGATGCAAGAGTTGCGAGCACGAGCAAGCTTCCCGCAAGTAGCAACCTGAGTGTGAGGACGGAATTGACGCGTAGTACATTTGCTCCGGCAATTGCCGCGGCATTACGCGCTTCAAGCAACTGCAAGCCCGGACTTCCCAACAGCATCAAGTAACCTAAAACAGCCAATCCGATATTGATGATGCCGAATGCCGCTGGCGCAAGAACCCGGGCAAGATAAGCGGTAATCAGAAAACCCAACAAGCGGCTACCTATATCTCCAGCAAGCAGAGAGAACAGATTTGACAAGGGTCTCTTCACTTGATCAATTCCTTCAGGATGCGGACAAGCGCTTCTTCCCTTCTCTGCAACGGAAATGTTTCGGCAATGTACTTGCGCGCAGCCTCACCGACACTTCGCGGGGCATCCAATGCTTGCTGAATTGCATTCGCCAACGCATCGGGATCGCCGTAAGGAACGAGAAACCCGATATCCCGAATTGCTGTCGGAATGCCGCCGACTTTTGTTCCGACCGGAACACATTTGCAGAGCATTGCTTCGCACAGACTGTTGGGCAAGCCTTCAACAAACGAAGGCTGGCAATAGACTTTGGCGCGTTGGTAGTAGCTCAACAATCTTTCACTTTCCACAAAAGGGAATATCTCCACATTTGCCGGTGCCATTCGCTTCATCTTTTCAACAAGATGGTGTGCAAGCCCGACGATAACAAATCGAACAGAAGGCATGTTGCCCGCCGCTTTCCAGAGAACATCAAGCCCCTTGACTTTCGCTCGCGATTCAGTTTCCACGCCGGCAACAGTCAATACGAAATCTTCTTTCTCGCCATAAGCCCGCCACTTCTGCGGATCGTAGCCCGTCGGGACGTATTCGATATTCTCTCCGTCGTATCCGGCAAGTCTCATCGCTTCGTTCTGCAAGTAGGGATCGACGACAAGAACTTTGTCGGCGTTGCGGATTGCGTAGCGGACGAACAACCTCTTCCATCTCGAGCGCCATACGCCGTAGCCTATTTCGGGGTAGTCTGCAACGTCTGCCCCGCCAATAACGATAACACTTTTGTTCCTGAACACTCGTGCGAAGAATACAACAACTCCGGAGTAAACAGAAGCAAACCATGTAAAGGTAACAGTAGAGGAAGCGACCCGGAACGGAATCTTCAGCGCGCCCAGGAAACCCGAAGTAAAGAAATGTTCGACCTCGAAGTGTTCTCTAAGAAGCTTCAGGTCTTCCCTGATAAAGGACGTGTCTAGCGCCGTTGTAAACAGGATTCTCAATGAATCCTCGACAAAAAGCCTGCGGAGAGAAGTCCGTTGTCTCCCGGTAGAGGATGAAAATGCGTGGAAATACAGAGAATTTTCAAGCTTCTTGAGATGTACTATCGTGTCGGGAAATGAGAGTCAACCCCGTGAATAATTCGAAAAAAGATACGCCAATCGCACGTGAGGTGCAAGAAAGCGGCGGCTTCTCTGCACGGAACTTACGCTCTCCCTCATTTTTGCAACTGCATGACCCATTTGGTATATTCTTGAGGACAATATGAATAGAAGAAAGCGCGATGAAGAAGATTTCACCCACGACATTTTTTGCTCTCAGTCTTATTACTCTGCTCACATCAACGATCCTCACGGGATGCCTTACCGTTGAAATAAAAGAATACCACATCAAACTCAAGAACGGCACCGCGGGCGAAGCAACAATCAGGTTCATCAACATCATCTCGGAAAGTGATGACACGACGGACATAACGAATGACGACTTTCAGCAGTTGATCGACATGTACGTCAAAGGAAACAAATTCGAGAAAGACAATCCCGGTTACCGCAATCTGAAGAAGAAGCTGTACGAAGAGAACGGCGTTCTCGTTGGTGAGGTGACGTTCTCATTCGACAGTCTGTCGGCTGTCCGCATCTTCAAATTCGACAAGGACAGCCCGTACATGTTCTACGCGTCGAATCCGCTTTCTTCCGAAACACTCATCGAAACCAACGGCATACAGCCGGAAGTATGGATGCCTATTGTTTTTTGGAAGAAGGATGCACGGGAGTTTTTCGTCAAGACTCGTGTTGCATCGGAGGCACGGTTCCGGACCGGCCTGCTGAAGAATTTCCACGACTGGCAAGCCGCTCAGTCCAAAAAGAAATGACGGATTCGATACCTTCCGAACCTCCAAGAAGACCTTACCAACAAGACACAAGAGCATCAACTCTGTTGATCCTTTTCCACTTCGTGTTTGCGTGCCTTCGTGGTTTTCTTTTCGTAGAGCCAAATGGAACTCTGGCGTAAAAACCTCTACGTCCTCTGGGCAACTCAGTTTGTCGCCATGGTGGGGATGAACCTCGTTGTGCCCTTCCTCCCTTTCTATCTCCGTCAACTCGGTGTATCGGATGAAGCCGAAGTTGTTCGCTGGAGCGGACTTGTGTTCGCCGGCCCGTTTGTTTCGGCGTTCTTCTTCACGCCGTTTTGGGGCAACATGGGCGATAAGTACGGGCGCAAGGCAATGGTTGTGCGGGCGCTGTTCGGACTTGCCCTTTCGCAAGTTCTCATCGGCTTCTCACAGAACGTGATGCAGGTGTTTTTGTTCCGAATTCTTCAAGGCGCCATCAGTGGATTCATTGCCGCTGCGCTTGCGCTTGTTTCTACCAGCACACCGAAGAATCGCGTCGGATACGCAATGGGAATGCTGCAATCCGCCTCCGCAGGTGGCGTTGTGCTCGGTCCGTTTTTTGGCGGAGTGCTTGCAGATTTGATCGGGTATCGGGAGATTTTTTTTGTAACAGCGGCGTTCTGCACGCTGGGCGGCTTTGCCGTTGTGTATGGCGTGCAGGAGATTCGCGACACAGATGCAGGCGAGAAGAAATTCTCCGTCATCGACAACTACAAATTGATGTTCTCGAACAAGCAACTCCGGCTGGTTGCATTGTGTCTTGTAGTCGGACAAATATCTGTGCTGATGGTTGAGCCGATCTTCGCGCTTTTTGTTGAGAGTTTCAGGAAAGATTCGGCCTACATTGCAACACTTGCCGGAAGCATTTTTGCCATCACCGGATTCTTCTCAACCATTTCAGCTCCGTGGTGGGGCAAGCGCAATGATCGGAAGGGATACAAAACGGGGCTGTTTATCGGCATGAGTTTAACGGGATTCGCGTACATCGGGCATAATCTTGTTACAAGCTTGCTTCAGCTTGCGGTTCTTCGGGCAATACTCGGCATCGGGCGCGGCGGCGTGCTGCCGGCACTCTACTCCCTCGCCAATCTTCATGCGCCGACCGAACGCAAAGGCGGCATCATCGCCATTGCCAGCAGCATGACGATTCTTGGCAACATGCTCGGCCCTGTCCTTGGCGGTGTTGTTGCTGCGCATACGGGAATCCGTGAGATGTTTCTCGTGAACAGCGCGTTGGCACTGGCGGTTGCATTTGTGATTTGGCGGTATATGGAGCAGGTCCCGGCTACTTCATTTCAGGCAATCGACAAGGAGGTATAATGGCCAATTCTGATCAACTGGCAGTTCTCGCGCAAGGTGCTGAGGCATGGAATGAGTGGAGAAAACAACACGAATTGGAAAAACCCGACCTCGCAGAGGAAGATCTAAGTAAGTGGAATTTGAGCGACTGCAATCTGAAGTTTGCTAACCTTCGCGGAGCGGACCTACGCGAAACAAAATTTTGGTTTACTCAACTCGTAGGAGCCGACCTTTCCTACTCAGACTTACGAAACGCAGTTGTAGTGTACAGCGATTTTCAGGATGCTAATCTCAGTAACTCATGCGCTGAGAACATAGTTCTTCTGGATTGCAACCTAACTGGGGTCGACTTTCGTTATTGCGACCTATTTGATGCAATTTTCACACGTTCAATCATAGATGGAGCAAGATTTGAGGGCTCGAGCTTTGGGCATTCAATTTTCGCAGATGTCGACCTGAGCACAGCTTTCGGTCTTGAACAGTGTGATCATCATTGGCATCCGTCGACTATTGGAATTGATACTATAGTAAAGTCAGGAGGGAAAATTCCTCATTTGTTTCTTCGGGAGACAGGAATTCCTGATAGAATCATTGATTATATCGGTTCCCTTGTTGAGAATCCAATTCAATATTATTCTTGTTTCATTAGTTACTCCTCGATGAACCAAGAGTTTGCGAAACGCCTGTATGCTGATCTCCAAAACAACAATGTCCGGTGTTGGCTCGCTACAGAAGACATGAAAATCGGGGACAGATTCAGAGCCAGAATCGAAGAATCCATCCGCCTGCATGACAAACTGCTGCTAATCCTCTCAGAAACATCTGTCAACAGCCCGTGGGTTGAATCGGAAGTTGAATCGGCAATGGAAAGAGAGCGAAAAGAAGGCAAGACCATTCTCTTCCCTGTCAAGTTGGACAATGCAGTGATGGATACTTCCGTCGCATGGGCTGCAGAGATTCGCCGCACCCGCCACATCGGCGATTTCCTTGACTGGAAGAACCACGGCTCGTACACGAAAGCCCTCGACCGTCTCCTCCGCGATTTGAAAGCAGAGTCAAATAAGTAGGTTCGTTCTGAAGCAGTTTCCCTTTTTTGTATATTACTTGCCGATGAGACTGCGTCGCGCCGCTCGCTGATTCTCCGGCTTCCGACTTAATAGACCAAACAGACTGCTTCAATGCCCAATCAGGAAAGACTCTTTTTGTTGGATGGCATGGCACTCGCCTACCGCGCGTATTTTGCGTTCATCAACCGTCCGCTCATCAACAGCAAGGGAATGAACACCAGCGCGATTTACGGCTTCACCACAACACTCATGCGCATCCTTGATGACGAGAAACCGGAACACATCGCCGTAGTGTTCGATACGAAAGAACCTACGTTCCGGCACGAAATGTTCAAGGAATACAAGGCGACGCGTGAAAAAATGCCGGAGGATATGTCGAGCCAGTTAGGGTTGTTAAAGGATGTCGTGCGGGCGTTCAACGTACCCGTCATCGAGCAGCCGGGTTATGAGGCCGACGACGTGATCGGTACGCTTGCAAAGCGGGCCGAGAAAGAGAAAGTCGTTACGTACATGGTTACCGGCGACAAGGATTTCATGCAGTTGATCACTCCGTATGTCAAGATCCTACGTCCGGGCAAAGGAGGCGAAGATCCGGAAGTTGTTGATGAGAAGGGAGTTCTCGAAAAATTCGGCGTAGAGCCGGAGAAAGTGACCGACGTTCTCGGCCTCATTGGCGACAAGTCCGACAACGTGCCGGGCGTGCCGGGCATCGGAGAAAAGACAGCCATCCCTCTCATTCAACAATACGGCAGTATTGAGGATTTGTATGAGAATGTCGGCAAGATACCGCAGAAGGGCGTGCGGGAGAAACTCATCAACAACAAAGAGCTGGCATTTCTTTCAAAGAGGCTCGTCACCATTCATACCGATGTTCCCGTAGCAATCGACTTTCATCAACTGAAGGCAAACTCGCCCGACACTTCTGCATTGGCAAAGTTGTTCGGAGAATTGGAATTCCGTTCGCTTGCCAACAAGTTCGCGGACATCGTCTCAGCGGAAATTGAGAAGAACGTAAAACAAGCCGCAACCGGACAAGAAGAGGCAACGGCATCTCGTCCGGTGAGCGATATTCATTCTGACAAGCATGAGTACCGTTGCATCCGCACGATGAAGGAGCTTGACGAACTCTGTACAACACTGGGCAAAGCTGAGAACCTTGTGTTCGATACAGAAACAACATCGAACGACGCGTTGCAGGCGGATTTGGTTGGACTTGCATTTTCGGTGAAAGAACGCGAAGCGTTTTATGTTCCGGTGAGTTCAGAAGTCGGAGGTCAGAAATCGGAAGTCAGGGATCTCTTTTCGCAGGCCGAACCGGAATCCGGTAAAGCAACACGAACAAGCTTCGGTTTGCCTCTGGATTCGGTTCTCAAGAAACTCAAACCGATTATCGAGAACCCATCTATCAAGAAAATCGGGCAGAACATTAAATACGATATGCTGGTCTTGAAATCGTACGGCATCGAAGTGGCCGGCGTTGCCTTCGATACAATGGTGGCAAGCTACATCTTGCGGGCGGACGGGCAACATAGCCTCGACGCACTGGCAATGGAACATCTACACTACAAGATGATTTCGTTCGAAGAACTTGTCGGGAAAGGACGGAGTCTCAAACACATTGCAGAAGTCCCGCTCGAAACCATAACCGACTACTCCGCCGAAGATGCGGACATGACTCTGCGGATTTCCAATATTCAGAAGACCAAGCTCCAACAGCTTGAGCAACTTGCACTCTGCGAGGAAGTCGAGTTTCCGCTCATTTCCGTTCTTGCACGAATGGAAGCAGAAGGCATTGCGCTTGATGTTGGCTATCTCGCCGACATGTCGAAAGATCTGGAACGACAAATCAACAATCTCATTAAGAACATATACGCTGATGCAGGCGGACAGTTTAACATCAACTCGACGCAACAGCTGGGAGACATTCTCTTCAACAAACTCAAGCTGCCGACTATCCGAAAAACGAAAACCGGATTCTCCACCGACGTGAATGTGCTCGAGGCTCTCCGGGGTCAACATCCGATTATCGAAAAGATGCTCGACTACCGCCAGCTCACGAAACTGAAGTCAACGTATGTTGACGCCCTTCCTTCTCTCATCAATCCGAGAACCGGCCGGTTGCACACATCGTTCAATCAAACCGTTGCGTTAACCGGCAGACTTTCGAGTGCCGATCCGAATCTGCAGAATATTCCCATCCGGACTGAAGCGGGGAGGGCAATACGGAAGGCCTTCATTTGCGGCAACAGCGGCAACGTTATCATGTCGGCGGATTATTCCCAGATTGAACTGCGTGTCATGGCTCATATCTCGCGAGATGAGGGTTTGCTGGAAGCGTTCAACAACAAGGAGGATATTCATACATCAACCGCGGCAAAAGTTTTCGGTGTTGAGCAGGATGCTATTTCAAGGGACATGCGACGAAAGGCAAAGGAAGTCAATTTTGGGATCATGTACGGGATTGGCCCTTTCGGTCTCGCCAACAGATTGGAAATCAGCCAAAGCGAAGCGAAGGAAATCATCCAACGTTACTTCGAGCGCTTCCCGAAAGTGAGGCAGTACATCAACGATACCATCGATTCGGCGCGGCGCAAGGGATACGTTAGCACACTCCTGGGCAGGCGTCGCTACCTTCCCGACATCAACAGCCGCAACTTCACCATTCGCTCGAATGCTGAACGTCAGGCAATCAACATGCCTATTCAAGGCAGCTCGGCTGATATGATCAAGATTGCGATGATTCGGATTGATGACGCCATCCGGAAATCAGAGATCACAGGTTTGAAGTCGGGAATGTGCAGCAAGATGTTGCTGCAAGTACATGATGAGTTGGTTTTTGAAGTGCCGGAAGGAGAAGTGGAAATGATGAAGAAACTTGTTGTTGAACAAATGCGCAATGCAATGACCCTTGCCGTTCCGATCGAGGTCGAGGTGGGGACGGGACCGAACTGGCTGGAGGCGCATTAGGAATGGAAATCGACACTACATTCATTTGCGCGTACTGTCTTCAGGTCAACGCCATAGTAGTGGATGGAACGGGCGGACTTCACCAACAGTACATCGAAGACTGCCAAGTTTGCTGCAGGCCGAACGACCTGCACATTGTGATTGACGAGGAATTGTCCGAGGCAGATGTTCAAGCGGAAACTGCCTGAGTCATTGCCACTTCGGAAGTCAAGCTGAAGCGGCCGGACGGGCCGTGCACTTCAAACATCATTCCCGCCTTGCGATACTCGTTCTGCAATTCAACAAGAACAGAGAAAAACTTCGACCGGTTGATGATCGGAATTTCATACGACGCTTCGAGTATTGTCTTCCAATCTTCCGAGGTACCGTTCCCGATGTTGACGAGTAATGACACTTCGGATGAGAGGCTCACGCCGGTCAGCAGTGCATGTATTGTTTCTGCAACGGTTCGTTCGTGCTGAAGGAGCTTTTCAAGCGTCTTCACGTCCGACCGTTTCGACGGCCGCTTCTCATCCCGCCCTCGCTCCTGTATCATTGTCGCAGGAGCCAGCCCTGAAATCACTTTGGTTACGCGTGCATCGTAAGCACGCAACCGAACGAGCCATGTCGCCGATCTGCATTCCGAGGCAAGGCCGCGCTGCAATGCCGGAGCCAGCACAGTAGCCTTCCGTATGAGTTCTTCCTTGCCCCGAACAATTGTGCCGAACTCGAATGGCAGAATCATCTCTTCGTTCCGAAGCACATTGACAATGACCTCATGTTCCTCGCGATAGTGAAGCGAGTCCTCCTTATTCAGCAGAAGCATGCCCGACCGGGTGACACTGAGTTCCTCTTTTTGCACTTTGCTCACATAGAGTCTGAGGCCCCAAAGGTCGAAGGAAAACATTTGCCCTGTCGCATCAATGCCCCTGAGTTGGTCAACAGGCAAGATACGGGGTTCGTTGGATGATTCTTCAACCGGCGCCGCTCCATGGATATACAGCAAATCCTCGTTCGAAAAATCCGGCGTGGGAGGCATTACCACTTCAGGCCGTTCTTCTAACGGCGGATGAAATACAATCGGTTTGCGCAGGACTTGTTGCACCGTTTTGAATTCATCCGCACGCGTTCGTACATCGCCGGATTTCGCCTCCCATTCCTTTTCTATTTCAGAATGAATGAGATGCTCTGCATCATCCAATTGCTTGCGCAGGCGCATTTTCCGTGTCTCATCTTCACGTTTGGCAGCCAATTTCTTCTCTGCTTCATGCAGATCGATGGATGAAACTTCGATCTTAATCGGCTTGATGTGCAGCGATTGTCCGTCACCCGCAGAAATAGTCGGAGCATTGCTTTGTTCCGCTTCGCTGTTCGGCAAGGAAGGAGCTTTCACTTTTTCCGATTCGATTCTGCGTACCTGCCCTGCAAACTCACTCCAAGAGGAATAGCGGTCGATGACATACTCGAACTCTCGCACCAACGTATCCACAAGATTGTCAACGGGCAAATGCGATGCATCGGCAAGCAGGGCCTGCAGCCTTTTGTGTTTCGCAAGTCTGTCAATCAATTGCTCAAGACGCATACCGTTCCTTCCCTTCTCCTTTCGGACTGTGACGCCCCTCAACACAAGAATCAACAACCATGCCTTTACCTGATTTCACCGCTTCGGGGGTTTTTTGTTAAGGGTGGATGATGCTTGCGCAGAACCGCGTGTTCGTTTCGCCAAATTACATTCATGCGGCGTTGCAGGCAAGACGGAGTTTTAGTAGGTTGATGCTGACACCTTTCACTTTTCACATCATCATATTCGTGAAAACAGTTCACACGACAACAGACGCTCAACTCATCCACGAAGCAAAACGGGGTAACAAGGCAGCGTTTACATCCCTCGTCAAGCGTTACGAAGAGACAGTATACCGATTCTCCTACAAAGTGTGCAGGGACAAAGAGAAAGCGGAAGAGGCATTGCAGGATACGTTCATCAGCATGTATCGCAGTCTCGACTCCTTCGACGGACGCTCGAAGCTGACGACATGGTTGTACCGGATCACGGCCAATCATTGCCTGATGAAGCGGCGGCGGCGAAAGATGGATGCGATGCTTGAATCGTATGACAATCCACCTGTAACCGATGAAGAAACACACCGGCAGAACATCCCGCGATGGGAAGAAACACCGGCTGACACTCTGCTGAAACGTGAGTTGAAAGACGTGTTGGACAAGGCGATTCTCAAACTGCCCGTTGACTATCGTGTGGTGTTTGTGTTGAGAGATGTTGAAGGAAATTCGAATGAGGAGACGGCAAGAATTCTCGGCATCTCGGTTGAAGCGACAAAATCACGTTTGCGAAGAGCGCGGGCGTTTCTGCGAGACCAGTTGAACCCGTATATGACTTCGGAGGAGGAATAACATGAAATGTAAAGGTGTGTACCAATATATCTGTTTGAACTTGGATGCCGACATGAACAGCCCGAAATGCCGGGCGATCAAGAAGCATCTCGACTCCTGCCCGAACTGTACAGCATATCTTGATTCACTGAAGAAGACCATTCTTCTTTACAAGAAACAAGAAGGGCCGTCTATCCCGCTCAAAACACACCGGAAACTGCACAAAGTCATCGACCTCGCTATTCTCGAGGCCTCAACCGGAAAACCCTCAATGAGAGGCAGCCGCAAATCGTAGATTTCCTGACCCTTTGGTAACGTCCCCATCATCTCATCGTCAGAATCAGCCCGGCGACATTGCCGGATTTCCCCACCAGATTGGAGTACAAGATCATGCAAAAGAACATGGGAACAACTGACCGCATCGTACGTGTTGTTGCGGCCCTCATCCTCGGGTTCCTCCTGTTGAACGGAACCCTTAGCGGCACGCTCGGCGTTGTACTTGGCATATTGGCGGTTATTCTCCTGGCGACAAGCGCCATCGGCTTCTGCCCGTTGTATTTCCCGCTCAAGCTATCAACTACAAAGAAGAGCAAATAGAAACGAGGCGGAGCGATGGGACCTCTTGTTTATACGCCGACCGACCCACAGCAAGAACTGCTCAAACAGTATTGTGCCGAAGCGGAAGCGATGCTGAAAACATCCACCTCGGAGGCAGACGCCCGGAAAGTGGGGATGATAATGTGCAGTAGATTCGAACAGGAATGTTCAAGCGCCCTCGTCATCCAGGCAACGCGGGCGTACATTGGCGATGTCATCCGTCGTATGTTCGGAGAAGGATATGATGCACATAGAGCGAACGATCGGCATTGAAGAGTTGATCGACCGGTTCCCGGGTTCGGTGAAGTTTCTTATCAGCAGGAATCTTCCTTGCCTCGTGTGCGGGGAGCCGACCTGGGGTACGCTCGAGGAACTTGCGCTCGACAAAGGATGGACAAGCGAAGCTATCGATGTCCTCGTTCGTGAAATGAACACAGAACTTGTTGAGAAGGAAATGGCATGAACATTTGGTTGAAACGCGGACTTGTTACGCTTCTCGGCGCAATCGGCGGTTATGCGTACTACTACTACATTGGGTGTCTCGGCGGATCATGCCCTATTACTTCCAATCCCTACATCAGCACGGCATACGGTGCATTGATCGGTGCGGTGGCAGGCTGGTCTTCCAAACCCAAAGACTCTGAAAAGCCGCCGGCATGACCAGCATATTCACCATACTTACTACTCTGCTGTTGTTGCTTCTCGCAGTGCAACTCTATGCCCTCTGGAAATCAAAACGCAATACAGGAAGGAAAATCGAAGGCGTCACCGGACCGCTCGGGGAAGCAATCGCCCGGGGCGAAAAAGTGATGGCATACTTCTTCAGTCCGACATGCAGTCAATGTAAGAAGCTCTCCCCGACAATCGACAGACTCAGGATGGAAGTGCCGAACATATTCAAGGTCGATATTTCCGAAGACAAGCCGACCACCCGTGCATTTGGCGTGATGGCTACACCGACAACGGTGATTGTGAACGAAGGAATTATTCAGAGGGTGCTTCTTGGGATCAAACCGGAAAGCGACCTGCGCAAACTGATGCAGTAGGGGCGACTGCGAGTCGCCCCTGCCGATGCTCTGATTACTCGGCGATCCTGTAAACCCGAATTTCGTCCTTCTCAAGCATATACAAGAACTTGTTGTTCGGTGGGATGATGGGCGTAGCGTCGTAATCATCCTCCTCCTTCCAGTGAATCTTCCCCGTTTTCTCATCCATCAACTGGATATCTTCCTTCACCATATACACAATCTTTCCGTTGTTCAGGAATTGAGGGGGCAGAGTGACCTTCTTGCCTGCCCAATTCCATTCCGTGCGCCACTGAATTTTACCGTCCATACTCACCGAAGCAACGCCATCCGGTCCGAACACGATGATGTGATCTCCCCGCATCACCGGATACAAAACATGCCGGGCGCTCGCCGAATAACTGGTTGTTGTGGTTGTGTAATTCCATCCTACTGAAGTCGATGAAGAGGATGTCCGGGTCACGGCATAACAGTCTTCGTGGTCAAGTTCCCCGACTTTCAAGTCTTTGTCAAAGTTCAGCGACCAGAGCTTCTTCCCGCCGGCATCCCGGGAAAGACGGACCGCAAACAAGTGTTCCTCGTCTGCACCGATCAATGTCCGCGTAAGAGGGTCAATGCTAACGGAGCCATCCTTCATCGCAAGTCCCGGATCATATTTGAAATCAATCTTCCAGATAGTCTTTCCGTTCGATGCGTCAATGGCATAAATACGGTACGGGTCTTTGTTCCACGATTTCTTCGCGTCAATGTTGCCGCTTTTCGCATTGATGGAAATATCGAATGCCTGATACCCGACTTTGAGGTATATCGTGTTGTCGATGATGCCCCAATCAACCGGGAAGCCGAGATCGTCATCAATCTTCCAGTTTACTTTCCCTGTTTTCAGATTGGCCGAAACGACCCGCTCGGCGCCCACAAGGTAGATGTTGTCACCTTCAACTTCCGGTTCGGGTGCAGCGTTGATATCGAAATTCGCCTTGGACCAGAAGGAGCTTTCTTTGTTGAGCGGAAAGTATGAGCGATACGCCACTTTCCCGGTGTTGAGATTGATACGCACAAGTCCTTCACCATCTCCCTTGCGACTGAGAGGATCCGCCATATCGCCAGCTCCTTTTGTTCCACGAATCAGAAACACGACATCTCCGTCAACTTCGTATTCGGAGAAGACGAAGCCATAGTCCGCGGCTTCAAATGCCTTCTTGCCCGTCAGCGCTTTTGACAGGAAGTTGGCAAATCCGGTTGCGGGAGCCCATTCCGTAAAGGCGATTTTCTCCTTGTAGTTCACCTTCCCGGTGGCAATTTCGATGTTGTAGAGAACGAGATATGTGCCGCGTTCCTTGGGCGCATTCTTTTGCTTGAAGTAGCATACCACGTTCTTCCCGCCATCCATCACCCGGTATTTTGTAAGAATGCCGACCAACTGATCGGGTTTCGTTTCCCAAGCAATGGAACCCGTTGTAAGGTTGATCATTGTTTGCGTGTCGTCAAGCGAGAGCAGGAGATAATCAGACCCGCCGGCATTCTCAATGGTCGAGTATCCTTCAATGTCACCAATTTCCACCTTCCTCGTCCAAAGTTCCTTGCCCTCTTTCAAGTCGAGGAATCCAATCATATCATTATCGTACATGAGCAGCGCTTTCGAGCCGTAGAAGTTGACAGCATCGATTTCCTCTTTATCGGAAAGCTCGCCGTCCTTCTCTTTCTTCCACAGTTCATTTCCGGTTTTCGCATCCAACAACAACATGCCGTCTCTCGTGGCAAATAAAAACCTGTTTCCAATTTCATCCCCCCACGTATACCACAGTGTCGTCAAGCCCTTTTCGACCCGGTTCTTGTCGAATCGAATCTTCCTGCGCCAGAGTTCCTTTCCGTTGCTGAAATCAACGCAGAGAGCAATATCATCATAGTACAGAATGACCCCTGCCTTGGTGTTGTCCATGTCCGTGTAGTCATCCTGGTCAATGTCGGGATACTTCTGCTGCCACTTGACTTTACCGGTGTACACATCGTAGCAAACGAGTTCCTCGTTTTCATTGCCCACGATATAGTCTTTCTCATTCCAGAGCATGTGCAAGCCCGCTTCTTCATAGTCGGGGATGCGCAACTTCCAGAGTTCCTTTCCATTCTCTCCGTCAAAAAAATGCATCCAATCTTCCGCTCTCACAAAAAAGTACTTTCCGTCTTCCAGAAAGTACTTCGCTTCCACATCTTCCTTCGTTTCCAGAGTCCACACATTGTGGGGATTCTTGCCGCCGAAAGTGAGGCTGCTTATCGACAGAATGGAGAACAAAAGTAACGCCGACAAGCACGCCATGCGTTGTCCTGCTTTCATAATGAATCCTTGGGGATTGTTGTTGAAATGGTGAATTGTGTCGAGCAGAAAAGGCTGAAACCCCACCGAAGAAAAGGGAGGAACATCACCCGCTGGTCCGACGGTTGACACCTCCCCTTCACTACGATGAGGCTGATGGAATTCTTCTGATACCGGCTATTGCAACGTTACCTGGTTGATGGCAACCGCCTCACCAACAATCACCGCATCATTGGAATTGACAAGATTGAAATTGTAGGTCAGCGCATACACCCAGGCCGTACCCGCACTGAAGCCCGCAAGTTCAGCAGCGGAGAATGAACCCGAACCGTTGGCCACGCCGTCCTTAAAGAGTGTGTGTCCCTGCGCATCAGCAATGAAAATTGCATGTCGGGCACCGGCACCGCCGCTGACCGTCCATGTTACATTCAACGTCGCGTTGCGTGGCACACTGGCATTGACAACCGGTGCCGTCAGTGTCAACTGTCCCGGAACCGTGACCGTACCGTTAGGCGTAAGGGTGTATCCCGAGACGCTGAACGCTGCCGCTTGCGCGCCAGCGCCGAGCGTCAGGACTGCAGTGGGATTGGCCGGATCGGGAAAGATATATGAGACTCTTCCGCCGGTTGTCAGTTTTCCGAGTTGGCTGTTCGCAGCACCCACTGTAACAGTGACCGTTCCCTTGTCCGTTCCGGGATTTCCGAACACCGCTGTAGCAGCATTTGCATCAACTGTGATCGTCCCCAACACCGGAACAGTTTGCTGCGTGCTTGTACGAACAATTGCCATGACATTTGCGGGCGTTGTACCGTTATACGATGTTGGAGTCGGCGCTGCCGGTTGAGTCGGCGTTGTGGTTCCGGGTCCCGCCGGATTACCTTCATCCTTCTTGCAACCTGCGACTATGAAAAGAAATGCTGCGGTAAGGAGTGTCAGAAATTTGAGTTGCTTCATGGGTTCCCCCTTTTTTGTGGTTTGAATATGCTCATTCCCCTTGTTGTGCGGACCATGCAGGGAATACTGTTTGCTTAAGTTGGTAACAAATTTAGCAATGAGGGCTTGCTGCTCAATACCCCATCCGTGGTATTTTGGGGGGAGGGATCGAAGGTCAGTTAGCAGAGATTTTGAAGTAAATAGCGAATGGAACTACGCAAACAAGTGCTGGGTCGGACGAGTTCTCGACCCGCGGTATTGAAATCGGAATGGCTAATTTTGATCATCAAGGCGGAAAACCGCCTTCCTCAACATCCACTTCCCTCTTGCTACATCGCAATCAATTGCATACTTCTTCCGGAGAGGATGATCATACTTCTCGATGCACGTCGTTGTCCGGCTCCCAGCGGTGGAGTTGCGGCAAGTCTCTCCCAATGAAGATTGAATTGAAATCATCCATCCACAAACAGTACGTTCCTTGCACTCTGAAATTCAACGAAGACGGCCGAGGCGAGTTTGTGTCGTGAGACTTCATCTCCCCTTCGATACCCTGTGACTTTCTTCTTTACTCCTGACTCTTGAATGATCCTGCGCGAGCGGAGAATAGCAGCGATATTGCAAATCGATTGAATCTCGCATTGATTTTCCTGCACTATTTTGATATACTATGCACACATTTTTTCGGAACGAGATGGCAGAACCGGAAGAGGAAAAACTCGTCACCACAAATCGCAAAGCCCGACACGACTATACCATTCTCGACACCTACGAAGCAGGTCTTGTACTCAAAGGAACAGAAGTAAAATCGCTGCGACAGGGAAAAGCTAACCTCACCGACGGCTACGCAAGTCTCAAGAACGGGGAGATGTGGCTTTTTGGCATGCACATTTCTCCGTACGAACAAGGAAGCTATTCGAATGTTGATCCGGTTCGGACAAGGAAACTCCTGTTTCACAAGGCTGAAATTCGAAAACTGGTCGCAAAAATGCAGCAAAAGGGCCTTACACTCGTCCCTTTGAAAGTGTATTTCAAAAACAACGTAGCAAAAGTTCTTATCGGCGTGGCACAAGGCAAAAAATCCTACGACAAGCGGGCAGATATTGCCGAGCGCGAAGTGAAACGTGATCTACGAAGAAAGTATGCAAGGTAACCCATAGTGTCTTTTCCCCCCCTCAATGAACAGATGGATATCATCCGGCGCGGTACCGCCGAGATTATCCCCGAAGAAGCTCTCGTCCAGAAGATTGAACACTCCCTCAAGACGCAAATTCCGCTCAGGGTCAAATTGGGTTGCGACCCGAGCAAGCCGGATTTGCATCTCGGGCATTCCGTGGTGCTTCGAAAACTCCGCCATTTTCAGGATATCGGGCATCAGGCAATCCTGATTGTCGGCGATTTTACCGGGATGATTGGCGATCCATCGGGACGAAGCAAAACGCGTCCGACCTTGACACTCGAAGAGACTCGCAAGAACGGGCAGAGTTACTTCGAACAGGCAATGAAAATTCTCTCTACCAAAAAAGTGCAGATGCTGTACAATTCCGAATGGCTTGGCAAGATGAGCTTCGCGGACGTCATATCCCTGGCAAGCAAATATACTGTAGCGAGAATGTTGGAACGCGACGAGTTTGAAAAGCGATTCAAGGCACAAGAGCCGATCAGCGTTCACGAATTCCTCTACCCTCTTGCGCAGGCCATGGATTCTGTTGCGGTTGCCGCCGATGTTGAGTTAGGCGGAACCGATCAGAAGTTCAATCTTCTTGTCGGCAGGGATATTCAACGCGAGTACGGGTTGCAGCCGCAAGTTGCGCTGACGCTGCCAATTCTTCCCGGCACGGACGGGGTTGAGAAGATGAGCAAGTCGCTTGATAACTATATTGGTATTAACGAACCTCCCAAGGAGATATTCGGCAAGACTCTCTCCATCCCCGACAGCCTGATCTACGACTACTTTGTTCTTGCAACGGATGTCGGACTGACGGAACTCGGCGAAATCAGGTCATTGCTCAGTAATCCGAAAACAAATCCGAGAGATGTGAAGCGACGCCTCGCCAGAACGCTAGTTGCGATGTATCACAGCGAAGAAGCAGCCCAAAGCGCGCAGGAGGAATTCGACCGGATTTTTGTAAAGAAGGATGTGCCGGATGAAATCCCGGAAGCAACCATTCAGACCGAGAACGGATCGGTGGGCATACTCAAGCTTTTGACCGATACGAAGCTTGTCGCCTCCAACGGCGAAGCCCGGCGAATGATCGAACAAGGCGGCGTGAGTATTGATGGAATGCGGATCGACAGCGATAAGGCGGTTGTCACGATACGGGACGGCGTGATTGTAAAAGTTGGAAAAAGAAAGTTCCTCAAGGTAATCAAGGCAGAGTAATCAACTGCAATTCTATTCATTTACTATCAGAATGGAGATGAGAACGTGTACGTTCCGGGTAAGATGTTCTTCACAAAAGGAGTTGGCCGACACAAGGACTATTTGCAGTCCTTCGAGCTTGCGTTGCGGGATGCCCGCATCGAGAAATGCAATCTCGTAACAGTATCAAGCATTTATCCGCCGAACTGCAAGCGCATTCCGGCTGATGATGGATTGCGGCTGCTCCAGCCCGGCCAGATTACGTTTGCCGTAATGGCCCGAAACGCAACAAATGAGCCGAACAGATTGATTGCGGCATCGATCGGGGTGGCTCAACCTGCAGACCCCAACCAATACGGATACCTTTCCGAGCATCATCCTTTCGGTGAAACCGATGAACGAGCAGGCGAATATGCCGAGGATCTGGCGGCAACAATGCTCGCCACAACACTTGGAGTTGAGTTCGACCCCAACATTGCGTGGGACGAGCGTGAAAAGCAGTACAAAATGAGCGGCAAAATCGTCAAGACATATAACGTTACACAGTCGGCCGAAGGCCACAAGGATGGTGGCATCTGGACGACGGTTCTTGCGTGCGCCATTCTCCTACCGTAACGTCAGCCAAATAAAAAAGCGCCCGCTTTTTGGCGGGCGCCTGCGCTTAGTACACTTCCTCTCTCAACTAATCCAATACCAAGCGATACTCGTCGTAATAGTTCATAATCTTCTCCACGTACGTGACCGTTTCCCGGTGCCCGCCAAACGAACCCGACTTCGGCCTCTTATCGGGCCACACATTTTCATGTAATGTGTGATACCGGCTCGAAAGTAAGGGCAACGCGTCCCGCACCGACTGCCACCTTGTTGGGTCACTGTTCAGATACCGGGCAACCTCTTGGGCGTCGAAAACGCGCCCAGGGCCGGCATTGTATGCCGCAAGAGTCAGCCGCAGCCTGTCGTGCTCATCGGCATCTTCGAAATACCGGTAGAGGCGGCTCAGGTAGAATATTCCCGCCCTGATGTTATTCCGCGGCTCGACTGCATTGTCGATATCAAGCGCTCTTACCACGTATTCCTGCGTTCCGGGCATGATTTGCATCAGGCCCTGAGCCCCCTTTTCGCTTTCCGCAGAATCGATGAAGCTTGATTCGGCCTTCATAACCGACAGTGTCAAGCGCCAGTCGAACCCATAGCGCTCAGAGTATTTCTTGATTGTATCGCCGTAGCTTCGGATAATGTTTCTTGAAGCCCAGTCCAGTTTGGGCATTTTTCCCACGGATCCGGCATCAGGGGGCGCAACAACATTAGCAAACCCCACTCCCACACCTTCTATCCCATCCACCACACCAGCTCGCTTCACGACGCTTTCTGTCGTCGGCGTACAACCGGCCAACACAAAGGCGATGAATGCCAGCAATATGTAGGAATGTCTTTCCATCAAAACCCCTTCTTGCTGTTTCTGAATGCATCTTCCAAAGAACGTTCCAAATTGTTTTGAGTGAATTATTATCCAGCCCTAACTATGCCAAATAAATGCTTTCACTTGACGTGGTTCACATTCTGAAACCGGTACTAAGATAGAACTCTGGGAAAGTATAATCAAGTTATCATTTGTTAACCATGTTACTCATCACAGGTGACATTCTAACAACAAAAAAGGCCAGCCGGCGGCTGACCTGAACAAATTCAAATGAAAATTCTTCAACTTCGCTTCAGGAATCGCTTCTCTACCTCATCAATTTTCTCCACCCTTTGTTTGTGTCTGCCGCCGGAAAACCACGTTTCCAGCCATATTTTGAGGATTTCCTTGCAGACCTCGGAGCCGACAACACGACTCCCCAGTGTCAAGACATTGGTGTCATTATGCTCTCGTGCATTGCGGGCAACAAACTCGTTATGACAGCAGGCTGCCTTCACGCTAGGGACCTTGTTGGCTACGACACATGAACCGATCCCGGCTCCGTCAATCATCACGCCCCTCCAAGCCTCGCCTGTTGATACGGACTTAGCTACCGCATAGGCAAAATCGGGGTAATCGCAGGGCTCCTCATTAGATGTCCCCACGTCCAGAACCTTATAGCCCAGCCCTTCAGCATATTTCTTCAATTGTTCTTTGAGCTGGAAACCACCGTGGTCGCTCCCAAACGCCACAATTGCACCCTTACTCGGTGAGGACCCTGATGCAGCATGGGCTGTCTCCGGCAACTTGGCGCTCTGTCCCGAAAAAGAGAACTCGATTCCCTTTGCCAATGCCAATTCCGCGGCCAGTGGCGTAATGATCGCCCCTTTCGGCGCGTTCATCTTCTTTTGACCGGAAGAAATCGCCTGCCGAACCATTCCTTCAGTTATGAGGCTCTTCGCCATAGAGTGTTATCTTCGGGTTGGAGGGCCGAGTTCAAGAATTTCGACCGTTACCGGAGCCGTTCCGTTCAGAATCAAGCCGATCTCTTTTGCCGCTTTGAGTGAGAGATCAATGACTCGTCCGCCTTTGAACGGGCCACGATCATTAATTCGGACTTCGACACTTCTGTTGTTATCGAGATTCGTCACCCGAACCAGTGTGTTAAAAGGTAAGGTCGGATGGGCCGCTGTCAGTGTATTCATGTCATAAGTCTCGCCGTTTGCGGTAGTACGGCCATGAAAGTCGTGTGCATAGTACGATGCGATACCTTGTTCCACGCCATCATCATCACGGGAAGAGTACCCCGATGAGCAGGATGAGAGAATAAACGATATCGAGAAAACGATACCGAAAACTGCAAAACTCAGCACCGGCTTCATGGCTACAAGTACTCGTTCATCTGTTTTCGTTTCAGATAATCGGCAATGTCCTTCACATCCTGCGACCTGCCTCGTTTGCAAATCAGCAAAGCGTCACCCGTGTCAACCACGATCATATCCTCAACGCCGATAGTCGCAATGACTTTGTTTTGGGAATAGATGTAGCAATTTTTTGTGTCCTTCTGGATAACGCTTCCCGTAATGGAATTGCCCTGCTCGTCCTTCCCCGACATCTTGAACACCTCATCCCACGAGCCGATGTCGCTCCAGCCGAAATCACCAGGAATGACATAGACATCCTTCGCCTTCTCCATCACACCGTAATCTATCGAGATGCCCCGAATGATACCATATACCTTCTCCAGTGTTGTGTTGTATTGGGGAGTGTCAATTGCTTCGTCAATCTTCATCAACTCGGCATAGAGATCGGGCAAAAACTCTTCCAATTTCCGGAGAATGAGATCTGCGCGCCACACAAACTGGCCGCTGTTCCAGAGAAAATCGCCGCTGGCAAGAAATTTCTCCGCGACGTGCAGTGTAGGCTTTTCGGCAAACGTCTTTACCTTGAAGACTCCGCGAGAGAAAAATGGATTGTGTTCGCCTTCTTCGTTGAACATCTGAATATAGCCGTACCCCGTTTCGGGATATTGCGGCTTGATTCCGACCGTAATCAGATTGTCGGAATCCTGGGCAATTTCTACGGCCAATCGGATGACCCGCTCGTACTCGACTGTGTTCTCAATCAGATGATCGGCAGGCAGCACGATCATCACTCCGTTAGGGTCGCGCCGGCGAATATGCAAAGCCGCAAGCCCGATACATACTGCGGTATTCCGGCCGACGGGCTCCGCAATAATCTGATCTTCCTTGATGAGTACTTCTTCCAGTTGCTTTGCAGCCAACGCTTTTTGATTCCTGTTCGTGACAACAAGAATATTTCCTTTCGGAACAAAGTTATTGAATCGCTTCGCGGTATTCTGAATCAGCGTTCCTTTGCCGATGATTTCAAGCAGCTGCTTCGGTGATTTTTCGCGGCTTCGCGGCCAGAACCGTGTTCCGATGCCACCTGCCATGATAACCGGATAGATATTACTCATATGCTTCTCGCTTCCGTGTTCTCGAATTTACGACGATTGAGAAAAAGCCCCATCCCGCTTCAACGGAATAGGGCTTGAGTCATTTGTGCTGTGAATCTCATCAGCCTTTTTCGATGAGGCGTAACCTGTTATTGGCACGGGACAATGCCGCCCGAGCCCGTTCCAGATCAACATCCATTTGCATCGACTTCAAACGTTGCTGTGCCCGTTCTTTCGCAGCTTTCGCACGCTCGACGTCGATCTCGTCGCTTCGTTCGACAGCATCGGCCAGAACTACAACATGATTCTCCTTCACTTCAACAAAGCCGCCACTTGTTGCATAGGACACGTCGGAGCCGCTCTTGTCCTTCACCTTAATCTCGCCAACATCAAGCGCGGAAAGAAACGGCGCGTGATTATAGAGGACCTGAAAGTTTCCCGCGACACCCGGGGCGCTGAGACTTGACGCCTCGTCCTTGAAAACAACTTTACCCGGCGTCAGAATTTCCAACTGAAATAGTTTTTCGTACATGGTTAGTTCTGTATCGCCTTTGCTTTTTCCACGGCCTCTTCAATGCTGCCGACCATGTAGAACGCATTCTCCGGAAGGTGGTCGTATTCGCCGTTGATGATGCCCTTGAAGCTGCGGATTGTATCCTCCAACTTCACATACCTGCCCTGGATGCCGGTGAACTGCTCGGCAACGTGGAACGGCTGCGAGAGAAACTTCTGAATTCTGCGGGCACGTGATACCGTGAGTTTGTCCTCATCCGAGAGTTCATCCATACCGAGAATGTTGATAATATCCTGAAGATCCTTATAGGTCTGAAGGATTTGCTTAACAGATTTGGCGACCTCATAGTGTGCCTCACCCACCACAAGCGGGTCGAGAATTCGTGATGTTGAGTCGAGCGGATCGACTGCCGGATAAATGCCGAGATCGGAAATCTGGCGGCTCAACACCGTTGTAGCATCAAGATGAGAGAATGTGGTTGCCGGTGCCGGGTCGGTCAAGTCGTCAGCCGGCACGTAGATTGCCTGCACCGACGTGATGGAACCTTTCTTGGTTGATGTAATGCGCTCCTGAAGTTCTCCCATTTCCGAACCGAGAGTCGGCTGGTATCCCACTGCAGAAGGCATACGTCCGAGCAGAGCCGACACTTCAGAACCCGCCTGCACAAACCGGAAGATGTTATCAATGAAAAGAAGTACGTCCTTCCCCTCTTCTTCGCGGAAGTACTCCGCGATGGTAAGCGCTGTCAGTGCAACGCGCGAGCGGGCACCGGGAGGTTCATTCATCTGCCCAAACACCAGCGCGGTTTTGCTCAACACGCCCGACTCTTTCATTTCAAGCCAGAGGTCATTTCCTTCACGTGTACGCTCGCCAACACCGCCAAACACAGAAAAGCCGCCGTGTTGCTTTGCAATATTGTTGATGAGTTCCATGATGATAACAGTCTTGCCAACACCGGCACCGCCAAACAAACCGGTCTTTCCTCCCTTGGAATAAGGTTCGAGCAAGTCGATGACCTTGATCCCTGTTTCAAACAACTCCCTCTTTGTAGAAAGGTCTGAAAACTTCGGTGCGGGACGATGAATGGGATAGCGCTGTTTGGTGTTGATCGGACCCAACTCGTCAATGCCCTCACCGGTAACGTTGATAAGCCTGCCCAATGCCTCGGGGCCGACAGGAACTGTAATCGGCCCGCCGGTATCAATGGCTTTCTCACCGCGCGCCAACCCGTCCGTGGAATCCATCGCAACTGTCCGAACGATGTTATCGCCCAGATGTTGCTGCACTTCTACAATCAGATTTTCGGATTTTCCATCCGGAGCCGGCCGTGGAATTCGAATCGCGCTCAGAATTGCAGGAAGTTTTCCGCCGGAGAAGTCGATATCAACCACCGGTCCAATAATCTGGACAATTTTGCCCTCGTTCATTCAGTTCCTTTCTCGTGGAGATAATTTGGGTTGGATGAATTTCTGGCGCACAAATTAGCCAAAAATACGTTCAGAATCAATGATTGGGCGGATATTGGAGATGAAGTCTTTTGAGGGAATTGGGGCTTAGTTTTCGTTCTGCTTGGCAAGAATAGCCGAAACGATGACAGCGCCGTGCAGCCTGCCGTTCTCAACAAAAATCTTGTTGTTGTTCCTCCCGGCGACAATTGAGCCGCAAACATAGAGTCCCGACACATTCGTCTCCAGGGTTTCAGGAGAGTGAACCGGGGCAAGGTTGTCCGGAGTGATCTCAACGCCGTAATTTTTCAGATGCATTGAGCTCGGGTGGAAACCAACAAGGACAAACACGAAATCAGTCTTTAGTTCTTCACAGTCGTCAGGTGTCTGCACTGTAATGGAATCCTGCCTGATTTCCTTTACAGTTGAATTGAAAAGAGCCTGAATCTCGCCATTCTTTATTCGATTCTCAATATCAGGAAGAATCCAGTATTTCACACCTTTGCTGAGCTCCGGCCCGCGGTGAATCAGCGTTACACGGGCTCCGTGCCTGTAGAGATCGAGAGCCGCTTCGACAGCGGAATTCCTCCCGCCAACGACGGCAACATCCATTCCGAAAAACTCAAACGGTTCGCGATAGTAATGCAAGACATTCGGCAATTCCTCGCCCGGAACTCCGAGCTTGTTGGGGTTATCGTAGTAACCGGTCGCAACCACGACATACTTGGCTTCATACAGCGTGCCGCGTTGTGTTGTGATTTTGAAGTGATATCCCTCCTTCTGCACATGCTCTACTCCGTCGAGAGTTCTCACATCGAGACGATAGTGAAACACAACGCGTTGGTAGTAGTTGATGGTGTCGACTCGTGTCGGGCGGGTCGAGGGAATAACGAACGGAACATCGCCGATCTCCAACAATTCGGGGGTCGAGAACCAAATCAGCCCCGTCGGAAAGCGACGGATAGCGTCAACAACGCTGCCTTTGTCCAGCACAACCGCAGAAAGGCCGGCCTTCTTGGCTTCGATTGCGCAAGCAAGTCCGGCGGGGCCTGCGCCGATAATCACAATGTCAAACATATTCTTTTCTCCAAAAACACGGAGAGACGTTCAATCGAACGTCTCTACATTGAGATACAGTATCTGTGCTGCCGAGCGGACTTAAACAGTCGACCTGCTGATTATCCCGATGCGCCTTTGAGCTGAAGGTGGGAGTCGAACCCACGACCTGCTGATTACGAATCAGCTGCTCTACCACTGAGCTACTTCAGCATACGGCATCATAGGGCATCGGGACTGCTCTACCAACTGCCTGTTCACCTCCGGGCGGAAGCTCCGCCAGCAACTTTTCCGCACTCATTTTAGTCAAAATCCGAAAGAGAATCAACGAGCGATTCTGCTTACCGAGGATGAGTTTTAGCCGACTTCGACCTTGCTCCCCGGCAGAGGCAAAGGCCCCTTCTCAACGATTTCAATTCCTGACCCTTGAATCCATTCTGCATCGGGCAACACCGAGCGTTCCGTCCACTCCGCTGCAACTTGCAGTGCTTCACCGCTCGGAATCATTTCAATTGTTTCCCACGGGCAGTACTTAACGCACAGCTTGCACCCGATACAAATATCCAAATCAATCTCGACAAGTTTCTTGTGCACATCGTACTCCGGCCCCGGAACAGTAAGCATGCAATCCACCGGGCAGAACTCGATGCAGACTTCGCATCCGGTACATCCGGCCTGGTTGATGACAGCAAGTTCACGCGGACGTTTCTTGGCTTTTGCAGGTGCGGCTTGAGTTGTTACGTCGGCCATAAGCAATGAACTCCTGAAGGACTATGGAAAAGAACTGTTGCACAATTCAATATAACCGAAAACAACACCGAATTGCAATACCGCAACACCGCTCAAATTTTACAATTCGATAACAGGCGGGACTTGTTTTTGAGTTTTGGCTTGCGTAAGTTTCTCCTGCCTCAAGAAGCCAACCCTGAGGATCCATCCTGCACTACATCTAGTGCGATTCTTTGAAAAGCAAATCCAGAACCACAATTCACAATTCATTAACTCATATAAGGAACTCCCCTATGAGGACTTCAAGTACGATCTGTACCTTGATCCTCTTCCTTTGTGTGATGGCAACCCAAACAGCCCTGTCACAGGGCGTTACAAATTCTGCCATTAACGGGAAGGTAACCAGCAAAAGCGGCGAAGCGCTTCCGGGCGCAAATGTGGTCGCCGTTCACACTCCCAGCGGAACGACCTATGGAACAAGCACACGTTCCGATGGACGGTACGCACTGCCGAACCTCCGCGTCGGCGGACCCTATACGGTAACAGCATCACTGATTGGATACAAAAAACAGGCTCAGGAACGCGTTTTTCTGCAACTTTCTCAAGCTTTCGATCTCGATTTTTCGCTCTCTGAAGAAGCAGTAACGGGCGACGAGGTGCTTGTTGTGGGCGAGCAATCCGCCATTTTGAATGCTTCGCGAACAGGAGCTTCGACTTCAGTTGCGAGGGAAGCTCTTGAAGCCCTCCCGACAATTAACAGAACACTTGCCGACTATACACGCTTGACTCCGCAAGCTTCGGGTACCTCCTTTGCCGGGCAGGATAACCGTCTTAACAACGTGACAATCGATGGTTCCTATTTCAACAACTCCTTTGGTCTGGCAGGTTCACCGGGAGATCGGACAAATGTCGCCCCTGTTTCTCTTGATGCAATTGAACAGGTGCAGGTCAATATTGCCCCGTACGATGTTCGTCAGGGCAACTTTGTTGGCGCAGGCATCAATACTGTCACAAAGAGTGGAACAAATGAGTATTCCGGTTCTGCTTACTACCTCTTCCGCCACCAAGGCTTGGTGGGACTCAAGGCGGGAGAATTGTCGCGTGACCCGGGGAAATTCAGCTACAGGCAGATAGGAGCTCGTGTGGGTGGTCCAATTATTGAAAACAAGCTCTTTTTCTTTGCCAGTTTTGAAGATGAATCACTTACTCAACCGGGAACCACATTCAAAGCAAGACCTGACACACTCACTCCTGTGGGTGGCCAAACTACGAGAGTCTTAGCATCTGACCTCATTGCGTTAAGCAGCTACTTGAAAACCAATTTTGGCTACGACACCGGTCCTTTTGAAGGATATGATTTCAAGACCCCCGCACGGAGGATTATTGCAAAACTCGATTTCAATCTTGACGAGAACAACAAAATCAGTTTGCGCTACAACCATTTGGATTCAGAGACTGATGTGTTGCTGTCGAATTCTTCCTCGTTGGGTGCAGGTGGAAGAAGAAGCAACACAAACGGACTGAACTTCGCCAACTCGAACTACGGCATTATGGAGAACATCCGTTCAATTGTGGGCGAATGGAACTCGGTCATTGGCGATAACATGGCCAATAACCTCATCGTCGGATATTCCCATCACGACGAAAGCCGTGCTACACGAGGCTCGTTCTTCCCGCTGGTTGATATTTTCTCGGGCAGTGCCGTATACACTACTTTCGGCTTTGAACCGTTCACGCCAAACAACGAACTGCGCTACAGCAGCTATCAGTTGCAGAACAACTTCACCATCTACAAGCCTGAGCACACAATTACACTCGGTTTGAGCGCAGAACGTTACCAGTCCGAGAACGTCTTCTTCCCGGGATCGCAGAGTGTGTACGTGTATAACTCTCTTCAGGACTTCTACACAGATGCTAACGATTATCTGGCAAATCCGAACAGAACGGTTTCTCCTGTTACATTGAGAACCTTCCAGGTACGCTGGTCGAACATACCGGGTTTGGAAAAACCTGTTCAGCCGCTCAAGGTGTTCTACGGCGGCCTGTACGCACAGGATGAATGGCAAGCGACGAACGATCTCAAACTGACGTTGGGCTTGAGAGTTGACGTGCCGTTCTTCAGCAAAACAGGCTACGCGAATGCGAATGCAGATACGACAACATTCAGGGATGAAACCGGAGCCCCGGTTAAATACAAAACAGACAAGCTGCCCGATCCTAATGTACTCTTCTCCCCGCGACTTGGCTTTAATTGGGATGTGATGGGCGATCGCAGCACTCAGATTCGGGGCGGAACAGGGGTTTTCACCGGCCGCCCGGCCTATGTCTGGATTTCCAATCAAATCGGAAACACCGGCGTGTTGACAGGCTTCTCGAGCGTTTCCAACACAACAGCACGTCCGTTCAATCCGAATCCCAACCATTACAAACCCGCAACTGTGACAGGAGCGCCTGCCACCTCGTATGAACTCGCGTTGACGGATCCGAACTTCAGGTTCCCTCAACTGTGGCGAAGCAATCTTGCAATCGACCAGAAGTTGCCGTATGGATTGATCGGAACGGCTGAAGTTCTCTACGGACGCGACGTGAACGGCATCTATTACATCAATGCAAATCTACCCGCTGCACAAACCAACTTCACCGGAGTCGATAACCGCCCGCGATGGACCAGCAACAGGATCAACAATGCTACCGGTAATCAGATTTCGAATGCCACTGTATTGAAGAACCAGAATGTTGGCTTCACGTGGAATCTCTCGGCAGCATTGGAGAAACCTTGGAGCGACAACTGGTTTGCAAAAGCTGCATACAGCTACGCAATCTCGAAAAACACTGTTGACCCGGGTTCGATTGCATTCGGATCATGGAGTTCAAACCCGATTTCCCGTGATCCGAATAATCCCGGTGTCGGATATTCAAGCGCCTTCGGCGGCGGTTCAACAGGACACAGAATTTTTGCCACCGTATCCTACCGCCTCGAGTACTTCGACTTCGGAGCAACAACCATTTCATTGTTCTGGGAAGGAGTGCGGGCCACGTATTTGGGGTTCGGGAATTTCAGCTTCACGTTCAGCAACGATATGAACGGCGACGGAGCAACAAACGACCTCATTTATATCCCGCGTGATGCCAGCGAAATGAACTTCGTGCAGTATACCGCAAGCGGCAAGACATTCACCGTCCAGGAACAAATAGATGCGTTCAATTCATATATCAGCAAGGATAAATATCTGAGTAAGAACAGAGGCAAATATGCCGAGCGCGGCGCAGCAATGCTGCCGATGGTGTACAGGGCAGACTTGAGTATTGCGCAGGAAGTATTCACCGACCTTCTCGAAAAGCGTAACACGCTTCAGTTCAGAATTGACCTTCTGAACGTCGGCAATCTGCTCAACAAGAAGTGGGGAGTTGGACAGCGATATAAGAACACCAATAACGCCACGGTACGTCCGCTAACATCCATGGCACCCCTTGCCGACGGGGCGGCGCGCTATACGTTGGCGAACATCGGAGGAAAATTGTTAGACACTCCTCTCGAGCAAACAACCGAACTTGCGGATGTGTTCAGGATTCAGTTGGGAGTGAGATATATTTTCAACTAACCAAACATCCGTGTAGCTCTTCGACAAAGCCCTGCAGCACCTTAGCTGCGGGGCTTTGTGTTCTCTTGATTTCGTTGTTCAACTTTCTTATATGAATACGAGAAAGGAGAATCGAATGGAAGAACAAATCCTCAAAGAAATCCTTCAGGAAATGAAGGGCATGCGCTCCGAGCAACAAGCTACTCGAGAGGAAATGAAGGGCATGCGCTCCGAGCAGGAGGCAACCCGAGAAGAAATGAAGGGTATGCGCTCCGAGCAGAAGGCAACCCGAGAGGAAATGAAGGGCATGCGCTCCGAGCAGGAGGCAACCCGAGAAGAAATGAAGGGTATGCGTGCCGAGCAGGAAGGAACGCGGGAAGAACTAAAGGGCATACGTGCCGAGCAAAAAGGCATACGCATGGAACTCAATGGCCTTCAGGCCTCAGTTCAAGTCCTGACACAAGGCTTCTCAGACGTCCGCTACGAGCTTGTTGAGATCAAGAAACTTCTCGCTACTCGTGTCATTTGGAACAATGACACTGTCTCGTTTCAGGTGAGAGAAGGGGAGACGCTCTATGGCACTATTCGGAAAGAAGAGAAAAAGGAGTAGCCGGAATTTACCGGCTTCCGAGACGCTTTCGCAACAGACCAATGGTTTCCTCTGCCGCACGATCCCAATCGAATTTCTTTGACCACTCCACGGCATTCTCTGCAAGCCGCTTCCGAAGTGCTTCATTTGTAAGGAGTTGCAGCATTTTCGACGAAAGGTCGGCCAGGTTTCCGAACTCATAAAGCAACCCCGTTTCGCCATCCCGTACCGCATCGCGCAACCCTTCGACATTGCTCGCAACCACGGGCGTACCGCATGCGTTCGCTTCAATAACCGTCAATCCCCACCCTTCCTTTGAAGATGTAGTTACCTTGAACCACATTTGCTGCAAGAGGGTTATCTTCTTCTCTTCCGAAACAAAGCCCGTAAACTCAACAGCCTCACTCAACCCCAGTTGTTTTGCCATTGCCTTAAGCCTCGGCTTGTCATCCCCTTCTCCCACGACAACAACGTTGAGGTTCGGAACTTGATTCAGCACGGCAGGAAGTGCCTGCAAGAAATGATCAACACTTTTGTATTTCTTCAGTCTGCCAAAATACCCGATGAGGGGAGTCGCGCTCTTGACTGCGCCTTTGAGATTGTGTGTAGAATGATCGACGCCATAATGGATCAAGGATACATCATCTGAAGCAAAGCCCGCCTCCTTCAGTTCCCGTTCCGTGCTCGGCGAACCCACGATAAAGGGAATCCGTCGCTTTTTGTATAATGCGACGGCTGCCCGCTCCATCCAATACACATATGAAGCAAGCAGGACATTCGTCTCAAGAAAAACACTCTTGCCGAAGAGATGATGGGTTATGCCGTAGACGGGTTCACGAGCAAACAGCGGAGTGAAGAAGGGAATTTTGTTCATGTCATCAACAATGATGTCGTACCGTTCTTTCCGAAACCGCGTAAGGTATTCAAACACAAATCTGAAGTTGAACAAGAATCTTCCTCCCCTGCGGATAATGTTGATTCCGTTCAGATTTTCTTCAGCGAGGGCTCCGGGAAATGCCGAGCAGGCAAGGGTTACGCTATGTCCCATCTTCACTATGCGTTCGAAGACTTCGTGAAGATGGACTTCAGCGCCACCGGCTTGCGGATTCTTGATATCCTGCCAGTTGACAACGAGAATGTTCATCGGGAGGCGGCAACGCCGGATTCAGCAGAACGGAGTTCGTTCATCCAATACGTGTACGTGTCTGCAATCGTCATGCTCAGCGGAATCTCCGGCTTCCATCCGGTTGCAGCGTGCAGCCGATCGTAGCTTGCCGACACGACAACTACGTCGTACGGACGAACTCGTTGTTGCTCTTGCACAATCTCGACCTGAAGGCCGCTGGTTTCGCGGAGCATTGCGAGTATTTCACGAATCTCAACGGAATGGCCGGAGCAGACATTGAACGCAGTGTGACCGGATTGTTTGTCAAACAACTTCCAATACGCCTTCACAACATCGCGAACGTCTGTGAAGTCACGCTTTGCCATGATGTTGCCAACGTGTAGAACGGGACGGCGTTTCTTCAGTGAGATTTCTGCAAACTGTCTGGCAAAATCTGAAACGACGAATGAAGGGTTCTGTCTTGGCCCCGCATGGTTGAACGGACGGACAACAATGACATCGACACCGAAGGACGATGCATATTGATGAGCGATAATATCCAGTGCTGCTTTGCTTGCGGCGTAGGGTGTTGTTGGCGAGAAAGGATGATCCTCCGTGATCGGCAAACGGTCGGGCGCTACACGGCCGTACGTCTCGCCGCTTGTTACGACAAGCACAGCAGGCGAGGTTCCGCTGGCCGTTTTCGTTTTTCGGGCAGCATCAAGAATCGACAATCCTCCAACGAGATTTGCCTGGAACGTCTCCATCGGGTTGCTCATCGAGGCAGGCACGAACGCTTGCCCGGCAATGTGGAGAATTCTCTCTGGACGGATAGACTGCACAAGTTCATCGACTCGACCGGGATTCGTAATGTCCGCCTGATGAAGTATAAGTGATGACTTGAGATGGGCAATATTCCGCAACTCATCGAAACGAAGGATGGTTCCGTGTACTTCCGCTCCTTCTGCTACCAGCAGGTCTGCTGCATGGCTTCCGACAAATCCATCAATGCCCGTAATTAGAACACGCATCGCTACCGGACGCCTTTGCCGTTTTGCAGTCGGGCAAGGTCCGCATCAACCATCATGCGCACGAGGCCTTCGAAGTTCACGCGGGGCTTCCAGCCGAGGATTCGTTTTGCTTTGTTCGGACTGCCGACAAGCTGATCAACCTCTGCAGGACGGAAGAACTTCTTGTCCACTTTCACATACTTCTTCCAATTCAACCCGACATGATCAAAGGCAATTTGTGCAAACTCGCGAACGGAATGTGTTTCACCGGTCGCAATTACAAAATCCTGCGGCTCCTTTTGCTGAAGCATCAGCCACATCGCTTCCACGTAGTCGCCCGCAAAACCCCAGTCACGCTTTGCATCCAGGTTGCCGAGGCGAAGTTCCTTCGCCAACCCGAGTTTGATGCGGGCAACTGCATCGGTGATCTTGCGCGTCACAAACTCAAGTCCGCGACGCGGCGATTCGTGATTGAACAGAATCCCCGACACGGCAAACATGTCATAGCTTTCGCGGTAGTTCACGGTGATGAAATGTCCGTACACTTTCGCAACACCGTACGGACTGCGGGGGTAGAACGGCGTCTTTTCAGTCTGTGGAATTTCCAGAACCTTGCCGAACATCTCACTGCTGCTTGCCTGATAGAACTTGATCTTCCGGTTCATCAAGCGGATTGCTTCGAGCATCTTTGTAACGCCGAGAGCCGTGAACTCTCCGGTGAGTGCGGGCTGAATCCAGGATGTCGGCACGAACGACTGTGCAGCCAGATTGTAGATCTCATCGGGCTGCGCCTCTTCGATCAGATCAATCAGTGAAAGCTGGTCAAGCAAATCAGCCTGTGCAATCTTGATTTTGGTACGAAGATGTTCGATTCGCTCGAAGTTCTCTGTACTTGCACGACGGACCATTCCCGTCACCTGATATCCCTTTGCGAGAAGCAGTTCCGCCAGATAGGAACCATCCTGACCGGTAACTCCGGTAATGAGGGCTTTTTTCATCACTTCTGTCCTAACGTGTCAGTCTTCGGTTGTGCTGATTGGAGCATCTGCAATGCTGTTATCCGCTGGGAAATATTCGGGTCACCGGGAAACATTGCCTGCAACCGGTTCAGAATATCAATCGCCTTCCCATATTCCCTTCTATTCTCATAAATCTCAAGCAACACGCGGAACGGATTGTAGTACGAGCTCATATTGTAGTCGCCGCGATCAATGGCTCGCAGCAGTTCAGGCTCGATATCTGAAATCATTTTCTCATACGTCTCTGCTCTTCCGAGACGAAGATAGAATGCCGCAACATCCGATGACAGCTCCCATCCCATGGGAATTTTCGACCGCGGAACAAGAAATTCCATCCGATCCAATGCCGCCAACGCTTTCTCAGGGTTGTTCGTGACGTTACCGTGATAGAGGGCCATACGAATGAATGCCGAACGGTAATTGATCATCAATCGTGTCGTGTTTTCGTTGTAGTACACGTTCGGATCGTTGATGCCGCGGAACTTGTATCCGTACTGATGTGTCTTGGAAAACCCTTCGGGTTCATTGAACAGATTCGCCTCAAGAATCTCCGGATTAATGCCTGCATCCTGGCTGGGAATCTTGTGCGGCTCCAGCCTCCACGCCAATCCGTTGAACCACAGATAGTCATCCAAACCGATTTTGCTATCCGGCGAACAGGTAACCGCAAAGTAAATCGGCCGTTCCCACTTGTTCGTCATGACGATATCTTGGACGAGAATATCCTGAACGCGAATCGCCGAGACTTCGCCGAAGCGCAATGTCGGACGCATGGTGAAATCAACCTTTCCCTTATTCACCCAGGTGGTATCCGTTACGCCGAACCGGGAGTACACTTCTGCAGGAACGGGCAACGACATGGACCTGGCTTCGAATTGGATGGGCTGGATGACCTGAATCTGCCGATCGGACAGACTTATCGGTACTGCCTTTGCTTCGGTGTAGTACGGCTTATTCTTCATCTGTTGAATATACCAGGGAGTATTCACGAGACTCAGATTCACTATCCTCACGTCTCGCCGGATTCCTTCTACATCCTGCAGATACCAAAGAGGGAATGTGTCGTTATCCCCGTTGGTGAAGAGGATCGCATCGGGCTCGCAGGTTTGCAGGATGTTGTATGAATAATCCCACGCAACATAATCTCCTCTGCGATCATGCGACTCGAAGTTCACGCGAACAAGGTTCACCGGGATCGCGCCAAGGAAGAGTACCACGCTTGCGGCTGCAATGGCTGTTGGCGAGACCGTGATTTTCTTGCGCAACGTGTCGATAATCCCGACGATGCCGATTGCTATCCAGACTGAAAAAATGTAGTACGCTCCGACGTAGAAATAATCACGCTCGCGCGGCTGCGGCTCCTGCTGATTCTGATACAGCGCAAGTAGCGGGCCCAAAACAATAAACGCCGCCAGCAGCGTTAACCCCATTTTCCAGTCACGCCTGACATGATAGTAGAATCCGAACAACCCGATAAGCAACGGAATGGCAAACGTATCCTTTGCGGAAACCCCTGCATCCTGATAGTCTCCCTCGCTGCCAACGAAGTTCCAGCCCATATACCGGAAAAACATGTGGTTTAACTGATAGCGAATCAGGAAATCCATGTCGCTGGTGTAGTTGGTGTAGATTCCCTGATGTTGGGGTTCCTGGCTGTACCGCCGCTTGACAAATGGCGCATCTCCGTACTGCTCGCGGCCGAGATAGGATGTGAGACGGGCAAGGTTGCTCGGGTCATTCTCATTCATCGGGGGATTTTCGTTCGCACGGATTATCACGCTTGTGTAGGTGGTATATCCGAAAAAGATCATCACGCCTGAAAGCAATGCAATGTGCAGCGTTTTCTTCTTATGAACATACGAGTAGTAAATGCCATATATACACCCTCCCAACAACAACCAGGGCAGAAACTCCCACACGGCACTCTTCTGCCCTTGAAACTCGCCATCCATCATGCCGGGCATCCACTTTACAATTCCGGGATAGACGACAAAGAACACTGCAACGGCAACAGCGCCAAACTTGATGAAGCTGTTGAGGGAGAATTGATACCGCTGGAAGTAGATAATCATCAACACAGGGAAAATTGCAAGCAACGCCAGCAAATGAACGCCCAACGACAAGCCGATGAGATACGCGATCAGAAGAATGTACTTCTCGTTTCCTTCGTTGTTGGCCCGCTCCAGCCACCGCATAACAAGCCAGAGGATTGTCGTGAGAAAGAACATGCTTGCGCCGTACACTTCGGCTTCGATCGAGTTGTCCCAGTACGTTGTTGTAAACGCAAGTGTCATCGCACCGATAAACGAGGTTCCGTAGGTTGTAATTTTGTCCGCAAGCGTTTCAACCGAACCTCTGAACTTGATGATCACCCGAACCATGAACAGGTACGCAAACATAATAGCGAGGGCACTCAAGCACGCTGAAAGCAAATGTGCCCGCACGGCAAGATCTTCCGCAATCGGAAACATCATGCCTACGCGCGTAAGTATCAGGAATAAGGGAGCTCCCGGCGGGTGGGGCACTTGCATCATATATGCGGCAGCAATGAACTCCCCGACATCCCAAAACACAACCGTGGGAGCGATGGTAAAGGCATACATGACCATCGGAACAAGGAAAGCCAGCGCGCCGATGATGCGATTTAACGTCTTGTGCGTCATAAACCCTCGATTATTCGGAAAAACTACAGATTTGGTGAGTGATAAACGTACTTAAGATAGGCGAAAAACGGTTGAGTTTCAATGAAAATCAGGGGATGCGCTACATGAGTCGGGCACAGATTTCGTCACAGATCAGATAGCCCTTTTGTGTGAGACGAAGGACATTGCCGTCAAATGTTGCCGAACCGGCTTCAACCAGGTCATGAATCATTTGAACCCGCGATGTTGTGGAGGATGGTAATTCGCTATCCAGCCGTTTGACGTCCAATCCGTCACTCCGCAAGCCGAGCAGAATTCGTTCAGTGCGGAGTTGGCTTGACGAGAGCCTCTCTTCGGTCAGCAGCGGAAGTTTTCCCTCCCTCAATGCGGAACAATAGTGCGAGAGGTTGGCAATGTTGAACCAGCGTCTTGATTCACCGGCTTCCCTCCAGAATGAATGTGCAGAAGGGCCGAAACTGAGGTAGTTTTCATGTCTCCAGTAGTTGTAGTTGTGCCGCGAACGGAAACCCGGTTTTGCGTAATTCGAGACTTCATAATGCTCAAATCCGTGCGCGTCAAGATACGACATTGTCAGTTCGTAGAACTCGGCCTCCTCGTCCGGCGGCTTCGGCGACACAAGCCGCGATCGTACCATTCTCGACAACGGTGTATTGTCTTCCACGATCAAACCGTATGCGGAAATATGATTGGGAGAAAGCGCCACTGCCTTCTGCAGGTTTGCTTCCCAACGTTCTTTCGTCTGATCGGGCAAAGCATAAATCAAATCGATACTCAGATTGTCGAATCCTGCTTCACGGGCAGAGCGGATGCAGTCAAGTGCTTGGGCGCTATCGTGAATCCTGCTCAGGAACCGCAGTTCATCCTCGTGAAATGACTGAATGCCAATACTGAGTCTGTTCACTCCGAGAGTTCGATACGCGGTCAACTTTTCTCGAGTTACAGTTCCGGGATTGGTTTCAACCGTGATTTCAGCATCCGATTCGATTGAGTATGTGTGATGAAGATGCGAGAGAATCGACTCCAGTTGTTGGGGGGAAAGAAGCGATGGCGTTCCTCCGCCGAAGAAGATCGTCTCGAATGATTCTTGCTTTCCAAATTCGGCATACGCATCAATCTCGACATGCAATGCAGAAAGAAATTCTTCCATCGGGGAAGAATTCTCGATTGAATAGAAGTCACAGTAGATGCACTTCTTTTCACAAAACGGAATATGAAGATATAACGAAGCCATCGTAATTCTACCGGACAATCATCCCTAATCTGTCCCAACGGACATTCCCGAGTCGGGACCAAAATGAGCTTGCAGTACTTCCTTCATCCCAAGACCAATAGATAAGAAACGCTTTTCCAATAATGAAATCTTCCGGAACAAAACCCCAGAACCGGCTGTCAAGCGAATTGTCCCGATTATCGCCAATGACAAAGTAGTAGTTCTTCTGCACAACATACCGTGCCTGCACAATGCCGTCAATCGTGACGTGGTTTTCCGGGCCCAGCCGGATATCATGTCCCTCGTGCTCAACAACGCCCCTTGCTGCCATAAACGTATCGTGGTCAAGATATAACGTGTCGCCCTGCCTCGGCACTACAAGGGGACCGTAATTGTCTTCGTTGTATTTGGAGCCCTTGGGGAAAATCCGTGAATCGCCGTAACCCTCCGGGAAAATGCTGCGTGTTCCTTTCTTCGCGTACTTCGGCTGTGCAATCGCATCGCTGTTTACCATCACTTTCCTGTTCACGATGGAAATCGTGTCGCCCGGCAATGCAACGCAACGCTTGACGTAGCTTGTCGAAAAGGAGGGATATCGTTCTTGCGCATATTCCGGAAGCCTGAACACAAGAACATCGCCCCTGCGCGGCACCGCGATTGCAGGAAGCCGTAGTTGAGGAAGTTCGATACGGGTAAAGGGAATGTACTTCGGCGATTGCGCACCGTAGATGAATTTGTTGGCAAGGAGGAAATCCCCGACAAGCAATGTGTTCTCCATCGATGCTGAGGGGATACGATACGCCTCCACAACACATGTTTTCAGAAAAACGGCAATCAGAATTGTAAGGATGAGTATCTGGACGTAATCCCGCCTGCGCAGGGAGGGAGCTTCGACTTCTCGTGAAGCAACCTCGTTCATGCCGGACAACTCATGCATTATTTGATCAGCATCCCGATCCTGTTGAACCGGATGGTGGCAAGCTTGTTGATCGGATCGGAGAAAATTGAGAAGTCGGGATTCCACGACCAGTACACAATCAACGGCGAGCCGACGATACTCTCTTTAGGAATGAAGCCCCAGAATCTTCCGTCGAGACTGTTGTCGCGGTTGTCTCCCATCCCGAACGCATAGTCACGCTTCACAACGTAACGCTGTGTGGGTGTGCCGTCAATCGTTATTCTCCCTTCTCCGTCGAAACCAACTTTGCTTCCCTCCCGCTCGATAAACGTCTTCCAGCGATCAAGCGTCTCGCGTGAAAGCGTTATGACGTCGCCTTTTGACGGAACGATCACCGGCCCCCAATTGTCTTCATTGAATGCCTCACCCTTCGGAAAAATCCGCGGGTCTGCAACTCCTGCGGGAATGATACGGGGACTGTTGAACTTGACATTCCTCGGGAAATCAACATGCTTTCCGTTTACATAGACATGCCTGTCGCGGATAAGCACTGTATCTCCGCTCAATGCGATGCAACGTTTCAGATAGAACATGAATTCCGGAGATTCCGCCTCATCCCGCTGTCCCGGAAACTCGAACACGATCACGTCGCCGCGTTCAACATCCCGCCATTTAAGAAACGGAACCACATCCGTTACGCGAAACCACGGAACCCTGATATTGGTGAGAGGAATTGTTCGTGGCGTGCTGCCGCCGTAAATGAACTTGTTGACAAAAAGGAAATCCCCGGCCATGATCTCATTTTCCATCGAGCCGGTCGGCACTTCAAATGCCGCCAGCACCATGCTGTTCAGGATGAGGAATGCACCCAAGACAAACACGAAATCCTTGAAGAAATCTTTTGTCTTCCCGACCGCAGTTGATGCGGATACTTTGCTCTTCTCGGTTACTTCCTTTGCCATACGTTATTCCCTTTTCAGTATTACCGGTTTTTGATCACCCGATTGCCGGACGATCACATCTATTCTTCATCCATCGAAAGAACTGCAAGAAACGCTTCTTGCGGTATTTCAACGCGGCCTACCTGCTTCATACGTTTCTTCCCCTCTTTCTGTTTCTCCAGCAGTTTGCGTTTCCGGGAAATATCGCCGCCGTAGCATTTCGCAAGGACGTTCTTTCGCATAGCAGAAATAGTCTCGCGGGCAACCACTTTATTTCCGATTGCCGCCTGAATTGCCACCTCGAACATTTGACGGGGAATGAGCTTCCGCAGTTTAACGCATAGTCTCTTTCCCCATTCATGCGCTTTGTCGCGGTGAACAATGGTCGAGAACGCATCCACCGACTCACCGTTCAGGAGAATATCGAGCTTGACCAAATCCGATTCACGGAAGTCGAGAATATCGTAATCGAATGACGCATACCCCCGGCTTGTGGATTTCAGCTTGTCGTAGAAATCAAAGATGATTTCGGAAAGCGGCATTTCGTATTGGATGTCCGCACGGGTCGGATCAAGGTACGTCGTATTCTTGTAGATGCCGCGGCGATCCATGCAAAGCTTCATGATGTTGCCCAGATATTCCGTCGGAACAATAATCTGCGCCTTGATAAACGGCTCCTCGACTTTCTCGATCTCGCCAATGCCGGGCATGTACGACGGATTGTCAACCAGAACCACTTCCCCGTTTGTTTTTGTCACACGGTACTCGACGTTGGGAACCGTGTTGATAATATTCTGATTATACTCGCGCTCAAGACGTTCCTGCACAATTTCCATGTGCAGCAACCCGAGGAAGCCGCATCGGAAACCAAAGCCCAATGCTGTTGAAGATTCCGGCTCGAAAATCAGGGCCGAATCGTTGAGTTGAAGCTTTTCGATCGCCGTACGCAAGTCTTCAAAATCCTCGGCTTGCGTCGGGTACACGCCGCTGAACACCATCGGCTTCACATCCTTGTAACCGGGCAACGGTTCGGCTGCAGAGTTCGTTGCCGTCGTTATGGTATCGCCGACTTTCGTGTCGTGAACATCCCGGATTCCTGCGATCAGGTAGCCCACATTGCCGGCAGTCAATACGCCCGTCCGGACTTTCTTCAAGCCGAGCGTACCGACTTCTTCCGCTTCGTAGACTTTCCCGTTGTGGAAGAACTTGACCTTTTCTCCCTCTCTCAACGTTCCGTCAACAACACGCAGATACACAATCGAGCCGCGATAAATATCAAACACCGAATCGAACACGAGGGCACGTAGCGGCTCATGTGCGTCCCCCTTCGGAGGGGGAATCCGCCGGACAACTGCCTCAAGAATTTCATCGATTCCGATATTTGCTTTTGCACTCGCCGGAATGATCTCGTCATCATTGCAACCAATAAGATCTTTCAACTGATGCTTCACGGTATCGATCATAGCGCTCGGCAAATCGATCTTGTTGATCACAGGAATAATCTCGAGTCCGGCATCGATCGCGAGATAGAGGTTGCTGATGGTTTGCGCCTCGACACCTTGTGAAGCATCGACGACAAGCAACGCCCCCTCGCATGCCGCAAGCGAGCGGGAGACTTCGTACGAAAAATCAACGTGGCCGGGAGTATCGATGAGGTTCAGCGTGTATTCCTGGCCATCCATCGCCTTGTACAGCATTTGAATAGCGTGCAGCTTGATGGTGATGCCGCGTTCCTGTTCCAGGTCCATATCGTCAAGAACCTGATTGAATTTCATTTCGCGAGCGGTAATGGTGCCCGTCCGTTCAAGCAAACGGTCGGCAATGGTGGATTTGCCGTGATCGATGTGCGCAATGATGCAGAAATTGCGGATTTGATTCATCAGAACTGCTTGGCTCCTGCCCTTCGGGATTCACAGGCCAGTAATACAAAAGCCCGACGCCGCACCGACTCTGTCGGGACGGGACGGACTTGACTCGGCTCTTGACTAAATTGCTGAATAATATACTGCTTTGGCGAACGAGTTGCAATCTGATGATTTTGCTTAGAACGCAAAGGCCCCGACGGCAGCACTCCGCCGTCGGAGCCTTACTCTCTATTCTTCTGTTTTACAGAGATTAGAATGCGCTGACGTTCAATCGTCCGCCTGTGACACACTTTCCGCTCAGTGATGCCGTGGCAACGACAGAGCCAAGGATGGCATTCTTGATTGACGACATCGAGGCTCCGGGATGAGAAGCCGCATAGAGAGCGGCCGCTCCTGTTACATGCGGCGTTGCCATCGACGTGCCGCTGTAGCTCGCGTAGCCGGAAACGATTTTTCCTTTACTTGATTTTGGTATTGTTGACCAAATGCTCGAGCCCGGTGCGCCCAAGTCAACAGTTGTCGCTCCATAATTCGAGAAGCTCGACAGCGCCCCCGTGCTTGTCAGGGAAGCAACTGCAATGATATTTGCATTGCTGTAGCTCGCAGGATACGACGGCGAGGCATCATTATTCGAGCTGTTGTTTCCTGCGGCGGCAATGAACAGTATCCCCGCATTATTGGCGCGCTGAATAGCATCGTAGAGCGCCTGCGAATAGCCGCCTCCGCCCCAGGAATTATTCGTCGCCACGAGATTCAATCCGTGGCGGGTTTTCAAATCTGTGAAATAATCCACCGCCTTGATCGCGTTAGCTGTCGTGCCGCCACGACTTCCAAGAAATTTTGCATTCATCAATTTCACATTCCAGCATACACCTGCAACACCCTTTGCGTTGCCGCCTACGCCACCGATTGTGCCGGCCACGTGACTGCCATGATCGTCAGCCGTGCCGTCGAACACCGTGTTGTTGTTGCCATCGAAATCCCAACCGTACACGTCGTCTTTGTATCCGTTGCCGTCATCATCAATCCCGTTCCCGGCAATTTCACCCGGATTCCGCCCGGCATTTGCCGCAAGATCCTCGTGCGTGTACATGTAGCCCTCATCTATAATTCCAATCCACACCGTGCTAGAGCCTGTATTCCCTGTCGCCCAAGCTTCACCCGCCTGACTTCCGTATTGATTAGCCGGTGACGTTGCATCACCGTACATTCCCCACAATGAACCGTTCGTGTAATATGTGTCGTTCGATGTTGCGAAGTGAGTGTAGATATAGTTCGGCTCGGCATACTCGACATTGACCGAACTGCGCAATGCACTGATTGCAGCCTCCACCGACAAAGGAGTTCTCACCAGCACGAGATTCCCCTTTTCGCCCGCGCCTTCCATCGCATGCGTGTGGATGGTTTCGACGATCTCGCCTCTCACGGATTGAAGTGCCGAGGCACGTTGAGCGGCCTCCACGTCACCGGAAAACTTGACCAGCACTTCGCCCGGCACGTACTGAATTCCTCCACCGAAAACGGCAGCCTTTTCAAACGTTGCAGTCTCCTCGCCTGAATATTCCACGGTTTGTTCGCTCTCCTGACATCCAACAAGAGTGAAGAGCGCAAACATCAATACAGGAAACACCTGCGATCTGGCGCGCACACGACATGCGTCCATAAGTACCTCCTTAATGAATTATGAGTGATGGTATTTGATGATGAATGAGACCAGCAGTATGCAACGTAGGGAGTCTTTGGGAGAGAAATTGCGGAGGACTCATTGCACATCGATTTCCGGAATTGCGCGTCAAAGTAATTCGAACCCTCTTGCTGAAACGTGGATGAGTGTACGAATTTCGGGTGATGGAATCAAGTCGTTGCTTTGCCCTGTAGAAAGACCGGAATCTTCCGTCCCACTGCCTTGCCCCTGTTTCTACCTCTTTGTATCTTACTCCATGATAATCCCCGAATCCACGTAGTCACGATGCCGATTACCTTCTCCCCCGAGCTTCAAGAATATCTCAGACACGTCTCATCAATCCCGACTTCCGAGCCGCGGGTCGCTGTGTTCGATTGTGACGGCACGATCATCAAAGGCGACATCGGCGAGGCGATGTTCTACTATCAAATCGAACACTTCCTGCTTCGCGTCAACCCGGCAAACATCTGGCTCGACCACCCGAAGCGCGAGGAACTCGACAATCTCTACACGCTTCTCTCCTCCCTTCCCCCTGAACGAAGAACCCAGGATCGCCGATATGTGTCGTTCGCCGAGATGTTGTTGGAATGGTATTTTGATCAGCTTGCAGAAGGAAAAACCGAGAAGGCGTGCAGTGACATTGTGAAGCTTCTCGGCAAATTCTCGGAAGCTGAGGTTCAGCACATAGCCCTCGCCACGTACAACGAAGAACTTGTCTCGCCGCTCACCGTGAAAAAATTCGGCAAGATCACAGTGCCACGAGGAATCCGGTACATCAGCGAGTCTGTGGCCCTTCTGAAGGAACTTCAACAGCTACGGTTTGATATCTGGGCGATTTCGGGCAGCAACAAATGGAGCGTGCAGCCGGTGTTCGCGCCGCTTGGCATTCCTAACGATCATATCATCGGAATTGACTTGCAGACTGCAAGCAATACGCTTAGCCCAAAGGTGCAGACTCCGATCCCGGTGTTGGAGGGAAAAGTCGAAGCATTACAGATATACACATCACATCCTCCACTCATCGTCGTGAGCGACTCAATCTATGATGTACCGTTGTTCAATTATGCATCAGGTAAGAAAATCCTGATCAACTCTCGGATGGAAACTTCCTACACATTCTTCAAGTCGGCAGCAATCGAGCAGGATGAGTCGTGGATTGTTGTCGAGAAACCTTCGTTCGACAATCCGGAGCATGCGTGATGGCTGATGCAGCGGTCACAATCGTTGGTGGCGGCGTTGTGGGACTTGCGATTGCTGCAGAACTTTCGCCGCATTACTCTCCCCTCTTTCTGCTTGAACGTCACGCAAAGTACGGAACCGAAACATCCAGCCGCAACAGCGAGGTAATTCATGCGGGTATCTACTACCCGCACGGCTCGCTGAAGGCAAAACTGTGCGTAGAAGGAAGAGACATTCTCTACACCTTATGTGAGAAACACGACATCTCCTTCCGAAGAATCACCAAGATTATCACTGCAACAAGGAAGGATGATCTTGCCGCGTTGGAGAGCTTGTACAATCACGGACGCGGAAACGGCGTGCAGCTTGAAATGATGTCGGCACAGCAGGTTCATGCCCTGGAACCGCATATCAATTCAGTCGGCGGCATCTTCTCGCCAACGACCGGCATTATCAGCGCTCACGGGCTGATGGATTTCTTCTACCACTCCGCCAAAAACAACGGGGCGGAGATTCAGACACACTGCAATGTCGTTGGATTGGAGAAAAGAGGTTCTGATTTCAGCATAACAATAGAAGAGAACGAAACCCGTACGACATTCACTTCCGAAATCGTCATCAATGCCGCGGGACTTGAAAGCGATACCGTTGCGGCATTGGCGGGAATTGATGTTGATGCCGCAGGTTACAGGCTCCATCATTGCAAGGGAAGCTACTTCGCCATCCCAAACGCAAAGCGCAATCTCGTTTCCCACCTTGTCTACCCGATTCCGTCGAAGGAATCTCTTGGTGTTCACGCATTGATAGATTTGGGAGGAAGATTGAAGTTCGGTCCTGATGTGGAATACCTCTCTGAACGATCATACAATTACGCTGTTGATGAATCGAAGCGGCATGCCTTTGCGGAATCCGTCAGGGAGATTCTCCCCTCAATAGAAGATGATGACTTATCGCCGGACTACAGCGGCATTCGTGCGAAACTGCAAGCGCCGGGAGAGCCTGTTCGCGACTACATCATTCGTCATGAAGCAGACAGGGGCTTGAGCGGATTGATCAATCTCATCGGAATTGAATCGCCGGGGCTGACTGCTTCCCCGGCGATTGCAAAGTACGTTTATAGGATATTGAAAACGTAGGGGTCTCTACTTCCTCTCGTAATACCCGGTCACAGATACTTCAGCGACAATCCTCCCTTCAATCGTGTTCAGGAATTGCCTCAGCGATGTACTCACTCCCATTTTTATTGACTCAACATTCAACGCGTACAATGTCGCAACGTAGGGATGCTGTCCCGACCCTCTGGGCGGTGCGGGCCCGCCGTAGCCCAACTCGTTGAAGCTGTTGATGAGTTCCTTTGCGCCGGGAGGCAGAGTCTTGCTGCGCGACACGCCTTCGACGAGTCTTCTCTCATAAAAAGGGATGTTGATGAGAAACCAGTGTACCCAATTCTTCGCAACCGGATGCGGGTCGACGATTGTCAGCGCAAAAGATTTTGTTGCAATCGGAGGTTCGCGCCACTCAAAGCCGGGCGAAATGTTGCGTCCCCCAACTACCGACGTGTGGCAGTACTTCGTCGGTATCATCTCTTTGTCTTTGTATGAAAGACATTCGAACGTAAACATGGTTTCCTCGTAGAGAGATATTCTGTTCTACTAAAATGTAACGTCACGTGGCGGAGATGTCAACAGGAAACAACTCATAAGGAGTGATAATTTGCCGAAGCGGATACGGATAGCGAAAAATCTGCGAAAAGTGAAGCGCTGCGTCACATTCCGAAGGTGAACACTCAGCAATGAACCGATTTAGATCAAGCCTGCACCGAGAAGGATGGCAATAATGAACAACAAAACAGCAACAACCGACTGCATAGACTTCATCGTCACCTTCTTCACAAACGAATTGCCGACATACGCGCCGAGAAAAGCGCTTAGCGTTGCAACAACCAGCAGAGCAGCGTTTTCTTGAATCCCCCCGACCACAAGATGCTGTGCATAGACACTCAATCGCGTCGCATCGATCAGGCAAGCAACCACAACGCCGGTGGCGATGAACGCTTCTTTCGAAAGTCCTGCCCGGATCAGGAACGCACTGCGCAAGGCTCCCTGATGTCCGGAAAGCCCACCGAAAAATCCGCTGAATACACCGCCGAGAGAAAGATATCTCTTGTCAAACTCAAGCGATCTCGCAGCCGGAACCAACTCAAGAATGGCGAACGAAACAATCAGCAACGCCATCAGCAATTTTACTGACGTTATCGAGAATGTCCTCCCGCCGATTTCGTACGTGACAAGCGGTTCAACGTTGGAGATAAGGAACAACAGTGCCGCTCCGCCGAACGCAGCAATCACCCCGGGAATGCCGAACCGCAACACAACACTCCAATTTGCGTGACGGCCCAGCAATACAAGTTTGAAGAGATTGTTGAGGAAGTGTACAATACCCGTCATCGCGACGGCAATCTCTGCGGGAAAGAAAATGAGAAACGCCGGCAGCAACAGTGTGCCAAGGCCGAAACCGGAAAACAGCGTAAGCCCGGATGTAAGAAGCGCGGCAACGGAAACAACGAGATACTCCATTACACAGTTACGTTGATTAACCAACGAATAAGCGGCATTGTTTCGAGCAAGAGATCCGCGGCGGTTTTCTCAAACTTCTTCGTGTAGCACACCGATTCGCTTTCCCACTCCTTCCCGACAAACCATTGTTTGTGTTTCAGATGTTCAATCATCGGATGATCCTTTGGAAATCCGAGCGGCGCCTTTTGCAGATTCTCGCCCATGATGCCCCCGAATGTTCTCTTGAAGCGCTTGTCCTCCACGACAGCAAGAAATTCGTCAGGATGCTCAACGATCGCTTTCCTGATAGCTTTCAACTGTTCTCCGCCCGGCATATACATTCCCCCGCCGACAAAAACGGAACCGGGTTCGATGCCGACGTACAAACCCGGCGTGTCCGTTGTTTTCTTTTTCCCTTTCAATTCAAACGAGGCGGCAATGTTCGTCTTGTACGGCGCTTTGTTCTTGCTGAACCGTACATCACGATAAATCCGGAAAATCGAGCGCTTCGGATTGAAGTCGAGTTCGGGAATCTCGTCACGCAACTTGTCGCGCAGGCCTGCAATCAGACATTGCATCGGGAACTTCACGTTCTCTTCATATTCGGTTTTGTGTTTCTGGAACCATTCCCGGCTGTTGTTCTTCTTCAGCCTCTTCAGAAAGTCAATCCCTGATTTCGGAAAACCTTCGAACGGCGGATAGAATTCTTCTTCAACGGGAATTCCCTTTGCCATGATTCTTCCTTTGCGATTTTACTTTGAATCGAAAACCAGATTGCGAACCATCTTCGTCATATCATACGGTGCAGGGTCGCCGCCGAGATACTTGTGAAACCAGTCGAGATGCGCGTTATAGTACAGCGGCATGGACTTGACATGACTCGGCCAATGGCCGTCGTTCTTGAACACAATCAAGCGTGAAGGCACGCCCATCTTCTGCAAGCCGGTGAAGAATTCAAGACTCATCGTGTACGGCACCCGATAATCACGCTCCCCGGTGATGACGAGACATGGCGTTTTGAAGTTCGGTACGAAATTATGCGGCGAATGTTTCTCGTACAAATCCGATGTCCACGGCATTCCTCCCAAATCGTACTCGGGAAACCACAACTCTTCGGTCGCGCCGTACATCGCCGTAAGATTGTACACGCCCATCATGCATGCGATGGCTTTGAAGCGATCGGTATGCCCCTGCATCCACATCATCATGTAACCGCCGTACGACCAGCCCATTGCGCCCATACGGTTCCTGTCAACAAACGGCAGATTCTCCAGCGAATCGGCTACCGCCATGACGTCCTGATACACTTTGCCGTTCCAGTCTTTGGAAATTGCGTTGGTGAATTCCTGTCCGTACGCCGTCGAGCCGTGCGGATTCGGGAATGCGACAATGTAGCCTGCACCCGGATAGACTTGCCAATCACCGCGAAACGCATCAGCCCATTGCGATTGCGGCCCGCCGTGAACGTTCAGAATAAGCGGATATTTCTTGTTGGGATCGAAATTGTGAGGCTTCACGACAAATGTGTGAATCTTTTTTCCCGTCGGTGATGGGATCCAGAGTTCCTCTGCAGGGCGGATATCCACCGCATCGGCAACTTCTTTTGTGAAGAAGGTCAACCGTTTCAAATTCTTTCCATCCGAATCAACTCTCCAGATTTCTCTCGGTTCACCGACTGATCGGCGAACTAACACGATAGACTTTCCGTCGGGCGAAACATCAAATGCGTCAATTGTTTTCACGTTGACAATTTCGACAATCTTCTTCGACGCAATGTCAACACGGAACAACGGCACGTGCCCGCGTACCTGTCCCGTAAAATAGATGCTTCTCGAATCGGGCGACCAGCAAAAATTCTCCACCCAATTATCAAAAGCATCAGTCAGCACCGTGATGGCGCCCGTCCGCCTTTCATACAACGCAAGCCTGAAACGATCGGCCTCAAATGTCGGAATCGTTTGCATCTTGAAGGCAATGTATCTGCCGTCCGGTGAATACTCCGGTTCGCCGTCGTACGCTTTGTTGGCTGCGGTGATGTTCTTGGGCGTTCCGCCCGATGCGGGAATGATCCAGAGATCCTTGTTGGTGGTGGATGCTTCATCCGGGTCGTGATTGGAAGTGACGCACAACTCGGCGCCGTCAGGCGAAAAAGCAAATCCTCCTCCGCCCGTTGAGAATGAAGGCCAGTCAAAATCACCCGGCGTCAGGTCAACGTACTTCTTTGTTTCGGGATTGTAGAGGAACGTATGCGCCCGCTTACCGTCTTTCCAGAACGTCCAATGTCGGTACAACAGCTTGTCCGCCATGTGTGCCTGCACCGTGCCGTCGTTCAATCCGTCTTCATTCTTGCTATTGCAATCATTGTCGGCACCACATTCCGGAAACACAAGTGTCGAAAATGTCATCAGCTTTCCGCCCGGCAGCCAATCGAGATTGTCAACTTCCATCTTGAATGAAGTTAACTGCCTCGCTTCACCTCCGTCCAGCGGCAGCAACCACGCTTGCGATCCATCCTTACGATTAGATGTGAAGAGAATGGACTTCCCGTCCGGCGACCAGCGGGGTCTTGTATCTGCTGCAGGATTGTCAGTCAGCCTTCGGATGTTGCTTCCGTCGGCATTCATCAGGTAGATCTCTGTATTGCTTTTTCCTGTTTCAAGAAAATCCTCTCTTACCGTGAAAGCAATGTGCTTCCCGTCGGGAGAGAATTGTGGACTATCAACAGTTTTGAGTTTGTAGAGATCGGCAATTGTGAATGCCTTCTTCTGGGCGGGTAGCGGGCTAATGAACAAGAACGACAGGAGTATTGAAATGTAGAACTTCATGAGATTTTCCTTTTTGAGATGTAGCTGATTGTACGTGGATATGATTTTGTGATGAAGAAGAAAGACAGTCACGGTACCCGCTCGAGGCGGGCCTCCAGTTGAACCGTGATCACGTGGCATTCGTCTCTGTTGACGACAACATCGGGGCGAATCCAATCGATGTAGCCGGACTTCGTAATAACAATTGTGTAGATGCCGGGCCGTTCATATGCACCTGTAACAGTCAACGAATCCGCTAACGGAAATCCGCGCAGAGTATCGATGTACGTGTTGTGCTGGGCAATCACGGTGGCGCCGTTTGCGGCAGGTTGTCCCGTGAGAGCATCACGGATATTGATTTGGATTCCGGCCCTCGCCTCGGTTGTACAGATGCTGCCGTTGTTTATTCCCGTTTCCCTGCATCCGGCTACAAGCAACCCGAGCAACGTCAGTGTGTACGCTACACTACGCTTCATTGCTTGTTGAACCTTGCTTTCAAATCTTCCAGCGTGAAGTGGCGTTCATCTTTCTCTTCATGCTTCCGTTGTTGCGTTGCGGGTTTCTTCTTCCCCTCCTCATCATGCCGCCGTTCCGGTCGTTGCTGGGCTTTCTGTTTCGGCGGCGGCGCATCCTGGGATTTCATGGTCAGCGAAATGCGCTTGAGTGTTTCGTTCACCTCCAGCACTCGTACCTTCACGATCTGCCCGACCTTCACAACTTTCATCGGGTCCTGAACATATCTGTTTGCAAGTTGCGAGACGTGCACAAGTCCGTCATGGTGAACGCCGATATCCACAAACGCCCCGAAGTTCGCTACATTCGTCACAACACCCTCGAGTTGCATGCCGGGCTTCAAATCCTTGATTTCCTTCACCCCTTCCTGAAAATGTGCGTACTTGAATTCCGCACGCGGGTCACGGCCCGGTTTCTGCAGTTCTTTGATAATATCTCGCAGCGTCGGTTCGCCGATTGTGTCGTTGATGTATTTCTTGAGGTCAAGAGATTTCAATTTGTCTGCCGCCTTCGGAACCTCGTTGAGGGGAACACCGAGATCCCTCAGAATTGCCTCTGCAACTTCATAGCTCTCGGGATGAACCGCAGAGTTGTCGAGTGGATTATCCCCGCTATGAATCCGCAAGAAACCCGCCGCTTGCTCGAATGCCTTCGGGCCGAACTTTGGCACCTCGTTCAACTGCTGGCGATTGCGGAATGCCCCGTGATTTTCGCGGTACTTCACAATGTTCTTCGCTACCGTCCGGTTCAGGCCGGAGACGTACTTGAGTAATTCCGCCGACGCCAGATTCAAATCAACACCAACATAGTTGACGCAACTCTCGACGGTCTCTTCCAGTTTCTTCTTCAGCAGTTTCTGATCAACGTCGTGTTGATATTGTCCAACGCCAATGGATTTCGGGTCAATCTTCACAAGCTCGGCAAGTGGATCCTGCAACCGGCGTGCAATGCTGATGGCGCCCCGGACAGTCACATCGAGTTCGGGAAATTCTTCTTTTGCGACATGACTCGCCGAATACACAGAAGCGCCCGATTCATTCACCATGACTTTCACCGGAGGCTTTTCGAGATTCTTGATTGTTTCGCCGACAAACTCGTCCGTTTCCCTTCCGGCAGTCCCGTTGCCGATGGCTATCAATTCGATGTTGTTGTTCTTGATCAGATCAAGCAACACCTGTGCAGCTTTCTCACGTTGCGCATCGGACTGATGCGGAAAGATTGCCTCGTAGTGAAGAAACTTGCCCGTCTCGCTAATCACACACACTTTGCAGCCCGTCCGGAATCCGGGATCGATGCCGATTGTCGGTTTCATCCCAGCCGGACTCGACAGCAGCAGCTCTCGCAAGTTTTCTTCAAACGTCCGGATGGAAACTTCATCGGCCTGAATTTTCTTCTCGACCCGGACATCCGTCTCAAGCGAGAATCGCATCAAGCGATCAAATGCATCTTTCAGCATCGCCTTGTAAAAATCAACAACGTTCGGAGCCTTTGTGTGGATTTCCTTCCCTTCAAGATAGCCCAGCACAACGGCCTCATCGAATTGCAGTTCGAAACTCAGCACGCCTTCATTCTCGCCACGGCGAAGCGCCAACATATTGTGAGGATGTATATCCTTGACACGGATTTTGTATTCCCGATACATTTCAAACTTGGTGGTTCCCGCCGGAAACTCCTCCTTCACCTTCGAGACAAACACGCCTTCCTTCAAGAAGTAGTCACGAATGTGGGCACGCAATTCGGCCTTTTCGGATACCTCTTCGGCGAGAATATCCGAGGCGCCTGCCAAAGCATCTTGAGCCGAGGCAATACCCTTTGCCTCCGATACATACTTCGCAGCCTCGTCTTCGAGCGATGCCTGCGGCGATTCCGGAATGTTGAGCGACTTGATGAACTCCGCCAGCGGTTCAAGTCCTTTCTCCCTTGCAACCGTTGCGCGGGTTCGTTTCTTCGGTTTGTAGGGGAGATATAAATCCTCAAGCTCGGTTTTCTGGAGAGTCGCTTCAATCTTTGCACGAAGCTCGCCTGTCAGCTTTCCCTGCTCTTCAATGGATTTGAGAACGGTAGCTTTCCGATCTTCGAGCTCGGTGAGGTAGACAAATCGATCGAAGAGATTACGAAGTTGTGTTTCGTCCATCTCTCCCGTCCGTTCTTTTCGATAGCGGGCGATGAACGGAATCGTTCCCCCCTCTATATGAAGTTGGAGGGCGTTCTGAACATTGGTGAGTTTGAGGGAAAGCTCTTTTGCGAGAAGTTCGGGGATGTTAAGCATAGATCTTCACAAAATCTGACTGTGATGAAACCTCAAGTAATTCTAATGTACACAAAAAATGTCTTTCTGTTCAATCCTTTCAGGTTCTCGCCAGCTCTAAAAAAGAACGGAGCGGCCATTTTGCGATAGCCGCTCCGTTTTCGGACCCAAGAGCCTCCACCTTGAGTCGCGACCGCTCATTCGGTTATTTGATGAGAAGCATTTTTCTTGCTGCTACATTTGGCCCTGATTGCAACCTGTACACATAGACGCCACTGGCGACTTGGTATCCGGAGCGGTCGATACCGTGCCAACTCGCGGAGTAGCTACCTGCTTCTTTTACTTCGTTAACTATCGTTGCCACCAAGCGTCCGGTCACACTGAATATCTCGAGGCGGACAAGCCCTTTCTGTGGAACGGCGTAGCTTATGCTCGTTGAAGGGTTGAACGGATTCGGATAATTCTGTTTGAGAGCAAACTCCAAAGGCTTTTCGCCGCTCCCACTAACTCCCGTCGTACTTCCTTCAAAGGTCACACGATAGATACCGATATCGAATCCTTGGGCAGGGTGACCGCTGCCTGTGTTGTTGAACTTGGCGACTGTGAAGGTGGCAGTTTGGCCGACAACGAATTGAGCGTCGTCCGCATTGCCGGTATTCATGGCGCGCATAAATTCGACGACCCATTCGCCAGTAGCCGGATAGAACACACCTTTTGCTTTAATGTCACCTTGGCTGCCGACCACAGGAATTGCTGCAGTATCGTTCACAACGTAGCCCGGAATCATGTCGCCAGCAGACCAGCCCGAGTTGACAAACGGAATGGCTGTACTCATGAAGAGAAAATCGGACGGAGGAGCGCCAGATGGCCTCATGAACCGTGGAAGTGTCCCGGCACTATCCTGATTATCTATCCCGAAGGTACCCGATATTTTCGCATCGTTCACCCTGCCGGTAGGCGTGGCCACTTGGTCATCAGAGTAGCCAACCGGGTTCGTACGCGTTGCCTTCCAATGCCAGAAATCCATCTTGCCGTTGTTTGTTGCGTGTACGGGTTTTTCATTATGGCAGGTACGCGCACATGATGCATCGAAGGAATCATCTATCCGCCAAACAATCCCGAGCCTGTCTTCATCTTGCGATTTGGACCAGTTCGTTCCGTCGAATTTCCAGATCCTTCGATAGACACTCTTCGAAGCCGCAGAGTCTGCGCCGTACATCTTGTGACCATCAACCCAGCGGGCCAGAAGATACACGTTCGTGGAATCGTGCAGAGCTTTGATTTTGATTCCGTTGACGGTTGTTATGGAATCAGCCGTTTGCCAGAGAGGATCGATAACACCATCAATCACGGGCGCATCCTCAGAATAGTATGCGTTGAACCCGCCACCGACATATTTCGAACCTATTGCTGCGTGGGTCATGGCAATGGTTTGGAAATTACCGAGCCCGCCACCAACGTGGCAATTGGCAGTTGCACACGACAGGCCTGTTTCAGCATACAGAGGCACCGAAGCAGCATGATCCGATGGGAAATACGGCACCTGTACGTGGCATTGCTTGCAGACTTTGTTAGCATCACTGGTGAATCGGTCGTGGGAATTGTTCAGGTGGCAAGGGGTACACCCTGCGAACAAGCCTTGTCCGGGTAGATACGCGGTGCTCTTAAAATGTTTCACATGGTACAGATCAACCATCGGCTTGCTCATGTTATCTGTGTGGCACGGCAGGCAGTCTTCAACGCCCTGTGCTCCGTGGTGTTTTGTCGGACCGTTGAGGCCGTGGCATGTTGCGCAGGATTGCCCGGCAATGCGCGACGACATAGGGACAGAATCGCGTGAAGTTGTCCCTATCTGAACGTCAAATGAAGCGGCCTTTTCGGTAGTTGCCCCGAATATACGCTTGGCTGAAATCCACACAGTGTACGTGCCTGTCCCGAACTTGGCAATGGAATCAACGGGCACCTTCACTCGGATAGGATTCGTAAAGGTAACGCCGGAATCGCGACCTGCCCAGGGCGCTCGCGGGTACTTCTGCACGACGTAGTTGTTGACGATGTTGTACAGTGGCATCGCCCGCATGTAGTCTCGCTTAGGGCCGCTGAATATCAGTTCGATCTTTTGGATTCCGAGAGATTGTGCTGCCGTTGTCCAATCAAGCACAAGACCGCTATCGCTACGAGTGGTAATGACAACACTCATGGTGTCACCCGAAGCGAAGAAACCCGCCCCGGGAACGTTCGTGACTTCAACTGATGGAACAAGCCCGAGAGTGTTTGCCGCCGGAAAGTCAATGTTGATAGTTTCGGTGTAGAATGCGCCGGAAACATTTCGCCAGACGAATCGCAGACTATCAGCGTTGCCGTACACCGGGAATGCGAGCACTGCCGCTCCGTTTTTGAATTGAATCTTTGCAGATGCCTCTCCGCTTACAAGATATGTAGGTGAAGGTGCAAGCGTGTCGCCAAGACGGCGACCGTCGGCTTTGTACTTCACCTCGAAAACTGTTTCCGTGAAATTCTTCGTCCCGCCGGGGGCGCCTTGGAACGTCAGTGTCTTGTACAGCGAATCGCCGCCCGCGCTTCGCACTACATACACATCCACGAAGTATTGGCCTGTCGTATCCATCCAACCCGCATTGGCGGCTGCCCCGCCCGAGAGTGTCCATTTACTGTTCTTATACTCGGCTTTAAGGGTCTTGTCAAGAACATAACGTCCGGTGTCCGGGGCGATGATGGATTTTATCCAGGTTGTATCAAGCACCACCCCCGTCCAATTGAGTTGGCGTAGCGGGTGATCGTCACCCACATCTCTGAACCAGGCATACGCTTGTGCCGGAAAAGGAGCGATACCACTTTCGGGAGTCTTCCAGGTTCCTTTCAACTCAAGTTCCTTGATGTACACCGAGTCGTTTTGAACGACTGCAACAACTGTCGGAGACTTGATCGTTCCTACAAAATGCATTCTTTCTATCTTCACGGTTAGTGCCGTTACAGCCTGTGTATCTCCGTGAAGTACAATTGCAGTGATGCACAGTGCGACTACCACCGCGATGGACAGTATTCTTCTTGTCATAGCTACCTCATTTGAAATTTGATGTGCCAGTGGGTTGAGATTCTTTCGACACATGCACGTTGCGCCGATAACACTGTTGAATAGCCCAACAATTATGCCACACCAAATGTTGAAATTCACTCAACAGGGCGTTGCATTCTTCAACAGTGGGCAGATGTCGCCCATTCTGTTCGAGCAAGCATCACCCATGACCGACGACAGCCAAGTATTCGACAACAAAAACGGGAGAAAACGTAGTGGCACTACTTTTGGCCTTCCTGATTGCCAGCGATGAATATCTTTGCACGAATCGCTATATTCATTTATGCCACTGCTCGCTGGGAATGACTTTCAATGAAAGAACCGAGTCTTCGCACCAAAGCCCTCTTTTTGGGCATTTCGATCACAGTTATTGTAGTCGGTTTTGTGGTATTCACTCTCCTTAACGTGGAGAAGTCAAAGGAACAGATTCTTCGGAATACCAGCAGACATACACTACTTGCGGCCCAGCAACTCGCAAACGCAGGTCAGCCAACGATTGACAGCATCTGGGCAACACTGTTGCATAGGGCTCCGAAACTAACGATTGAGGAACATCGGGAGATCGACTCTTCTCTGTCACAGATATCCAGGAAGTACTTGCTAATGTTCAACGGCATTGAGGGCGGGTTCTTCTTTTCTTCCGGCGACTTCTTCGCAGGCTTTGCTTTTCCGACGGAGAAGTATCCCCAACCGGTGTACGGCCCGCCACCGCGGGAATTCAATCTGATTCATGATCAGGTAATCAGAACTGTTGCCGAACAATGTGAGTTGGTGACAGTCAGCGAATTGCCCCAGACCACGTTTCCTCTTGCCACAAGACCTATTTTTGCACGGGGAGAAGTTGTGGGCGCGGTGTGGACGATGATGAGGGTGGAGTCACTGCTGCCCCTTCAACGGCTTTCCAACACTCTGAACATTGTGGCAGTCGCGTCGTTGTTGGGAATCCTCGTCGCAATATATGTCTCTTGGCTCTTGCGAAAACGGGTGGAGGAAATCAAGGTCGGTCTGGAAACTCTGCGGCGCGACGACTTATTCCGTTTCCCCGCCCGAAGGGGTGTACTCGGGTCCATTACAGGAGCTATCAACGAAATGGTCGAAGCCCGCGCTGCCGATCAGAGCACAAAGCGAAAGCTCGAACAAGAACTTCAACAGCGGGCAAAAATGGCGGCCTTGGGAAACCTTGTTGCAGGTGTCGCACACGAAGTAAAAACTCCCTTAGCCACAATACGAACACGTATCGAAATGTGGCAGCGCAAACTCCGTCAGAAAAACGGCCCGCATGCTACCGCTGAGATAGTCACTGAAGACTCCATGACCATGGTGATCAGCGAGATCGACAGGCTCTCGGAGTTGGTGAAACGCCTCTTGGTGTTTTCCAAACCTGTGTCTTCACACTTTCGACCCTCCAACCTCCACCAGGTAGTGTCTCAGGCATTGGAGCTGATTCAGGACCGGGCCGACGAATCTCAAGTCGATATCTCGACGCATTTTGACAGCCGTGTTCCGCCATTGCAGCTCGACCCGGAGGGAATCGAACAAGTGCTGCTCAATGTGTGCACAAATGCACTGGATTCGATGACAGAGGGGGGCGAACTTCAAGTCAGGACTGAATATCACCCCAAGAATGACGAAGTTGTTGTTTCTATACAAGATACCGGAACCGGGATATCGCCGGATATCGCGGAACGGATATTCGACCCGTTCTTCACAACTAAAGAACATGGTGCCGGTTTGGGTCTTTCTATTGCTTATGAAATTGTACAAGCGCATCGTGGTGACATTCGATTTATTTTTCCCCAACAGGTTGGTTCCTTGTGCCAGATAACTCTTCCTGCTACCAACGGAGTGTCACATCGGAATTCATGAACAACCTTAAAACCATATTGATCGTTGACGATGAAGCTCCGATGCGTAAGAACCTCGTGGAGCTTCTTTCCGAGGAGGGATATGGTTTGCTGCAGGCCACCGACGGGCTTACAGCAATTGAATACGCACAGACAATGCGGCCGCATCTCATTCTGCTGGATATCAAACTCCCCAAAATGGATGGTCTCTCGGCACTGAAGGAAATAAAGGCCTTGCTGCCGGATGTTCCCGTCATCGTCTTCACAGCACACGGGACAAGCGAGCGCGCGATCGAGGCAATGAAACTCGGGGCATACGACTATCTCGAAAAACCCTTCAAGCTTGATGAGTTTCTGCTGGTCGTCAAGCGGGCACTGGGCTACAGCACACTTTTGAATGAGGTGAACGAATTACGGGCAGTTCAGCCAAGGGAAACAGTCTCCCCGTCAGCGGAGCTGGTTGCTGGCAGCGGGCGCATGCAGGATATTTTCAAACTCATCGGAAAGGCGGCCCCTACAGATGCAACTGTTCTGATTCAGGGAGAGAGCGGCACCGGCAAGGAGTTGATTGCCAATGCTATCCAGCGACATTCCCGGCGCAGCGACAAGCCCTTCGTAAAAGTCAACTGTGCAGCGCTCCCTGAGACTCTCTTAGAGAGTGAGCTCTTCGGCCATGCCCGCGGCGCCTTTACAGGAGCTATCGCCGAGCGCAAGGGACGCTTTGAACTTGCAGACGGTGGCACAATCTTTCTCGATGAAATCAGCGACATGACGCCACAGTTGCAGACGAAACTTTTGCGCGTGCTGCAGCAAAGAAGCTTTGAGCGGGTTGGCGGGAAAGAAACCATTACTGTTGATGTCCGGGTAATCGCTGCAACGAACAAGAATCTTGATGCGGAGATGAAAGCCGGGCGATTCCGTGATGACCTGTACTACAGACTCAACGTGATGCCTATCGTCGTACCGCCCTTGCGGGAGCGACCGGAGGATATTCCTGAACTTGTTGAACACTTCATAGCAAAGTACGGCAACCATCGAAAGATTCTCATCTCCGCCGAATCCCTTGCCGTTTTGCAGCGCTATTCGTGGCCGGGCAACATTCGCGAGTTAGAGAATGTCATTCAGCGTGCCCTCGTACTTGCAACCGGAAGTGTTATCACGCTCGACCATTTGCCTCTGACAGTCAAAGCTGAAGGAGACCTGATCCCGAAGGAGCTGGTCTGGCAGAGCGGCATCCCTCTCAAGAGAATCCTTGCAGATATCGAGCGTGAGATCATTCTCAAAACTTTGCGTCAGGTAAACTGGAATCGAACAAAGGCGGCGGAGATCCTCCAGATCAATCGACGGTCTCTGTTCGATAAGATCAAAGAACATAACATCGAACGCGACCTTCCGTAACCGCACCGCTCCATTCACTGGAAATGATGCCGGTTGTTTGTTCGCCCCACCGTTTTTCCGTATATTTTGTCCGCCACAGAGTCACCGAGACACAGAGAATTCTTTTCTTCGCAAAACCTTCGTGTCTTTGCGCCTTGTGGCAATTCTTTTTGTTTTCGATTAAAGAACTCCTCAATGGGCATCAAAGAAGAAATCCAAAAGCGCCGCACGTTCGCCATCATCTCCCATCCTGACGCGGGCAAAACCACGCTTACAGAGAAGTTCCTTCTCTACGGAGGCGCCGTACAACTTGCCGGTTCTGTCACTGCAAAAAAGCAGCAGCGGCAAACCACAAGCGATTGGATGGAGTTGGAACGAAAGCGGGGAATTTCCATCAGCTCAACCGTGCTGCAATTCGATTACAGTGGATACAGGATTAACCTGCTCGATACGCCGGGCCACCAGGATTTCTCCGAGGATACGTATCGCGTGCTCACTGCCGTTGACGGCGTCATCATGGTGATAGACGCGGGTAAAGGTATTGAAAGCCAGACGAAGAAGCTGTTTGAAGTCTGCCGCCGTCGCCACATTCCCATCTTTACATTCATGAACAAATGCGACCGGCCAACGCTCGACCCACTGGCGTTGATTGACGAGTTGGAAGAAGTTCTCGGCATCGGCGCCTTTGCGATGAATTATCCGCTCGGCACGGGCGATGAGTTTCTCGGCGTGTATGATCGCCAAACAAAAGAAGTTCATTTCTACGAACGAACCGTCGGCGGGATGTACCGTGCGCCGGAGGCTATTGCCTCACTTAATGATCCGAGTGTGAAAGGCAAGCTGAGCGACAACACGCATGCTCGACTTCGTGAAGAAATTGAAATGCTGGATATCGCCGGATCGACGTACAATTCAAGCGCCGTGCTCAACGGAAAGATCACGCCCGTCTTTTTCGGAAGTGCAAAAAACAACTTCGGCGTTCAACTTCTACTTGACGGATTTTTGGAGCACGCCGCCCCACCGGCACCGCACGTTTCGGGCGAACAATTCATTCAACCGGATGACGAACGGTTTTCAGGATTTATCTTCAAGATTCAGGCAAACACGGACCCTCGGCATCGCGACAGAATTGCGTTTCTGAGGGTCTGTTCAGGAAAGTTTGAGCGCGATATGTATGTTACACATGCCCGCACAGCGAAAAAAGTCCGGCTGGCGAACTCCCAGAAAATGTTTGGACAGTCACGCGAAACGGTTGATGAGGCGTATGCCGGCGATATCGTAGGGTTTATCGGACAATCCGAGTTTCACATCGGCGACACATTGACGGAAGACCCGACGATTGTGTACGATGAAATTCCGCGGTTTCCTCCCGAGCATTTCGTCATACTGCACAATCCGAGTCCGGCAAATTACAAGAAGTTCCGCGACGGCGTCGATCAACTGACGCAGGAAGGAGTTGTTCAGGTATTCTATCGGGTTAACTCGGGCGCCCGAGTGCCGATACTTGCTGCCGTCGGGCCGCTGCAATTCGAAGTTGTGCAGTATCGATTGGAGAGTGAGTACGGCGCCCCGTCGCGCATCGAGCAAACAGAATGGAAATTTCTGCGGTGGCTCTCTCCCGAAACGCCGGAAGAGAAGATCAAGTCAATGATGGTTCCGAGCGATGTTGCGCTTGCCGAGGACTCACACGGACAACTTGCGATCCTCTTCCCCGGCGACTGGGCGTTGAATTACTTTCTGGATAAGAATGAAGGAATTGAGTTGAGCGAGTTGCCGTTCAAGACGTTGCAGGAGAAAGAATAACCACTCCCGAAGGGACGCCTTCGGCGGAAGGTACAAAGACAGGGGGTTGAACCAAGTTCGCACACTTGATCAAATATCAATCTTCGTCTTGACAATAGTCCAAGCAGCTATCGTCATCCCATCCCAAATCTCTCCGTCACGAATCTTGCCATCAATTTCATCGGCAGTGAGGGGCAGCAGTTCGAATTCTTCCGTTTCATCAGGCTCGCCGCCGACATGTTGCAGTTCGCGGGCGATGTACACTTTGCAGATTTCGTTGGTCACACCATTGTACGGGTTGAATTCGCCGGCGAGAAAGAACCTGCTGGATGAGTAGCCCGTTTCTTCCGCCAACTCGCGCCATGCGGTTTCATCGTGCGACATCCCGTCTTTCACACTTCCGCACGGAAACTCAAAACTCTCCTTCTCATTAAGATAGCGGTACTGATTAACGAGCAGCACGCGTCCATCTTTCATGATCGGAACGACCATCGCCGAGCCGCCGATGTGAACGTAGTTGTACTCCCCGACTTTCCCGTTGGGAAGCTCGAATGTATCCCGCTTGTACGTCCACCAGTTGTTCTTGTGGACAATCTCTTCCGAGAGTTTCTTCCAGCGTTTGAGTGCCATTTGTGTCTCAAAATGCGTAGAGACGTTCAATTGAACGTCTCTACAGGTGTTTTCTATTTCATCTAGAAACGTCTAAACGAGCTCTGACTCGCCAAAAAAGAACGCTACCTCAATTCTGCCATTCTCCGCCGAATCGGACCCGTGCACGATATTCTCCCCTTTATTATCGGCATAGAGCTTCCGGACAGTTCCTTCTGCCGCATCTTTCGGATCGGTTGCGCCAATAAGCGTGCGGTAATCGGCGACGGCGTTTTCCTTCTCCAACGCAATCGGCACAACCGGCCCGCTCGTCATGAACTCAACCAATCCGTCATAAAACGGACGCCCTTTGTGTACAGCGTAGAAAGCGCCCGCTATTTCTTTTGTGAGACGAATCTGTTTCATGCCGAGAATCTTGAATCCGGCTTTCTGAATCCGTGCGATCACTTCGCCTTGAAGATTCTTTCTGACACAATCCGGTTTGAGAATTGCAAGTGTGCGTTCAACTGGCATGTATGCGATTACCTTTCTATGATATGTTATGCTGTTGCTTTTTGTTGCCTTCCCATCCACCACGAAAGCCAGATGCCGCCGAGCAGCCAACCAACAACGTGGTCGGTGATTTCGCCCGAGAGATAGTGCCACGGCGTCTCCCACCAGTTCGCCATCATCAATGAGCTCTGGAAAACGAGAAACACAATGAACCCGACGACGAGCATGAGTTTTGATCCGAACGATGCGAACTTCTCGCCGCCCGCCGACATGACGTACGCAATGGCAAACGCCGCCACAAGGTTCAGGATGAACCCGTACACCATTTGCGACGACATCATTCCGCCGTATTGCGGATCGTACTGAACAATTGCCCACGGCTTCCCGACCATACTCTGTTCAAATGCTTCATGCTGCTCTCTTGAACTGCCGGGAGCAAGATTGGGAATTGCGTACATGCCGCGTTCCGTGAGGTTTTCCGAAAGTGCCGCGGCAATTGCCTCCTGCTGGGGGGTGTATTTCAACGACGTGTCGTGAATGCCCAAGACAGTCCACGAAAGGAACTGATACAAGAAAATGATGACCGCTGCAACGAGCGAACCAATCAGAGCGTTTTTCATTGGTACACCTTTCTATTGTTGGGGATATGGTTTTCTTCCCGCCTCTTCATCCGACAATTCGTTTCGGTGTTCGGGCTACCGCTTCTTACGCTTCACAACTTTCTTGACTGATTTCTTTTTCGACTTTAGAGGGTTTGTCTTCTTCTTTGATTTTGCAGCGCCGTTTGACTTTGCTTTAATCTTTCCTGCTTTGATGAGAGCTTTCAGCATGGTTTCGCCCAACAAAGCCGGAGTGTCAACCACATGAATTCCCGCCTTCTTCATTGCTGCCATTTTTTCCTGTGCGGTTCCCTTTCCGCCGGCGATGATTGCGCCGGCGTGCCCCATGCGCCGACCGGGCGGCGCGGTACGTCCGGCAATGAATCCTACAACGGGTTTCTTGACATGTTTCTTGATGTGCGCTGCAGCTTCCTCTTCCGCTGTCCCACCAATCTCACCAATCATAATCACCGCATCGGTGCCGCTGTCTTCGTTGAACAACTTGATCGCATCGATGAACCGCGTCCCGATCACCGGATCGCCGCCGATACCGATGCACGTTGACTGCCCGATGCCGAGTGCCGTGAGTTGTCCGACGGCTTCATAGGTCAGCGTTCCGCTGCGGGAGATAACGCCAACGCGACCCTTCTTGTGAATGAAGCCCGGCATAATGCCCACTTTGCATTCACCCGGCGTGATAATGCCCGGGCAGTTGGGGCCGATCAAGACGGCTCCGTTCTTCTTCACAAACTCGTATGCCTTCACCATATCTTTTGCGGGAATACCTTCGGTGATGCACACAATGACCTTGATGCCTGCCGATGTTGCCTCCATGATCGCATCCGCAGCAAATGCTGCCGGGACAAAAATTACCGAACAATCAGCGCCGGTCGCCTTTACCGCGTCGGCCACCGTGTTGAAGACCGGCACCTCCCGGTCGAATTTGTCTTTCTCGTTGCCTTTGTACATTGTGCCGCCTTTGCCCGGCGTTACGCCGGCAACGACGTTCGTGCCGTACGCCAGCATCTGCGACGTGTGAAATGTTCCCTCGCCTCCCGTAATCCCCTGCACAACGACTTTTGTTTTCTTGTTGACGAGTACGCTCATTCTAATTGTCCTCTAAGTTGGATTTTTTTGTTCAAGATTGAGTGTTCACTCTTTCTGTGATTGTATCTTCTTTCCCAACTGCTCGATATCCGCCAAGTCCTGCAGTCTGCCCGTCGATTGCTTTACTCGAAACAGGTCTTCCTTGCTTATAAGGCACACTTTAACATTGCGCTCCTTTACGACAACCCTCCTTGTATAGCACTCTTCGAAGCTGATGCCGCCAAGATCCGTGAGTACATCAATGCGGTTGGGCTCTACTCCAAACTGATGCACATCATCGGGATTCAAGAAATCCTCCGGCCTTTTTCCAAGCGAACCAAACCCAAAGTCGCGAAGGGCCGCAACAAACTTCTCGGCATTCCCTCTGTCGAGCCACAACCAGATGTCCATATCTTTTGTATAGCGCGGATGCCCGTGCGCTGCAACGGCAATGCCGCCGATGACAAGATATCGAACATCATGTTCGTTTAATGACGCGATAAACTCTCTGAAATCTTTGCTTAGTGCCATACCGCCAAGAGTTGTACTCCCGACGGATCTCCTCTTGCGCCGCGAGGCGCTCTTGAATCGGCCGTGAAAGCCAGTACTCGAGGTCCGTTTTGTCTTCTTCGCCACGTTTGATGACGCGATAGACCGGCGTGATTTGTCTTTTCTTCTTCCGCGTTTCATTCATAACCTTCGTACCGTGGTGTCTTTGTGGTTATCATTCCTCCAAGAAATCTCCCACCCGCAAAATCGTCCCTTCATCAAATTGTTTGCCAAGCAATTGCACGCCAATAGGCAATCCTTTGTTGTCAGTTCCAAATGGGACGCTGATAGCCGGAATGCCCGCAAGATTTGCCGAGACTGTATACACATCCGAGAGATACATCGCCAGCGGATCATTTGCCTTTTCGCCGACATTGAATGCCGTTGTCGGAGCAGTTGGCATCAGGATGCAATCCACCGTTTTGAAAGCATTCAGGAAATCATTCTGAATCAGCCGCCGGACTCTCTGTGCCTTGCGGTAGTACGCATCATAGTACCCGGCCGAGAGAACATACGTTCCGAGCATGATGCGCCGCTTCACTTCCTCGCCGAACCCCTCGCTTCTCGACTTCACATACATCTCTGTCAAGTCCTTGACGCCCGGCGAGCGGTAGCCGTACCGGGCGCCGTCGTAGCGTGCAAGATTCGACGATGCTTCCGCCGTCATGAGAATATAGTATGTCGAGATGGTATATTCCGAATGCGGCAACCCGATTTCAACAATCTCTGCTCCACATTCCCGCAACTTGTCAACAGCCTTTTCAATAGCAGAACGCACTACGTCATGCAGTCCTTCGCCAAAGGCTTCACGCGGCAGCCCGATCTTCAGTCCTTTCACATCTTTGTTCAGAAAGGAAAGATAATCGGGAACCGGAACGTCGACTGAAGTCGAATCCATCTCATCATGTCCCGCAATCACCTGCAACACCCTCGCCGCGTCCGCAACGGAGTTGGCAAACGGGCCGATTTGATCGAACGATGATGCGAGAGCAACAAGGCCGTACCGCGACACTCTTCCGTACGTCGGTTTCAATCCGACGATTCCACAAAATGATGCAGGCTGACGAATTGAGCCTCCCGTATCGGTTCCCAATGCCGTGTGCGACATTGCCGCCGCGACGGCAACACACGAGCCGCCGCTCGAGCCGCCGGGGACCTTCGTCTCATTCACAGGATTGAGAACGGGACCGTACGCTGAATTCTCGGTCGACGATCCCATCGCAAACTCATCAAGATTCGTCTTACCGATAATCACTGCATCGTCATCACGCAATCGCCTCACGGCAGTTGCGTCATACAGCGAAACGAAGTTCTGCAACATCTTCGAGCCGCACGTGACGACTTCGTCTTTGATGCAGAGGTTGTCTTTGATTGCAACGACCATCCCTGCAAGCATGCCGGCCCGGCCTTCGGCTATTTTCTTGTCGATGACGCGGGCCTGTGCGAGCGCCTTCTCATGAAAAACGGAAAGAAACGCATTGAGGCGTTTCCTCTTCTCGATCCCTTCCAGAAATTCTCCGGTGACACGCTCGACCGTACTCGCTCCCGTTTCGACTGCCTTGCGCGTGGCATCGAATGTGGACTTCCCGTTCACTATCACTTTGCTGATGCATTCTTGAGGATAAACATAAAGCCGCCGTATTCCCCAGCGGCTTTCCTGTGCTACTCGAACGACTCCCGACAGGCTTGCACTACTTCTTGTTCACGTCGTCGAATTTTGTGGCGTTCTCGATGTCGGTTTGAATTCCGCGCATGGCTTTCCGGAATTCGCCCATTCCCTTCCCCAAACTCTTGCCGATCTCGGGAAGTTTTTTCGGTCCGAAGAAAATGAAAATCACAAGCAGAACAACGAGCAGTTCCGTGCCACCGATGTTTTCAAGCATGGCTCAACCCCGCAGCCTACTTCTTCACACTGTCGTCAATTTTTTTCACTTCTTCTTCAACGCCATTCGAGACATCTTTCGTGGCTTTCTTGAATTCGCGTATACCTTGGCCGAGGCCCTTGGCCAGTTCCGGAATTTTTTTCGCTCCGAAGAACACCAGAATCACCAGTACGATCAGGATAATTTCTGTTGCGCCTAAATTGCCCATTGACTCATCTCCTTCCCGATTCGGCAAGCACGGGCTCGCGCTCGCCCATCAGGTAATGTTCGATAATTGATTTGAAAATTTTCTGCCCGTCTGTGTGCCGCAACAGCGGATCGGCGGCACGTTCGGGATGCGGCATCATGCCCAATATATTTCCGCCTTCGTTAATGATGCCGGCTATGTTCGAGAGAGAGCCATTCGGGTTCGCCTCCTCCGTCACTTCTCCCTCGTGTGTACAATATCGGAAAATTATTTGATTGTTGCCTTCAAGTCTTTGAAGGGTTTCAGGGTCCGTGAAGTAATTGCCTTCGCCGTGGGCGATCGGGATATGCAGAACTTCTCCCGCCCGGCATTGGTTCGTGAAACGGGTGTCGGGGTTTTCGACCCGAAGACGCACGAACTTGCACACAAACCGCAAAGATGTATTTCTGAGAAGAACTCCCGGCAGGAGTCCCGCCTCAACCAGAATCTGAAAACCGTTGCAAATGCCAAGCACGGTTCCGCCCCGTTCGGCAAACCGGACTACTTCCTTCATCACAGGAGAGAACCGGGCAATGGCGCCGCAGCGCAGATAGTCACCGTACGAAAATCCGCCCGGCAGGATGACAACGTCAACACCCTTCAAATCGGCTTCCTTGTGCCAGAGAAACTCGGCATTCTGCTGCATCACATGCTTGCACACGTGATACGCATCGTGGTCACAATTCGACCCCGGGAATACAACAACGCCGAACTTCAGTTTGCTGCTCATGCTTTCTCAAGCTCGATATAGTAGTCTTCCATCACAGGATTGGCAAGCAACTTCTTGCATACTTCTTCGGTGGCAGCACGTGCCCCGGCCTCATCCTGCACATCAACTTTCATTTCTATGAACTTCCCGACCCGAACGTCATGAATGGTACCGACATTGAGAGTGCCGATGGCGTGCTCCACGGCTTTCCCTTGCGGGTCGAGAATTGATTTGCGCAATGTGATGCGTACTTTTGCGTGAAACATAATCAGATGTCCGCGTTCGTAGGTTCAATAGCGTCTTCGTCGTCGAGCTTCTCCTCGTGACGCATCAGGTGTTTGATAGTCGTAACAAGATGGCGAATGATACCGAGGAAAATGAACAAGCCGAACAATGGAAGGATAGCCGTACCGCCTGTTATCGCAATGACGACGATAGCCAGAACAGCAAACACAAATTTCCACGGTTCTTTCTTGATTGCCCGTGCAGAGATTTTCGGAAGCGTGTCGTACTTGACCTTGCTGACCATGAGAAGCGCAAGAATCACGCATATCCACGGCAGAAACTTCGCCGCAGTCGGGTCGAGCCCGGAAACGGGGCTCCAGTAATTGATGACGAACGCTGCCACGGTAAGTCCGCTTGCGGGTATCGGAAGTCCGACGAAATGATCCTTGTCGAACCCGACAAGTTGTGTGTTGAATCTCGCAAGCCGCAGGCCGCCGAATACCATCAGCAGTGAACTGATGAGAATTCCCGCCGTCTCCATCGTGTACAACGACATGTTGTAGACGAGAAACGCCGGCGCAGCCCCGAAAGAAATCACGTCGGAAAGAGAATCGATTTCAACACCAAATTCGGAGGAAGATTTTGTAAGCCGGGCCATCACCCCGTCAAGCGAGTCAAAGGCCGCCGCGAGAAAGATCAGCCATGCTGCCGCCACAAATTCTTCCCGTGCCGCGTAGAGAATGGAGTTGAATCCGCAAAACATGTTGAGGACGGTGAACAGGCTTGGAACAACTGCGCGTGTAATTCTCATGCTATCATTGTGCGTTGATTAGGAAACCACTGCGATCACGGTTTCACCTGCAGCGGTTGTGTCGCCCACCTTCACCTTGATTTCTGAATTTTTGGGAACAAATACATCCACACGCGAGCCGAACTTAATCATGCCGAAGCGTTCTCCTGCAACGGCTTCATCACCGACTTGAATCGGGGCAACGATGCGACGCGCCACAAATCCGGCAATCTGTTTGAAGAAAACCTTGTGCTTCTCATTTTCGACTCCGATATGCGTCCGTTCATTTCTGAGAGATGATTTCTCATCGTATGCAACAAGATATTCGCCCGGAATATGCTTGAAGTAGGCAACCTTTCCGTTGATCGGATAGCGGTTGACGTGAACGTTGAGAGGCGACATGAAGATGGAAACCTGAATGGCTTCACTCTTGAGAAACTCATCTTCAAAAACCTCCTTAACGACAACAACCTTGCCGTCAGCCGGAGAGATGACAAGATTGCCTCCTTGGGGCGTTGTCCGGTCAGGGTCACGGAAGAAATTCAGCGTGAAGAGGAAAAAAGCAAGCAGAATGCCGATGAGACCAAACTTGAGGGGCTTCAGTTCAATCAGATACCAACTTAACAAACAGCCGATGATGACAACTGCGGTAATGGTGAAAAAGACATCATAGCCATATTTTGTGATCAACAGCAGAATTCCTTAGGGAAATGAGGGGAAAACACGCACAAAGTTACCAAAACATGGTCTGAAAGTCAACGAAGCTTCGAGCCGCCTTCGAACCTGGCTGACACGAGGCCGGTGTTGAATTCACCTGCATCCATCCGCTCAAGCGACATTTTGTCGGGGAGAGTTGAACCCAGACGCTGCGTTCCCAATCCTGCGACATTCTCTCATTTTTTCGAATAGAGCCATCTCACCCTCCGATTTAATCTGTAAATACTTGTAGAAACGGCACTTCCGGCTGGCATACAGTGTGAGCCTCAACTATGTGGATTTTCACGTTACTCGCGGATAGAACTCCTCATGGCCACACTCGTAACCGGACTCAGGTGTCTTGTGTGCGGCGCTACTCACGCGCACAAGAACATACTCACGTGTCCGAAATGCGGCGAGCAAGGCATCCTCGATGTTGAGTACGATTTCGATTGTCTCGCCGCCCGGTTCACACAAACCCGGCGGGATTCGTTGCAGCGGGACATCTGGCGCTACTGTGATTTCCTTCCGGTTTCGTCTGACGTTCCCCTTCCGCCTCTGCATATCGGCTGGACTCCAATCTACGACGTACCGCGACTCGCAAAAGCAGTCGGGATCTCAAAGTTATTCTTGAAAGATGATGGAAGAAATCCAACCAACTCTTTCAAAGATCGAGCAAGCGCTGTTGGAGTGATGAAGGCAAGGGAGTTTAGTTTTGATACGATTGCGTGTGCCTCGACGGGAAATGCTGCGTCATCACTTGCCGGACTTTCCGCAGCAATTGGATTGAAGAGCTACATCTTCGTGCCGCAGCGAGCACCTGAGCCAAAAGTAACACAGCTTCTGATTTTCGGTGCAACAGTTATGAGAGTGCAAGGGACTTACGAGCAGGCATTTGATCTCTGCACACAAGCGTGTGAGGAGTTCGGGTGGTACAACCGCAGCAGCGGGATCAATCCATTCCTGGTAGAAGGAAAGAAAACAGCGGGACTCGAAATCGCCGAACAGTTTGGAAGGAACATTCCCGATTGGGTAGTCGTCTCCGTTGGAGATGGATGCACAATCGGCGGAATCGGGAAGGGCTTGCAGGAAATGAAGCGGCTCGGCGTTCTTGATCGAGTTCCACGATTGCTCGGCGTTCAGGCGGAAGGAGCAAAGCCTGTTCTTGAAGCATTCAAAAGCCGAAAGGATTTGGTTCCTACCGGAACCAACACAGTTGCCGACAGCATCGCAGTTGGTACGCCGCGCAACTGGCGCCGTGCAATTCAGCAGGTCAAAGCCTCGACCGGTGATATGATCGCCGTTTCAGACGAGGAGATTCTTGACGCTATGCGATTGACTGCCCGTCTCGGCGGCGTGTTCGGCGAACCGGCTGGGGTTGCAGGCGTTGCGGGACTAAAGAAGGCGATCTCAACAGGAATTGTGAAACCGGACGAATCGGCGGTTGTTGTCATCACGGGCAACGGATTGAAGGACATTCAATCTGCGAAACAAGCTGCCGGGCAAGCGATTGATATTGAGCCGAAGTTGGAAGCTCTGCAACGGGCATTGCGCAAATAGAAGAAAACCACTCAGCCGCAGGCCGATGCGCCTTTGTCGAAGAATGCTCGAAAATACGAAGATTTTCTTGAGATGCTTCTCAAAAACGGAACAACTCTAATTCTCTCCCCTTCTCGCATTGAGCGTGTGGATTTACGCGTTCGTGGAAGAAGTGTCGTAGCAAAAGCGAAAACACTTCGCCCGATGAAGGGCGAAGAAACGGTTGACCTTTCGGACAGACTCATCATGCCCGGCATGGTGAACGCCCACACGCATTTGTATTCCGCGTTGGCGAGAGGAATGCCCGCTCCAAAACAATCTCCCGAAACCTTCCTTGAAATTCTCAAGAAGATTTGGTGGAAGTTGGATGAGTCACTGGATGAGGAGAGTATTTACTATAGCGCGTTGGTCGGCAGCATGGATGCAATCAGGAACGGGACAACAACGCTCATGGACCATCATTCCTCTCCGAACTACATCATGGAATCACTCGATGCCATTGCTGACGCGATGTTGCGCGTGGGAATTCGGGGCATTCTCTGTTACGAAACAACCGACAGAGGCGGACGGAAACGTCGTGATGCGGGACTTGACGAGAATGAAAGGTTCCTCAATCGGTATCGGAATCACGCATTGCTGCGCGGAATAGTCGGCGCACACGCATCGCTTACGCTGAACGATGACACCATGCAGACCCTCGGCGAAATGTCGCGACGGTATGATTGCGGCGTGCACATCCACGTCGCCGAAGATAAAGCCGACGTTCTCGACGCGCCAAGGAGATCCCTCACAGCACACGACTTCAGTCGTGGGAAGATACACGTCAAGCGTAATCCCCGAACCGTTTCAACGGTCTCCAGCCACTTGGTGAAACGACTCGAACGCTTCGGGTTGTTGTCTCCCCAATCCATTCTCGCGCACGGTGTTCATCTGAGTCAGTCTGAGTTGAAACGCATTGAAGCAGCCGGTGCATGGCTCGTGCACAACCCCCGCTCGAACATGAATAATGCCGTCGGCTATGCGCCGCTGCAATGGTTCGGGGAACAGGCCGCCCTGGGCACGGATGGCTTCCCTGCAGATATGTTTGAAGAATGCAGAATGGGATTCTTCCGCAATCAAGAGTCAGGCCACCGCGTTGCTTTCGACCGGCTTCCCGACATGCTTCATGCCGGACAGCGTCTCGCAGGCTCATTCTTTCAACAAGAATTCGGAACTCTCGCTGTCGGCTCGGCGGCAGATTTGATTGTGCTCGACTACCTTCCTCCGACTCCGTTGCACGCAAACAATCTGGCTGGCCATTTCCTTTTTGGGATAAATTCAAGAATGGTTGTACACTCAATGGTCAACGGGCAATGGGCAATGTTCAATCGTCAATTGGTTGGAATTGATGAAGAAAAGGTGATGAAAGAGGCAGCATTGGTTGCATCAAAGCTTTGGAAAAGAGTAACGCAAAGATAGTGGAAAAGGAACACAACATAGTCAGCACTCAACAACGTCGCGTTGACGCCTGGGGGAAGGTAACAGGCAAAGCGAAGTTCGCCGAGGACTACAACGTCGCACACCAACTGTACGGCAAGGTACTGCGTTCAAAGTATCCGCATGCCCGCATCCTCCGCATTGACACATCCAAGGCTGCTCAGTTGCCCGGTGTCGAGGCCGTGCTAACGGCAAAGGATATTCCCGGCAGCAAAGTGTTCGGTATAGTCGTGAAAAACCAGGCAATTCTGGCTGAAGAGAAGGTTCGTTACCTTGGCGACGGCGTTGTTCTTGTTGCCGCAGTTTCAAAAGAGATTGCTGAAAAGACAATCACGCTGATTAACGTTGACTACGAGCCACTCCCGGTTCTACCCGACCCTGAGACAGCGATGCAGCCGGATTCACCCCGCATTCACGACGATTCTCCCGAATACGAATTCAGAAACACATTCGTTCATCACAAAGTCCGAAAGGGAGATACTGAAAAGGGATTTGCCGAAGCGGATTTTGTCATTGAGAGAAGATTCAAAACACAGTTCATCGAACACTCGTATCTTGAACCGGAAGCTGTTCTCGCAGAACCCTCCGAGCAAGGTGGCGTGAAGATCACCGGTTCGATACAAAATCTTTTCTCATCAAGGCGCTCCGTTGCCACTTTCTTGAATCTTGATCTCAACAAAGTCGAGATTATTCAGACTACACTCGGCGGTTCCTTCGGCGGGAAAGATGAAGTGATGACCGCAATGTGCTGCCGCTCCGCGCTGCTCGCGTTGAAGACGGGCAAACCCGTGAAGATGGTGAACTCACGTGAAGAGTCAATGCTTGAGAGCTACAAGCGTCACCCCTACGTTATGTACTACAAATGGGGCGTGAAGAAAGACGGACGCATTACCGCAATGGAACAGCGTTGCATCGCTGACGGTGGCGCCTATGCTTCAATGAGTCCCTTCGTCACGTGGCGCTCTGTCGTACAGGCAACTGGTCCCTACCATTGCGAGAATGTGAAGACTGACGTCTATGCCGTGTACACAAACAACAACTACACAGGCGCAATGCGCGGCTTCGGCTCCCCGCAAGTCAACTTCGCCATTGAGTCGATGATGGATGAGCTTGCAGAGAAAGTTGGAAAGAATCCTCTTGAGATTCGTTTGCAGAATGGATTCGAGCGCGGAGCTGTTACTGCAACGGGGCAGAAACTCGAGCATAACGTGAGTCTGAAGGAAGTACTGACGAAAGCTGCACACTCAAGTAGCTTCGCTAAAAAATGGAATGATTACCGCCACCAGCCGCCATCACCGAAGAAGAACGGCATCGGGATCGCGTGCAGCTACCGCGGTGTCTCTTTGGGTGCCGAAGGAACGGATGCGGCGGGCACGATCGTTTCGGTGCAAACAGACGGAAGCGTGATTGTCTCCTCCGGGATCACCGATATGGGACAAGGCGCCCAATCTGCAATGTCGCATATCGTAGCCGAGGTGTTGGGGATTTCACTCGACCGAATTCAGTTCCTTAATACAAACACCAGCCGCGTCCCCGATTCAGGACCCACAGTTGCTTCCCGCGGGACGATCATGGGCGGATCGGCGGCAAAACGTGCAGCGGAGATTGTTCGTGCAACACTACTGGATGTTGGTTCTAAGATGACGGGTATAACAGCCGAGGCGTTGGATTTGAGAGAGAATTATTTGGTGCACACGTTGGGCGAGACACCCGTCCCGCCGGGAGTCGAGTCGGGAGACTCGACCAGCAGGCGCTGTAAGCGGCTCGCCTCATTCACCGAACTCGCCGCCGAAACATTCCGGCGCGGCAAACCGATGTACGGCTTCGGCTGGTTCAAATCTCCCAAAACTTCTTGGGATGAAGAAAAGGGACAAGGCGAAGCATATTTCACTTTCGTCTACGGCTGCAACGTTGCTGAAGTTGAAGTTGACACCCAAACAGGCAAAGTCGATGTCGTTGAGTTCACATCCGTTCACGACGTCGGCAAGGCAATCAGCCGGGGCGGCGTGTTAGGACAAATCTACGGCGGGGTGGCAATGGGACTGGGGTACGGATTGCTGGAAGAATTTGATTTTGAAGACGGAGTTCCCAAGCATCTCAACTTCGATGAGTACCTGATTCCAACTTCGATGGATGTCCCCCCTGTCAAAGCAATCATTGTCGAGAACGAAGACGCTGCCGGTCCGTTCGGAGCAAAATCCATCGGCGAACCCGCAAACGAGATTGCGGCTCCGGCAATCGTGAACGCAATCTTCAACGCAACCGGACAACGCGTGTACGAACTTCCAGCAAACCTCGAGCGAGTGTTGTTAGGACACAAGCTTACGCGAAAAGGTGAACGCGGCTCAGTCAGGAAATCTGCAGCAGAAACGTGGACCGACGCATCATGCAAAATCCGTCATAAGGCAACCGACGAATGAAGCCGTTCAACTACATGCGTGCAACAAATCTCCATGAAGCCATCGGCTTGCTGGCGCATCACACCCCGAACGTTTGCCTGCTTGCGGGAGGAACGGATTTGCTGATTGAATGGCGTCGCCCATCAGCATGCACGCCTGAAAACGTTATCGACATTTCCGCTCTCACCGAGATGAAAGGAATTGAGTCGGGCAACGGCCGCATCGTCCTTAAACCGTTAACGACACATGCACAGATATTGAAATCTCAGGCTATTATTGAATCCGCCCCTCTTCTCTCTGTTGCTGCTACCGTGATTGGCTCTCCGCAAATCCGAAACCGCGGAACAGTGGGCGGAAATATCATGAATGCCGCCGCGTGTGCTGACACTGTTCCCCCGCTGATTGCACTTAATGCCGAAGTCGTTCTTCAATCCGAAAGCGAAAGACGGACGTTGCCTCTACATGAGCTTTTCCTGAAACCGTACGAGACTGTAGCGCGGCCCGACGAGATTCTGTGTGAGATCCGGTTCGAGAAACTGCCGGTGAAGGCCCGTTCCTCATTCATAAAATTGGGAAGACGAAATGCCCTTTCGATCTCGCGACTCAGTGTTGCTGCTGTCGTTGCACGGGATGAGGCGGGCGTTATTACAAATGCGCGAATCGTTCCCGGTGCAACATTCCCCCGATGGCGACGAGTCGTTGAAGCCGAGAAACTTCTGGTCGGAGAAAAAGCATCGGCAGAGCTGTTCCGGGCAGCGGGTGACACAGTTTCAGAATTGATGATCGCAGAAACGGGCCACCGCTGGTCAACCGAATACAAAGAGCCGGTCATTGCCGTGCTTGTGCAACGAGCGTTGGAGCAATGCTGCAGATGAACACACTCACTATCACAACGACAATCAACCGTCGCAATTATACTCTCTGCATCAATCCAAATCAGACTCTTCTTGATATTCTGAGAGAAGAACTTGGATTGTCAGGGACAAAGCGAGGCTGTGAGATTGGAGAGTGCGGGGCGTGTACAGTCTTGATGAATGGAAGGGCAGTGAACGCCTGTCTCGTTCTCGCGCCTCAAATTGAAGGACAAGAGATTCTTACTGTTGAAGGATTGGCAGTCGGAGAGCAACTTCATTCATTGCAGGAAGCATTCCTCGAGCATGAAGCTGTTCACTGCGGATTCTGTACACCCGGCATGTTGCTGAGCGCAAAGGAATTATTGGATGAGAATCCCAACCCGCCAGAAACGGACATCCGATTCGCGATTTCCGGAAACCTCTGTCGCTGCACAGGCTATGTGCAGATTGTGGAGGCAATTCAGGCTGCTTCGGCGAACAAACCTGAGCGTAAACCCTAAACTGTGAAGTAAACAAACAACGATCGCGTTTCTACTAAATGCAATTGACACACCAACAAGCCTGTACCGAAGCTGAACGCTGCTTGTATTGCTTTGATGCGCCATGTACTCAAGCCTGTCCCGTTCACATTGACATTCCGAAGTTCATTGCGATGATCAAATCAGGGAATGTTATCGGAGCGGCGGAAGTTGTCAAGACATCGCACGCTTTGGCAAACATCTGCGGCAAAGTCTGCCCCGAGGAGATATTTTGCCAGTCTGCCTGCAACCGGGCGAAACAGGATTCGCCAATTCGAATTCGTGAACTGCATCTCTTCGCAACGCAACAGGAATGGAAACGGGGCTACTCTATCACACCGGCTTTTCCCAAGAATGGAAGATCGGTTGCTGTCATCGGCGGAGGACCGGCGGGGCTTGGCTGCGCGTTTGAGTTGGTCAAGATGGGCTACGCTGTTCATGTGTACGATGCGAAAGGATTCGGCGGCGTTCCGCGTAACAGCATTCCGTCGTTTCGTCTCAGCAATGATGAACTCCGCAGTGACATCGAGTTTCTCTCCCCTTTCGTTCACTCTCATCAGAGGCTGGTAGACACCAAAGCATTCGCGAGAATTCGCGAGCAGCACGACGGGGTATTCGTCGGAATAGGTCTGGGCCTCGACAAGCCGCTCGGCATTCCCGGTGAACATCTCCCCGGGGTTCTGCCCGTTCTCCGGTTTCTCGGGCGTGCGAAGATGAACACTGCTTACATCGGCAAGCAAGTTGTGATTGTTGGCGGCGGCAATGTCTCTCTCGATGCCGCGGCAACAGCCACACATCTCGGCGCAAGCCAAGTCATCCTGATCTACAGAAGAAGCGAGACGGAGATGAAGGTATGGAAAAGCGAACTTGAAGAAGCCAAGAAGCGTGGCGTGCAAATCCAATTCCTGACAATCCCTATTGAGATTGTCGGTAGCGATGGCGTGACCGGACTTCGCTGCCGCAGGACGAGGCTTTCCGATCAGCACGACGCCTCCGGCAGGCCAGTTCCGTTTGAGGTTCCCGGATCGGATTTCGATCTCGATGCCGACTGCATCATTGTTGCTATCGGACAGGTCATTCAGGCAGATTTCGTTTCTCTCTTTGAAAGAACTTCCCAGGGGTTCATCAGGGTAGATGACAGTTATCGTACTTCGCTTGACGGAGTGTTTGCGGGCGGAGATGCTATTCAGGGAGAAGGAACAATCGTGCAATCTGTCGCGCACGGAAAAGCGGCGGCTCATGCTATGCATGACTACCTCACCGCAGAGACGAGGAGGGCACAGAGATGAACATCAGAGATATTGATATCTACACTACAAGGGATTTATCGTACGATTTCCTGGGCTTGCGATTCGAGAATCCATTCATTCTCGCCGCCGCACCTTCGACGGACAATCTTGAGATGGTTCGCCGCGCATTCCACATGGGATGGGCTGGCGCAATCTTAAAAACTACATCAGTTGAAGGAACTCGTGTCGATCTTGCCTACCCGATGATGAGCACGTTCAATCACGACGGGAAGAAGTTGTTCGGCATGGGAAATATCGACCTGATTTCCGAACATCACGTTGACAAGGTCGAGAACAATGTGAGGATGTTGAAGAAAGAATTCCCTGAGAAGATCGTGGGCGCAAGTATCATGGCAGGTCGAAAAGAAGATTGGCAACACCTCGTCGAGCGTCTCGAATCCGCCGGAGTAGATTTCATCGAATGCAGTTTTTCGTGTCCGCAGGGAAACATTGGTGAAGACCCCGGCAAGATGCTGGCGCAAAGCGTTGTCGCAACAGAACTTACAGCCCGATGGGTTAAGGAAGCGGCAAAGCGAATTCCAATCTCCATAAAAATCACACCGCACGTTACGGATATCCTCGAGATTGCGCGAGCAGTGAAGCGAAGCGGAGCCGATGCCATTACCGCTTCGAACTCACTGCAGGCGTTGATGGGAATTGACATCAGAACGTTCGTGCCGTATCCGCAACTCAACGGCCGCTCAACACATAGCGGTCTGACCGGACCGGCAATCAAACCGATAACACTCAAGACTATCTCGGAAATTGCGCGGAATGTCGATATCCCGATTCTCGGAACGGGTGGTGCTTCGACGTGGAGTGATGCAGTGGAATTCATGGCGGTCGGTGCCGGCGTTGTTCAATTCTGCACGGCAGTGATGCATCATGGTTTCCGCATTATCGATGACTTGAAGAGCGGCCTATCTCATTATCTTGACGACATGAATTTTACTTCGGTGACAAACATTCATCGAAGGGCATTGCCGCATCTCGTAACGCATGATGATTTGCCTCGATGCAGTGTACGCAGTCACATCAACGACGCGCTGTGTATTCAATGTGAAGTATGTTACGTCGCTTGCCGCGACGGCGGGCATATAGCGATTGACCGGCGACCGAGCAAGATTCCCATCGTGTCGGAAGAACGATGCGTTGGTTGCGGTTTGTGCGAGTTGGTATGTCCGGTGGAGGGATGCATCGAGATGCGCGCTCCTCAAGAATTCTCTACAGTCAATTATACGGGCTGACTACTATTGCAAAGGAAATAAATGTCATCTATCATCAAACACCTCGATCACGACGTTATCAAGAAAACAGCAACGCGCTGCCGTGAACGCGGAATTCTCATTCCAACATTCGCTCAACTCCGAACCCCGAGCCTTATTCCGCAAAACATTCAAGACGGCCTCTCGAAGATCGGACTGTGGGATATCAACCCTCTGAACCTCTTCCGCATCACATGGAAGAATGATGTGAGGACGGGACTTTTCGGCGGTGTGAACTACCTTGAAATTCCACAATGCATTACAGGAGTGAAAGCCCGAATCATAGGGTTGGTCGGCAAATACTTTCCGACGGGGGCGCACAAAGTCGGAGCCGCATTTGGTTGTCTCGTTCCACGACTTGTCAGCGGTGAATTCGACCCGACCCGGCATAAGGCCGTATGGCCTTCAACCGGCAACTTCTGTCGAGGCGGCGCATTCGATTGCGCTCTGCTTGATTGCACCGCCGTCGCCATTCTCCCCGAAGAAATGTCGAAGGAACGCTTTGCATGGCTGAAGGAAATCGGTGCCGAAGTTATTGCCACGCCGGGCTGTGAATCCAACGTCAAGGAGATTTACGACAAATGCTGGGAACTGAAGAAAGACCCGAACAACATCATCTTCAACCAATTTGAAGAGTACGGCAATCCCATCTGGCATTACAATGTAACGGGTCCGGCGATCGAAGAAATGTTCAACGGGCTTGATCTGGAAACGAAGCGTGCAGCCGCATTCATATCGGCGACCGGCTCTGCGGGGACGATTGCCGCGGGCGACTATCTCAAAACGAAATATCCCCATCTCAAGATTGTTGCGAGCGAAGCGATGCAATGTCCGACATTATTGATGAATGGCTTCGGCGGCCACCGCATAGAAGGCATCGGCGACAAGCATGTGCCGTGGGTGCATAACGTACGCAACACGGATGCCGTTACCGCCATCGATGACGAGGACTGCATGCGTGTGTTGCGACTGTTCAATGAACCGGCGGGGCGGGAGTATCTCGGCTTCTGTGCTGTCAACAAGCATGTGATTAACAATCTGCCGTTACTCGGCATTTCGAGCATCGGCAACCTGCTGGCGGCCATCAAGACGGCGAAGTATTTTGAGATGAATGAGAACGACGTCATCTTTACCATCTTTACTGATTCGACGGACTTGTATAAATCACGTCTCGAAGAATTGAGAGACGAAATTGGCAGCTACACTGTTGTGCAGGCGGCAAAGGATCATGCAGCTGCAATTGAACATCAGGGCATCGAGTATTTCAAAGAACTCTCGTACTACGACCGTAAGTCACTCCATAACTTGAAGTATTTTACATGGGTTGAACAGCAGGGTCGGACAGTCGAGGAACTTAACGCACTGTGGGAGCCGGAGTTTTGGCGAGAGATGTTCGAGGATGAGGTCAGAGTATTCGACCGGATGATTACGGATTTCAACACAGAGATTGGAACAACAACATAAATCGGACTGAAAGAGAATACGATGGACTACTCAGAAATACTCAAGGCGGCTCAAACAAATGAGCCTCAGGTGACTCAGTTCCTTCGCGACCTCATCAGCATCAAATCGCTAAGTTCCCAGGAAGAGCAGGTCATTTATCGCATCAAAGAGGAGATGGAAAAATGCAAGTTCGATGAAATTACCATCGACCCGATGGGGAACATTCTGGGACGCATCGGAAAAGGCAAACATGTGATTGCATTCGATGCGCATGTTGATACAGTCGATGTCGGCAATCCCGCCAATTGGAACGTTGATCCGTTCAAAGGAGCCGTGAAGGACGGCATCATTTACGGACGCGGAGCTTGCGATATGAAAGGCGCATTGGCTTCAATTGTTCATGGCGGTAAACTTATCAAAGAACTTGAACTTGAAGACGACTACACGCTGTATGTAGTCGGCAGCGTGCAGGAAGAGGATTGCGACGGGTTATGCTGGCAATATATCATCAACGAAGACAAGCTGCGGCCTGAAGTCGTGGTCATTACCGAGCCGACGAATCTCGCAATCTACCGCGGCCATCGGGGGAGAATGGAAATCGAGGTCCGAACGAAAGGCATTTCGTGTCACGGCTCAGCGCCCGAGCGAGGCGTGAATGCCGTGTACAAGATGGCGCCGATTGTACAAGACATCGAGAAACTGAACGAGCGACTGACGGGCGAACCGTTCCTCGGCAAAGGGACAGTGACGATTTCCGAAATACGTTCAACATCGCCTTCGCTTTGTGCCGTTGCCGACTCTTCTACAATTCATCTCGACCGTCGTCTTGCTGCGACCGATACGCTTGAGTCGGCAGTGCGAGAGATTCAGGAATTGCCGAGCGTGAAGAAAGCGGACGCGGAAGTTGTCGTGCTTGATTACGCGGTGCCGAGTTGGCGCGGGCTTACCTATCCGACGAAGAAGTATTACCCAACATGGCTGCTGCCGGAAAACCATCCGTTGTTGGGAAGTGGCGTGAAGACATTTGAGAATCTGTTCGGCGAGAAGCCGAACGTCGGACGCTGGGTGTTCAGCACGAACGGTGTCGCCGTGATGGGAATGCATGGAATTCCCTGTATCGGATTTGGACCGGGCAACGAAATCTATGCACACATGGCAACGGAACAGATTCCAATCGAGCATCTGGTGAAGGCAACCGCTTGGTACGCATCGTTTCCAAAGACATACATTGGAAAGTAGCTCGCGTCGGTGTGACAGAAATGAAAGACAACCACGAAGACGCGAAGGCACGAAGTGGCTTTTGAGCGTGCCAAGCTTTTGAAGGTTGAAGTGATTACTTACTAACGAGAGGAAGACACATGCCCACTAAACTACAGAAGTTGCCGAACACAGTCCGGGGAAAAGACTATATCGAAACAAAAGACTGGTCGGTGAAAGAAATCGAACTCGCGCTGAAGACGGCAGGCGAGTTGAAGAAGATGTTCAAGAAAGGAAAGCCGCATCGCTATCTACCGGACAAGACAGTGTTTCTGTTCTTCTTCGACAAATCCACCAGAACACGAAACTCGTTTGAAGCGGGAGCCACACAACTCGGTGCGCATGCACATTTCATCTCGTCGGAGACTTCGCAGGTTGCACACGGGGAGTCGCCGAAGGATATGGGAATCATTCTGTCAAGCTACGGCCATGCTATAGCAATCCGGCATGATCTTGTTCCGGGAGAGGGAAACAGCTATATGCGCAGAGTTGCCGATGCCGCTACAGTACCGGTACTGAACATGCAATGCGACATTGACCATCCGTTTCAAGTGCTCGCAGACTTGATGACGATCCGGGAAGAATTCGGGAAGAACTTGCGCGGGAAGAAAATAGCTGTCTCATGGGCATACGCGCCAAGTTACGCCAAGCCGATGTCAGTGCCGCAGGGATTGATTACGCTGATGCCGCGTTTCGGACTGGATGTCGTGCTCGCCCATCCGCCTGAGTACACATTAATGAAAAGCGAAGTTGAGTACGCGAAAAAAGCGGCGGCGGAAAACGGAACGAAGTTCGAAATCGTTGACAATATGGATGAAGCCTTCAAAGATGCGGATATTGTGTATCCGAAGTCGTGGGGCATCGAGTCTCTTTTTCATAATCCAAACGAAGCGCTGGAAATCTCGAAGAAGTACAAAGACTGGATTTGCGACGAGCGGAGAATGAAGCTGACGAAAAAGAATTCGATCTACATGCACTGCCTCCCTGCAGATCGCGGTTACGAAGTGGTGGATTCCGTGATCGACGGGCCGCAATCCCGTGTCTTTCCTGAAGCCGAAAACCGTCTGCATACCGCGAAAGCAATTATGGCGTTGACGATGTGACCAAACCTATCCGCTTCCTCAGACTTGAGAAGTGTAGATGTTAGAAGGCATTGTTCTCGCAGCAGGGTCATCCTCACGGGCCGGATGCTTCAAGATGGAACTTCCGCTTGGGAACAAATTGCTGATTGAACGCAGTATTGAGGGGATGTATGAGGTCTGCTCGCGCATTATTGTTGTTGGAGGATATCGCATTGAGCGAATCCGCCAATTGCTTTCATCCTATTCTAAAGTTGAACTTGTCGGGAACAAGAACTGGCAAGATGGGATGTTCAGTTCCGTGAAGGCCGGGGTACGACACATCACCACTGATAGGTTCTTCTTGCTACCTGCAGATATTCCGCTTGTCCCCCAAAAAGTGTATGATGAATTGGCAAGGCATCAAGCCGGGATTGTTATTCCTTCGTTCAACGGCAGGAAAGGACATCCGATTTTGCTGAGCCGGACAATCATCAATGATATTCTTGCGGAACCCGATAATTCCACGTTGCGACAAGTAATCCAACGAAAAAGTTGTGAACTCGTTCCTGTACAGAGTGAACACATCCTCCTGGATATTGATTCGATGAGTGATTACGATGCCGTGACGAAACGATTCTCCGGTGATGTTGTCTCATCGGCAACGAATGAAGCGTGATGAACTTAGTCTGGGAGTGCAAACATTTCGACAGACTTACGCCGGCTGAACTCTACGCCGCATTGCGCTTGCGCAACGAAGTGTTTGTGGTAGAACAGCATTGCGTGTTTCAGGACGCCGACAACAAAGATCAGGCGGGTTGGCACGTGTTGGGTTGGGACGGCAGTGTGTTGGTTGCATACAGCCGCATTCTTCCTCCGGGTGTTTCGTACGTTGAAGCATCAATCGGCAGAGTTGTGACGTCGATGCGCGTACGGGGATCGGGAGTCGGGAAAGAACTGATGAGGATATCTATCGAACGACTGTATGCATTACTCGGCAATGTGCCGATCCGGATGGGCTGCCAGTTGTATTTGAAGAGCTTCTATGAATCATTCGGGTTCAGGCAGGCAAGCGACATCTATCTTGAAGACGGCATCCATCACATCGAGATGCTCCATGATTAGCGTGAAGAAAATCAACGCAACAACGTTTGAAGTAGCTGTAGACAACGGAACGCAAACAACACATATCGTTACGTTGTCTACACAGTACTATCAGAAACTCACAAACGGGCAAGCCACTCCGGAAGAACTCATCCGCAAATCATTCGAGTTTCTTCTTGAGCGGGAGCCCAACACAAGCATTCTCCGCTCGTTTGATTTGCCCGTGATCCGCAACTACTTTCCGGAGTATGAAGGAAAAATGATGAGGGGATAAGTCTCTTCCCCTATCATTGATCAATGATCCGTACTTTCCGTTGAGCCGTTGCCGTCTCCCGGCTGCCCGGCACTCTGCAAAACCTTCAAACCGTATTTCTGGCTGATATCCAGCGGCGGCATGGGTCCGTCAAGAGGTTTCAGATCCCTTACGTACCAATCGTACCAATCAAGTGTTCGATGCATCACATCGATGCGGCCGGGTTGCTTTGCGTTGCCATGCTGTTCGCCGGGATATTGAACTAACCGTATAGCAGGGTGTCCGTTCATTTTCATCCTTCGAAACAACTCGATGCTTTGCGTCGGGTGAACACGTGTATCCGCCAACCCTCCCATAATCAATGTTGCGGTTTTGCTTTTGTGAGCATGATAAATCGGGCTTCGCGCAAGTGCTTCGTTCCACATTTCTTCGATATGTTTTCCCGCATGAACATAGTATTCTTCCCATGGAATATCCGTTGTTCCCACCTTGCTGATGTTGTTGCTGATGCCGACGAACATGCAGACAGCACGAACAAGCGATGTATAATAGGTTGCGAACCATGCCGATGCAAATCCACCGTACGACCCACCTCCCAACCCGACACGGTTCCTGTCGGCAACACCCTGATCAGCCAGATAGTTGATGCCGTCGGCGATGTCATCGAATTCCTTTCCTGCCGCATCGCCGTAACCCATAGCGGCAAACTCAACGCCGTACCCTGTGCTTGCCCGATAATTGGGGTAGAACACGACGTAGCCTTTGTTGGCATACACGTGCGCCGGCGCGCCGTAGGTCGACAGCCATCCGTTCGAGTAATGCGCCTCCGGCCCGCCATGCACAACAACGATAAGGGGATAGGTTTGTCCCTTTCTGTATCCGACAGGATGGACAACAAGCCCTTCAATTTCAACTCCATCCCGCGCTTTGTACTTCACCAACTCCTGCTTGCCGAGAGTCCGTTCCTGCAACCAGGGATTCGTCGATGTGAGCCGTTCGAGGGATTTGCCTTTCCAAAAGTACACTTCGCCGGGTGATGATGGCGATTCGCCAACGCAGGCAATCTGCTTCATTCCGCGTGTGAAGGAAATCCTGTCGAAAACAACTCCGGCGTTCTCCGAGTGCAGAACCACAGAGCGCTGCTTCCCGCCGAGGGGTACGGTGTTCAGCGTTGTCTGAATTCCTTCTCCGGCACGGTACGCCACAGTCTTGCTATCTTTCCATCCGACCCAGTTGACGTGGCCGCGGAATTTCGGCGGCGTCAAGTTTGCGGCGTTTCCTCCCGCAACCGGAATGACAAACACTTGACTCTCCTTGTGGTCGTTTCGCGTCAAGGCCGCGTTGTATGCGAGATGCTTGCCATCGGGACTGAAGGCGTAGTTGCCCACTTTGCCCGGATTGTCCGTGAGCAACCGTTTCGCTTTCGATCCAATGTCGAGAATATATATTTTTTGGAACATGTACTCGTGATCGACGAGGTTCTGGGGACTGCCGCCGAACGCAATCGATGCCCCGTCCGGCGAGTATTCAAACGACCAGACAGTTATATCATCCGTAAGTTGTTCCGGCTTGCCCGATTTCCCTTCACCATCCACTTCGATATGATAGAGATTGCGATGTTTCAGGTTTTCCTCAAAGTACACAAACTCATATCCTGCGTCCTTCAGGCTCTTTTCACGCTGTGTTGGCGGAGCAGGCGCCACATACGCCAGTCGTTTTCCGTCGAGACTCCATTTGTATGTCGTTATTGATGTTGCGGCATCTGTGATCTTGCGCGGTTCGCCGCCGGCAACCGCCACCATCCACACTTGCGTTTGTTTTTCGGCGCCGCGCCTTGAAAGGAACGACACTGCAGACATATCGGGACGCCATGCTATCGAAGAGGCTCTCTCTTTCCCTGTAAGAAGCGGGCGGATTTCTTTTGTCGATGTGGAAACAAGGTACAACTCAAGATATGCCGTGCCCGCCTCTTCGTTCGCCTCCCGTTGCGATTCTACTGTATAAGCAACCCAGTTTCCGTCCGGACTTATTGCTGCAGCAGTCACCCGCTTTGTGTTCATCACGTCTTCCGGTGTGAACGGCTGAGAGGCGGAAGTCGGGCCGATCACAACGATGATCAGCGTTAGAGTGAGAAGGATATTCCATTTCATAATGATGGTCCTTTCGTTTCTTAGATGCCTTGGATTCGAGCGTTCGGAATGAGTCAAGCACACATGCAGACTCGGGTCAGCTTTCGTACAGCATTAAGTTCAGAAAATTTCCCTCACAATTCAATCAAAATCGAATCGCATACTGCGAGCCGACTTTTCTGAGATCAGAAGAGGTGGGGCAAGCCGATACGCATTCTCAACTACTTCTCAATCCTGAGTATCGGCCACGAAGCTTGTCTCAGGTAGGACTCGAACGCGGGATACTTCGCCAGTCCCCACATTGATTGCGGTTCGAGGAGTGTAACAAGAAAGAGAGAATGGAGTTGACCAATCGGAACAACAACGGTTCCCGCCTGCAAGGCCAATCGCGTCGGATGATGCTTGATCACGGGTACCGGGAGCGTATCTTCTTCAAGAATCTCTTCGCCAACATTTTCAATAAGATATTCTGCGACGTTCTCTATGTTCCGTTTCAGCATCGGCTTCATAGGTATGTTGTGCCGTTCGAGCAGCAGGATGAGGTCTTTGTTCGAGGCGGGCACAAGATAAACACGCGGCGCCCGAACGGTTACCAAAGGTTTAACTACACTATGATACGGCTTTACTGTCCACAATGTATCCCGGCCGTTGGAGAGCCAATGGACAGGGATCTTCAACGAATCATCACCGGCGAAATGATCCATCCTGACCACGACGTCGGTTCCCGGAAGTTGCATGAGACGCTGGCGCTCGTTGTTTACGAGCAGGCGGATTTCGGCTACACTCTTTGCGACAAACTCAAGCAACGCTTCCACAGCGGCAAGCTGAGATCTGGCCCTTCGCTCAAGTTGCTCATCGATTGTCTTCCACTTTCTCCCCTCCTGAATAAACGACAGCGAGCCGAGAATTCCGAAGCTCTGTCTGCCGTCATTGATTTCAGTCGTGCTGTGACGAATCCGATCGCGCGGTGAGCCAACGATGTACTCATGAAAGGAGTATCCTGTACGCTTCATCCTTTCAGAGAGGAAAGGATATATTCGATCATGTTGGTAACTTCGGATGGCCGGGGAGGTATTAGGATTCGTCAACATCCCCAACTGAACATCGCCCGTCTTGATAAAGCCCGAATCACTCCACGATGTGCTGAATGACCCGTATTCGTGAATATCCAAAGTCACATGCGGCAACCATCGAAAATATACATCATGCAATGCCTTGACGGCGGGCGATGAAAGCAGAACGTGATTACGGTTCAGATCCACGGTGTCCGCTGTGCGGCGTTGCTGCAATTCCGAACCGTCAGGGTTCATCTGCGGAATCACGATCACGTCAACATATCTCAGGATGCTGTTCATGTCACCGTTGGCGGCTTTGGCGAGCAGCGTCAGAAGCGCTTCTTTGCCGGATGGCTCATCGCCATGTTGTTGCGCGAAGAGAAGAACCCTGACTTTCGCAGTATCGCTGCCAAATGGTGGCGAGTTCGTCAACAAAACCGCGGAGACACTTCTTCCACTCTCTAATGTCGCAATGTGCGTGACTTCAACGCCCGGCTTCTTCGAGACACGCGCAAGAAAGTTCTGCAGTTCGTTGTAAGACGTAAGAATCGAGAAATTGCGTTCTTCCGCTGGAGAAAGAAGTTGGCTGTTACCTGTTGCATGCGTAACTACGAACAACAAGATGGAGAAGATGAAACGAGATATGAACATCATTATGCGCCTGAGAGTTTGTTACCGAAGAAGAAGCATCTTGCCGACCACCACAGCATTGTTGCCGACCCGATCCGAAGAACTTACCGAAAGCCGGTAAAACAATACGCCGCTTGCCAATCCTGAAGGCATGCCGGCTATGCGAATATCGAAATGCACAGATTTCTGTCCCGGCTCCTGAACAGCATTCACGAGAGTCGCCAATTCCCGACCCAACACATCGTAAACCGTCAGCCTTACGTGAAAAGCTCGCGCCCGATCATGCACGTTGAGCGGCAACGAGTATCGAATTGTTGTCGTCGGATTAAAGGGGTTAGGATAGCTATCCACCAGTGTCCTTCTGACCGGAATCTCATTGTGATCTTCTTGCACTGATGTAATCACCTGTCCTGTCAAAGCATTGTACCGGACGTCGCCGTCCAGCACCTGAATTTTTCCGCCGACAATCGCTGCGGACTGGCGGGGTCCGACACTTGACGGTGCCCGATACGTTGAAAAATCAACGTGAGTAGCATTGCGCGCATCGACAAGCACAACAGGCGTGGGGCCGATGGATTGAACAAGACCCGAAGGCGAAATCGTTACGTAACCGCCTTCGTCAAGATAGATGCCGGTTTTGCATTCACTCTTTGCCATACCCCACGTCAGTCCGGTTGACCGGTTCTCATCGTACACTGATGATTCAAAAATGAGAGGCATGACGAGAAGGTTTCTTAATGCCTTCATGCCATTGCCAAGAATGAGTTTGCCCCGATACGCGGCAAACTCTTCCAGTTCAGTCCGGAACACGATTCTACTACCGGCAAGCTTTGCATCCTGGTGCGCGTAGGCGACTGCAATTCCGGATTGCAGCCGGGCACGCAATGCCTGTCCGACCAATGTTGTTGAATCGGTGTAACTCGGAAACGTCTCGGACAGATTTGATGTGAAGATGATTCCCTGCGATTGCGCAACAGTACCGGCCATGGTTGCGTTATTTGCACTCGCTTGATCCAAAAGAACGAGCGAGGCATTGACAATACCCCTTCCCATCAGTGAGTCAACGTATCGCTGTCCTGCGCTTGAAGAACCCGGCAAACAGACAACCGCAACGCGTGATGTCGTGCCGCCTGCAGCTTGTGTAAACTGCGTCAGGCCGTCTGGCGAAGGGAAGGCATCACCGAAAAGGCTGATGGAATTGACAGCAGGATCGGAAGTTCCGGGAAGCGGTGCTGTTGCAGTTGGTGGGATATACGAAACAGTCCGTGTGTTGAGGTTGTACGCAAATCCGGCAACAAGAGCGTCAAACTGCACGTTCGTAAACACAAGCGGTTCATTCGAAGTAGCCCGGACGGTTGAGTTGGTTGAAGGATAGTAAAAGTTGACGGACCCTGAACCCATCACCTCCGCACTGCCGTTGGGAGAGATGCACAATGCCGTCAGATCTTCAATTCCGATACCGATGATTCGCCTTCCGGTGTCAACGAAGTACTTGCCCACCGATGCCAGCAATCTGCCAAATCTTCCTCGTTCGTGAAAATGTGTATCGATAAGCGTATTCGGAACGAGTTGCAGAAAATCAGTTGTGAGACTCAGATTGGCCGACCGAGGATTGCGCAACGCCGACCGTGAAACCGCGGTGCCGAATTGAGCATCGGAAACAATTTCACTCAATACCATCGCGCCTGCGCTTGTTCCTGCCACAACGCCGCCGGAAAGGAAGACTTCCCGAATTGCCTGTTCAGCAAGCGTCCCGCGCCATCTGCTTACATACAGCCACTGATCCCCGCCTTTAATGAATACGCCGCGACTCTGCCGGATGGCATGATAGGTCGCGGAATCGTTGGCAACCGCGACTGAAGGAACAATGTAATTTGTTGACGAAGACGCACCAAGCGACATGAAGTAGGTGGGAATCCAGGTGGTTTGGGTGCTTGTTGCCAGAACGATAATGTGCTGACTGTCGGCTCTCTGCACAATCCACCGATACGGTGCATCAGACCACGAATTGTAGTCTTCACTCCCCCCTCCGATCGCGCAAATATACCCCTGCCCGACTGCCGCAACGCGGAGGGACAAGAGACACACCAACACGGTTCCGGCAGGCCGCCAATGTCGTCGCTTCACGAGCTCGCCGGATTAGAATTGAACGCCGAGTGAGAACCTGCTGATGTTCGGAAGCAGGTTGTACGTTGCATATGCATAGTCAAACCGCAGCATCAAGTCACCGAGCGGCGCTACCACGCCGGCCCCGAAGGTTGCCCGCTCGATGTCGTATCCGAACCTGTACCCTCCGCGAAGATACGCTCGCTCGAATGCCTGAATCTCGGCTCCCACATTCACGTGCTCGCTATTGTCATTGGGATGCGTGACATCGACAGCAACAAGCATGCTTACATCCTCGGTGCTGAATGCAGTCATCGAAAGGCCGACCTGAAAATGAAGGGGCAGAGGATACTCTTCCGTTGAAAGCTCCGATGGCGACAGTCTGTTGTACGTGATCTGGGAATTCCGATCGTACGTGACACGCAGATCCCTTCCGCTGTATTTCATATCGCCGCCGAAGTTTGTCATACTCATTGCAATGGTCAGGTCGCGAAACCCGATCCTGTACTGTGTTCCGACGTCGAACGCAAACCCGGATGCAGATTCGTTCCAAATGCGCTGCTGCACATATTTTGCCGTCAACCCCACGCTGAAATCATCGGTCAGCCTGCGGGCATAACTAACGCCAAACATCAGGTCCTGGGCATCAAAGAACTCTCCTGTCCCTTCCGGCTGCAGCTCCGTTGTCACCTCCATCTTGTCCATCGTCAGAACGGAAACGGAAACGCCAAGCGAGCCAACATCCCGGATCGAATGCACAAATGCGGCATGGTTCAGTGCAAGGCTTGCCCACCATTCCGTGTGCGACACGGCAAGGTCATTTGAGCGGACATTGACAATGCCCGCCGGATTCCAGAATAATGCCGTAGCATCCTGCGCATGAGCAATGTACGCTCCCGCCATTGCCGAAGCTCTGGCGCCGACAGGAATTTTCAAGAATTGTGCACCTGAAGTTCCAAGATTCGGATTTTGCGCGAAGAGGTTTGGCGTATTGGAAAGGAGGAGCGCGATCAAGAGCAGGCTTGTTCGGCGTCGCTTTCTTATCACGGTACTATAATCTGTTATCGTAGCGTTCATGTATGTAGTGTTCATGGCGATCTCCTATTTTATCACCGCGAAACGGCCAAGTTTCTCACCGCTTTCAGCCTTGACAAGATACAGGTATATGCCGGGAGCAATTACGCGCCCCCCTGCCCCGCGCAAATCCCAAGTCGCTGTACCGTTGTCACTGTCATGTTCAATGGTTTGCACCTTGTCACCTGCAATGGTGAAAATGTAGATGGTACACTTCGGCGGGAGGTTGTTGAACTTCAATTGCCGGATTGGCTCACGACGCAATGCGCCGAACTCCCGCTCGTACAGCGACGAAATCAGGTATGGATTCGGAACAACTTTCACACGCTCCAATCCCGATGCAGCTGCATTCAGGTCTACGCGGGCCCCCGTGGTGCTAAACGTGAATTGATCGGCGTAGGTAATCAAGTGTTGCCGGACTGTCCTGATTTCCACGACGGTACCGGCCAACGGAGGCCGTGCTGCATCGAACCGGACTTCCAGCGTGAAGCCGATTACGGTAAGTACATCGCCGGATTTCAATGAATCGCGCCGTGCAATGAGGGAATCCGCGGCATTCTTCAGTTCTACTTTTGCGAAGGTCCTTCCGGAATCAGTAATCACCGAAACAACAGTCAGGCGGAACGTCTCGTCGGGCACAATTCCTGCATTCGTGACTTTGCCGATGACGGTAAGCGGATGTGTCCCCGTTGTTTGTTGAATACTCTGAATGGGATTGTTGGGCGTCACTGTAACTACGATGCCGTTTACTGTTGACATTCTCGTGCTGTATCTCAGCCTTCGTAACGGCATCACTTCCACGCCGTTGGAAGTAATTGCCATACCCGGGCTTACAACAATTGAATCTCCCGCTTCAGGTCGTTGATCAGGGAATGAAGACGTATCCGTCAGCGTCAACAACACTCCCGCAAAGGCTATGGGGGTTCCAGATGTGTACGTACCATTTGCAACCAGCACAGAGTTCGCCGTCAAGTCCCTAAGCCGATAAGTAGTGGGAGAAAGAAATGTCAAGCTGAAATCGTGCGCAGTCGAAGCTCCGGCAGAATGTACCGCAGCCTGTGCAATCGTCCTCAGATTGCCATTCTCTATTGAGACTTTTGGGGAGAACGAGATGACGTACGCTCGGTCGCCTGCATCGGGAATATCCGCCGGTTGCACGGCAAACACGACATTGGAGTTGCCCGTTCCGGTTTGCGTTGGTACCGTTGCGGCGACCGGAGTTCTTCCCGACGCGGTTGAACGAGGAATCGCGATGCCGAGATTCGGCGCCTCTGCATTATTTCCGCGAGGATTCTCAAGACTTGCGACGAGCGAATCCCCCGTGTCATACGCGGTAATCGAGTACCAATACTCCAGCCCGTTGATAACATTGCTGTCCACGTAGCTGTATTGCAGTCCTTTGTCTGCTCCGATGCCATTAATCTTGTCAAACTCAGCAAGAGGTACAGGATCGGGACCGACGTTGGGCTGTGCGTTCCGATCAATGTTATCCCAGCGCTGTCCCAAGTCGATGCTTTTGTAGAGACGGTATCCCTCAAAGTCAAAACGGCCTGTAAGTTGGTCGCGCGAACGTTCCGCGGCATCATCCCACGAAATATAGACCCGCCCATCACCTGCAACAACGGTGATCTTGGGCGCCGGTTCGGGAGGACGCGGACTTGTGAAACCCGCGGCATACAAGTCGTACGCACGCTGAGTATTGGTAACGATACCCTGCAAATCGGGGCCGGCCACCATGACTGTAATAAAGGTCAGCGTATCGCCGGGGCCAATCGAGTACGGGCCCGATGACATTGTTGCAACGAGGTCAAGACCCGTCAGCGGGACAGTTGCCGTATCGTCAAAACGCAGGTTGGGGGGATTCGACCCGAGGTGAAAATATCTCGGACCCAGACTTGAGCTGTACAGCGATTGTGCGCTTGACATGATGCCATATTGAATGCTATCGCGGTCCAGGTCATCATCATAGAGGTTGTAGTGGAAATCCGTCCAGCCGACTTCTATGCCGTTGACTGATGGTGTCTTGAGGAATGCATACCCGAAGTATCCCGGAGGACTCCCCGGCCACTCGGATGAGAAGTGATCGGAATCGTAAAAATACATCAACCGCAGTTCCCTGTTCAGGCCAAGCCGGTCGTCGGCATATTCAGCGACACCTCCGGGAGCATTGCCGATATCCAAGTCGACGTACATCCCGAAGTACAGATCATTGTAGGTGTTGGTTGATTTGTTCACGATATCGTAGCGGAAGAAGATCAAATCTTTCACCAACTTCAGGCCATATGCGTAGCCGGTTTGATGGACTTCGAGGCCCAGCACCTGACGCGTGTTGTTGGAATCGTTGTACACGCAGTAGCTGTCCTGATCAGAAACAAAAATGGCGTTTCCGTCCTGATCCTTCTTGTGCCAACCCGACGCAGGCCAGGTATAGGGCCGATCGGAGAAAGCAACCTTGGCACTATCGCGATTGTGATACCCGGCTGCCGCCTCCCACTCTTCGTTTGTCGTGTACCTTCCTTGAATGACGTTGCCGGGAATTCCCACCAAAGGATTGATACGGTAGATATACTCGCGTGTACTGCCAATCGGGTATTCACCCGAAGGGCCTTGTGCCCGCGTACGCGCATACAGCTTTCCCCTGTTCTCGAAGAACTGCCCGATATTACTCTTGTTGTGAAGCCCCCCCGCCCGATCTTGAATGCCGGAGATCTTCTGCAACAGCGAAAGCCGCTCCAGTTCTTCGAGCGCCTTTCTGTTTTGTGCCGCGCCGGGCAGCACAACCAATGTCAGTAACGTGATAAACGCAAGGATTCTCATAGTCGGTTACTCTCGTTATTTGGATAAACTAAAACCGGAAACGCACACCAAGGCGAATTCTCCGTGGAGGACCGAAGTTGCTCGGATCCTGAACATACTCCTGCGAGTTGTTTCCGATCGTCGTCCGGTCCGGTTCGCCGGTATCCGTGTACACGCTGAACACATTCTTGCGATCGGTCAGATTGAGCAACTCCACAAATGCCGAAAGCGTGAAGGTGGAGATGCTCCAATCCTTGCTGATTTCTGCATCGAACGAATAGGTCGCCGGCATGCGTGCTGAATTCTTTTCCACAAAACCTGCATCGCGTCCGCTCGGCGTATAGGGATAGCCGCTGCTTGCCCGGAAAATGAAATTCCAGTACATGTTCTCGAACGGATGCAGGCCGAACAGTTCAGGACCATCACCATCGGGGAAATACAGGCTGACATTCAGATTCACGATGTGTGTCTTGTCCCAGTTCAGCGGATAGAGTAACGTGGAGGTTGTGGTGCCGGGATAGTCTTCCGTTTCCGATGACGCACTCCCCTTTGCGGATGAGTATGTGTATGTCAGCGAACCGGCAAGATACTTGGAGCGGCGCATGTTCAGGTTGACTTCGAACCCTTTGATATTCGAATATGCCTCGTTCACATACAGCGTGTACCCAACATATCTGCCGGCGATAAAGGGAAATGAAAACCGTGTCCCCACAAGCCCTGTAACATCTTTGTAATACGCGGTGAAACTTCCCGTCAGCAAGTCGCTGAACTGATGTGCAAGCCCCACCTCATATGCTGTCGTACGTTCGGCGTCGAGATTCGGCTGGCCAAACAGCGGTTCGCGTACATTCAAATCGTACTGCGAGTTCTCGTACAGCCTGCTGTAATCCGGATTCTGGAAAAAGCGGCCGTAGGAGAAATGCAGCGACGTTTTGTCGCTAATGGGATGAGCCACGCCGAGGCGGGGACTCACCTGCGTTTTCGGCTTGGAATCAATCAGCGAATTCGGATTGAGTGGATCGCTGCGGAACGACGTAAGCTGGTTTGCGTAATCAAAGCGGAGCCCCAAATTCACGACCAGTGCCAGCAACTCAATCTTATCCTGGATGTAGGCGGCACCTTCGAGAGGGCGCTTTTCAAAATTCGTGATGTAAGGGAAATTTCTCTTCGGATCGTAGATATTGAAGTAGTTCAGCTTGTGTTTCTTCAACTCGACACCAAATTTCACTTCATTGGCTTTCCCGATCTGCCAGACAAGATCGCCCTTGAAGTTCAGCGTTGACGTCCTGTTGTCGATAATCTCCAAAGGATCAGCATGTGAATAGAATTCATAGCCTGTGCCGACGGGCAGATACTCCCTGTTCGCGGCAGTAATGTACTTCGACGTATCCTTGTCCACCCCCGAATAGTAGGATTGATTGAAGAAGGAAAACCGGAGGTCATAGAAGAGGTTTTGCGCGGCACTGTGTGTTACAGTTGCAGTCGCTTGCCTGCTGTATTCCCGGATACGAATGTATTGCTCCGGGATGTATTTCCAACTGTGATTATACGGTTGCCGCCGGTTTTCCGTGTACCGACCGCTCAGCGCTAATTTGAATTCCGATGAAAGACGGGAATTGATTTTCACAAATGAAGAGATGGTCTTGTCGTGTCCGAACGGGAGCCAGCTTCCCCGCGCGTCACGCTCGCCACTGAGGAAGAAGGACAAATCCTCGGCACCGAGCGGCCCGCTCAACGATCCGCTGACCCGGGATTCACGGATATTGCTGTATCGGGTAACACCGAACTCGCTTGTCCGCCCTTCCAGCAAACCGCTAAATTCCTTTGACCCCTCCTTGGTGATGATGTTGACAACTCCGCTCAACGCATTCCCATACTCGGCGTTGAACGTTCCGCTGAGGAAGTTCAGTTCGGCAATGGCGTCGTTGTTGATGCGAGTGCCGAGCGTGCCGAGAACAGGGTCCTTCACATACATGCCGTCAATCAGGTATGCAACTTCGTTGCTTCGCCCGCCCCGCACATTGATTCTGCTTCCTTCCCCCACCACTCCGGCTTGCAGTTGCAGCACTTCTACAAAATCCTTCACCGGCAGAAGCTTGATTTGCTCGCTTGAAAGAACCGAGACTGTCGCAGTCAGATCGCGCTGAATTGCCGGACGCTCGGCGCGCACAACGATATCGGCCAGTTCCACTGTTGATGGTTCGAGCGAATGGTGAAGTGTTGTTGTTTGATCAACAACCACCCGTACGTGGGTCACTGTTATTGCGGCATAGCCCATGAGGCTGACGCGAATCGTGTACAGACCGGGCGGGACATTGAGAATGGTGTACGACCCATCCGCTGCACTTGATGCGCCGAGAGTGGTTGTCGCCACCACAATGTTCACACCCGGCAACGGCTCGGCGTTTGACTTATCGGTAATGCGGCCTGCTATTTTACCCGTTGTTCCTGCAACCAGCACGGCAACAGGTATTATGGCAAGAAGCAGGATGGATGCAATGGATTGTTTCATGGGGAACTCCATATGTATGCTTCAAATAACACTCCGTCCTCCGGACGGCAATACACCACAAACGCGATTACTCTTCGGTATAATGACCGGATTCTTGCATCAGCCTGTCGATTTCCTTCGACACTTTCATTGCCTTTGTTCTATTCCTCACTGCGACTTCGGTAGCAAGAGCATTGATAACAACAGAGATTGCTGAAAAGGAATTGGTGAACAGCATGTTTTGGCTGCGGATCGGAACAACCTTACGTGAATAGAACGTGACAGGCGAGGTTACTCTGTCGGTTATTGCTACAACAGGCACGCCGCGTTGGCTTGCGGCTTTCGCCGCATCAACAGTTTCCCTCGAATACGGCGGAAAGGAAAAGGCTATCAACAAATCATCGGGCGTCACAAACGGCAGTTGTTCGATAAATGTCTCGTAATCATGAACGAATGACGTCGACCGGATGGCAACCTGATTCAGCGTGTACGCGAAAATTTTTGACATGAGGGACGAAATCCCCAGCCCGACTGTGTACACATGCGATGCTTTGAGAATCATCGACGCAATCTGCCCGAACGTTTCCTTGTCAAGGTGCTTGATCGTTTCATTGATATTCTTGACATCCTGCCGCGCGACGATCGTCAGCGTATCCTGACGATCCGCGCCGCCAAGCAACGAAAACTGATCGGGCTGCCGGATTGCAGATTGCACTCCTTCCATCAACCGTTCCCGCATCTCCTGAAAGCCGGACAGGCCAAGACTCTGCGCCAGCCTCACCACGGTTGCTTTGCTCGCGCCGGACTTCTGTTCAATATCAATGATGGAGAGGAATGGTACTTCCCGAATATTGTGAAGCAGATAATCGGCAACTTTGCGCTGATTATCGGGAAGCGCGGGATATTTCTCCCGAATCAATTTCTTCAGGTCGAACTTCCCGTGCTCCCCGTCATTCTTTTCCGTCATAGCTGAACGAGAGTCACTTACGATTAGGAAATCCTTCCGGTAGGTTGGGCGAACAGGTAATACCATGTAAGGAATACACTGTCATCGTCAACCCCGAGATTGTCCTTGTTTGCT
>JAANMX010000053.1_pt1 | contig 122972 bp, 118 predicted proteins | sample 7279681 | NCBI WGS metagenome assembly JAANMX01 (sample SAMN14094542, study PRJNA606508) | bioreactor metagenome | isolation source: A lab-scale SPAN reactor treating ammonium-rich wastewater day 351 | place: Ireland: Galway | collected 2018-01-01 | reverse complement strand
CTTCTGCGTGTCGGCCATCATCTGAGTCTGGATGGTCTGGGCCTGCATCTGATCGCTCAGGGCCATCTGGGCGATCGAGGCGGCGTTGGCTGCTCCACCAATGAGTAGCATTGTTTTCGGTCCTCCCGGGTGTATTATTTTTGACTTCTCTGTCTTGGACTTCTATCACGCGCCCGGGCCGGAAGTAAAGGTGCTTGTCTGTGTATCCGGGCAGTTCTCTTGAGGACGGCGGGTCACCCGCTGGCCTGGCGGTGAGGCCAGGCCAGCAACCGAAAACGGCTCGACCTTGCGGCCGAGCCGGCTTGGAGCGGACTTGAGCCTAGCTCTTGATGTAGTCGCTCCACTTGTTGAACATCTTGTCCTGCGTCTTGGCCTGGTTGACCGTGACATCTTGCTGAATCTCAAAGATCTTGGTCTGGGTCTCACGCAGAATCTTCCAGCGCTCGGCCTGTTGCTTCTGCGTATCGGCCATCATCTGGGTCTGGATGGTCTGGGCCTGCATCTGGTCACTCAGGGCCATCTGGGCAATTGAAGCTGCGTTGGCTGCACCACCGATTAAGAGCATACGTGAAACCCCTTCCAGCGTTTAGACTTCGTCCCTATTATCCCATCCCACCTCAACAAAGTAAAGACTACTCTTTGCAAACATTTTGTTAACTTGTGCAACGGAAGTACTCAATCCACGTGCGTCTGGTTCACAACCAGCTTGATGCCCGCCGCTTTGAGGTCTTCCACGAGCTTCTCGTTGTTCTCGTAGAGGGTCAGCACGGTAGCGTCACGGGCTGCTGTCACCACAACCTCCATCATTTCCAGAAAGAGCTTGGGATCCACCGAGGGCGACTCGGAAAGGCGTTTGAGCAGGTCGGTGTTCTGGGGACGCTTCATCTCCCGGGCCCAGCTCTCCAGATACATCCGATTGAAGATACTGAGCATCGCGGGGGCGCTGAGTCCGAGCTGACCTTCCAGATCGCTGGCGGTGGCTTCTTCCATGCCGAGCTACCTCCTGACCACCGAGTTGATGCGGTTGGCGATATCCATCAGGTAACCGTTGATGCCCTGAGGTCCGATCTTTTGCATGTGATCAAACAGAGAGCGCCAGGTATCCAGCAGATGCTTGAGGTCGGCATCGCTCGAGACATAAGGAGGCGACACGCGGAGCACCTCAGGGCAGTGAACCATCGAGGTCAGCAGGATGCTGTGCTCCTCGCGAATCATCTCCTGCACGGTCAAGCCCACAGCCGGAGCAGTCGTGCACAGGCAACGCATCAAGCCCACCCCCCGGTGGCCGACGGCAAGGTCGGGGAAGTCGCGGCATAGCTCGTCGAAGCCTTTCTCGAGGAGATTGCCCAAATGGGCTGAGCGCTCGACCAGCTTCTCGCTCTCGAGCGCGTCCAGGGTGGCCACACCGGCTGCGCAGGCCAGTGGATTGCCGGCAAAGGTCGAATTGTTAAAGAGGGGTCGTGCCTCCTCGGCGGCCCGAACTCGGGCCGAGTAGAGCACGGCCGAAACCGGACAAACTGCGCCCGACAGGACTTTCCCGACACAGATCAGATCCGGCACCACTCCCGAAGCGTCCAGCGCAAACCAGCGGCCGGTGCGACCAAGTCCAGATTGGATCTCATCGGCGATCAGCAGGGCTCCGTGAGCATCGCAAAGGGCCCGGACCCGACGCAGATACTCGGGGGTCGCTACCGAGCAACCGGAGGCCCACTGAACAGGCTCAATGACCACGGCAGCCACCTCGGGCCCCATGGCCTTCTCGAGCGCTGCGACGTCCAGGAAAGGCACGATGGTCGCGTCGCTCAAATTGGGCGTGCCACTCTTCCAGTAATCGATGCCTCCCACACTGAGGGTGCCGATCGACATCCCGTGGTAACCCATGTGCATGCCGATGAATCGGGGACGTCCGGTCGCCAGTCGCGCCAGCTTCAGCGCTGCTTCCACCGCCTCCGTTCCCGAGTTGAGAAAGGCACAGAAGGGCAGATTTCCTGGCACTCGCGCTGACAGTCGGGCAGCCAGGACGGCTTGCCCGGGCACGATGCCAGCCCGGGTCGAGAGAGGCGCGCGCTCGAGCTGTCGCTTCACTGCGTCGATTACTTTGGGATGCGAATGGCCCAGCCCAAAGGTGCCCCCCGCGCCCATGCAATCATAGTAACGCCGGCCCCGAGGATCGATGAGGTAGGCGCCTTCCCCTCGCCACTCGACCAGGGCGCTGCCCAGAGCCCTCAAGGAGCGGGCCAGGGTTGGATTCATGTGCTTTTCCTGCAGGTCGAGCTGGTCGGCCAGCAGCTGGGCATACTCGGCTTCGTCGAGAACCTCGGGATAGTCCAACCAATCGCGCATTTCGGCCCTTCCTCACCGCACGGCGGCGATCAACTCGCTCACCATGGTGTAGCGGTTTTTTCCGAACGGAGGGATCAGGTAAACCCCCCGAATCTTCTTGCGAATCCGTGCCAGCAGATCGTTGGTCAGATCCATCGCCAGTTTCTGACCATCCTCGGGCCTTTCAACCTTCTCGTACTGCGCCAGAATCTCCTCGGGTATGACGATGCCAGGAATCTTGCCCGCTGCGAAAAATTCGGCATTTCGTCGGCTGGTGATGGGCAGGATACCGACCAGGATGGGGATGGACAGCTGGGCGGTGGCCTCCAGCATCATGTCCACCTCCAGCTCACGGTAGACCGGCTGGGTATAGATGAACTGAGCTCCCGCATCCAGCTTCTGCTCCAGCCACTTGAGCTGAGCCTTTTGCCCGCGGCCTGGATTGAAGCCCCCTCCGATCATGAAGTCGCACCGGCAACAGGGGGCCTGATTGAAAAGGCGACCTGTATTCAGGCCCTTGATCAGGCGCATGAGGCTGACCGAGCTCTTCAGATCATTGACCCTGGAGGAGTACTTGTCGTGGTCACCCACATTGGGATGGTCGCCTGTCACGGCCAGCACGGCCCGAATGCCGGCGTGCCAGGCTCCCAACAGGTAGGATTGCACCGCAACCAGATTGCGATTGCAGGCCGAGAGATGGATCATGGTGGGGATCTGGGTCTCGCGCTGCATCTGGGCCGCCGATACCAACGGATCCACACTCACCTTGGCACCGGCGTTGTCAGGCACGTCAAAAAGGTGCGCACCCTCCTGGGCAAGCTTCTTGCCTGCCTCGAGGAAGCTGGTCAGGGAGTGCTCGCGGTTGGGGCGCATCTCGACCGAGATCACGAAGTCGACGCTCTTGAAGACCTGCTCGAAGGGGTTGGGCTCTTGCACCGCCTCGGGAGCGGGGGCAACCACCTCCTGTACCCGCAGCGCACTGGGATGGCGCTCAGCGGGAGGCTTGAGCCCCTCGACGGCCTGCTTGAGCATGGCGATGTGAGCCGGCTCGGTGCCACAGCAGCCGCCCACGATGCAGGCACCGGCCTCGACCAGCCGCTTGCCGAAGCGCTGAAATTGCTCGGGATTGACGTGGTAGACCACACGGCCCCGGTCGATCTCGGGCGAGCCGGCGTTGGGCATGGCCACCAACGGCAGGTGGGTAAACTGAGCCAGCCGCTGGATGGTTTCCAGAACGTCGTAGGGAGCTCGGCAGTTGGCCCCCACCAGATGGGCACCCAGTCGGGTGGCCAGCAGCGCGAACTCACTGATGTCAGCTCCGGTACCGGTTTTGCCGTTCTGGACCCCGCCCACCTCGAACAATACCGGGACGCCGAAGGATACCGCCTCGCGCAGGGCTGCCTGGGCCTCATAGAGCGACTGAAAAGTCTCCAGGGCCAGGAAGTCCACGCCGCCCTGCACCAGGGCTTCCATCTGCTCGTTGAAGATGGCCGCCACTTCGCTCTCTTCATACTCATGGCGAATGTGGTGAATCTCGAGCGGGCCCACCGAGCCTCCCACAAACCGCTCGGGGCCGGCGCACTCGCGGGCCATCCTGACCCCCTCGATGTTGATCTCACGGACCTCGTTGGCCAGACCGTGGCGGGCAAGCTTGATGGAGTTGGCTCCGTAAGTGTTGGTGAGGAGGATGTCGGCACCCACCTCCACGTAAGAGCGGTGAACGGCCATCACCAGCTGGCGATAGAGCGGGTCGAGGTTGAGGCCATCCAGGCACTCGTGCCCGGCCCCCCGCAGGCCCTGAAGCCGGGTGCCCATGGCCCCGTCACAGACCAGGACCCGGGTCTTGAGGGCTTCAATCAGCGTTTTCTTTGCAGTGATGGGCGCTTCCCACATCGCCCAGGCTGCTTCGTCTCAGACCTGCACCATTCCCACCGAGTTGACGTTGACTTTGGGCGCGATTTCGTTCCAGGAGAGCAGCACCAGATTGGGGAAGGAGCGCTCGGTCAACTTGCGCAGGGCCGAGCGAACCGGGGGCGAGCACAACAGAATCGGCTGAAGGCCGCGCTCCTGCAACTGCTGCACCTGGCCCGAGATGGCCTGCAGGATCTCCTGGCCGGTGTTGGGGTCCAGGGTCAGGAACGAGCCCGCCTCGGTACGCTGGATGGCCGACTGAATGACCTGCTCGATGGATGGATCGAGCGTGATGACGTTGATCGTGCCCTCGTTGTTCATGTATTCTTTGCAGATCACGCGGCTCAGAGCCACGCGCACGAACTCGGTGAGCATCTCGGGGTCTTTGGTGATGTGCACGTTGTCGGCCAGAGTCTCCAGAATGGTGACCAGGTCACGGATGGAGACGCGTTCTTTGACCAGATTCTGGAGCACCTTCTGCACTTCGCCCAGGGTCAGGGCGTCAGGGATGACCTCCTTGACCACGGCCGGGTGGGTCTTCTTGACGGTATCGATGAGGGCCTGAACCTCCTGGCGGCCAAGCAATTCGTTGGCGTGGCCGCGCACGACCTCGGTCAACTGAGTCGCCACCACGCTCACCGGGTCGAAGATCATACAGCCGAGACGCTCGGCGTCGCCGCGCTGCTCGGGCGAGATCCAGACGCCGGGCATGCCGTAGGTGGGGTCGACCGTTTTGGTGCCGCGCAAATTTTTCAGCTTCTCTTCCGGGCCGATGGCCAGGAACTGGTTGATCTGCACCTCGCCTTGAGCCACTTCGATCTCCTTGATCTTGATGACGTAGGCATTAGGCTTGAGCTGCAAGTTGTCGCGGAAGCGCACACCGGGAACCACGATACCGAGCTCGAGAGCGATGTGACGACGAATCGAGGTGACCCGCTCAAGCAGCTTAGCGCCCTGGTTGGGGTCCACCAGCGAAAGAAGGCCGCGTCCCACTTCCAGCGAGATGGGGTCGACCTGCATCAATTGCACGACGCTCTCGGGCTTCTTGACCTCGGCCTTCTTCTTCTGATCCTGCTCTTGAGCCTGAACGTCAGCCACCTGGACGGACTTCTTGGTAAGGATGGTGCCCACGAAGAACATCAAACCGCCCAGACAGAAGAAGGGAAGTGGTGGGAAGGCGAAAAGCCCGATGACGCCCAGGAACCCGAGCACGATCATGAAGCCGGCCGCCATCTTGAGCGCGCCCGGCTGGGCGGTGATCTGACGGGTCACATCGGAGCCCAGGTTGGAATCGGACGCGGCGCGTGAGACCACCATACCCATCGAAGTCGACATCAAGAAGGCCGGCAGCGTGGTGATGAGACCGTTTCCGATGGACAAAATGGCGTAGATGTTGATTGCGTGACCAGCCGACATCTTGTGGTAGAGCACGCCCACCAGGATGCCGCCGATCACGTTGACGACCATGATGACGATGGCCGCCATCGCGTCGCCTTTGACGAACTTGCCGGCACCGTCCATAGCGCCGTAGAAGTCGGCTTCCTTTTCGATCTGACGCCGCTTGTTCTTGGCGCCCTCGGCATCGATGAGGCCAGCGTGAAGGTCGGCATCGATGGCCATCTGCTTACCGGGCATCGCGTCCAGGGTGAAGCGGGCGGCCACCTGAGCGATACGCTCGGCACCGTTGGTAATAACCATCAGCTGAATGATGATCAAGATGATGAACATGATGAAGCCGACCACCAGGTTGCCGCCGACCACGACCTCACCGAAGGCTGGGATCAGGTGGCCGGCGCCGATGGGCTTCTTGCTGACCGGGTCAAGCACGTTGCCGTGCAGCAGGATCATACGCGTGGCCGACACGTCCAGCGCCAATCGGAAGAGGGTGGCCACCAGCAGCAGGGTCGGGAAGACCGCGAACTCGAGCGGCTCAGCGATGTAAATGGAGATCAGGATGGTGATCAAGGAGCCTGCGATGTTCACAACCAGCAGAAGGTCCAGGAAATCGGGGGGCATGGGCACGATCAGCATCATCACGATGCCGATTACGACCACCGCGATGCCGATGTCGGAGAACTTTAAGAGTTTGAGTAATGGATGGTCGGGTAAGCCGTCAGCTGGGTTCGGTTGTCCGGCCATTGGTTACGTCCTTTCCGTCATCGCCGCGCCCCGGTCTTGCCGCGCCGCCGCTTCATCTCGCGTTTTCGTTTCAACTTGATCACGTAGGCCAACACCTCGGCCACCGCTTTGTAGAGCTCGGTGGGGATGGCCTGGCCCACCTCGCAGGCCCCGAACAGCGTTCGAGCCAGCTCCACATTCTCGATGATGGGCACGTCGTGGTCCTCAGCCTTGACTTTGATCTGCTGGGCCACCAGGTTCTCCCCCTTGGCCACGACCATGGGAACCGGGTCGACCCCGGTCTCGTACTTCAGGGCGATGGCCAGGTGGGTCGGGTTGGTCACCACCGCAGAGGAGTTAGGAACTTCCTCCATCATGCGGCCCTGGGCGCCCTGGCGCATGAGCTGCCGCATCTTGGCCTTGACCTGAGGGTTCCCCTCGGTGTCCTTGTACTCGTCCTTCAGCTCCTGCATACTCATGCGCATCTGTTTCATGAACTGCTTGTACTGAAACAGATAATCAAGAATGGAGAGAGCCGTCATGCCGATCAGCACCTGGAAGGTGAGCCGCACCAGAATCGTCTTCACCAGACCGATGGTCTGGCTGAGGTCCATCTGAGGGGAAGCGGCGAACTTGGGCAACTCGCCCTTGACGCACTTGTAGCAGATCCAGCCGATAACCGCCACTTTCAGGATCTGCTTGACCAGCTCCATGACCGACTTCATGGAGAAGATGCGCTTGAATCCCTCGATGGGGTTGATCTTGCTCAAGGACGGCTTGAGGGGCTCAACCGTGAACAGGAACTTGACCTGGGCGACGTTGGCCAGAATGGCCATGACGAACACCGAGGCCAGAAGCGGGGCCAGCACGATGAGCACGGTGCCCATCATCAACATCGATTCGCCCATCAGGTTGCGCTCGTTCATCTGGAACGTGGGGATCAGCATCCAGATGTACTTGGTGTAGTCGATGATGCGGGCGAGCATCATCTTGCCGCAGGTCAGCAGCACCCCGTAGCAAGCCAACAGAAGCAGCGTGGAGATGATCTCCTGGCTCTTCAGTACCTGGCCTTTCTTGCGCGCTTCCTGAAGCTTGTGCTCGGTCGGCTCCTCGGTCTTGTCACTGTCACTGCCGCCCACGCTGCCTCACCTCCTCTCGGGCTCAATCTGGGGCCATCAAGCGAATGGTCTGCATAATCTGATCTTGATTGACCGCGAACTGCTGGGTAAGCAGCTGGCAGACGTAAGGCAGCCCGACGGTCAACAAGCTCAAACCGATACCGATATTCATTGGAAAGCTTAGCATGAAAACGTTCATCTGAGGAGCCACACGGGCCAGCAGACCCAGCGCGATCTGGCCGATGAAGAGGGCTGCCAGAGCGGGCGCGGCAATCTGAATGCCGATGGAGAAGACATCCCCGGCCGCGGAGACGAAGCCCTCCACGATGTTCCCGGGCATCTGAAAGTGGGTGACCGGCACCACCTGGAAGCTCTCCCAGATAGCGATCACCATCTTGTGGTGGCCGTCGAGCAACAGATAGAGCTGCATGGCCAGATAAAAGTGCAAACGACGGATCAAGTTGATGGCGCCGTGGCTGGAGGGGTCGGCCGAGGCGGCCACCGAGAGGCCGAGCTGGATGTCCAGCATCTCGCCCCCGAACTGAGCCGCAGCCAGCACCATGAAGGAGATGAACCCGATGGCCAGTCCCACCCCGACCTGGGTGAGGAGGGCTCCAAAAAAAGTCCGAGCCTCCATCACCTCGTAGATGTTGTCGGGCACCGGCACGGTCGGAAAGACGCAAAGGGTCATGGCCACCGCGGTGCCGATGCGAATCTGGGTGTTGAAGTGCTTGGAGCCCCAGATGGGGGCCTGCACCATGATCAGCACGATGCGAGCAAAGGACAAACACCAGACGATCAGGAGCGCATAGGCCTGCTGATAGCCATTGGGCTCCCCCATCAGTGAGGGCCCACCCTGGCGATGGTGGAGAAGACCTCACGGATGAACGTGCCAAGATTGCCAATGAGCCAGCTGCCGCACAGAACCATGGAAAGGAACGTGACCACGATCTTGGGCACGAAGCCCAGCGTCTGCTCCTGCACCTGGGTGGTGGCCTGCAGGATACTGATCACCAGACCAACGGCCAGCGCCGAGATCAGCATCGGGGCCGAAAGGATCAAAATGAGGTAGAGAGCACGAGTGCACAGGCCCATCACGAAGGTATCGGTGAAGATCTCGGCAGCCAGCATCACTTGGGTCCCATCCTCTCGATGCAGCCAAGAATGCGCACTGTGAACTCGACGCAAGTTCCGGCGATCCAGGGTCCATACATCAGCACCGATAAGAACGTGGCTACGATTTTGGGGACGAAGGACAGGGTCTGCTCTTGCACCTGGGTGGCCGCCTGCAGCACGCTGATCAGGATACCCACCAGGATGGCTGCCAGCAGCATCGGTGCCGACAACACCAGCATGTTGCGCAGAGCTTCGTTGATCATGCCCAGCATGAACTGCTTGGTGAAGAACTCTTCGACGGCCAGCAGGACCACGGCGGCTCCACGCTCCTTTCCCTCAGCTTCCAGTCGAGCCCCGGCCCTGCCGGGGCGCATCATTGTTCTATTCGATTGAAGCTGTTGACCAGGCCGTTGATGATGATGTGCCAACCATCGATGCTGACAAACATCAACAGCTTGAAGGGGAGTGAAATGGTCATCGGGCTGAGCATGAACATACCCATCGACATCAGCACCGAGGCCACGATCATGTCGATCACCAGAAAGGGTATGTAAAGCAAGAAGCCGATCTCGAACGAGGTCTTGATCTCGGAAAGAATGTAGGAAGGCAGCAGCACATAGAAGGGCACACTCTTGCGGCTGTCCACCTTCATCTTGCTCAAGCCCAGGAAAAGGCCCAGATCCTTGTCCCGAGTCTGGGCCAACATGAACTCCTGCAGGGGCGCGACGAACTTCTGGAAGGCCACGGCCTGCTTGATGTCCCCTTTGTAGTAGGGCTGAATTGCATCCCGGTTCATTTTCTGGCCCACCGGCGCCATGATGAACATGGTGAGGAACAAAGAGAGAGCCATCAGGACCTGGGTGGGCGGAACCTGCTGGGTGCCCAGAGCAGTGCGCAAGAAAGACAGTGTCACCGTCACCCGGATGAAGGCGGTTGTCATCACCAGAAGATAAGGCGCCAGGGACAGCGTTGTGAGCATCAAGCTCACCTGGATGAAAGTCGAGACCTCGGCCTTTTCCTCCATCGGCTTGCCATTGATGGTGATATCCGGCAACTGGATAGGGGGTAACTGAGCCCAGGCCTCGCGTGTCAGGAAGCCGACCAGGGCGACCATTCCCAGGGCCCAGAGCCACTTCTTGCGACTGGTCATAAGCCTCTCCTTACTTCCGGGCACCCAACCCGGGGATGATGGACAGGTAGTGGCGCAAAATCTCTCCGTGGGGGGCGGGCATCGCCGGTTGCACGGACGCCTCGGCATTCGACTCGCACTCGGCCTTCGGCTCAGGCAAGGCGAGCTGGTCGCTACCGAGCTCGCACAGGGTATTCACGTTCTGCTCGGTCTGACCCACCACCAGGTATTTCTTACCCACCCGTACCAGGCTGATGCTGGCCCCCTGAGCCAGGCTCTGGCGCTCGAGCACTTCGAGCTGGCGCAACCTCTTGCCGGGTCCGACTCCTGGCAGCCAGCGGGCCACCATGCGCAGGCTGGCGTAAGCCAGAAAGCCCACCAGGAAGAGGACGATAACCATCTGCTGCAACTTCTGCACGAAGATGGAGCTGTTGGAGGTCTCCCCCTGTGCTTCGGGATTCCAGGCAGGGGTTTTTGAGGTCGGGGGGGCCTGGGGAGCTGGAGAGGGGGCGGGTGAGGAGACGAAAGGTGGAGCCGTAACGGAGCTGGTGGCCGCGGGTGTGGGCGTCACCAGATCGCCCACGGTCCGCTGAGGGGGGGGCTGCGCCCGGCCACCGCGGCTCAGCGAGAGCAAGCACAAGGCCAGCACCGTCAACAGCAAGAACGATCCCAGTCCCCGTCGTAGGTGCCTGGAATCCCAGCGGCGCAGGCGCTTGAGGTTCACGGAGAGACCAACTCGGTTATGCGCACGGCGTAGTTTCCGTCGATCTCGACCACCTCTCCGCGAGCGATCAAAGTCCCGTTGACCAGCAGGTCAACCGGCTCGCCCTGCTCCTTGTCCAGCTCGATCACGCTGCCCGCGGCGATCTTGAGGATATCGCGCACGGTGCGCATGCCACGACCCATCTCAGCCTCGACGATGAAGGGAACGTCGTAAAGCATGTTGAGGTCCTCGCGCTCGCGAAAGACCGAGGGAGGACCACTGCTGCGTCGGCGGGGAACCGGCGTAAAGTCGTCCATGTTACTTGACGATCTCGGTAATGCGCACTCCGTACTGGCCGTCGATCTCGACCACCTCGCCACGGGCGATGCGCTTGCTATTGACCAGAATGTCGATGGGCTCGCCGGCTTCTTTGTCGAGCTCGATCACCGAGCCCACGGTAAGCTTGAGGATGTCCTTGACCTGACGACGAGCTTTGCCCAGCTCGGCCTGAACGATCAACTGGACGTCCTTGAGAAGGTCGATGCTGCTGGGGGAGCCCTGAGCCTGAGCGTCGGCCTGCAGCATTCCGAATTGAACGGCGCGGGGGCCCTGGTCACTCATCGTATTCTTCGTCTCCCTCTTGCAGCACTTTGAGCACCTTGGCGGCCATGCGCCCATCCTTGATGCCGGGCTGGCCGAGGAACTTGGTCTTGTCGTTCACTTTGATCCGCAGCGGAGCGCTGATCTCAGTATCCAGCCGAATGGTATCGCCGACCTCGATGGTCAAGAGATCTTGGAACAGAATCTCTGCTCGCCCGAGACTGATGGCCACGGGCACTTTGGCCATCTCCAGGCTGCGCCCGAAAATGGGCGGACCAGGAGCAGCCGTCGCACCCGTGCCGGAATCAGTGCGGGTGAGGATGTAGCGGTCGAAGGAGGCCTGCGGGATCGCGTTCTTGAGGTAGCGGAAAGGCAGGCACACGTTCACCAGACCCTGGGCGTGGGCCACGTCGGCCTGGAACGAGGTGACCACCATCGTCTCCGATGGGGGCGCGATGTGCACCGCCATCGGGTTGAACTCCAGGCCCACGAAGGCAGGCTTGGTATCGGGTCGGATCTCCCGCCAGGCCTCGCCATAGGCTTCCAGCATCTTGAGCAGAGGCTTTTGCAAGATCACCTTCTCGAGATCGGTGAAAAACGGCCGAACCTCTTCTCGGGGAGGAGCACCCTTGCCGCCCATCAGTTTGTCGAAAAGCGCAAAGGACAGGTCGAAGTCGATGTCCATAAAGGCCAGCACGTCGGGCTCGGCCTTGAAGACGAGGATGGGCGTGGGGTCGGGCAACATGTTGAGGTAGGAATGGTAGCTGCGCGGCTTGACGCTGACCATTTCCATCTGGAAACGGGTCTGGAGCAAGGGCGCGAGAGCGGTCACAACACTTTCGGCAAAGCCCACGAAGAGCTTTTCGAGAAAGCGCTGCTGGTCCGCCGAGAACTTGTCCATCTGGCGGAAGTCGTACGTGCTCGCGCCTTCGTAGCGGCGGCGCTGGGCCGACCGCATCACGTCGTTGAAGCTTCCCACACTTTCCCGCAAGTAGCGACCTCCACAGCCCATCCCCCCACCGAGTCAAGGGGCTTCGAGCCTTGTTGAGTGCTTTCCCGCCCCGGCAAAATTATAGCACTGACGCCAGGTCAGCACGATGAAACATTCGGCTCTCACGGAAACAGCCCAGGCCTTCCGGCCTGGGCACGCTTACCGCGGGACTTGGAGTTAGCGGACGAGACCCAGCGCGGACTGGGTCAGTTTGTCCATGGCGCGGAAAGCGGCCATGTTGGCTTCGTAGTTCTGCTTGGCCATACCGATGGCGGCGGCCTGCTGAGCGAAATCGACGTTGGCCAGCTCGAGGCTGCCGGGAGCCACGCTGCCCAGAGCACCCTGACCGGCCACACCGACCACCGAGCCGCCCGAGTGCTCGGACTCGGCGAACGTGGTGGTTCCGGTCTTCTTCAAGGCGCTGGGATTGGCGAAAGAGGCCACACCCACCTGATAGAGCGGCGTCGAGGTGGTGATGGTCTGGTTGGTCACCGGGTCGGTCAGAGTGGACTCGCCATAGAGCTTGCCTGTCTCGTCGAAGTGAAACCCGGTGTATTTCCCGGCATAGAGCTTGGTCTGGGGATCGAGCGAAAGGTCTATGGCCCCGAGGTCACCCGAGATGTTGCCCTGCGGGTCAAGCTTGAAGCCCTGGACGCGCTTGCCGTCTTGCATACAGAGCTGCCCGTTCTGCCAGGTGAAGCGGCCGTCTCGGGTGTAGTGATTCTTGACGCCATCGGAGACCATGAAGAAACCCTGTCCGTTCATCGCCAGGTTGGTCGGCGTCTGGGTTTTGAAGATCTGGCCCTGGCTAAAGACGATGCCGCCATGGCGGGTCTGGGCGCCACCCGACATCGTCTGGTTCATGATGTCAGAGAACTGAACGGTCTCCGCCTTGTAACCCGGGGTGAACTGGTTTTTCAAGTTCTCCGAGTAAGTGTTCAGCATCTCTTGATTTTGCATGATGGAGCTGACCTGGTAATTGAAATCAAACATCCCGCGAAGCGTCCTCCTTCTTGTTGACCCTCTGTGTGTATCTTTCTACAGACTGCGCGCCCTTGACTTCCCGTTCTCATTCTAGACCGGTATCGTTGCCGCAGGTTTACCGCCGTGTTAACGCAATGTTAACATGGTTGCCCCAAACTGGCCGGCAGGGACGAAAAGGCCCGCGACAGCACACGGTTTCCCGTGTACCCGCGGGCCCCCGAAGCCCACCGGGCGATCAGACCGTTTCGACGAGCTTGACGGTGACCTCGTTGAGCCGAACGCCCCGATCGGCCACCTTGGAGCGCAGCTCTTCCTCGTTTTCCTCGATCACTTCCCGGGTGGTGCGCGAGGTGGTCTCAAACTCGGCCTTGATCCCCTCCTTGCCGTGCACGAGCTTGATCCGCAAATCGCCAAGATACTCGGGATTGAGCTTCAAGCTGAGCTCGGTCTTGTTGGCCAGGTTGCGCACCTCGATGTGCTGCAAGACCTGGTCGATGACCATCTGCCGGTTCTGGCGCGCGTCCTCGGCCTGGTGCTGGGCCCTGGCCTCGGTCGACAACTGGACAGAGCGCAGCTCTCGGGCCAGATCTTTCTGGGGCTGGCTCTCGGCCACCAGCTTATCGAAATCATTGCTGTCGCGCTCTTTCTTTCGCTCAAGCACCAGCTGGTCGAGGGCGCTGGATACCTGGTTGCGCGCACCGTCCCGCGTGACCAGGGCCAGCTGGGTGAAGGAGAGGTCGCGGAACTGCAGTCCTCGCTCGGTCAACATCCCTCGCAGGTCGTGCAGGCCAACAGAGGAGAACTCGGCCAATCGCATCGACTGCTTCTCACCCAGGGACAGCGTGTCGGGGTTCTTGTAGGCCAGGTCGAAAAGGTAGCCGTTCAGCTTGCTCATGTGCTTTTGTTGAAGCTTCTGGTCGAGGTTCTCGGCCCGCTCCGCTTCGGCTTTTCTGGCGGCGTCCCTGGGCTCGTCCTTCTTGGAGGTCTTTTCATCAGAAATGATCGTACGGGTCTTGCCGGATTCCTCCCTATCCCCCGTGGCTTTGTCCAGCTCCCTCGAGAAAGCGTCGGCATCGCCTTTCTCTCTGGTGGCCTTGGTGCTGGTCGGTGAAGCCCCGGAGGTACCGACTATGGTGGCGATCAGCGGATTTTCCATTCAAACACCCCTCATTGCGATTTTTCTCCCGAGAAAAGCTAATGTGTTGAGCGTTACGTGCTGAAGGTTTTGCCTCTCCTTCGGAGGCGCCTCTACACAAGTCTGTCGGCGCGATTTACTGCAAAACCTTCAGCACTTCACTTTAGAAACTGGCCCCTCCAGACTGCTTGTAGCGCTGGTAGTTGTCGAGCACCACCGACACGTAGTGCTGAGTTTCGGCGTAAGGAGGAATGCCTCCCGACTGCATGACCGCCCCCGGACCGGCATTGTAGGCGGCGATCGCTTTGGTCATGTTCCCGTTGAAGGTATCAAGCATCTGTCGCAGGTACCTGGTCCCGCCCATGATGTTCTGGTAAGGATCAAAGCCGTCCGTCACCCCGAGCTCAGCGGCGGTTTCGGGCATGAGCTGCATGAGCCCCATGGCCCCGCAATGCGACTCGGCTTTCGGGTTGTAGGCCGACTCCTGCTTGATCACGGCGCGGATGAGAGCCTCATCCACATTGTACTTCCCTGAGGCTTCCTTGATCATCCCGTCGTAATCGCTCGGCTCGCCCGCCCAGCGCGCGCTCGAAGGGCTGCTTGACCGAGCCGCCGTGGCTGGTTTCTTCTCTTGAGCCAGCGAGTTGACCAGGTTCTCAAAGGTCACAGCCTCGCTGGAGCGGGTCTGGCCGCTGACCAGGTGAGAGGGGGCGCCAGACTGGGTAATGTAGCCCTTCTGGCCCCCCATCCGGGCGTCCAGCTGCTGAAGCTTCAGCTCCAGCGCCTTGATGCGATCCATGGACATGCCGGGTTCCTCCTTCGCTATCCGGGACTGCGATGGCAATACCGCATTAAGCCGGGCGGTAGGCCGGAGGAAGTCCAGGGGGCGATTGGGCGCATGCTCAGTATAGCCGTCCGGCCTCCCGGGGTCAACATTCTGACTTCCCTCCGGTCGCCTGCTCGCGAGCGAACTTGATAGTAGCGAGCTCGTCGATCATCTTGGCTTCCTCGTAGTCCATCTCAGCCTGCCAGGCCTCCTGGCTCTGCTCCTTGTGTTTCTCGTAGGTTTTCCGCTTCATGGCGGCTTTGAGAAGATTCTCTCGCTGCTGCACGATCGCGATGGCAAGCTCTTGCAGGCGCAACTCCTGATACTTGATCTTGTTCTCCAGGCTTTTGATATGCTGCGGATAAAAGCGCAGCTCATTGATGCTCACCTGCCCCACGGCCTGCTTGTGGCGCACTTCGATGTGGGTTTGCTCGAGCTGCTGCTCGAGCTTAGCCTTGACCTGGCGCTCGTAAGCCTCTTCCTGGATCAGCTTGCCCAGCTTCTCCTTCTCCTCATCCTCTTTCTTGCGGGCCAACTCGAGCACTTTCTCGAGACGATATCGAAAGCGTTTGGGGGGCATTAGCGGTTCATCAACTCGAGCAGACGATTGCGCGTCTCCTCAAACGGAGCCGGGTCATAGATTCCCTGGGTGAGGAAGGCTCGAACCTCATCGATCATCGCGATGGCATAGTCCACCTTGGGGTTGGAGCCGCGCTGGTAGGCGCCGATGTTGATCAAGTCCTCTTGCTCGCCATAGGTGGCCAGCACGCCGCGCAGCTTCATGGCTGCGGCCTGGTGCTCCTTGGGGTTGATTTCGGTAAAAAGACGCGAGACCGACTGCAGCACGTCCACGGCCGGGTACTGATTCTTGTGGGCGATTTTCCGGTTGAGCACGATATGGCCGTCCAGAATGCCACGCACCGTGTCGGCGATAGGCTCGTTCATGTCATCGCCTTCAACCAGCACCGTGTAGATAGCGGTAATGGTTCCGCGCGGCGAGGTGCCCGCGCGCTCCATCAGCTTGGGCAAGAGGGCGAACACCGAGGGAGTATAGCCCTTCGTGGCGGGAGGCTCGCCCACGGCCAGGCCTACCTCGCGCTGAGCCATGGCAAAGCGCGTCACCGAGTCCATCATCAAGATGACGTTCTTGCCCTGGTCGCGGAAGTACTCCGCCACAGCCGTGCCGGTGTAGGCTGCTTTCAAGCGCACCAGGGCAGGTGTGTCCGAGGTGGCCACCACTACCACCGAGCGAGCCAGGCCGGCCTCGCCCAGGTCACGCTCGAGGAAGTCGCGCAACTCGCGGCCGCGCTCTCCCACCAGAGTCAGCACGTTGACATCGGCCTCGGCGGCATTGCGCGCGATCATCGAGAGGGTGGTCGACTTGCCCACGCCCGAGCCGGCGAAAATGCCGACCCGCTGGCCTTTCCCGAAAGTCAGCATGGAATCGAGCACCCGCACTCCTAACGGCATCACATGCTCGATGCGGGGTCGGGTGATGGGGTTGGGCGGATCGTTGTAGATGGGAACCTCAATCTCATACTCAAGCGGTCCTTTGCCGTCGATGGGCTCGCCCAGCCCATCGAGCACGCGCCCCAGCATCTTGGACCCCACTTTGACCGACAGGGGCTTGCCCATGCCGCGCACCTCGCAGCCGGGCCCGATGCCGCCCATGTCGCCCAGGGGCATCAGCATGACTTTGTTGGCCTTGAAGCCCACCACTTCAGTGCGGATGGGCGGGCGGCCCGTCTTGTCATAAACCAGGCACAGCTCGCCCATTTTCACGGCCGGCCCCTCGGACTCGATCGTGAGACCGATCACCTGCTGCACACGGCCGTGCATCTTGACGGTGTGAATCTGGGGCAGTAACCGCTCGAAGCGGTCGAAGCTCAGCTTCAACTCAGTTTCCACTGGATAGCTCCGCCTCCACCAGCTCGGCGGTCTCTTCGAAGGCAGCGGCGATGGCGGCCATCTTGGTGGCCAGACGCGCATCCACATTGCCCAGGTTGGTCTCCAACACGCAACTGCCCGGGTCGAGACTGGCGTCCGCCTGCACCTCGAACTTCTTCAGGCCCTCCACCATCTTCTCAAACTCCGGCTGGTGCTTCCTGGCCTGCTCGAAGTCGTCGGGGTGGCAGCGAATGGTGATCTCCTCTCGGTCCTTGATGCCGGACAGGGCGTCGCGCACCACCCCGACGATGACCTCGGGATTGCACTTGATCTCGAGCCCCAGCACCCGCTCAGCAATCTTCACCGACAGGCGCGCAAGCTCAGGCTCGGCCGCCTTGAGCACCCGCTCGCGCTCGGAAACGAACTGGCGGAAAAGGACTTTGAACTCTTCCACCACCCCCGCCAGTTGCTGCTTGCCGGCCTCGAGGCCCTCGCCTTTGCCCTGCTCGAAACCCTGCTCGCGGGCCGTCTTCTCGGCTTCCTTCACCAGCGCCTGAGCTTCCTCTTTGAAGCGAGCCGCCTGTTCTTGAGCATCGGTGATGATCTGTTGTGCCTTGCGGCGCGCCTCCTCTAGGATCTGCTCGTCGATGGGGGGAGGAGGGGGCGGGGGCGGCTCGACTGGAGCGGTTGGAGCCGCCACCATGGTCTGCCAGGCTGGCGGCTCGGGCTCAGCCTCAGGCTCGGGAGGAGGTGGAGGCTCGTCTCCCCCGACCCGCACCGATGCTTTGATGGGCGGCAGGCGCGGGTCGGCCGGTCCGGCCGGCCCGGGAGCCTGGGCCACGCCGTGACCGATGAGCCGGGTGCTGACCGGCTCCACTCGGGGAGGCTCGGCCGCTTCCACGAACTCGCTGGAAGTTTCCTCCTGGGCCGGCGGTGGAGGAGGGGGCTCGGAAAAGCCGGATTCGTCCTGACCAGCGAACTCGCTCGAGCGATAAAGCGCGGAGTGCCGCCCCCCATCCTTGGGAGTCGCCGCCGTCTCTCCAGGCTTTTTCTTAATGAGCGCCAGGGCCAGCCACCTACTTGAACTTGATCTTACCCAGCGTCACGAGACCGCGCAAGATGTTGCGGATCTGCTGCTGAGCCGACTTGATCTCTTCCCAGGGAACCTGGCCCAGGCTCTCCACGTCGTCGCGCAGAGCTCGGGCCACCTCAGGTGAGAGGAAACGATAGATTCTTTCGCCCAGCTCCTTGTTGGCGCCTTTCAGTGCCAACACCAGGTCGCGAAAATCGGTCAGGCGCAGCACCTGCTGCAGCGAGCTGTCATCGATGTTATTGAGATCTTCGAAGTCGCACAGCTTGGTCTTGATATCGCTGGCCAGGTGCGGGCTCTTCTGGGTAAGTCCGGAAAGAATCTTCTCCTCGGTATTGCGGTCTGCTTGATTGAGGATCTCGAGCAACGCTTCCTTGCCGTCGGCGTGGGTCTGAAAACCCTCGTCCAACGCCTGCTGCAGGCGGCCTTCGAGCACCCGCTCGACCTCGTCGAGGATCTCTTTGGAAATTTTGCCCAGCTCGGCCAGGCGCCGAGCCACTTCCGTCTGGACCCCGGGACCCAGCTCGCCCAGGACCGCCGAGGCCTGATTGGGCTCGAGATAGCTCAAGACCAGAGCGATGGTCTGAGGATGCTCCTTGCGAATCAGGTGAATCAGCTGACGCGGGTCGACCCGCCGCAGAAAGCCCAGCGGCCGTTTCTGGCCCGAGCCGGTCATTCCCATTCCACCCACACTCAAAGTGGCCGAAGGGCGAGAATCCATGATGGCCGTGCCGAGCCCCCCGCCCCCTCCTGCGGCCGCTTCGCGCAGGCCGGGCACGTTGGTGGACTGCAGGAACTCCTCGATGACCTGAGCCCGCACCTCAGGGGAGATCTGGGGGAGCTTGGAGATCTCGAGAGTGATGGCCTGGACCTCCTCGGGGCCAAGCTCCTTGAAGAGCTGGGCAGACACCTCGGGGGGCAACGACATCAGAAGGATGGCGGCCTTTTGCTTGGGGGGCAGGTTGACGGTGGAGATGGTAGAGCCTCCTTTCCTGGTCCACTTCGCCCGCTCGGGGCCCGATCTCCTACTTGAGCCAGCGCTCGCGCAGCTTGCGCGCAAAAGTGGCCGGATCTTCGCAGGCCAGCTCGTTGACCAGGTCGGCCTTGAACGTGTCCAGACGTCGACACACCCGACGCCTCAGGTCCGGGGCCATCTGCTCGAGCACCGAGGTGCGCTTGGAGGGCTCGAGGCTGCGCAACAGGAGCGCGATGGTTGGAGGGTCTTCCCCCTCGAGCAGGTGCAAGAGCTGGGCTCGGTCCAGGCTCTGGAGCAGGCCAGCCAGGGGGGAGCGGGTGCTGGACCCCGGCAACTCGAGAAACTCGCTCAGCACGCGGTCGCGATCTTCTGCAGTGGTTGGCGGCAACTGAGAAATCTCAAGAGTGATCGCTTCCACTTCTCTAAGTCCCAGCTCCTTGAAAAGCCGGGCAGTGACCTCGGGGGGCAGCGACATCAGCAAGATGGCCGCCTTCTGGCGAGACCTCAGACCAGTTGGAACAGTCGAAACGGCCCTGGCGCAGTCGGATTGGATCAAAAGCGAGCGTAACTGGGCCTTCAACCATTCCCCGTCGCATCTGGCCAGGCGCCGAATGTGACGGGTAGGGTCAGACTCAGCGATGGGCAGCCGGAAATACTCGCAGGGACCTTCGCGCCGATGCTGTAGTAACGGCTCGCATGCCCAGAGCGTGGGCCAGCAACGCGAGTGGAAAATCGCCTCCAGGTGCTGCATCTCCGTGAACAGTGCCTGGCGCTCCTCACTTCCGAGTTGCTCGAGCCAGTCCAGCGGAGCCTCGCGGCCCATGGCCAGAAGTGTCAGCGCAAGCCGCCGCAAAGGAGTCAATTCGACGTACGGAATCGTCCTCACCCCTTCAGCCGTGGTCATTTAGATTTTGTGGCGCGGCCAAAGGCCTTGCCGATCAACGTTTTCGTGCCTGGACGTCCCCAATCATCGTGGCGTCAACCCGGGGCACAGCAAGACGAGAGGGGTAAACCCTCTCGTTCTCGCGCCTGAGCTGGGAAGGTTAGCCGCCCTGGGATAGCCAGGTGCTCTTGAGCATCTCAGCCACTTTGGTGGGGCGCTCTTTGGCCAACTTCTCAAGCTGCTCGGTCGTGTTGACGCGGGTCTCGCCCATCGCGGTGGTCTTGCCGCTCTTCTCGTTGAGCAGGTCGGAGATGTCGCTGGCGGTAGCTCCGCCGGTGGCACCGAGCAAGGGGGCCGACTTGTCGACCTGCACCTTGTGCTGCTTGAGGAGGAACACGGCCACAACGGCCAGGAGGATCATGGCCGGGAAGAACATCATCAGGGCCACAACCTTGCCGTCGATCGCCGGGACCGCAGAGACCTGGCGAGGAACCGGGTTCTCGAGGGCTGCCTGACCCTCACGGATGGCGCTGGGCATCCCGCCCATGAACGGCATGCTGATCACGGTGCAAGAATCACCCCGGCTCTCGTCGAGACCCACGGTATCCTTGACCAGGCCCGCGATCATGGCGCGCTTGTCTTCAGGAATGTTGTCCACGGCCACGCTGCAGGTGATGCGCTTGATCCGCGGGGCACGGTCGACGACCTTGGCAACCGTCTCGCTGGCCTCGTGCTTGGTGGCCTCCTTGACCTGGCGATAGCCACCCTTTCCGTTAGCGCCGCTTGCGGACATCTGGGCACCGTTGTCGCTATCACTACCGCTGCTACGGTCGTATTCCTCGATCTGCTTCTGGCTGCCCACCTGGACGGTGGGGCCCATCACTTTCCGAGTAGTTTCGGTCTGAGAGAAGTCGTATTCCACGTTGACGGTGGCCACTGAACGATTCGCGCCCAGCACCGCGTCGAGCGCGGCCTGAACTTTGGACTGCTTCTCTTGCTGGTCTTTCATACGCAGCTCGTCGGGATTCATCGCCCCGACAGCCCCGTTCTCGCCATTGGGGACCATGGCGGTCAGGTCGGTGCCCTCTTTGTCAACCACCTGCACGTTCTCGGGCTTGAGGTCGGGCACCGAGGAGGCCACCAGCCGCATCACGGCTGAGATCTGGGCCCGATTAAACTTGAGGCCGGGCTGCAGCTTGAGCATCACCATCGCGGTGACCTTGCGCTCGTCATCCTTGAAATAGGTCATCTCGGGGAGGGCCAGCTTGACGTAGGCGTCAGTCACTCCATCAAATTGGCGCAGCGTCTCAGTGATCTGCCCCTCGAGGACGCGCTGCGACATGGCGCGCTGCTGCGACTCGGTTACCGTGCCCATGCCCGCTTCGGGCAGCTTGGTCATCACCTCGTGGCGAGGGAGGCCAAACTCCGCCAGCTTGATCTGAGCCCGAGCGCGATCCCTGGGGTGGACCGTGATCTGATCGCCAGTCACGCTCACCTGGTGATAAATACCCAGCTCGGTCAGCTTGGAGGCGACTTCGTTGACATCGTTTTCGGTCATCTTGGTCGAGTAGAGCGACACCGGCCGATTTGAGGCGCTGATGACGCTGTAGCTCAGGCCGCCAGCCAGGGCCAGCCCGATGACCACGAACAACAATATCTTGACCTTAGGGCTGAGCTTGCCCCACAGCTCGGTCACTTTGCCCAGCGGCCCACCTCCGCCAGGACCTGCAGCCGCTCCACGTCCTGTTGCGAGCCTGCTGCCGGTTCGCATCCCCGTCTGGATCCCAGTGGCCATCGTAGGTCCTCTCCTTCCGATCCTCTCGATCCCCAAAACCCGGCTCTATCTGTGCGGCCCCCGGGCAAGGCCTGACTGCGGGCTACAGCTGCATCTGGAACAGCGTGGTCGTGGCCGTGGCCAGCTTGGAAGCGATGGTGGTGGTCATCTTCATCGCGACTTCAGCCTTGGCGCCGGCGATGGTCATCTCATGAATGTTGTCCATGTTGCCGGTCGCCAGAGCCTGGGTCATCTTCTTGGATTTGTCTTGCACCGTGTTGACGGTGTTGATGGCATTGCCCAGAAGAGAGGCAAACGTGTTGGCCTGCTCTTCGGTGGGCTTGACGAGGGAGGGAGCCGAAGTACCGTCGAGCCCTTTGATGCCGCCGATACCACCGATGGGGGTCATGGAGAAGGGTTGCTGCACTGCCTGTTCCTCCTAAATCTTAGCCCTTACCGATTTCCAAAGCCTTCATCGCCATCGCCTTGGCCGACTCGACCGTGGTGGCGTTCGCTTCGAAGGCACGACTGGCCTGAATCATTGTCGTCATTTCCTGGATAATATTCACATTAGGCATGGCCACGTACCCCTTGTGAGGGCCATCCTTCTCGGCATTGGGATTGCCGGGATCGTAGACCCAGCGATAGTCCGACTGGTCCTTCTCGATCCCCTGCACTTTGACCCCGCCGCCGTGGAACTTGACCGGGTCCTTGTTGAGGTCGATATCGAAGGATGCGGTGGCAAAGTCACTCTCGAACTCAGCCTTCATCTGGGGAGACACCATCGCTACCTGACGCTGATAGGGAGTGCCGGCCTCGGTTTTGGAAGTGTTGGCGTTGGCGATGTTCTCGGAGATGACGTTCATCCGGAACTGCTCGGCCGACATTCCACTGGCCGCGATGTCAAAGGTCTGGAAAAACTTCACTGGTCAGCCTCCTTCGAATTTAGCGACCGCTATTCTCGACGACCCACTTGAGCGCGCCATAGATCCCCGAGATCTTGGTGGCGAGCGCGTTGTACATAATCTGGTTCTTGGCCAGGCTGGCCATCTCTTGGTTGACATCGACCTTACCGACCTGGTCAACCAGCTCGGGCTGCAGGCTGGCCATCGACCAACCGGTTCCATCCAGAGTGAACTCCTTGTCGACCGCCCCCGCCGCGCCGACCGCCACTTCGCCGTTCTTCTCCGCATCCTCGTTGGCCATTGCCTCGCGAAGGTGAGTCTCGAAGACCACGGTCTGGCCCTGATAACCCGGAGTGTTGATGTTGGCAATGTTGTTGGAGATGACCTGCTGACGCATACTGGCTGCGTTCAGCGCCTTCTCGAGCATAGTCGTGTCAACTATACTGTAAGGCTTGCCCATAATCGGTACTCCTCCCTGCTTTCGAACCCATAGTGCCCAAAGCGGCTTGCCTGACTTGTCGGGGACCATCTCTGTTTGTAAGGCCCATTTCCGGTCGTCGCCTGGTTGCTCAAACGCGCTACACGCAGAGCTTAAGCGCCTGTTTTCAGTGTATCGGCAGGCTGTTTCCAGCTTATTAGCGCTATGTTAACAGAGTGTTAACGAGACTGACGGAACTGCCGAGGTCAAGAGAAGGATGTTTCTGTAACGTTTCCAGCTCGCTCGAACGAGGTGGATATCCTGGGAAATGACGTTCCAAGGAAGGCTACTTTACATTTTGGAAACAGGTGGGATAAGCAGGGAGAAATCGAACCGAGGGTAAACTCTGGCCTTGTTGCGTCAGAGTCCAGTGTAGCTCCCGACGCGTTCGCTTACAAGTTTGGAAAGTTGGTGAAGGGTCTTTGGATCCGATGAGGCCTGGCCCGCCGCCCGGAACCCCCGGCGGCGTACAAATACCGCTGACCGAAGAGTGGTTTCGGGCCCAGAAGAAGGCCCTCAAGGAAGCTGGCATCGAGAAATACAATGCCGCCTCCAACGAGGCCAGCGATGTGTATAGCCCCAGCGAGGCAGCCCAAAAAATCCCGGGTGAGCAGCAAGAGAAGTTCCTGGCCAACGTGATGCCATCCCTGCTTGAGATGGACGAGAACGACGAGAACTTTCTGCCCGACGCGACCGAGAAGTTGGTTGGCTCAGCCCTGGAGCAAGAATTCGGGGAAGAGATCCAGCAAAAACCGGGCTTCCCACAAATGCAGCAGAAAATCAGCCGCACCATCCTGTCCGATGATCGCTACCGGGAAGTTGTGGTCGACTTTCTCAACTGCGTCCTGCAGCACAAGGGAAGGACGGGCGAAGAGCCGGCTCCGGCCCCCCAGGAGTAGACTGCTAACGGCACGAAGCGGCGTCAGCCATGTCCTTAACCAGTGAGCAAGTTCTTCAGGCGCTGAGCGCCGTCAACGACCCCGAGTTGGGGCGCGACGTCGTCACTCTAGGGATGATCAAAGACCTCACCGTGCAGGGGGGCAAGGTCCGCTTCACCCTCGAGTTAACCACCCCGGCCTGCCCCGTCAAAGAGGAGCTCAAAGCCAGCTGTCAGCAAGCGGTCGCGGCCCTGGCGGGCGTGGAAAGCCTGACCGTCGAGCTCTCGGCCCGCCAGCGGGCCACCCGCCCGGCCCTTGGCAGCGAGCTGGCCCGTGAGGTCAAGAACCTCCTGGCCGTGGCCAGCGGTAAAGGGGGGGTGGGGAAATCGACTGTGGCCAGCAACCTGGCCTGCGCCCTGGCCGCTGAGGGAGCCCGAGTAGGCCTTCTTGACCTGGATGTCTACGGACCGAGCATTCCCGCCCTGCTCGGTCTCAAGCACGGCGAGCTGGCCTACCACGAGGACACCCAGCTGGTCGCCCCGATGGAGAAGTTCGGCCTGAAAATCATGTCCATGGGCTTTCTTGTGCCTCCCGGGCAGTCGGTCATCTGGCGCGGCCCGATGCTGCATGGTCAGGTCGATTTCTTCTTCCGCAAGGTCCACTGGGGCGAGCTTGACTACCTGGTGGTCGATCTGCCCCCCGGGACCGGAGATGTCCAGCTCTCGCTTTCGCAACTGGTGCCTCTGGGAGGTGCGGTGGTCGTTTCCACACCGCAAGACGTGGCTTTGGGAGTGGCCACCAAGGCCATCAACATGTTCGAGAAGCTCAAAGTACCCGTGCTGGGACTGGTCGAGAACATGAGCTACTACGCCTGCCCCCACTGCCACCAGCGCGATGATGTTTTCGGGCACGGTGGAGCTCGCGAGACGGCCAGCAAGCTGGGCGTGGCCTTCCTGGGAGAAATCCCGCTCAACAGCCAGGTGCGGCAGGCTGGAGACGAGGGCGCCCCGGTGGTGGTCGCTCGGCCCGACTCGGCAGCCGCCCAGGCCTTCCGCGCCTGCGCCCGCCTGACGGCCGGCCGCCTCAGCGTGGCCGCCGTCGAAGGGACCGATGCTCTGAAAAGCAACCTGCTTCCCGTCCCTTAATTAAGGAGCGCAGCCCGGCTGCGCGACGCCCAGCAGATTGTGCCAGCGATCGAAACCCACGCTCGTTTCACCCGCCAGGGTAGGAGTGAGTGTCCAAGACCTCAGTGCACAATGGGCTTGACTGCGCGGCCAGGCCAACCGATCAATCTGGAGCGGTCTTCAAAGCCTCCAGAAGCGCATCGCCATGCTGCTCCAGGCGCCAGCCCTCGAAGCCCGGCACGGCCGCGAGCTGCTCCCGGGTGGTCGGTTGGCTGCGAGCCACCTGCCGCAGCAGTCGGTTGGGCACAACCTGGTCTGCCTCCACCCCGGCCAGGCTGGCCGTTTCGTTGCGCCAGCGGCGCAAACGGTCGAAGATTTCCTGCTCAGCCCGCGACAGGCGGTTCTCGACGAATCGACCCCTGGCTGGCTCAGGAAACCCTACGAATCCCAACCTGTGCCCTCGCTGGATGGCCTGAAAAAGCTCCTGGCGATGGGCTTCGGGCAGCTCAGACGGGTTGGTCGGAGCCCGCCGGGCCAGCTCGCACAGGAAGCGATCGGACAAAACCCGGAAAGCCGCCTGATCGCGCCGCCTGGCCTCCTCGTCACGCCACCTGTAGAGCTCGCTCAAGATTGCCCGACCCAGCCCGTTGAGGTCGCGCGCTCCACGCATCCGCGTCCAGCCGGCCGGATCGAATTGCCGGGGAACGTGCACCCGTTCCAGGATGCGGTCGAACTCCGAGTTGGCCTGCTCGAGCCTGCCCTGGTCGCGCAGCTCGATCAGCAGCACCTCCCGCAGCTGAATCAGATAGCGCGTATCCGTCCGGGCATACTCCTCCTGCTCGGAGCTGAGCGGTCGCTGGCGCCAGTCGGCCGTCTGCATGTCTTTGTCGAGCTGGACCTGAAAATGCTCTTCCAGCAATGCAGCCAGGCCACAGCGCGCATAGCCGAGAACGCGTGCGGCCAGGTAGGTATCGAACACGCTGCGTACCCTCCCGAAGCCCAAAGGCCCCCGCAGGAAGGGAATGTCGTTCTCGCCGGCGTGGAGAATCTTGATCTTCGAAGGGTCGGCCAGGATCTTGCCCAGTGGAGCCAACTCCAGTCCGGCCAGAGGATCGAGCAGGAAGTCGGAGTCGGGGGTGGAGAGCTGAATGAGGCAGACCTTCCCAAAATAGGAGTAAAAGGAGTCCATCTCCAGGTCGAGCGCCAGCAAGGGCGCTCGCTCCAGCTCGTCCCACACCTCCCCCAGCGGTGCGGATGAAGAAATCAATGGCGGAGCATTCCGAGTCACCGGCTTATCTGATTCGGGGGACAGAGGGCTCAACCCTGTAGGGCGTTTGACATCGGGGACCGGTTTGCTATAATGCTGGAGTTGTTCCGCGGAGGTGGCGGAATTGGCAGACGCGCACGTTTGAGGGGCGTGTGGGCAACCGTGGGGGTTCGAGTCCCCCCCTCCGCACCAGCAAAAGAGGCCGCCTGAAATCAGGCGGCCTCTTGATTTTAATGTGTTGAGCGTTACGTGCTGAAGGTTTTGCCTCTCCTTCGGAGGCGCCCTCCACACAAGTCTGTCGGCGCGATTTACTGCAAAACCTTCAGCACTTCACATTAGCGCCGAGTGCGTCGGGGGACCGTTCGCGTCGGCCCGGAGGGTGCTCGATTGCGCCTGGATTCATAGCCAGGGACTCCCCCGGGCCGTCCATCAGCACCAGACCGGCGCTCACCCGGCCTGTCCAGACCTGGAGGACCGTCCGTCCTGTAAGGAATGCGACCCTCCCGCTCAAGACCCGGGGGCGATCCGTCGGGGCGAGGTCCGCGGCCCTCGGCCCTCGAATCGGGCGGCCAGCCCTGGTCTCCTCCGGGACCTGGTCGACCCTCGGGGCTTTCGGCCCCCGGCGGCCAACTCTCGGGAGGAACACCGTCGGTCCTGGAGGGCCACTCACCGACCCCGCCGGGGCCGTGCGGGCGAGGCCTCCTGCGGGGATAATCCGGCCCCGGCAGGCTGTGTCCCCGCTCGCGAGGCTCACCCGGCCCCGGCTCACGCGGGCCCATCCCCGGCCCACCGGGGCGACCCGGCTCGCGCGGGCCCATCCCCGGACCACCAGGACCCCCCGGCTCACGCGGGCCCATCCCCGGCCCACCGGGACCCCCCGGCTCGCGCGGGCCCATCCCCGGCCCACCGGGGCGACCCGGCTCGCGCGGGCCCATCCCCGGCCCACCGGGACCCCCCGGCTCGCGCGGGCCCATCCCCGGCCCACCGGGGCCCCCCGGCTCACGCGGGCCCATCCCCGGCCCACTCTCCCCAATCTGAATGCTCCTGCGAGGGCGTGCCTTGGGGTAGCTGTCTCGGGGCAAAGCCTCCCCCATCCGGGGGCGGCGCGGAGCCGGGCGCGCAACCTCTTCCTCCTGGAGCACCTGGAGAGCCACCGCTCCATCTCCTCGCGTGTCCCCTTGTTGTCCGGCATTCAGCAAGTGCTCGCGCCCGGCCGACTCCAACCTCACCTGGCCGCTGAACACCCGCACCCGGGTCGACTGCTCGTTCAGCACCACCTCGTAGGAGGTGCCGATGGGCACGATGCGAGCATGCGGGGTAATGGTAGCGATTCGAGCGTTGGATTCGCTGACCCAAACCCGTCCCCGGCGAAGCTCAAGCTCGCCTTCGATCTTGCGAGCAGAAAGATTGCGGCGCACACTGATCAGGCGCAACTGGCTGTTCTGGCCAAGAGAGACATGGCTGGAAGCGCCCACGACCAGCGAGGAGGCCTCCTGGCCTGTGCTTACCAGGGCCCCGTCGCTCAGGGCCTGGGCCGATAGAACCGGTTGCGAGCCCACCTCGGGGCTGCCGCCAGCGACCACCGCGAGTGGCGGAGGCGTCGCCAACACAACCTGCGGCCTGGGAACCGGCAAGAAAACTCGCAACAAACCGATTGTCAACGCGGCACAGGCAGCCGCAGCCAGCAGCGTGCGTCGCCAGCGAACCAGAGGTGCTCGCGGCAGGGAAATCACTGTCGCCTGGCTGTCCAAGCGCTCTCTGAAGCTTTCCATGAAGCCTTCCGGGAGCTCCGGAGAGGGCAATTGCAAAGTCAGGCGAGCAAGCAGCTCGCCTGCCGCCACCTGTCGCTGACAGGACTCACACTCGTTCAGGTGTTGGCGCACTTGCTCACGTTCCTGAGAGGGAAGCGCTCCCTCCAGGTAATCCATCAGCTGCGCCTGGAAACGATCCTCTCCGCTCATCGAGGCTGTCCCTCCAGTACATAAGGGGCCAACAGCTCCATCAACTCTTTCTTGGCCCGGTGGTGACGTACCCTGATCGCCTGGGAGTTGGAATCCAACATCCGGGCGATTTCGTCGTGGCTCAGACCCTCCAACTCACGCAGCACGAAGACGACCCGCAGCGAGTCGGATAAACGCAAAATGGCAGTTTCCAGCACCTGCCGCAACTCGCTCCCCTGCAGAGCGGCCAGAGGTTGCGCGCAAACATCCCTGTCGGCGACCTCGCGGGGGTGGTCTTCCAGCGAGGCGGCAATCAGATTCTTCCGGTCCAGTCGGTTCAATGTCTGGTTGACGGCGATGCGATGCAACCAGGTATAAAAAGACGAGTCCCCGCGGAAGGAAGACAAGGAGGCGTAAGCCCGGAGCAGGGTCTCCTGGGTCAGATCTTCAGCCTCCTCCCGCCGCCCCCTCACCATCCGGTAAACGAGCGAATAGATTCGGGGAGCGCAGCGCTCGGCCAGCATCTCAAAGGCGTGTCGATCGCCTTGCTTGGCGGCGGCAACCAGGCTGCGTTCATCCTCGAGCAAACGGATCTCCCACTTGTACCGAATTGGACCGGGACACCTTTAGGATGTTACAGGGTTCTGCCTCAAAGAAATCTGTAGGGAACCGTTGTGCGCCGTCGAAGCCAGTTCAAAATGTGGAGTGGAGTTCTTTCATGAGCCAGAGTCCGGATGTGTCCGCCACCCGGCGGGATACAGAGGCGCTGGAAGCCGGGCAGTTGCGACTGCTTCTGGATGTAGGCCGATTCTTCAACTCAACCCTCGAGTTCGGCCAGGTCCTGGACATGGTCATCGACAAGGTGATCGAGATGATGAAGGCCGAGCGGGGCTGCGTGATGATGCTCTCCGACGACGGCACCGACTACCACCTGGTACGAGCTCGCGGACTTGGTCACAACGAAATCCAGGCCGAAGGCTTCTCCTTCAGCCGCAACCTGGTGCGCCAGGTCTTCGAGACCGGCCAGGCGGTCCTGGCCAACAACGCCATGAAGGACGAACGCTTCAAGGCCTTTGCCAGCGTCTCCCTGCACAATTTGCGCTCCATCATGGCAGCCCCGATCATCATCAAGGGACGTACGGCCGGACTGATCTACGTGGACAATCGCATTCAAGACGGAGTGTTCAAAGAAAGCAACCTGGTTTTGCTCTCGGCCATCGCCAACCAGGCCGCCCCTGCCATCGAGAACGCACGCCTCTACGCCATGAAGAAGAAGATCATCTTGTGCCTGGCCAATGCCATCGAGGCCAAGGACCTGTACACCCGCGGTCACGTCGAGCGGGTTTGCCTCTACTCCATGGCGATCGCCACTGAGCTTGGCCTGTCTGCCGAGGACCTGGCCGACCTGGAGATCTGCTCATTTCTCCACGACGTTGGAAAGATCGGGGTCTCCGACGCCATCCTGCGCAAACCAGGCAAGCTCACCGACGAAGAGCGTCTTGAGATGCAGCGACATTCCGCCCTGGGCGAGTCCATGGTCTTGCCCATCGACATTCCTGGCAGGGTCAAGCTGGCCATCCGCCAGCACCAGGAGAATTTCGACGGCTCCGGTTACCCGGATGGCCTGGTGGGCGAGCAGATCCACCAGTTCGCACGCATCATCGCCGTGGCCGATACCTGGGACGCGATGACCAGTGACCGTCCCTACCGCAAGGCACTCGACCGCGATCGGGCCATCAACGAGCTTCGTTCGGCCGCCGGCACCCAGCTCGACCCCTCGATTGTGTGCGCTTTCTTGCAGGTGCTCGATCGGGGCGAGGAGAGCCTGGTGCAGTTGCAGATTACCGATACTACGAATCGCATCGCCCTCTGAAGGTCACCTTGGCTCAACGAGAAATCGATTACGACCTCAATCGGGACATCCAGCAAGCGCTTGACCTGCCGGGTGATACCACCCCTCACGAGCTGCTAAAGCGGCATTTTCGACCCCGAAACATGCGCCCCCGAGCTTACGCTCGCCGTTACGCCATCCCCCGCCGGGCTCAATCTCTGCTGATCGGCCCCGACGATCCTGTTCCCAGCCGCCCCTCCCCGGGATGGGACCTGCTGGTGCTGTTTGGAGTGGGCTACTCCTTACCCGATCTGGAGCGGGTCTCCCGAAACCTGGAATCACTCGAGCCCCACCCGGCCGTGCTGGCGGGCTTGCCCCGGGCTCCCCTGGCAGTAGCCGAGGAACTGCGTGAGCTAGCCGCCCTGGAGCGCCTCGAACGCCGGGTACCCTACCGCGACTCGGAGGAAGCCGCCCGCGAGCTGGCCACCCATCGCAGCTACCTACTCCGCCGCGTGCGCGAGCTGATCCAGACCGCCCTTCGGCCCAGGGCATTCCGCTGGCGCCACCGCGGAATTCCCCTGGAGTGGACGGCGGCCGAGCACCGCAAAGCATTCTTCATCCAGGCCCTGGAAGCCATCTATCCGGACACTCCCACCCACCGTCCTGCGGCCGGCAGACGGGCCATGGCCGGGGCGCTGGAAGAGCTGCTCGACCGCGAGCGGCCGCTGCTCCTGTCATGCAGCCTGACTTGCGGCTCCTCCGAGGTCCTGCAGCGGAGCTTGCTCAGCCCCGGGATCCTCAAGTCGTCAGGCGAGCACGGCAGCTATCGCCAGCTGGGTATGGAGGAATGGCCCCAGGGCGAGAGCCCCGATCTCCGGTTATGGCGGGACCTGCTCGATCAGCTCTACGGGGACCGCGAGTCCGAACGCTGCGAGAGCCTGGCTGACGTGCTCGCCTGGCTCGCCGAGCCACCCCGCGGGCTGCGTGGCCCCCTGGCTCACCTCTTCCTGGGAGCAGCTTTGAGGGTGCGTTCCGAAGATCTCGAGCTACGCCAGGGTGACCAGACATTGAAACCCGACGTGACGATCTTTCGCCAGGCATTGGACTGCCCATCGCGCTACGAGCTTCGCTATCGGGTGGCCACCCGAGCCGAGGAGGCCTTCGTCAAGGCGGTGCGAGGACTCTTCGGCACCTCCAGCATGACGATGCTGGCCGAAGGCGACCTGTGGCAGCGGACCCACCGCCAGCTCCTGACCTGGCTCGAGCACCTGCCCCGGCTGACGCGCGTCGTCCGAGAAGCTCATTCTCCAGGAGCTCAGCAGCTGCTGCTCCTCCTGGAGGGCTGTCGCGAGTCCCCTCCTCGCGAGCTGTTGAGCCTATCTCTACCAGAAGTGGCTGGTCTGAGTGGAATTCCCCCCGTCGAGGACCAGAGCATCTACCTGGGGCGCCTCGACTCCCTGATCCAGGAGTTGGAGGACTTTCTGGACAGCAAGATGGCCGAGCTTGCCCGACAGATCCAGCGCCACATCACGGGCTCCTCCAACAATGGCCTGGAAGCAATGCAATGGCTGGACCGCGGAGCTCGAGTCTGGCTCGAGGGCCTGCATCCTGGGACCACCACTCGACCCTTCAGTCCCTGGGGAGAAGCCCTGCGCCAGGCGGTCATGAGCGAGGAGCCGGTGGAGCACCGCTGGTTCGTCGAGTTACCTCAAGCCCTGGAGCTTGCCGCTCTGGCCGACTGGAGCCAGGACTCCGGTCGCACCTTCCTGGCCCGGGTCATGCAGGCCCGGGCTGAGCTCGAGCTCTGGAAGGTGCAGGAGGTCCTGGCTCCCGGCCAGGACCCCGCTCGGCTCAAGGAGCAGGTTCGAGATTGGGTCCACACCTCTATGGAGCTGGCCGGCCTCAGCATTCCCGAGCGCGAGGCCGTCCTCCTCGACCTGCTTGACGAGATGGTCTGGGTTTAATTCCTTTCACCCACTGAATTCATAGACGACAACGTGGGAATGATTTTCAGCCTGGCAGGGAACGGCCCATCGGGCGGGAAGAATTTCAACCCCGCTCATCCAAGGCGGAGATTTTTTGGGGAGGGAGTGCCGGTGACCTCGGAACCGACTCCGGTCGACTTTCCAGGCAAAACTTCGCGGGTACGCCTCTATCTCGAGGGTTTTTGGGGCACCTGGCTGCTGCACGTAGGCCGCGAGCTCGGCCTGTTTGAGGCCCTGGCTCAGGAGCCCCGAACCGCCGCCAACCTGGCCAGTCACCTGGGATATGAGCTCGGTTACATCGAGGTCTGGTGCCGCGCCGCCCACGCCTACGAATTTCTCAGTGGCTCGGCCGAGGAAGGCTATACTCTCGAGCCCGAGGCCGAGGCCCTGGCTCCCGGTCTGGGGGCCTGGGTCAACACCTACATCCAGGTAACCCAGAGAGTCTATGAGAGTCTGGAGGCGGTCTTCCGAGGTAAAGCGTTCCCCGAGCCCAGCCTGAGCCTGCGCATGCTGCTCGCAGATGGGCTGCGCAGCTCGTACGCCCACCTGTGGGAGCATCAGATCCCTCAGGTGGAAGCTCTTTATGAGCGGTTCAAGAAGGGGGGGCGGCTGGTGGAGTTTGGTTGCGGGTGTGGTTATGGCCTCGAGCAACTGCGCAAAGTTTACCCGGAGGTCGAGCCCACCGGCATCGAGCCCGACTATGAGTGCGCTCGCGAAGCGGAACGAGCCACCCGATCGGTCATCGTGGTGGGCACCGCCGAGGAGTGCCGCTACGAAGACCGTTTTGACTACGCTGTCTTCCACCGCTCGCTCTCCCTGACCGAGGATCCGGCCGACGCTCTGAAGCGCGCCGTCGGAGCCTTGAAGAAGGGGGGCTACCTCATCGTCAGCTCCGAAGCCCAACTGCCCTCCAGCGAAGGCGAAAGGCGGGCGCTCGAGCCCCGGCTGCGGCTGGGCGAGCGATTCTTCTACCAGATGTTCCTGGCACCCGACTCCCTGCGGAACTTTACCTCGGAAGAGATCGTGCAATGGTGCGCCGCGGCCGGAGCCCCCCTGGTGGTCTATCTACCCGGAAGCGAACAGGGATCCCCTGTGTTCATCTTCAAACGCGAGGGCAAGAAAGGGCGGAGCTGAAGGTTGCGGATCCCGCCAACCGGCGATCTGGCGGCCCGACTGGCGGTCGCTGACCCGGCCGTGGAGATTGAGCTCGAGCCAGGCGACTACCGGATATCCACCAGCCTGATCGTGAATGCGCCCCTGCGCTTGAAAGGGGCGGGCATGTTCCAGACCCGGCTGGTGGGGGCGGCCCACGGCCCCCTGCTCGTGCTGGCCGAGGGAGGGCGGTTGGAAGGACTTACGGTGGAGCGCACCGGAACCGAATTCGGCGCCGTGGTGGTGGTCGAGGGCGGGCGTCTGGAGCTGAAGTCCTGCCGCTTCCGGGGGGCGGCCAGCCACGAATCGGAACGCCAGGCAGGGCTGATTCTGCGCGGCCGGACCGAGGCCGAGTTACGCGAATGCCACTTCGACCACAATCAGGGCCACGGGCTGGGAGTTTACGACGAGGCCCGTTGCCATGCCGTCAGATGCCAGGCCAGGGGCAACCAGAATTTTGGAATTCATCTGGCAGGCTGGTCTCGGGGCCGAGTCGAGTCCTGCGAGTGCGCCGAGAACGGTTCAGGAGTTGGCCTGGCGGGACACTGCAACTTCGAGCTCTCCAGGAATTTCTGCCACCACCACAAGACAGGCATGGGCATCAGTTGCTCCAGTGAGGGCGATGTGGTGCTGCGCAAGAACGAGTGCTCGGGGAATGTGAGCGGCATCGAGTTGCGCGACAACACTCGCGCCCAGGTCGATCGCAACGAGTGCTCCGAAAACAGTGTCAGCGGGATCACCTGCTTTGACAAGTGTGCTCCCCTGATCAAGAACAACGCCTGCCGGGCCAATGGTCAGGGGGGCATTCAGGTGTGGGAGCAGGCCCGTCCTCGCGTGGAGCGCAACTTTCTCTTCGGCAATGAGAGCGTGGGGCTATCCTTTCACGAGCGCTCGACAGGCGTGGCCCGGGGCAACCAGTGCGTCAAGAACGGAATGGGGATGTCGATCAACGACCTGGCCTGCCCCGACCTGATCGGCAACGACTGCAACGGCAATGGGGTCGGGCTCACCTACTTCGACCAGGCCGGGGGCAGCGCCAGCGCCAACAAGCTCAGCGAGAACGAAGGGAGCGGCATTCAGGTGGGAGATTTGTGCTCCCCCTGCCTGCTCAACAACCAGTGCTCGACCAACGGTCACTTTGGCATCCTGTTCCTCCAGAATGCCAGCGGCGAGGCCCGTGGCAACCAGTGCTGGAAGAACCTCAAGAGCGACCGGGTGGTTATCATGGACGAAGCCGCCCCGATCCTGAACGGCAATCTCACCCACAGAGCTGGAGAAGGCTTTTTCGACCGTATCAAGGGAGTGTTCCGCAAGTCCCGGGTCCGCGAGGAGGTGGCGGAAATTGGCCCCGAGCCTGACGATGAGCTGGCCCGGGCTACCGAGCTGACCGACCTGCCCCGCTACCTGCAGCAGATGGTCGTCATGAAGGCACCTCAAGAGCTGCTCGAGCAAGCTCGAGCTCGGGCTGAGGATATTCAGCGCCGACCCGAGGATCCCGAGAGCTATCTCGCCTACGCGGCGGTGATGGACCGCTTGCTCGAGGCCGAGGCCCAGCCGCGCGAAGGCTGGCTGGAAGGCGCGGCCCGGGCGCTGGAGCGTGCCCTCGAGCTGAAAGCGCCGGACGAGTTCACTATCCGGATGCGAGCGGGAAAGGCTCGTTATGAGCTGCGCGAGAGCGAGTGCGTGGCCCATTTTCGTGCCGCCGTGGACCTCCGCCCCGAGTCTCCTGAGGCGCGACTGAGCCTGGCGCAGGGCCTGCATCGCTCAGGCGAGCTGGCGGAAGCCGTCGCGGCCGGGCGAGAGGGAGTGTCTCGTTGCCCAGAACTGGCCGAGTTGCATTATGAGCTGGCCCTGGTTTTGGAGCGCACCGGGGAAACGAGCCAGGCCAAACACCACTACCTCGAGTCGGAACGGCTCGACCCGAACGATTATCGGGTCCAGAACGACTTCGGCGTGACCCTGTACGGACTGGGCGAATACGAGGAGGCCCTCAGGCGCTTTCGGCATGGGCTGGCGCTCCGGCCCGACGACGAACTGGCCCAGAAGAATCTCGACCGCTGCCTGGCGCGCCTGGACGAGCTGGCCACCGCCGTCACCCACGGCCGTCAGGCCAGCGTTTCATTGCTCTTTTGCCCCGCCTGCAGCTTGCCCATGGACGCCCTGCAGGTGCGCGAGGTCGAGCTCGACCGTTGCGGAGCCTGCGGGGGATTGTGGTTCGACGGCGGCGAGCTCAAGGTGGTGCTCACAAAAATGGACGCGCCGGGCGACGTGCTCGAGCCCCCTGCCCAGGCGCCCGAGAAGGCGCTCCGCAAGCCGGGCCAGCGTCCCTGCTGCCGCTGCAAGGAGCTGTTGGAGGTGACCCGCTTCGAGCACGTCGAGGTGGACGTTTGCAGGCTGTGCGGCGGTTTTTTCCTGGACCGGGGCGAGTTGGGCGAGCTGTGGGGCCTGCGCGGTCGATTGCTCAAAGATTGAGGAGAGCGTCGGCCGACAGCCAGAAGAGCGTCTCGCGCACGGCCAGTCGGTGCCAATCGCGCGGGTCCCAGTCCGCCCCGCTGACGTCGTCGCCGCCGTACAGGTATTGGCCCAGCTTCACTCCGCGAAACTGAGCCACGGCCAGCAGAGCGGCCGTCTCCATCTCCACCGTCAGGCAACCCTCGGCGCGTCGCCGGTCGACCCGCGCCCGGGTCTCGCGATAGACTGCGTCGGTGGTCCAGGTGCGACACAGAAGGTAGGGACGCTGAGACTGGCGCAGGGTCTCCTCCAGCACTCGCACCACCAGGGGATCGGCCCGCACTTCGCGCGCAGGGGGCAGGTAGTGGAAAGACGTGCCCTCGTCGCGCACTGCCGCGAAGGGCAGCATGAAGTGGCCTGGTGTGATCTCTTTGTCCAGCACGCCGGCCGAGCCGCAGGCCACGAACTTGCGAAAACCCAGGGCGATGGCTTCTTCCAGCATACAGGCGGCCAGCGGCGCGCCCACGCCTGGATGCAACAGGCCAAGCTTCTGGCCGCGGTGCTCGAGCAAGTAGACCGGATGGCGAGCGAACTCCGTGCGCAGCGAGGCGATCGGCTCACCCAGCTCGGCCGTCAGCTTCTCGAACACATCCTGGAAGAAGCACAGCACACAACCTTCGGGCAGGCCTTCCACTGGCTTGACGGCTCGCGAGGGCTCGATGACGGCCTGCCGATCCTCGTCGAACTCGAGCAGCGGGATCTCAGCCAACCAGACTCCACCAGTAGCCGACATCCACGGCCATGCCCAGGCGGTCGTCCAGGGACAGGTGCAAGGACATCTGGCTGACCCGCTCCAGGCGGGGGCGCATGGGGCGGCGCTCGCCCAGCACCGGCCCCAGGCTGTCGCCGGTGGGCCGCCACAGCGCGATCCAGCTCTGCAGGGAAGAGCAGCGCCAGCTGAGCTGGAGGCCGACCTCGCCTTCCAGCAGAGGCTCGACCTGGCTCTCTACCAGTTTCTGGCGCAGGTCCTCGCGCCAGCGCGACGCGGCCGGGCCCCAGGTCCGCAGGCAGCTCCGATGCTGGTCCTGCTGGGGAGGGGCGGTCCGCTCGGCCCGACTGATGCGGAGCACATTCTCGGAGCTATCGGTCCGGCGCGCCGCGGCCAGTCTCAAGGGCAGGCCCCGCGCCAGCGGGGCAAGCAGGGTCTTCAGATCGACCGGAGCCGGACCGGCCACCTCGAGCTCCATCGCCAGGTAGCTCTCGCCGGCCAGAGCCTCGGCTTGAGCAGCGAGTTGGGCCGGCAGAGAGCGCGAGGCGGGCAGTTCGAAGCCACGCAGCTCGTAGAGGGGTAAAGCGGCCCGCCACAGCCTCCAATCGTCCGGCCCGGGCAGGGGCGTGTGGAAGCGCGGGGGCGGGAATTCCTGATAATCCAGCTTGCGCAACCTGGGGCGAGGCATCACCTGTGCATTTTGTAGCCTCGGCTCTCTGTCCCTGCCGCTTGGGGTCATGTGACCCTGACCGGAGAGGGTCCCTCTGTGGCACAATCCTGGTGCGGAGGTGAGAAAAACCATGTTGAACGAGCAGAACGACCTTCAGGAGCGCCTTCAGGGCAGCTTGCGACTCCATCTGATGGTGATGGGCGAGGAATAACCCACCCTGGCGGTAGAACCAGATCCGGGTGAGCCTTCAAGCCCTGCGCCGACGCTGGAGATTCGAGCGAGCCGGACAGGGCTTTTTGAACCCCATTTACTTCTCGGTCGGGGCCCGCTGGATCACCTGGCTGATCGCGCTGGGAATCGTGCTGTTCCAGGCCGCCCCGCCCGCCAACCTCGAGCATGCCTGGCCGCTGCTGGTGCTCACCGCGTTGCAGTTGGGCGTCATGGCGCTCTACCTGCCCTTCCTGCGCCCCCGCCTGGGCAATGCCATCGGCTACACCGAGAATAACCCCCTGCTGCCGGCCCTGGACATCCTGGCCTCCTCGGCGGTGATCTGGCTTTCGGGCGGGTGGCGGAGCCCGTTCTACGAGTACAGCCTGACCTCGGTTTTGGCACCCTCGCTCAAGTACGGGCTGCGAGGCGGCACTTTTGCCTCGCTGGGCTACTCCCTTTGTTTTCTGGCGGCAGTGGCCTGCTCCGGACCAGGCATGGCCGCCGTTTACAACAGCGACGGGCGCCTGGATGGCGGGTTCGTGGGCGCTCTGCTCAACCCGTTTCTGGTGGCCTTCTTCGCAGCCTTTCTGGCCGAGTTGCTGAGTCGGCTGGAGCGCGAGAAGGCCCGTGTGCGCGACCTTGCCGCCCGGGAAGAACGCTCGCGCCTGGGGCGCGAGATCCACGACGGGGTGGCCCAGACCATGTTCATGCTCACCCTGTCTCTGGATGCCTGCCGCGAGCTGGCCAGCCGAGCCGAGCAGACGGCTCTGGAGGAGAAGTTGGGCCAGTTGTTGCCGGTGGCCCGCCAGGCTCTCTGGGAGGTGCGCAACACGATGTATGACAAAGCGGCTCTCCTGGAAGGAGAGACTCCCTTCAGCGAAGCCCTGGCGCGCCTGGTGCGCGAGTTCGAGTCGGTGAGCGGCATTCCGGTCGAGTTGAAGGTGGAGGGAAAGGAGACGGCCCTGCCGGTGGCCCAGCGAGTGGCTCTCTACCGGGTTATCCAGGAAGCCCTGGCTAACGCCTTCAAGCACTCGGGCAGTCTCCGGGTGAGCCTGCGGCTGACTTTCGCTCCGGGAGAAACGTGCCTCTGCGTGGAAGACACGGGCAGGGGGTTTGACCCTTCGACGGTGCGCCCCGGACACGGACTGGGGAACATGCGCACACGGATCGAGGAGCTGCAGGGGCAACTGAGCCTGGTGAGCGCCTCGGGCGAGGGCACGCGGGTGCAGGTCAGCCTGCCGGGAGGGTAGCATGCTGCGATTGATGCTGGTGGATGATCACGAAGTCGTGCGCACCGGTCTGGCCACGGTGCTGGCCCTGGAAGAGGACCTCACGGTCACCTGCGAGGCTGCCAGCGGCGAGGAAGCCCTGGCCCGGCTGGAGACCAGCCCGGTCGAGGTGGTTCTGATGGATGTCATGATGCCCGGCATGGGTGGAGTGGCAGCCTGCCGTGAGGTCCGCGACCGATTTCCGGGCGCGCGGGTGCTGATGCTGACTTCCTCCTCGGACGACGAGGCGGTGCTCTCGTCGCTGGTGGCCGGTGCCAGCGGCTACCTGCTCAAGAACGTGCGCCGCGAAGAGCTGGCCAGAGCCATCCGGCTGGTGGCCGAAGGCCAGCAGATGTTGGACCCGGCGGTCACCGACAAAGTCACCCGCAAGCTGGTCGAGATGGTGACCCAACCGCGCACAGACGAAGAAGGCCCCCTGTCCGAGCGCGAGGTCGAGATCGTGCGCCTGGTGGCGCGCGGTTACACAAATCGACAGATCGCCGAAGAGCTGGTGATCGCGGAGAAAACCGCTCGAAACCACATCAGCCGAATCCTCGACAAGCTCAACCTGTCCCGCCGCAGCGAGGCGGCCGCCTGGGCCGTGCAGCACGGGATCGTCAAGCCCGGTCAGGCGAGGTAGACCTTCGCTCGGCCGCCTCCAGGAGGCGCGCGGTCAGATTGGGGAAGGCCGTTTCGAAGACAAATCCCAGCCGACTGAGGAAGCTGGGATAGACCTCTGGCACCGGGCGCAACACGGCTTTGTAGATGCAACGAGCCAGGTAGTCGCTGGTATGCACCAGGCCGCGGGGGCGGTAATCCCGACCCGACCGGTTCTCGGCGGCGGCAAAGAAGTCGGTCCTGACCGAGATGGGCAGAACTTCGGTCACCTTTACCCCGTGGCTGGCCGCCTCCATGCGGAGCACCTGAGAGAAAATGTGCATGGCGCCTTTGCTGGGAGCGTAGGCGCTCATCCGAGCCAGCCCGCGCCGGCCCGAGGCCGAGGAAACATTGATCAGATGGCCCCGGCGACGCTCGGCCATACCTGCCAACGCCTGCCGACAGAGCGAAACGGGAGCGAAAAAGTTGACCTCAAAGACCCGGCGCAGCTTCTCCGCGGGAGTATCCAGGACAGTTGCATGCAATCCGATACCGGCGTTGTTGATCAATACATCCAGCGGACCCACCGACCGCTCGACCCGCTCCACCAGTCCCTCGACCTGGCCCGGATCGGTCAAATCCACTTCCAGTGCGAAAGCACCCAGCTCATTGCCCAGCTCAGCCAACTCGACGGGCTGGTTGGAGATCAAGGCCAGCCGGGCGCCCTGGCTCGCCAGAAGGCGCGCCGTGGCCAACCCGATGCCGGCCGAGGCACCCGTGATCAGGATCGCGCGTCCCTTCAAGGTCATGGAAAAAAGTTCACAACCGAAAACCTATTCCCTCTCCGACTCAAAGCGTCAAACCTCTGTTTCAAGCCGTTCCATAGCTTGAAAAGGTTTACAGAACTTTCGCTTGACTGTTCCGTTAACGGGGCATTAATATCAGACGGTAGAGATGTACTGGTACACGGGTCTCTGTGGAAAAGATTGGGGAAAAGTGAACAACTTTTCCCGATTGTTCTTTTCCGGCCAGGCATCTGATCCGCACCGCAAGCGGTCTCCTGGCCTCTCCAAATTATCTTGTAGTGGGGGTTGCGGCTACCTCTAGCCTTCGACGGCCCGAATGTAGGCTTCCACAGCGTGCAACATGCGCGTGCTCTTGATCTTATCTCCGCTGAATTTGATGGCGTAGCAGAATTCGAGCCGGTGGTCAAAATTGCTGCCCGACTGAGCCGCGGCGTCCTGAACTTCTTTCCTGAGCTGGAAGATCACGCGCTTTTCTTCGGGGCCAAGCGTATTCATAGCGATCTCCATCAGCTTCATCGCCTCCAGGACCGCCGGATTCTCTGTTTCCCCCTGGGAGACTCCTGACTCAAGCTCTCCCCCACCCTCTGGAACCGGCTCTTCGCTCAAGAAATCTAGACCTCCGTCGTGATGGCTGGTCGCTTCTCTTCGGGTCCCACTTGCCCCTGCCGAGGCCGGCGATCAACGCCGACGGGGGCGCTTCTTGCGCGCCCCCTCGACGGAGGCCTCCCGAGAAGGGGTGCTCTCCTGCGAAGGGGTGCTCTCCTCAGAGGGCTCCAGGAGATCCTCCAGCTCTGGCTCAACGGCACAGACCGGGCTGTGGCACGAGGGACAGAGCTCAGCCTCCCCCACCAGGCTGCGCCCAGCGGGCACCTCGAAAGTGCCCAGTTGCTCGTGCGTTACCGTCAGGGTGTAGCGGGCCAGGTGCTGGGCCACCACCCGCACGTTCCCCTCTGGCAGGCGCAAGGTGGCCCCGATGGGGGGCATTTCACGACGCAACTGACGGTAGGTCTCGTACTCATAACGCAGGCAGCACATCAAGCGTCCGCACGAGCCCGAGATCTTGGTGGGGTTGAGCGACAGGCCCTGCTCCTTGGTCATCTTGATGGAGACCGGGGAGAACTCTCGCAGCCAGGAGGAGCAACAGCACTCGCGCCCACAGGGACCGATTCCCCCGCTGCTTTTGGCCCGGTCCCGGGCCCCCACCTGATGCAGCTCGATGCGACGCCGCAGATGCGAGGCCAGATCGCGGACCAGCTCGCGAAAATCGACCCGACCCTCGGCCGAGAAGTAGAAAATGATCCGATTGCCGTCCAGAGTGTATTCTGAGCCCAACAGCTTCATGGGCAGGCCGTGATGGGCCACCCGGTCGCGGGCCACCCGGAGGGCTTCGGCCGCCCTCAGGCGGTTGCGGAAGTGCAAGGTCAAGTCGTCGCGGGTGACCCGACGGTGTATGCTGGCTTTGATCTCCCCCGCTGCCTCGAGGGGCACGTCCAGGACCCCGACAACGCGGCCCAGCTCAAGGCCCCGGGCCGTCTCGGCCACCACCGCCTCCCCCGCCTGGTAGCGAACCGGGCCGACAGGATAGTAGAACACCTTGCCTACGGCCTGGAATGCCACTCCCACCATCTCCATCGCGGTTTGCAGCTTCCGCAGGCTGAGCCGATAAGCCTTTTTTCAGGCCCTGGCTGCTACATTGGAAGTGCCATGATCATTGCCAACCAGCTCTTGAGCCTACCCAACCAGCGTCCCCCCCAGTTGCCCAGGGCTGCCTGCCAGGACCAGTTCCATCCTCAGAACCTCACCAGCATGCAAGAGAATCTGGACATGCTCAAGAACCTGCGCGAGATCCAGCAGGCCCTGGGAAAGAACACATCCGAAGCGGCCACGCGCGAGCGGGCCCTGGAGCAAAATATGAAGCTGGCTGCCGAGGCTCCGCGCCAATTTTCTGAGCAGACCCACACCGAGGTGGCCGCTTACCTGGCCGGCGGACCCTCACCCGCCGCCCTCGAGCCCCAGGACCTGGAGAAGCTGGCCGTCTTCAAGAAACTGGCCGACCGGGGCGTGCAGTTCGTTGAGCCTCCTCTCAAGCTCTATCAGGTGGACCAGGACGGGCTGGGTTTCGACATGGCCTCCCGCATTCAGACCACGCCCCCCGAATGCGCCTTCCTCAAGCTGATCGCTTACAAGTTTCACGCCCCCGAGAACCAGCTGCACTTTTGCACGATGAACGGCTCCATGCTGAGCACCTCCACCCTGCGAGCCGAGTATCTCGACTGCCTCGACCTCTTCCTGGAGCAGAGCCAGCAGGGCCAGACCTTCTACAAGAAGACCGACAAAGGCTACGAAGCCATCGAGTGGGCCAGCGACTTCGTCAGCAGCTACAAAGCCGACCCTCGGGGCGCGCTGGTTAAGACCCAGCCCGGCGATCTGCTCCAGACGGCGCGAGCCCTCGAGACGGACGGATATGTGCCGTTCCGCGAGCTGGCAGCCAGGCCCGAGAGCCGGGCCGGGGTGGCTGAGAGCCAGGGCCAGGTGGTGGTTGGCGGCGTGCTGCTGCGCAAGCGCCGACCCCAACCCTGATCAACCCGCCCGGCGCACCAGAATCAGCGAAACGTCGTCGGGATACTCGCCCGAGAGCGGCAGGCGCACCAGAGCCAGCAGGGCCTCGGCCGCCTCCTCCAGATCGCCGGCAGAAGCCGCTTTGACGATGCGCTCGGGATCGGTGTAGCGGAGCAATCCGTCGCTGGCCATCAGGAGCGTCGGCTCCTCCCACTGGCCGCGAAAGGGTGCCGGGAATGCCGCTCCGCTGCCCAGGTAGGGCTTTCGCACCGAGGTCAGCACCCGGTGGGTGCGAGGGCCGATCAGCCAGGCTCCCGAATCGCCCACCACACCGCCCGAGATGCGGTCGGCCGAGATGCGGGCCAGCACCGCGGTGGTCTCGCCCACGCCAGCCAGAGCCGCGTCCATCTCCTGCAAGAACGGCACCGGGAGCAGCCGGGCGCAGTCTCGGGACACGGCCTCCAACAAGCTGGTCGCCGCCTCGGCCCCACCCGGACGACCTCCCACCCCGTCGGCCACCAGGCCCACCAGCTCAAACCCGGCCTCGAAGACCGCGGCGCGGTCTTGCATCTGCCGATTGCCCTGGGCCAAGCGCAGGGCGCTCAGCAGCGGGACAGATGCAGGCATAACCGCTGCAAGACCAGCCTTCCGTTCAGGTTGGCCTGAAGGTGCTCGCTGGCCTCCAGCAGCAACTCCAGCGCCTTGCGGGGGCGGGCGACCCCACCCTCGGTGGCCAGGCGGCGCAGGTCGTCGAGCCGATCGCGGTTGACCACCGCCCCTTCGGCCCCGGACGCGGCCAGGTGCAACAGATCGCGGTAAAAGAGCCGGCAGGTGTCAAGCACGGCTGCCAGCGACTGGCGGGCCTCCTCACCGGCGCGCAGCTTGTCGAGCCTGGCGGCCGTCTCCAGGGCCGGCCAGAGCTGGGCACCGTGCAGGCCGCTCAAAAAATCGAGGGTGGTGCAGCGAAGCTCCCAGAGGGACTTGTTTTCAAGCCAGCCCAGGGCCACTCCCGGCCGGCCTCGGGCCAGATGAGCCAGAGTGCGGGCCTGCTCGGGCTCGGCTCCGCGCTCCTCGAGCTCGCGCCACAGCTCTTCGGGGGGCACGCTCTGAAAGCGCACCGGACGACAGCGCGAGCTGACGGTGGGGAGTAGAGCGGATTCGCTGGAGCTGACCAGCACCATCACCATGGTGCCCGGAGGCTCCTCCAGGGTCTTGAGCAGAGCGTTCTGGGCCTCCTCGGTGAGCGTCTCGGCCTCGGCCACGATCCACACCCGATGGCGTCCCTCATAGGGCCGATAGGCGGTGGCCGCGATCTGCTCGCGCACGTCCCCCACCCCGATGCCGGTCTTGCCGGCCGGACGCTCTTGCACCACCACGTCGGGATGATTGCTGTGGGCGATCTTGAGGCAGCTGGGGCAAACCCCGCAGGGCCGCTCCTCGGCCGAGCAGTTGAGAGCCGAGGCCAGCCAGAGGGCGGTGCGCGACTTGCCCAGACCCGAGTCGCCCAGGAACAGGTAGGAGCTGGCCGGTCCGCTGCGGGCCAGCGATTCCAGCAGACCCTGACGAACCTTCTGGTTGCCCAGGATCTTCAATCGAGTCCGGAACGCTCGTAACTGAGCCGGCCCCTGGGAGGCACGCGCTTTTGCACCTCGCGCATGGCCACCCGGACCACGATCTCGTTGGTGGTGATCGGATCCAGGCTGCCGTCCAGCACGCGGAAGCGGGCTGGCTCGTCGGCCGCGATCTGCAGGTATCCCTCTCGCACCCGCTCGAGAAAGCCCAGGTCGGCCGACTCGAAGCGGTCCATCGGGGTAGCCGTGTCCTGGGCCCGCACCCGGACGCGATCAATGCCCCGCGCGGGCTCGATGTCGAGCAGGAAGGTCAGATCGGGACGCACCCCCCAGCTGCACATGTCGTTGATGTCGCGAATCTGGTTGGGCGGAATTCCCCGGCCGAAGCCCTGGTAGGCCAGGGTGGCGTCGTAGAAACGATCGCACACCACGATCGTGCCCTCACCCAGTTGGGGGCGGATCAGCTGCTCGACCAGCTGCGTGCGCGAGGCCGCGAACAAGAACACCTCTGCCAGGGGGGTGGTGTCCTTGTTGCGCGCGTCCAGCAGCACCTCGCGCACCGCTTCACCCACCGGCGTTCCCCCCGGCTCGCGGGTCCAGCGCACCGGGTAGCCTTCGCGCTGCAAGTGCTTGTAGAGCAGCTCGGCCTGGGTCGACTTGCCCGCTCCTTCGAGGCCTTCGAACGTGATGAACAACCCTTGCATGGCTACCTCACTTATAGATCCGCACGTAGCGCAACGGCTCGGTTCCGAAGCTGCGCGAGCGAACCTTGTATCGTTCGGCCAGCTCGTGCTGCAGCTGCCGGATGGTCGAGCGCTGGGGCGCCAGATCGGCCGGCCGGCCCGAGCGCACGACCCGGCGCACAGCCTCTTCGGCCTCCTTGAGAGCCAACTCCTCCGTTTTGGAGTCGGAAATCTTGAAGTAGCGAGCCAGGAAATCCTGAATCTGCGCGGTTGTGTTGCTCTTGAGCACGTGCACCGGCAGGTTGCGCTCGCGCACCCGGGGGGCCTCGGCCAGACGGCGGCGGTCCTGGCCCTTGATGGTCAGCACCAGGTCGGCCTGGTCGAGCGTGCGCACGATCTGAGCCGACAGCCCCATCACCTTGATGGCCCGCTCCAGGCGATTGCGGCTGACGGCATAGGGGTAGATGCGCACGTTCTCCATCGTCTCGTGGCCGGGTGGCGGCGGGGCCAGGTAGGGACGGGATGGGATCTCCTCGATCAGCTGCTCTTCTTCCTCGGCGGCCGAGGGCTCGAGCACGATCACCGTGCCCTCCGGGTCGCGCTGGCGAAGCTCCGGTGAAGGCAGGTAGCCGCGCAGGAGCCGATCCACCACCGAGGCCACTTCCAGGTGCAGAGCCACCGCGTCCTGAGCCTGGATCTCGATGACCACGTCAAAGGTCGGCGGCGCCTTGCGCTCCTGCACCGACTTCTGGGTCTTGCGCCGGCGGGCTTCCTCGTCCGAGAGCGTGACCACCTGGATGCCCCCCACCAGATCGGACAGGGTGGGGTTCATCAGCAAGTTCTCCAGGGTGTTCCCATGAGCCGTGGCCACCAGCTGCACACCTCGCTCGGCGATGGTGCGGGCGGCATAGGCCTCGGCCTCGGTGCCGATCTCGTCCACCACGATCACCTGGGGCATGTGGTTCTCGACCGCCTCGATCATCACGGCGTGCTGCTCATCGTGTTGGGGCACCTGCATGCGCCGCGCCGGTCCGATCCCCGGGTGGGGGATGTCCCCGTCGCCAGCGATCTCGTTGGAGGTATCCACGATGACCACTCGCTTGGAGAATTCCTCGGCCAGCACGCGCGCGATCTCGCGCAGCATGGTGGTCTTGCCCACGCCGGGGCGACCGAGAAGCAGCAGGTTCTGGCCCGACTCGACCACGTCGCGGATGATGCTCACCGTGCCATAGACCGCGCGCCCCACGCGGCAGGTCAGGCCCACCACGCCCCCCACCCGGTTGCGGATGGCCGAGATGCGGTGCAGGGTGCGCTCGATGCCGGCCCTGTTGTCCTTGCCGAACGTGCCGATGCGGGTGGTGACATACTCGATATCCTCGCGCGAGACGGGGTCGGCGGTGAGGAAGACGAACTTGCCGGGGAACCGGGCCTCGGCCCGGCGGCCCAGGTCGAGCACGACCTCGATCAGGTCGAGTTGCTCATCTTCCATCCGGTTCAGGGCCTGCCGCACCTGGGGGGGCAGGATGGCCAACAGCTTGGCCAGGTCGTCGGTGATCTGGATGTTGCTGGGGATGGATGCCTTGCTCAGTCGAATTCCTCCGTTCCTGAAAGAAAGGAGTTCCGCGCCCTGTGCGCAGGTCCTTTCCGGCCTGGAGGGCGAACATAACCAGCGTGGAGATTCGTCCCACCTCTGCCGCCAGCCCGCTCCTCTCCTGGCATATGCGCGAGAGCCTGCTCAACCGGAACGTCAACCAGATGAGCGGCCTGCCCCACGCCGAGCGCCTGCAGCTGATCGCCGAAAACCTGAAGCTCAGCCGGGGCTTGCCGGGTGAGCGCAAGGGCGAGCTGGGCAAGTTCGAGGAATTGTTGCCCCCGGCCATCCTCCAGAGCGAGGCCAGTCGCTACGATCTGTGCCGCCCCGAGGCGAGCTACGCGCTGGCGGCCAGCAAGGCTCTGGTGCAACTGAGCCTGCCCGAAGAGCTCTGGCCGCAGGGAGCCGAGGCTCTGAAAGGCTTGCTGCAGAGCAACCCCGACCGTTTCCAGGCCTGGGACGCCTTTGTCGAGGGCCTGCAGTCCCATCCCGACGACCTGGCCAGAGGGCTGCAGAAGCTGCAGTTGGGACTGAAAGACGCCGCTCGGGGCAACGCGGTTGGACTGGGCACCGAAGCCGTGCGCATCGGCAGCACGCGGCTCAAAGTTCACACGCGCTCCTGAGCTCGCCGCATTGATGCACCTGGCGCATAAACCGCTTTTATTCGCATGACGCATAATTCTCCTTTATGCACAGGAAGGATAATCCGGCTTTATGCGGAATTTGCATCAACGTGGAGCACTTTATCGCTACCCCCGCCCAGCTCGGACCAATCCTCCAGGACCGGCGCAAGCATCGGGGATTGACCCAGCAGGAGCTGGGCGCCCGGGTGGGCCTCATCCAGAGTGCCATCGCGCGGGCCGAGAGCAATCCTGGAAGAATGACGGCCGAGAGGCTCTTTCGTCTCCTCTCTGGCCTGGGTCTTGAGCTGGTTCTGCGCGACCGAACAGAGCCCGAGCCCTCGGAGTGGTAGGTGGCTCGACCCCGCCGCAGCCTGAACGTCTGGATGAATGGCGTCCTGGTGGGGAACTGGTCGGTGCGGCAGCGCCAGAGCGTTTTCCAGTACGACCCGACCTGGCTCGCTTCGCCTGGCTCGCGGCCGATCTCCCTGTCGATGCCCCTGCGGGAGACCGGCTACCAGGGCGAGGTGGTCTACAACTTCTTTGACAACCTCCTGCCCGACACCCGAGAGCTCCGTAGCCGCCTACAGGCCCTCTACAGCACTGCCTCCAGCGATGCTTTCGACCTTCTGGCCGAGGTCGGCCGCGACTGCGTGGGAGCAGCGTGGCCGAGACGATTCTAGCGGGGGCGGGGAAGTGCCTGGCGCGGCTTTGATCAGAGCCGCCGCAAAATTGGCCCCTGCCCCGAGACCACGCGAATCGTCTTCATGGTCGGATCGAACTGTCCCTGGATGTTGGCTCCCGCCGCCAGCTCCATCTTCAGGTAGTCCACCGTCTCGGGAGTGATGATCTCCCCCGGGCAGAGCACCGGGATGCCGGGTGGGTAGGGCGTGATGATCTCGGCGCAAGTGCACCCGGCCGAGGCCTCCAGAGCCACCGTCTCGTAGGGCGCATCGAAGGCCTGGCGCAAGGTCATGGCCTGGGGCGGGAAGTCGGGCAGCTCGAACGGCTTGCCGCGTTTTTGCTCGAACATGCGGATACGCTCGTTGAGGTCGAACTCGCGCGGATAGACGGACAGGCCGCGCAGGGCCTCAACGAGCCGATCCACGTCCTCTTCGCGGTGCCCGATGGTCACCATGGCCACCGTGTTGAACAGATCCGACATCTCCAGCTGCAGGCCGTGCTCGTAGCGGATGTAGCGCTCCAGCTCGTAGCCGGTAAAACCCAGCTCGCGGGCGGTGATGACCAGCTTGGTGGGATCCCAGGCGTGCACCCCGGGTCGCCCCAGCAACTCTTCGCCGTAGCAGTGCAGCCCGGGGATCTCGTTGATGGCCCGGCGGGCTTTGTTGGCGATGCGAATGGTGCGAGAGAGCAGCTCGCGGCCTTCGGTGACCATCTGGTGGCGAGCCACGTCCAGCGAGGCCAGGAACAAACACGAGGGACTGGTGGACAAAAACAGCTTCAGCACTGACTCGAGGCGCCCCTGATCGACCCGCGTGCCGGTCAGGTGCAACATGGAAGCCTGGGACATGCTGCTCAAGAGCTTGTGGGTGCTCTGAATCACCAGGTCGGCCCCGGCCTCGACAGCCGACATGGGCAGGTCGGGATGAAAGTGCAGGTGCGCTCCCCAGGCCTCGTCGGCCATGACGATCACCCCGCGCTCGTGGCCCAGCTTGACCAGCGCCTCCACGTCGGCGGCCGCCCCGTAGTAAGTGGGACTGGTGAAGCAGAGGGCTTTGGCCTCGGGGTTCTCGTCGAGCACTTTGCGCACGGTCTCTACCGTGGGAGCGTGGTCGACCACCATTTCGCGGTCGTACTCGGGCAGGTAGAACACCGGGCGAGCGCCCGAAAGGATGAGCGCCCCCACCGTGGACCGGTGGGCGTTGCGGGGCACCAGCACCACGTCCTCAGGGCGAAGGCCGGCCAGGATCATGATGTGGTTGCCCGAGGAGGAGCCGTTCACCAGGAAGTAGCTGTGGTCCACCCCGTAGGCATCAGCGGCCAGCTCCTGGGCTTGCTTGCAGACCGAGACGGGGCGGTGGATGTCGTCCATGCCCAGCACCTGGGTGATGTCAGCCTTGAGGCCGTTCTCGGCGATGAAGCGCCGGAAACGCTCGGGCGATCCCTTGCCCTGCTGGTGGCCGGGCACGTGAAAGGTCAAAACGCCCGTGTTGACGTACTCCTCCAGGGCGTCAAAATAGGGGGTGGCCTGCTGATTGCGGGCGTAAGCCCGCTCTCGGGCCGAAGGATGGGTCAGCATGGTTACTCCCTGGAGCGGGCCTGAATCTGGCCCGCCAGCATATCACGGATGTCGAGCAGCACTTCCAAAACGGCAGCCCGCCAGCGGCTATCGGCGTCGGGACTGACTTCCCAGACGCCCTCCAGATCGCGTTCCGGGAACTGCCTGAGGATCTCTTCTCGCGAGCGCATCGGGGCGGGCATTTGGCGCGCTCGGCCTATCTCCTGTCGCTCAAGCGTACTTGAGTGCCGCGCTCGACCCCCATGTTCTCGGCCGCGTTCCCGCCGTTCATGGCGATCTCGAGAAATCCGAGCGACCCCCAGTAGGCCACCAGCTCGCCGGGCCCCACCTGGCTGAAGGTCTCCTTCACGGGGGCGGTTCGCCAGCCCACGGCCACCGACTCGAGCTCCCGGCCCGGCTCGCGGCGGACGCTGGTCACCAGGTTGCCGAAGCCGTCGATGTGAAGGATCTGGGGCTCGGTTTCCTGCACCAGCCGCATCGAGTCGGTCACAGGTGGGCCGATCTCCCTCAGCTCCACCCCTCGGGCCAGGGCGGCCGCCACCGGGGCGAACACGTCGCGGCCGTGGAAGGTGCGACTGGGGGTCTGCAGGGTAAAGTTCTCGATCTGGTGGACGGCCACCGGCTCATCCTGCTCCCAGGCCAGCGACAGCAATCCGTTATCTGGCCCCACATAGCTGAAACGCCGTCCGCGCGCAACCAGAGGCCGACGCGAGCCGCCCACTCCCGGGTCCACCACCGCCAGATGCACCGTGTGCTCGGGAAACCAGCGGCATGAGGCGGCCAGTTGGAAGGCGCCCTCGGCCACATCCTGAGGGGCCACCTCGTGGGTGAGATCCACCAGGCGGGCCTCGGGGCAAAGGCCCAGGATGACGCCTTTCATGATGCCCACGTAGGGGTCCTTGTGGCCAAAATCGCTCAACAGGGTAATGAGGGGCAAGTCAGCAGGCGAGCGCGACCGGTTGGCCGCAAAGCTGGGCAAAATAAGAGTGCCAGCGACGGTCGCCGGTTAACTCGGGGTGAAAGCTGGTGGCCAGCAGTCGGCCCTGGCGCGCGGCCACGACCTCGCCCTGAAAGCGAGCGAGCACCTCCACCTCGGGGCCACACTCAGCGATGCGCGGGGCCCGAATGAAGACGGCCGGAACCGGCTCGGGCCCGAGGCACGCCACCGAGAGCTCGGTGCTGAAAGAATCCACCTGCCGCCCGTAGGCGTTGCGCTCGACCACGGTATCCATCAAGCCGAGCACGGGCTGTCCGGGCAGAGCGTTGCGCACCTCACGCGAGAGCAAGATCATGCCGGCACAGGTGCCCCAAACGCCCATCCCCGCGCCCGCGCGCTGGCGAATCGGCTCCAGCAACTCGTAGCGGTCGAGCAACTTGCCGATGGTGGTGGACTCCCCGCCCGGCAAAATCAGCCCGTCAAGTCCGGTCAGGTCGGCCACGCAACGCACCTCGCGAGACCGGCAACCGGCCCCGGCGAGGGCGGCCAGGTGCTCCTCCACCGCGCCCTGCAGAGCCAGAACGCCGATGGTTACCAACCGCGCACCTGCAAGAGCTCTTGCTGGGGAATCTTGGAGATCTCCAGACCCTTCATGGCCTGACCGATGCCGCGCGAGACCTCGGCCAGCCTGGCCGCGTCTTGATAGTGAGCGGCGGCATCCACGATGGCCTTGGCGCGCCGGGCCGGGTCATCCGATTTGAAGATGCCCGAGCCCACGAAAATACCGTCGCATCCGAGCCGCAACATCAACGCCGCATCGGCCGGCGTGGCGATGCCCCCGGCGGCGAAGTTGACCACCGGCAGGCGACCCAGCTCGCGCACCTGCTGCACCAGCTCGAGGGGAGCGCGCAGCTCTTTGGCAAAGGCGAAGAGCTCGTCCTCACGCATCGAGGCCGCCAGACGAATCTGGGCCATCACCGCGCGGGTGTGGCGCACGGCCTCCACCACGTTGCCGGTGCCGGCCTCGCCCTTGGAGCGAATCATCGCTGCGCCCTCGGAGATGCGGCGCAGGGCCTCGCCCAGGTCGCGGGCCCCGCACACGAAGGGGACCGTGAAGGAGTGCTTGTTGATGTGATTCTCCTCGTCAGCCGGAGTGAGCACCTCGGACTCGTCGATGTAGTCCACACCCAGCGACTGGAGGATCTCTGCCTCTACGAAGTGGCCAATGCGCGCTTTGGCCATCACAGGGATGGTCACGGCGTCCATGATCTGCTGCACGACCACGGGGTCAGCCATCCGGGCCACGCCGCCCTCGGCCCGAATGTCAGCGGGCACGCGCTCGAGGGCCATCACGGCCACGGCGCCCGCTTCCTGGGCGATAACCGCCTGCTCGGGGGTGGTGACATCCATGATCACACCGCCCTTCAGCATCTGGGCCAGACCGGTCTTGACTTGAAAGGTTCCTTGCTGTGACATCATTTCTCTATCCTTACTGCACGAAAATGGGTTGACCGCTTCTGTCGTCGCTGAATCGCGGCGAGTATAACCGACAAGAGTTGCTTACGCAACGGCAGGCCAGTTCCTGGTGGGAAGCTCAGTTCAAGGAAACGGTGGCCGCCTCGCTGGCAGCCTGCTCGGCGGGCCGGGCGGGGGGGTCGATCTGGAGCCAGAAGCGCTCGCCGCAATTGAGACAAAAGTATTCCTGAATCTTGCGCGGCAGGTCATACATTCTCTCGCGCAAGAGGCGCCCTTCACAGCGCGCGCAGGTGCCACAAAAGCTCATCTTGGTGCTGTTTTTCTGGGGCTGGAGGGGGCTTTCCTGCCCGGGGCAAGTCGAGGGCGACTGCGCTGCCAGGCCAGATGGATCGCATTCTCAAGCCTTTCCCGCGGCCCGATTCCGACTGTGCAATCGGGACTGTAATAGACCGCCCCCACCGAGTTGACCAGTTGCCCCGGCGACCAGGTGAGAGGCAGGGCCAGAAACCGGTCCCGGCGGACCGCCGCCGAGAAGAGAACGCCCGGTCGACCGAAGGGCTTCTTGAGCTCGAGACGATCGACTCCCACCAGGTCGACCTGCACCAACTCGGGGTCGTGGGCAAAAGCTCGTCGGCAGAGAGTGGCGGCTTGACGCTGGACCACCTCGCGGGGGGCGTTCAAAGCCTGAAAATGAAGCTGGGCGTAGGCACGATCTTGCACGCGCGCAACACCGACCCGCACCAGCGGAAGGGGCAAGCCCCCCCGTTGCAGCGCGACCGACAATCGCATCTCCAGCTCGGGCTCGATGTAAAAGAGTTGGACGCGTGGTCGCTCGTCGCCCAGAGCGGGCAAGCTCAGCAGGCTCAGGGCGAGAATCAGCCTCAGGATCACCCCGAGGGTTTATCCGCAGCGGCTGCCCAGACCTGCCGTCAGCGATTGAGTCGGCGCAGGGCCCGCCAGCGGGTTTCCAGCACGAAGGGGACCGAGACCACCGCCAGCCAGAAGACCAGACAGCCCAGGTCGAGCGCCACATTCAACGAATCACTCACCATGGCCAGGCTGCGCATGGCCACGACCGCTGCTGTATAAACGGCCACCAGCGAGGCCCAGTTGACCAGGCTGGCCAGGATGGTCAGCTGACCGAAGCGCCCTTCCAGCGCCGCCCCGGCGGCGGCATAGGCCAGGCAGACGGGCACCAGAATCACAAAGCCCGCCAGGGGCACGACCAGCAGCGGGCTGACCTGCAGAGCCAGAGCCACGGGAATGGTCCCCAGAGTCAACAAGAGCGCTTCGGCCGTGCGCGGCAGGGCGGCCGCCAGGACGGCACCGTCCAACAACTGATCCGAGCTGAGTGAGGTCTGGCGCAGGACTGCCAGCGAGGCAGGCTGCAGGTCCTCGCTCAAGGTCTGATGGCAGCGAGTCGCCGCGCGCAGACCGGTGATGGTGGCCACAAGAACAAGCAGAATGAGGTACAGGGCACTGGCCTGGTCAGGGTCATCCGCTCGCCAGGTCAGCAACAAGAGAGCCTGAAGCATCACGAAGGGACCATAGACCCAGATGAGCTGGCACAGCGGTCCGCCCGGAACCCTCCCGGCCTCGCGGTCGAACTCTCGCAGCGCGACTGGATTGGAGGTGAGCCGGCGCCAGCCGCTGGTCCCCCTCCGGTTGCAGCGCACCAGAACATGCCACCAATCCTGCAAACGAAGGCTGAGGTCGGCCCCTCGGCGCAAACCGAGCAGGGTCAACTGACGCATCAAAGATGCCCCGGTCAGCAAGATACCCAGCACCACCAGGCTTCTGGCCGGAATGTCATACTGAGCCGACAGGGACATCCCCGCCAGCATGGGCAGCAGGACTGCCAGCAGCGCCAGGCTGGCAAGCTGGCGTCTGCGCCCGAAGGCCCAGACCTGGGCGCACTGCGCCGAATAGGATACCAGGGGCACGGCCACCAGCAAAACCAGGATGGTCTTGAGCCAGATCGCCAGGCATTCCAGGCGATGGCTGGCAGGGACGCTCCCCAGGCCGAGAGCCAGGGGGAGGAGCAAGAAGGTGCTGGCCTGCAAGCTGCGGCGCAGAGAGTGCCGGGCCAGAACGTCGCAAAGCTCGGAGGAAGTCAACTGCCCCGAGCCCAGCTCGTCATTGAGCTGCCGCAGCAAAGTGAGAGCAGGTTGGTGAAAGGCGAGCCAAAGGCTCGCCCAGATCAGGCTCCCCATCAAGCCGAGCCCCAGATAGTAAGCCAGCGACGGATGCTCCATGACAGGGAGGAGAGCCACCGTCAGGGCCCAGGCTGGCGTCACCGCCACCAGATGCAGGCCAACAAGTCGTGGCCAGCAACGAAGGATACGCCGTTCGCGCATCTCCAGCAGGGCTCGAGCTGGGTTCTCGGAGTAGCGCAAGAGATCACCTCCTGGTCTGGCTTTCATTATATCAGCCCAGCACGCGGCCGACCAGTCTTGACTTCGGGGAGCGAGCTGGAAGGAGCGCTTGGCCCGCCCTTTTCAGGCAGAAGAAGCCACGACCCGGGGCCGGGGTCTCAGAGCCCGGGATGGGAGCCTGCCGGTCCTGGGAAGAACCGAGCCGCATCCCACGCAAGCGACGGCCCGAGACGCTGCCGTGCGTCGTCCGAACAGAGGGGAGCACTCTTTCAGCCCCTCCAACCTGCGGTCCCGATCCAGGAACACAGTGTCTGATCGATTTTATGACACAAAATCCGGCCGAAGGGACGGCCCCACGACCTGGAAGAGGGCAGCCTCCCTCCCCGCAGCCCGAGCCGTCTGAGCTCTTCCACGACGGCCTTCCTCCCGATATGCTGAAGACCCCGGACCCCAAACCTTCGCCGGCCCGAAAAGCGTGGTGTTGCCCGGACAGACCGCCCTGTCGTGCACAGATTCACCATGGATTCCGTGAGGTCGGCTCTGATGCAGAGGTAGGGCTCCGGGCTCTCTGCTTGAAGCGTGTCCCATGCACGAGCTGACCCCCTCGGCCGCCGCCGAGCGCTTGAAAACAGATCTGACGGCTGGCCTCTCGCCTCAGGAAGCGGCTCGTCGTCTCGAGCGGGACGGGCCCAACGAACTGGAGGCAGCTGAGCCCATTTCAGCCTGGCGCATCCTGGTCAACCAGTTTGCCAACCTGATGGTGCTGATTCTGATCGCGGCGGCCGGTATCGCGCTGATCAGCTGGTGGCTCGACGGCGCCCAGGGCCTCCCTTCCGACGCCCTCGTGGTAGCCGCCATCGTCGTTCTGAACGCCGTTCTCGGCTTCTTTCAGGAGTATCGAGCCGAGCGCACCCTGCAAGAGCTCAAGCGCGTGACCGCGGCCCGGGCCCAGGTGGTGCGAGGCGGAGCGGCCCTCAGTCTGGAGCGCTCCGAGCTGGTGGTGGGCGATCTGGTGGTGCTCCAGGAAGGAGACAAGGTTCCAGCCGATCTCTTGCTGGTGGACGCCCAGCGCCTGCAACTCGACGAGAGCATGCTGACGGGAGAGTCGCTGCCCGTGACCAAGCGCGTGGGGCCGCTGGCTGCCGACACTCCCGTGTCCGATCGCCTGGGCTCGGCCTTCGCCGGAACAACCGTCACCAGCGGGCGGGCCAGCGGCCTGGTCGTGGCCACCGGCTCGCGCACCGAATTGGGGGGTATCGCCACCAGTCTGGCCACGACCGCCTCCGAGGAAACGCCTCTGGAGCGCCGCCTGGACCGGTTGGGCAAACAGATCGGTTGGGCCGTTCTGGCGATCAGCACGGTGGTGGGCGCCACCGTGCTGGCCGTGGAGGGGGCCCACGATACGCGCACGGTGGTGCATGTGCTGCTCTTCGCCGTAGCCCTGGCCGTGGCCGCAGTTCCCGAAGGGTTGCCGGCCGTTTTGACCGTCTCGCTCTCCATCGGGGCGCGGCGTCTGGCCAGGCAGAATGCGGTGGTGCGCCGCATGGCTGCGGTCGAGACGCTGGGCTCGGTGACCGTGATCGTCACCGACAAGACCGGCACGCTCACCCACAACCAGATGACCGTGAGCGCCCTCTTCTGCGAGGGTCAAGAGCGCGCCGTCAGTGGCCAGGGGTACGAAGCCGAAGGGAAGCTCGAGGGCCAGCTGACCCCCGAGATCGAGTGGCTCCTGATGGCCGGGGCGCTGGCCAACTCGGCTCGCCTGGAGGTCTCCGACGGGAGGCGCCAGGCTCTGGGCGACCCTACCGACGCGGCCTTTCTGGTGCTGGCCGAGAAGGCTGGAATCGACTGGCAGGGCCTTCAGAAAGACAACGAGCAACTGGGCGAGGTTCCCTTTACCTCGGATCGACGCCGGGCCTCCAGCCTGCGCCGATTCCGCGGCTCGCGCTGGCTCTTTTGCAAGGGAAGCCTGGATACTCTCGAGCAGCTCAGCGAAGCTCCCGACCCCGCCCTCCGGGAGGCCGAGCTGCGCTTTGCCGAGCGCGGCCTGCGAGCCATTGCCCTGGCTGTTCGGGAGGTCCCCGAAGGCTACCAGGTGGAGGATCTGGAGCAGGAGGAAAGGTCGCTTCGCCTGCTGGGCCTGGTGGCCATGGGCGACCCGCCCCGGGCTGAAGTGCCTCAGGCAATGGCCGAATGCCGTCAAGCCGGTATTCGGGTCATCATGCTCACGGGCGACCATCCCCAGACAGCCCGCTCGATCGCCGACCAGGTCGGCCTGCTCGACCCGGAGCACCAGGCCGTCTACACCGGCCAGGAGGTGGACGCGCTGAGCGATGCGGAGGTGGACGAGCGGCTGAGCCACGCCAATGTGTTCGCCCGCGTCAGTCCCCACGCCAAGCTGCGGCTGGTGGAGCGGCTGCTGGCCCGGGGCGAGGTCGTGGCCATGACCGGCGATGGCGTGAATGACGCTCCGGCCCTGAAGAAGGTCCACGTGGGGGTGGCCATGGGCAAAGCCGGCACGGCCGTCGCTGTGGAGGCCAGCGAGCTGGTGCTGCTGGACGATAACTTCGCCACCATCGTGACCGCCGTTCGACTGGGGCGCGGGGTCTTTGCCAATGTGCAGAAGTTCATCGCCTTCCTGTTCTCGGGCAACGTGGGAGTGGTGCTGGCCATGTTCATCGGCACCATCCTGGCCGGCATCTTCAACCTGCGGGTGGGGGTAGAGTTGCTGCTGCCCCTGACAGCAGCCCAGATCCTGTGGATGAACCTGGTCACCGACGGAGCGCCGGCCGTCGCCTTCTCGCTCACAAGGGCCCAAAAAGACGTGATGCTCGAGCCCCCGCGCCGGCCCGATTCCCCCATCTTGAGCCCTTCGATCTGGGCCTATGTGTTTCTGACGGGAAGCACGGTCTGCGCGCTCTTGCTGGCGGTGCTGGATGCCACCTACCAGGGCGGCTGGTTCACCGTACACGACCACGACTATGAATATGCCCGCACGGCAGGCTTCTACACGGTGGTCACCGCCCGTCTCTTCAACTCGTTGAACTTCCGCCAGCTGCCCCAGAGCTTTGTGGCCCCAGGGTTCTGGCGCGATCTGGCCGTGCCGGTGGCCTGCCTGGCCAGCTGGGGGATGACCCTGGCAGCTATCTACTTCCCTCCCCTGCGCGACATGTTTCACCTGGTGCCGCTCGATCTGGAGCACCTGGTCCTCTTCAGCGGCCTTGCCTGCGCCGTGCTCCTGCCCGGCTGGGCCTTCGTGCGCTTGCACGGCATCCAGATGAATCGCTGAGCCAGATGCCGAGGCTTAACTTTGCCCGCCTGCTGGCAGAGTTTTAACGCTGGGCGGGAGATCTGGGGCGACAAGGCGGTCGGGAGGATCTGCCTGGAGAGCGGGAAGCGTCCCGCCACGGAGGACCTGGAGCGATTGCTGGACCAGGTGAATCCTCAGAAGTTCGGCACAACTCCCGTGTTCCACTGGATCGACTCAAACTCGAGCTCCTCGACCGTCTTCCCCTTCTCGCTGACCCGGTAGCGACGCACGTCTTTCTGCTCATCTACCCAGAGTTGATGCTGCTGGGTAGCTTTGAACTCGTAGAGCTGCAACCCCTCCAGGCGGCTCAGGCTGGGCCCGCCGCAGGCTTCCACCTTACTCAGAATCTGGTGCAGCAAAGGGGTGATCAAAGAGGTATCGGCCACGTCCTTGGACCGAGTGCTGCGCCGGAGCTGAATCATACCGCTGCGCACGGTCACGTAGTCGGTCGACCGGGTCGAGTCATACAAAACGACCGTGCCACTGTGGCGCTGGCTGCCCGGCAGGATCTCGGCCCGAATCAGGCCCGGCGCCCTGTAGGCATAGCTGAAACGGAACTGGCCCGCGGGACCTTTGTACTGGTAGCGGAAGCAGTAGTCGCGAGACTGCAGGATCTTGTTTTTAACCGCCTCCCACTCGCCCTCGGCCAGGACCGGCAGACAAAGGGAAAAACAGAAGAAGAGGAAGATCACTCTCATCTGTGACAGTATAGCACCGGTTCTCAGGCCCGAAAAGGAGACCGGGCAGGGACCGGTGCAACCTGTTGGGCGCCGCGCAGCTGGAAAACTGTGTCAAGGGGGGTTCCGGCTGCGCTCCTGGTTTACGTCTCCTGCGCAAAAGGCGCGTGAGCGCGTGCTCGGGAGCCACGGAAGAAACCTGGCTCGAAAACTGGGGACAGACAAGTCCGTGCTTTCGCAACTTCGCTGCCAACTCTTCGCGGTTCTCCAAGGCAATCAGGTGGGGGACACTGCCTGCCAGGTGGTCGCTTGAAGGGTTCCCGAGCCAACCTGAGAGAACACCCCCGCATGGCCAGGCTGATCGATGGGACGATGATCGCCCAGAAAGTACGCGCCGAGGTGGCTCAGGGAGTCTTGAAGCTCTCCGAGGTCAAGCCAGGACTGGCCACCGTGCTGGTCGGGGACGACCCGGCCAGCCAGGCCTATGTCTCCAGCAAGCAGAAGGCCTGCGCACAGGTGGGCATCACTTCGTTTGGCCGCCACCTGAGCGCCACCGCCAGCCAGGCGGAGGTGGAGGCGGCGGTCCGCGAGCTGGGCCAGGATCCGGCCGTGCACGGCATCCTCGTGCAGCTGCCTCTGCCGGCCCACCTGAACGAGGAAGCCGTACTTTCGTGCGTGCCGCTGGAGAAGGATGTGGATGGCTTCCACCCGATCAACCTGGGCCGCCTGGCCATGAAGGGGCGTGAGCCCCTGTTCGTGCCCTGCACTCCGGCAGGCTGCATCCGGCTGCTCCAGGAGACCGGCGTGCAACTTGCCGGAGCCGAGGCTGTGGTGGTCGGCCGCAGCAACATCGTCGGGATGCCCGCTGCCCTGTTGCTTGTGCGCCAGGACGCCACGGTCACCATTGTGCACTCGCGCACCCGATCGATGGCCGAGGCCATCCGTCGGGCCGACGTGCTGGTCGTGGCCATCGGCAAACCGCGCTTCGTCACGCGCGAGATGGTCAAACCGGGAGCGGTGGTCATCGACGTGGGCATCAACCGAATCAGCGACCCGAGCAGCCCCAGGGGCTCGCGCCTGGTGGGCGACGTCGACTTCGAAGGAGTCAGCCAGGTGGCCGAAGCCATCACCCCCGTTCCCGGTGGAGTGGGGCCGATGACCATCGCCATGCTGCTGCAGAACACGCTGACGGCAGCGCGTCACGCAGTGACTCTTGCTCCCAGCTCGACCACCTCCGTGGTGGATAAATAAATAACCAGCGCGAGCTCAGCGCAGCTTCTGGCGAGCCCCCGCGTGCCCAGGATTGAGTCGCAGCTCGGCCTGAAAGTGGTATCGGGCGCGCTGCTGGTCGCCCTGGGAAGCATAGAACAGGCCCAGGTTGTAGTTGGCCTCCAGCAAATCGGGGTCGAGGCGAAGCGCCTGCTCGAGCTCGGCTGCTCCCTGCGGCTGACCGAGCTGTAGCATCGTCACCCCCAGGTAGAGTCGAGCCCGGGTCCGCCCGGGGTCGGCCTGAATCGCCTGACGGAAGATGGCCACGGCCGGCTCGAACTGATCGACCTGCAGCAGCAGCAACCCTTTCTGGATGAGCTGGCTGGGAGTGTCGGGGTAGCGCAGCGGTCCGTGAGGACGGCCCCTGCGCAGGAAGACGGCGGCCACCGAGTCGTCGTAAACCATCTCCCAATCCTTCGAAGACTGCAGGCGGCGAGGCAGATCCCCCTGCAGGTGACTGGCCAGCACCAGATCCACCTTGTAGAGGTCCAGGATCTCCCGCCACTTGGCCCCGACCTTCTTCTCCCAGGGGCCGCCCAGCTGGATGGCCAGGGCCTCCAGATAGACCTCCTCGGAATAGACGGTGTGGGCCCGTCCGTCGATGAAGATCTGAAAATCGCGCAGGTGCCAGGCGAGCCAGCCACCCCATTCATAGGGATTGACCAGGCGCCGGGGCAGCTCGGGGTTGGCCTGCAGAAAACTCACCGCGTCGATCGGGAAGTGCGTGTGCCACATCCCCAGGCGAGCCGGGGGAACGGTGAGGCGCTGCCAGCCCCACCAGAGCTCCAGAGCCAGCACCAGGCTGATCAGGGCCAGGCGCAAGCCGGGGCGGGCTCGCAGCACCACCTGGTGCAGTTGCACCCCGGCCAGGCAGGTCAGCGGCAGGTTGCGCCAGGCCAGCAAGCCCCCCAGCAAGAAGACCAGGGTGAGCAGGGCCAGGGCCCGGTCGCCCGAGCGCCAGTGCAGAACGGTCGCCCCCAGCCCCAGCACCACCACCAGCCAGAACCAGGCGTGCGCGCCCAACATCGCGGGGGCTACCCACTCGTTTAATCCCAAACGAAAGGCCGATTCGCCGAAAAGGCTGAAGGGGAAGCTCAGGATAGCCACCCCGTAGGGGTTGGCCACCGCGGCTGTCAGAGCCAGCATGGCCGCCCCTCCCAGCTCGGTCGCCAGGGGCCGCCGCTTCTCCAGCAGGCAGCCCAGACCGGCCACCAGCAAGATGCCAGGACCGAGGATGAAGGCCCCGTGCAGGTTGGCCCAGAGCGCGGTGAGGACCACGGCAGCCGCCAGCTTGGACCGGGCTGGCCGGGCCAGATAGGCGCGCACCAGGGCCAGGGTCAGGGCGGTCAGCAGGTAGGTGGCCAGGTAGGGCCGCACGTCATAAAAGAAGCGCGCGGGAGGGAGCCAGGCGTAGAGGCAGGCCAGCATGGAGACGGCCCAACTGGCCTCGACGCTCTTGCGGACGATGAGCAGCGGGATCAAGCCATAGGCCAGCACCAGAATCAGGGTGCGGGCCAGATAGAGCCCCTCCCAGCCGGACACCCGATGGATCTCGTAGGCCGCCAGCGCGAACAACCACTCGTGGTTGAGCCACTGGGTGCCGGTGAAGGAGAAGGGGTCGGGAGCCACCACCTGGCCGGTCTGGGCCAGAAAGCGCCCCGAGGCAAGCAGCCACCAGGTGTCCGAGGCGGGCAACGGTTGCGCCGAGGCGGCTGCCACCCCCACCACCGCAACCAGCCAGGCCAGCAGGCGAGTCAAAATCGCGGAGCCACCCCCGGGGGAGCGTTGCGCAGAACCAGCACTTTGCGCTTGTTTCGCTCCACCCGGTTGGCCAGGCCCTTGACGCCCCCTCGGCCCACCAGCTTTCCGGCCAGGGTCTCAAACTCTTTGGCGTCCTGCTCGCTGTCCCAGACGGTGAGCCAGACCAGCCCCTCCTGGCTGCCTTTGAGGTAACTGCAATAGAGATCCCCTCCCCAGCCCTCGGCCGCGCGAGCGGCCAGCTCTGCCCCCACCAGATTCTCGCCCACATTGCGAATGCAGTATTCACCGGCCACGTCACAACCGAGATACTTCCAGCCCGCAGGCGGATCCGGAAGCTTGAAGTTGAGGCTCGCAGGCCGGTCGTTCTTCAGGTAACGCTCGGGATGAAGGATCTGCTCGCTGGAGGCGGGCAGGCGCCGGTAGGCCTGATCGACCTTCTTCCAGCCCCCGGTGCGGCGCAGCGCTTTGCAAAAACTCATTCCGCGAAAGTAAGGGTCGCCCACCAGCTTCTGGATGAAGGGTGGGGCATTCCCCATGCCAGGCTGGGCGCCAGTAAGCAGGCTGTCGTCCATCATGCCGTCCATCATGGACGGGTCCAGGCCCATGCTGACGGCCACATAGTCGATCATCACCAGGGTGGCGTCCCCCTCGATCAGACACTGGGCGGCGAAGGACTGATCGAAGTTGGCAGCGGTGTCCCGGTCGATCTTGAGCAGGTTGAAGTGCTGATCCTGCAGGGCATGGTCGAGCTCGTGGATGGTCAGCATGTCCTGCATGTTGAACCCCTGCGAGGCCAGCACCCCGGCCATCGGATCAGCCTCCGGGCTCCCCCCGGTAGCCACCAGGAAGCGCTTCTTGTAGGGGTCATACAACCCCTGAACCTGCTGGCTGTAGAGATCGCGCAGGCTTTTTCGGTAGTCCACGCCGGGGGCCAGCAGTCCCACCTGGTGCATGAACACCTGGCGCACCGCGAAGGGCAGCCGGGCTGCCTCCTGGTCGAACAACCCCTGCAGGTAGCGGGCCACCTCGGCCTGGGACAGGGCCTGGCTGGGCACCGGCTTGGTGAGCTTCAGGCCGCGGATCTGCTCGAGCTCCTTGCTCAGGCGAGCCACGTCCTGATCGATCGAGCGGGCCAGCACCGGGGCCAGCAAGAGCACCAGCAGGATAAAGATTCTACGCATCAATCTCCCTCGACGAGCCAACGACGGCTCAGGTAGCGGTCCCAGGAATCGGCCAGGAGAGCCACCACCGGGCCTTCCACCCGCTCCACCACGCGGCAAGCGGCGGCCACAGCCGTGCCGCTGGAGCCACCCACCAGCAGGCCTTCCTGGCGGATCAGCCGGCGGGTCATGGCAAAACTCTCCTGGTCCGAGACCACTTCGACCTCATCCAGAGAATCCCGGTCGAGGTTCGGGGGAGGCTGGGAAGAGCCGATGCCTTCCAGCTGGTAGGCCCCGTCCGGACCGGGAACGCCGGTTTCGAGCCAGTGTGCCAGCCCCGAGCCCACCGGGTCGGCCAGTACGATGCGCAGGCTGGGGCGGGCGCGTCGAAAGAATCGGCCCACCCCGGTCAGGGTGCCACCCGTCCCGGCCCCGGCCACGAAGGCGGCCACCTCGGGGACCTGCTCGAGCACCTCGGGCCCGGTGGTCTCTTCGTGGATGCGCGGGTTGGCCGGATGGGCAAACTGGTCGGTCAGAAACCAGCCCTTCTCGCGGGCCAATCGGGCGGCCACGTTGCGGAAGTTGTCAGGGCTGTCAAGGGGCGCATTGGGGGTGACCACCACCTCGGCCCCGGCCGCCCGCAGGGCCACCCGCTTATCCTCGGACATCTTCTCGGGCAGCACGCAGACGAGCCGGTAGCCTCGCACCGCGGCCAGCAGGGCCAGGCCCAGTCCGGTATTGCCAGCGGTGGCCTCCACCATGGTCGAGCCAGGGTGCAGCTGGCCTTCCGCCTCGGCCGCTCGCACGATGGCCAGGGCCAGCCGGTCCTTGACGCTGCCCCCCGGATTGAGGTGCTCGCACTTGGCGTAAATCCGGGGGTGGATGCGCTCCAGGCGCACCATCGGGGTGCGCCCGATCAGCTCCAGAACGCTCACTCGGGTGCGGGGCCGTAGAGCGCTTGCAGCACCTGGCCAGCCCGAGCGGCCCAACTGGCCTCGTTGTGAGCGCCCTCGGAAACCTCGCGGTAGAACAGGTAGCTCTCCCGGGTCCAGCCATTCTCCACCAGTCGCCCGGCCAGCTCGCGGGTGTTGTCGATGGGGTCGGCCACCCCGTTGCCATCGGCGTCACGGCCTTCAAGGGCTCCAGCATCGAGCCAGAGTCGTCGGGGCCCGGGGGAGTCGGTTGCGGTGAGCTGGCGCGAGGCCTCTCGATCAGCCCACCAGAGCGAGGGCGAGAGTGCCCCCACCAGACCGTACACCTCGGGGTGACGAAAGCCCAGGTAAAGCGAGACCAGGCCGCCCATCGAGGAGCCCATCACTCCGGTGTGCTCAGCCCCGGCTCGCGTGCGGTAAGTGCGATCCACGAACGGCTTCAGCTCGTCCACCATGAACCGTGCGTAGGCCTCGGCGCGCCCCCCTCCGTGCTTGGGATCGGGCAGGGGGGAGTATTCCGAGAGCCGGTCGGGGGTGTTGTCGGCCGCCACGATAATCAACTCGGGCAGCTTCCCTTCCTGGATCAGGTGCTGGGCTGTTTCGTCCAGGCCCCACTCGGTGCCGAAGGCGGCGGTGCGGCTGTCAAACACATTCTGGCCGTCGTGGACGTAGAGCACGGGGTAATGCCTGTCGGGGCTCTCCTCATAGCCAGGCGGCAAATAGACGCGCACATCGCGCCGGTTGCCCAGAGCCTGCGAGGAGAAGCCGTGATGGATGCGCACGTCGCCGGTGACCACGAGAGCCAATGTAGCAGGCGGCGGGTCCGGTTGGTGTTACCGAAAGGTTGCCCGACCGCGACCAAGAAGCCGAACCTGGTGAAAGTGCTGATCACCGGCGGGGCCGGATTCATCGGGAGCCACATCGCCCATCACTTCCTGCAAGCAGGTCAAGAGGTGGTGGTGCTCGACTCGCTGCGCTCGGGACGATGCAACGTGGATCAGAGCATCCTGACCCGGGGAAGCGTGACCGACTATGAGCTGGTCGAGCACCTGGCCGCCGGAGCCCGCACCATCTTCCACCTGGCCGCCCTGGTGAGCGTGCCCGAGTCGCTGGAAAAGCCCCACGAGTGCGTGGACATCAACGTGCAGGGCACCCTGAATGTGCTGCGCGCCGCCCGCCGCCACGGGGTGGGGAAGGTGGTGCTGAGCAGCTCGGCGGCCATCTACGGAGACGACCCGGAGCTGCCCAAGCACGAAAACATGCGCCCCGCCCCGAAAAGCCCCTATGCCGTGACCAAGCTGGACGGCGAGTACTACCTGGCCATGGCCGCCGCCGAGTGGGGCGTGGCCACGGTCAGCCTGCGCTACTTCAACGTCTATGGCCCCCGGCAGGATCCGGCCTCGCAGTATGCCGCGGCCGTGCCCATTTTCGTGCAGCGGGCAAGAGAAGGCCTGCCCATCACGATCTTCGGGGACGGAGAACAGACCCGCGACTTCATTTATGTGCGCGACGTGGTGGCCGCGAACCTGCTGGCCGCCGAGAGTCCGGCCATGACCGGGGTCTACAACGTGGCCCGGGGGGGAAGCCTGACCATCCTGGAGCTGGCTCGAAACATTCGAGATTTGTTAGGCTCGTGCTCACCGATCGTGCATGGACCCGAGCGGCCCGGCGACATCCGCCATTCACTGGCCGACATCAGCCGATTGCTGGCTACCGGGTTCCGCCCCACCGTCTCGCTGGACGAAGGCCTGCGGGAAACTCTGGCTCAGTAAGGCTCAGCCTCTCCGCTTGACCTGCTCGAGCTCCAGCACGCTCTTCCCCACCGCGACCCGGTCGCCGATCTGGAGCATCATCGTGTCTCCCGGGTCGAGACTCAGATCCTGTCCGGTGGCGCGGTGGATCGTAACCGGCAGGCCCTGAGCGTTCACCTCGATGACGTATGAGCCCTGCTCCTCCTCCCAGCGCAGCAGGGCCTGCTCGTAAGGAAGAGAGCTGTCCCCGATGAGCACGGCGTGTCCGAAGCGCGGATCGGCCAGCCCCATCGAGCGCCCCAGCAGCATCTCGGCTGCATTGAGAGGCATAACGGCGCCCTTGTCAGGGCCTTCCAGCACCTGAATGCGCCAGCCGGCCCGGGACGGCCGGGCTCCCTCCAACGGCGCCTCGGAGGGCGTGGTGAGCGGCACCGAGCGGCGTCTCGGGGGCGGAGGCGGTTTGGGGGGCGTAACCCTGGGGATGGGCGGAATGTTGGCCGGCAGCTGAGAGGGACGGCGCTCGACCCCGTTCTCGAGCGGACGATCCGACGGCGCTGGCATGGTGGGCAGCTCGGGTGGGGGGGCGATGGGCGGAGGCAAAATCTCGAACGCGAACGTGGGATCAGGCTCGAAATCCGGGGCCGACTCCTGGCTGGGAAGCACGGGATCGAGGGGGATGTCCCAGCCCCCCTGGCTGGCCAGCTCGGCCGGCTCCGACTCGGGCAGCCTCGTGCCAGCGCTCGACTCGACGACCAGCAGCACGTGGCCCATCTGGACCTTGGTCCCGAGAGTGAGGGGGGCCTGGGTGACCCTCTCGTCGTCCACCTTGGTGGAATTGGTGCGCGAGAGGTGGGTCAGCAGGTAACATTTGCGTCGATGATCCCAGCGCAGCGTGCAGTGGGTGCGCGAAACGGTGGGGTCGGTGAAGAAAACCTGACCTTCTTTGGTTGGCACGCGTGCATTAGCTGCCCGTCCGAGGATGATCTCTTTGGACAGAAGGGGAATAACTCGATCGCGCTCACTGCCACCGATGACCCGCAGTTGAAAGCCGGAGTTCCAGCTCATCAGCCCGATCGGTTCGACAGGCTCAAGAAAGACTCATCCCCACCAGAGGAATCCCCCCCAGATAAAGCCATCCCTCGGCCCCGGGGGGGAAGTCCTCGTCGTAGCAAACCCAGTCGAACTGGCCAGCAAGCAGCTCGCACACCTCCGGATGGGTCTCCAGCAAGTCGAACGCGCTCTTAAGCTTGAGCGTCCACCATTCCTCCTCGATTTGCCAGGCCGGGCGGCTCTGAATGGCCTCCAGGGCCAGTGCCACCGGCTTGAGACCCCCGCGGGCATCGAGCCGGCGGTGGGTCTCCAACTCGTAGACAAACAACTGCTTCTCTCCCGACAGGTAGGCGCGCGCGACCTCGGGGTCGGCGCAGAAGTGGGCCCCTCGGGAGGCCTGAGGGCTCTGGGCGGCGCGGTAGAGCTTCATGCGGGCAGGTTCGAAGTCAACCGGCTGCTCCCTTCGGGCTCTAACCAAGGTCTAACGATCTTCAAGCTTAAGAAAAACAAGAGCATTGTTATTCTAACCTCAAGCATTTCGCCCTCAGGGGCGCACCATCAAAGGAGATTTTCATGAGCAAAGTTGTAGGCATCGACCTGGGAACCACCAACTCGGTGCTGGCCATCATGGAGGGTGGCAAGCCCACCGTCATCGCCAATGCCGAGGGGAGCCGCACCACCCCCTCGGTGGTGGGATTCTCCAAGGGCGGCGAGCGGTTGGTAGGCGAGCTGGCCAAGCGCCAGGCCGTCAGCAACCCGGACCGCACCATCAAGTCGATCAAGCGCCACATGGGCACCAACCATCGCGTCAAGATCGATGACAAACAGTACTCGCCCGAGGAAATCAGCGCCATGGTCTTGCAGAAGCTCAAGCAGGACGGCGAGACCTATCTGGGCGAGAAGATCAAGCAGGCGGTCATCACCGTGCCTGCCTACTTCAACGACGCCCAGCGCCAGGCCACCAAGAACGCCGGCACCATCGCCGGTCTCGAGGTTCTTCGCATCGTCAATGAGCCCACCGCAGCCGCCCTGGCCTATGGGCTGGACAAACAGCACGAGACCCTGACGGTCATCGTCTTCGACCTCGGCGGCGGCACGTTCGATGTGTCCGTGCTCGAGATCGGCGACGGCGTCTTCGAGGTGAAGTCCACCGCCGGTGACACCCACCTGGGTGGCGACGATTGGGACCAGCGCATCGTGGACTACGTGGCCGAGCAGTTCAAAAAGGAGCACGGCATCGACCTGCGCCAGGACAAGATGGCCCTGCAGCGCCTGCGCGACGCGGCCGAGAAGGCCAAGATCGAGTTGAGCCAGGTGATGCAGACCAACATCAACCTGCCCTTCGTCACCGCTGACGCCTCCGGTCCCAAGCACCTGGACGTGACCCTCTCGCGGGCCAGATTCGAGGAGCTGACCGCCGACCTCTTGGAGCGCTGCGCGGCCCCCTGCCGCCAGGCTCTTGGCGACGCCAGGCTGAAGATCGAGGAAATCGACCGAGTCTTGCTGGTGGGCGGCTCTACCCGGATGCCGATGGTGGTCGAGCTGGTCAAGAAGACCTTCGGCAAGGACCCTTCACGCGACGTCAATCCCGACGAGGTGGTGGCACTGGGCGCTGCCGTTCAGGGCGCGGTTCTGTCGGGCGAGATCAAGGACGTGGTGTTGGTGGACGTGACTCCGCTCACGCTGGGTCTGGAGACGCTGGGTGGCGTGATGACCAAACTCATCCCGCGCAACACGGCCATTCCGACCGCCAAGACCGAGACCTTCTCGACGGCCGCCGACAACCAGCCGGCGGTGGACATCCACGTGCTCCAGGGCGAGCGCGAGTTTGCCCGCGACAACAAAACCCTGGGGCAGTTCCAGCTCAGCGGGATCAGCCCCGCCCCGCGCGGGTTGCCGCAGATCGAGGTCACCTTCGAGCTCGACTCCAACGGCATCCTGAACGTGACCGCAAGAGACAAAGCCACGGGCAAGTCGCAAAACATCAAGATCACGGCTTCCACCAGCCTGAGCAAGAACGAGGTGGAGCGCATGGTGCGCGAGGCAGACTCCAACGCCGCCGCTGACAGAGCCCGGCGCGAGGCGGTCGAGCTGAAGAATGAGGCCGATTCGCTCCTGTATCAGAGTGAGAAGGCTCTCAAAGACCTCGAGGACAAGCTGAGTGGCGACGTCAGGGCCCGTATCCAGGCCGGCCGCGAGCGCCTCAAGCAAGCAGTCGAGGCCAGCAACCCGAATGCCGAGGAGCTCAAGAGCGCGATGGAGCAGCTCAAGAACGCGCTCTACGAAGGCTCTCAGGCTGCCTACCAGAGCGCTGGTGCCCACCAGCACCAGCAGCCGGCTGGCCCTCAGGCCGAGCCCAGCGATGGCGACGTGATCGACGCCGACTACGAAGTCAAAGCCTGACCTCGCTTGTCCGGACCGACCCCCTCGAGGCGGGAGCAATCCCGCCTCCTTTCTTTGCTCTCACGCGCGGCTACTCGTCCGTGGGGAGTCCCGGCCAACCGCCTGAAGGCTCCGGTCCTACTTCCTCCGCGGCAGCCGGGGCCGGGACTCGACGAAGCTCAGCGAGCCAGGACTGCCAGGTGCCGCTCGAACGTCGCCACGCGCGGGTCATCGGCGGGCAGCGGGGCGTTCACCCCCCCCCCGATCTGGCTAACCAGGTCGGGCAGGGTTAAGGTTCCCTGGGCCCGGTTGACATACACTGCCTGCTCTGCGTCACCAATCCTCAAGACGTAGACCGGTGCATCCGGTTTGTTATTGTCCAATTTATACTCCACCGTGGGGGTGGAGCCACTGCCCTGACGAGCAACGCACATGAAATCGTCGATGCCGGGCTGGTTTGTAGCCCACCCGGTCAGTCCGTTGAAACCCTCCAATTCCACGTGGTTATCCCAACTTGGGAGATTTATAAACTCCCGTCTTATTAGAGGTCCGCTGAAACCATCCGATGCCACGTGGTTCTCCCGATGGCGCTCGGAAAATCGACCATCCACGTCGACGCCATCGATGTTATCAAGGCTCAGCACGTGTGAGCGCATGCTGTCGATGACTTTAATGACGTTGCAGGCGCGCTGGAACTGATTGAGGTTGATCACTGTGCCGTTCATCATCTTGAGCCCTCCTGTCTTCCACAAGAATGCTACCAGGTTGCACTGAACTGCTTCTTAACGGCTCCGATGACGACGTTGTCCCAGCATATTGTGCTGGAGGTCCAGCCGCTTACAACCTCTTGCGGTGGCGAAGGTTCCCTCCGGGCGTCTCCAGGTTTGCGCTATTGGAAGCTCACGCACCCCTTCGTGGTCGGAGCCAACCAGGTCGGTCCAACGCAATCGCTGCGAGACCCCGACGGATCGGCAACAGCCTGGAGCTCCGCGTCGCTCGAGCAGGCGTTCCCGTGAACGAGGTGGCCAGACAGGATACCTCGGTCAGCAGTCGAGGAGCGGCTCCTACTTCCTCCGTGGTAACCGCGGCCGGGTGCGCAGCGGACGCGGGGGGTCGCCCGGGTGGGGCGGCGGCTGCCTCTCCAGGGCCTGCAAGATCAGCTCCAGAGCTTTGTCCAGCTGAGGATCGCGCCCCCGGGCCCAATCCTGGGGGGTGAGCTCCACCTCGACGTCCGGGTCGGTGCCATAGTTCTCCAGGGCCCAGCCCACGTCTTCGAACCAGAAAGCGAACTCGGGCTGGGTGGTGATGGTGCCGTCCACCAGGCGATGGCGAGGCCAGATGCCGATGACGCCTCCCCAGGTGCGCTTGCCCACCAGCGGACCCAGCTTGAGCAGCTTGAAGCAGTGGCTGAAGATGTCCCCGTCCGAGCCAGCCAGCTCGTTGGTGATGGCCACCAGCGGCCCTCCGGGCGAATCGGCCGGATAGGGGGCCGGCTGGCCCCAGCGCTGGAAATCGTAGCCAATGCGGCGCCGGCTCAGCTTCTCGAGCAGCATCTGCGAGACGTTGCCGCCCCCGTTGTAGCGCACATCCACCACCAGCCCCTCGCGGTCGACCTCGCTGAAATAGCTACGGTGGAACTCGGAGAACCCCCAGGGGCCCATGTTGGGGATATGGATGTAACCCACCCGCCCGCCGCTGGCCTGGTGGACCTTGCTCCGATTGGTCTCCACCCATTCGCGGTAGCGGGCCAGGGTCTCGTCGCGCAGCGTCTTGACGAAGACCCGGCGGGGCTTGGAGCGGCCTCGGCGCAGGGTGAGCTGCACCTCCATGCCGGCCTGGTTGACCAGCAGCTGCTCAGGGGTCAGTTGGCGCGTGAGCGGCACTCCGTCGATGGCCAACAGGAAGTCGCCTTTGCGAATGTCCAGCCCCACCCGATTGAGCGGGGAATCCTGCGTCGGGTCCCACGAGTCGCCCCGCAAGACGTGATCGACGCGATAGGCCTGGCGCCTGTCATCCCAGCGAAGGTCGGCTCCGAGGTGGCCGATGTGATAGCCGGGCTCGCTGGGATAGTCGCCGCCCATCTCGTAGGCGTGGGAGGTGCCCAGCTCGCCCTGCATCTCCCAGAGCAGATCGCTCAGCTCGCTGCGGGTGCTGATCCGCTTGAGCAGGGGCAGGTACTCCTGGTAGACGCCGTCCCAGTCCACCCCCGACAGGTCGGCTGTCCAGAAGTGCTCGCGCATCAGGCGCCAGGCCTCACGGAACATCTGGCGCCACTCCAGCACCGGGTTGACCGAGACGCGCACCCGGCTGAGGGCCAGCCAACCCGTCTTGCGGCTGGGAGTGGTGTCGGTGCTCTCGGCCTTCTTGCCGGCCTGCAACACCCGCAGGCGCCAGCCCGAGCGGTAGGCCAGGGTCTTGCGATCGCGCGAGAGCTTGAAGTCGGTGACCTTGGTGGCCAGCTCCCTGGTTTCCTGGCTCTTGAACTCATACGACCAGAGCGTGCCTCGGGCCGAAGGCTCGCGCGAGGAGGACCAGTGGCTGCCCAGGCTGCCCTCCACCGGGAAAGAGGTAAACAGGATCTGATCCGACAGGCCCACCACCCGGCCATAGATGCCTTCGGTAACCGGCAGAGCGATCACGCGGTCTTGAATGCCCTCCAGGTCGACCGGGAGCGGTTCGGGCTCGTCCTTCTTGCGCTTCTTCTTGTCCTCGCCGTTCTCGTCCTTGGACTTGCCGGACTTGCCGTTCTCGCCCGGAGCCCGGGGCTCGGCCAGAAAGGGCGAGGGCAGGTCGGCGCGCATGGTGATGCAGTAAGGGCGCATCCCTTTGGGGAAGCCGGCGTCGAAGTAGTGATTATCGTAGACGGGATCGAACTCTCGATAGGACAGGAAGTAAAGATAGCGCCCCTCGGGATCGAAACTGGGAGCCACGTCGCGGAACTGAGGGCGGGTCAGCTCGTACCACCGGTCCTCGTTCAACAAATAAAGCCTGAGCTGGCTCACGTGCAGGCTGGTGGTGAAGCTGTAAGCGATGGACAGCCCGCTGGGAGACCAGCAAGCGCCGTGGATCCGGTCATAGGGGGACCGATCCAACACCCGCGCGGTCTTCTCCTTCAGGTCGGCCAGCACCAACTCGTGGCGGTGGTTGGTCAGGAAGGCCTGATCGCGGGTGGGCGAGATCTCCATCGTGAGGGCCCGGCCCAGATCGAAATCGGGGGCGATGGCCTGGGGGGGCTTGCGCCCGTCCAGCCAGTGCAGCTCGAGATGCTCCTCGCCGCCCCGGTCCGAGATGGTGAGGATGCGCTCGCAGTCGTTGAGCCAGCGGGACAGGCGATAGCGAACGCCGTCCCGCTCGCCGAGCTGGATGACGCCTTCCTCCCAGTGGGCGAAGGCAAAAGGCCGACCGCGCACCACCGCGAGAATGCCGGTGCCCTTCGGGTGCAGCTCGGAATCCTCCAGGTAGGTGTAAGGGTTGACAAAGCGCCGCTGGCGATGGGGACGGGGGCTGCGATACTCGATCGGAATTTTGCGGCTCCTGTCGCTCGCCGGGTCGTAAAGATGAAGGTCGGCCCCGGCCTGGTAGACGATGCGCCGCCCGTCCGTGGCCGGATGGCGCAGATAGTAGGACTCAAGATCGGTGTGACGGCGAAGATCGCGCCCGTTGGGGCGGCAGCTGTAGAGGTTGCAGACCCCCTCGTGGTCGGAGCCAAAGTAGACGCGCTCCCCCACCCAGACCGGACGGGTCACGTTTCCGTCGAGCTGGATCAGGCTGCGAAAGGGCGCCTCCTCCCCATCGGCGATCCAGAGCTGGCCGACCGTGCCGCCGCGGTAGCGCTTCCAGCGAGCCGGGTCCCAGGTGTGCCGGCCCACCACCACCTGCCCCCGCGGTCCGAAAGCCACCGCGTTGGCGGGGCCCCAGGGCATGATCTCGGGCAATCCTCCCTGAATGTGAACCCGCCCCAGCGCGTACATGCGGCGAAACGGCAGAGCCCGATTGGTGGCGAAGTAGACGTGCTCCCCGCTCCAGCCCACCACGACCGTATCGGCCCCCAGGTAGGTGAGCCGGCGGCTCTCGCCCCCGCGCGCATCCATCAGGTGCACCTCGGGGTGGCCCTCATCGCGATTGGTAAAGGCCAGGTAAGCGCCGTCGGGGGAGAAATGCGGCTCGGAGGAACGACCTGGATTGGCCGTCAGGCGGCGGGCAACGCCACCCTTGATCGAAACCGACCAGAGATCGTCCTCAGAGACGAAGACAACGCTGTCTTCGTGAAGAGTTGGTTTTTGATAGTATCCTGAGGACATTCAGCTCCACGGCACCGCGAGAAGCACGGGATTCTCGCTGGCTTTTCGCGGCTCCTCCCGAGGAATCCGGACCGACCGGACAGAAAGGGCCGCAGCGACAGGAGCCCGGCCGCAAACCCCCTCGGGGACGCAGCCGGAAAACCTTATCAAGGGGGTCCGGCTGTACTTGTAGAAGGAGGAAGACTTTGCTACGCCATCGTCGCCCGGATCGATTCACCAGCGGTTTCGGAGTCCTGCCCACCCCCCTGCGCGAGCACGCTGACCCCGACCTGACCGGCAAGGGGGTCACCATCGCCTTCCTGGACACCGGCTTCTCCAGCCACCCCGATCTCACCCGGGCCCGCAACCGCATTCTGAGCTACGTGGACCTGACCGGAGAGGGCTCCACCCTGGACCCCAGGGGCTCGGATCAGTGGCACGGCACCATGACGACCGTGGTGGCGGCCGGCAATGGCTACCTGTCAGGGGGGATCTACCGCTCCATCGCCCCGGAAGCTGAGCTGGTGCTGATCAAAGTGAACCTGGCGGAGGACGACATTCTGCACGGCCTGGAGTGGGTGCTTGCCAATCAAAAGCGGTACAACATCAAGGTTCTGAACATCTCGCTCGGAGATAGAGAGGTTCTTGCCTACCAGCACGATCCGGTCGAGCAGGCCGCCGAGGAGTGCTTCCGCCAGGGGATCGCGGTGGTGGCCGCAGCTGGCAATGCCTTTGACCCCGACAGCCCCAGCAACGTGCCTCCCTCCAACAGTCCCAGCGTGCTGACGGTGGGAGGGTACAGCGACCTCGGCCAGCCCGACGACGAAGAAGGGATCGAGATCTACGCCCACCACTACGGCATCGACGCCGATGGTTTCATCAAGCCGGAGGTCATCGCCCCGGCGGCCTACGTAGCCGTGCCGATTCTGCCGGGCATGCCGGTCGATCGGCGCTCAGACACTGTCTTTCGCCTGGCCCGGGCCAGCGATCAGAGTCTGCCTCGCCTGGTGGAGAACCTTCGCCAGCAGGCCGAGCTCCCGTCCTGGCTCAGCGGCCTGTCCCCCCGGGAGATTCGAGCCGCCCTCGAGCAACTGGCCGAGCAGGAAAAGTTCGTCAACCCCCATTATCGGCACGTGGACGGGACCTCGTTCGCGGCCCCGATCGTGAGCTCGATCGTCGCCCAGATGCTCGAGGTCAATCCTGGCCTCTCTCCGGCAGCGATCCGGCACATTTTGATCTCCACCGCCGATCGGGTCGCCGGGACGCCCAGCCTGATGCAGGGCTTCGGGGCCGTCAACGCGCGCCAGGCGGTCACCCTGGCCCGACACGCCCACCAGCCCGAGGCACCCGCCCACCAGGCTCCCCGGGTGGAAGGGCGAGAGCTGGTCTTCACCTACCAGAGCCCGCTGGCCCGGGAGGTGTTCCTGGCAGGTGAGTTCAACGACTGGCAGTTTACCCGCAACCCCTACGCGAAGATCGCCGAGGATATCTGGCGCTGCCGGATTCAGGATGCGGGCAAGGGCCCCTTCCGTTACAAGCTCGTCGTGGATGGGAGATGGCTGCCAGACCCGGCCAACCTGCGCAGGGAGCCGGACGCATTCGGCAACCTGAACTCGGTTCTCGACCTCAGTTGAGAGCGGCCCCTTTAGGGCCACCACAGCTGCCGGTGCCCGTCAACCAGTGGTCGCGGTGGGCCCAGGGAGGGGAGATGGGCTCCTGCTCGGGCGGGGTTCGTTGAGCCAGGAATTGAGTCAGGGCGGCGCGCCCTCCCACCCCGGTATTGATGAACTCCACTCCCACTGTGTTGACCGTGCCGTTCTGCTCGCGCCACACCGTTCGGGCGGTCAAAGTGACGCTGGCATGGTCAGCCAGGTTCAAAGTCACCTGGATCTCCTCGTCGGGCTCCACCTCGCCATACACGATCAGGCGTGCTCCCGTGAGGCTGAGGTCACAGGTGTGACTGCGGCCCGAGGCCTGCTTTCCCTGAAAAAAGAGAGGGACCGAAGATTCGACCCGCGGGTGGCGCCGTCGGCGCGGCTTTCGATCAGAGAATTCGTGCATCAAAGCCTCCTGCATGGTCATGTTAGCGCGTTCCTGGCCCGAGTCCCGGTGCTTCAGGTTAAAGCTTTGTAACAGGATTGTTGCCAGGATGTTAATCCATGCGACTGAGCTCATCGTGTATACTGATCCTGGCCATGTCGCAGCCTGCTGAGGTCACCACAACCTACCTCGAGATGCTGGCGCCGCCGCGCTCGAGCCCGCGCGAGGCAACGCCAGCGACTCTGGTCATGCGCTGCGAGCAACCGACAGCCTCCTTCTATCGCTTCCTTTACGAGGGGGTCGGCGGCCCCTGGCAATGGCACGACCGGCGCAAGCTGGGGGACCCCGAGCTGCTGGCCGTGATCCGCTCGCCTGGCATCGAAATCTACGTGCTCTACAGCAAGGGCACGCCAGCCGGCTACAGCGAGCTGAATTTCAGCCAGCGCGGACAGGCCAAGTTGGAGTATTTTGGTCTTTTTCCCGAGTTCATCGGCCACGGCCTGGGAGTCTGGTTCCTGGACTGGACCGTGCGCCAGGCCTGGCGGCCAGGAATGCGCAGACTGTGGGTCCACACCTGCACCCTCGACCATCCCAGCGCCCTGCCCGTCTACCAGAAAGTGGGCTTTCAGGTCTACAACCGGGTGGTGGCTCCCAACCCCTACCTGTGAAGGGATTCCCCCCGAAGACCAGAACAGCACCCGCGCTATGGCAGAGCCTCACGCCCCCCCCGTCCTGGCAACCAACGAGCTCACCTACCAGGATTATCTCCGCATTCCCGAGCTGCTCGAGTTGCAGACTCCCCGGGCCGACCCGCCGGCCCACGACGAGTTGCTCTTCATCATCATCCACCAGGCCTTTGAGCTCTGGTTCAAGCAGCTCTTGCACGAGATGGAATCGGCCATTCGCGCCATGGATGTGGATCGCGTGTTGCGTGCCCAGCACCACCTGGCCCGGGTGGGCAAGATCATGCGCCTGCTGGTGCAGCAGATCGGCATCATCGAGACCATGGCCACGGCCGAATTCCTGCTTTTTCGTGACCGGCTCAACCCGGCCAGCGGCTTTCAATCCATCCAGTTTCGCGAGATCGAATCCCTGGCCGGCTTGAAGGACCCCCAGTACCTCGAGGTCTTCAAGAACCGCCCCGAGTTTCGTGACATCCTCGAGCGTCGCATGGGGCAGCGCGACCTCAACCAGGCCTTCCAGGACCTGCTCCTGCGCTCGCTGGCACAGGACGGCGAAGGTTTGCAGGAAGCCCTGGTGCGACTTTACGAACACCCTGACGGCAACCTGAGAATGTACCTCCTCAGCGAAGCGATGATGGACTTCGACGAGGCCCTGGCCCAGTGGCGCCACACCCACGTCCTGATGGTGGAGCGGGTGATCGGCTTTCGACGGGGCACCGGAGGCTCGGCCGGGGTTCGCTACCTGGAGACCACCCTCTCCAAACGCTGCTTCCCTTATCTCTGGGAAGTGCGCACCCACCTGCAGAAACGAGGATCCTGAGTGGCTCGCAACATCACCCCCCGCGCCAAGGACTACCCTGAATGGTATCTCGACGTCATCAAGGCGGCTGAGCTGGCCGACTATTCTCCCGTGCGAGGCTGCATGGTGATCCGCCCCAACGGCTACGCGCTCTGGGAGGCCATCCAGCGCGACCTGGACTTCCGCTTCAAGGAGACCGGCCACGTCAACGCCTACTTCCCGGTGCTGATCCCCGTGAGCTTCCTGCAAAAGGAGGCCGACCATGTGGAAGGCTTCGCCATGGAGTGCGCCGTGGTCACCCACGGAGGCCTCCAGAAAGGGGACAGTGGACTGGAGCCCACCGGGGCTCTGCCCGAGCCCCTGATCATCCGGCCCACCTCCGAGACCCTGTTTGGCCACATGTACGCCCAGTGGATCCAGAGCTACCGCGACCTGCCGATGCTGCTCAACCAGTGGGCCAACGTGATGCGCTGGGAGATGCGCACCCGATTGTTCCTGCGCACGGCCGAGTTCCTCTGGCAGGAGGGCCACACCGCCCACGAGACGGCGCAGGAGGCCGAGGAGGAGACGCTCCGGATGCTGGACGTCTACTCCGACTTCGCCCACGAATTCCTGGCCATTCCCGTCATCAAGGGCCGCAAGACCGAATCGGAGAAGTTCCCCGGGGCGGTCACCACCTACTGCGTGGAAGCCCTGATGCAAGACAACAAAGCCTTGCAGGCGGGCACCTCCCATAACCTGGGCCAGAACTTCTCCAAGGCCTTCGAGATGAAGTACCTCGGGCGCGACAACCAGCTCTCCTACTGCTGGACCACCTCCTGGGGCATGAGCACCCGGCTCATCGGGGCGCTCATCATGACGCACTCGGATGACGAAGGCCTGATCCTGCCTCCCCGGGTGGCCCCCACCCTGGGCGCCGTGGTGCCCATCTATAAAAACGACGAAGAGAAGGAGAAGGTGGTCGCTTTCTGCCGGCAGCTGATCGCCCGGGTATGCGGCCAGGAGCGCCTGGACGCGGCCCTCAAGCGCGATCACGGTCGCGAGCTGGTCTCGGTGTTCTGCGACGAGCGGGCCCAGCAGAAGGTCGTGCTCGACCTGCGCGACATGCGGGCGGTGGAGAAGCACTTCCACTGGGAGCAGCGGGGCGTTCCCTTCCGCTTCGAGATCGGTCCCCGGGACGTGGACAAGAGCTCGTTCGTGCTCAAGACCCGCTTTGACGGGGCCAAGAATTTCTTCGACCTGAGTCAGGCCACGGCCGCCTGGCTGCAGGGGGAGGTGACCCGGGTGCAGCAGGCCATGCTCGACCGGGCCCTGGCCCACCGCGAGCAGAACACCGTCGACGCGAGCAGCTACGACGAGCTGAAGGCCGCCCTGCAAGAGCGCAAGGGCTTCGTTCGTTGCTGGTTCAAGGAGAGCCGCGAGGTGGAGGCCCGCATCAAGGAAGAGACCAGGGGCACCGTGCGGGTCATCCCCTTCGCCCAGTCGGGCAGCGGCAAGTGCGTGGTGACCGGGGAGGAGACCAGCGAGCAGGTGCTGTTCTCGGTGGCTTACTAGACTGCGTCTCGCTTGATGGGGCCTGCGGTCGACTCAGGTGTGGGTCCTGTAGCCAAGCCGTATAAATCGCGTCCACGCGACCTGTTCCAGATCATTGCAAAGTTCGTCTCGAAGCCTAATCTGGAGGCAAGAACTGACGAAAGTCGAGACTTTGCCATGAACCGCTTCATTGTGCTCCTTCTCGTTTTGCTCAGTCAAGCAGCCTGGGGCAGGGTTCTGAAAACTGACGAAACTCTGGTCATCGATAAGGCCACCGGGGCCTCAGTGGTCTTCAAAGCCGGCACGGAGGTCAATCTCAGGCGCAACGGCTCCGTCTCGGCCGGAACGCTGGCCAGCAACACAACCCTGGTCATCGATAAATCCACCGGCAAGTCGGTCGACTTCATGGGGGGAACGAGAGTCACCTTCGCGCCTGACGGCAGCGTAAAGTCAGGTTTTTTCAATTGGCAACACTCGGAAACAATAAGTTCATCCAGTTCACGGAAAAGTGCATAGCATTGGTCCATGCCCAGGCCGGATAATCAAGACATCCAAAGCGAACGCGAGGAGGCCTGCACAAATGCTCGGACCCACTCAACTGGCCCAGCTCCTTCCCCTCACCGACATCAACCACAAGGTGGCCGGCGAGGGGGTTCAGGCCCCACCGGTGCAGCCAGGCGTGACCCAGGCCATCCCCAACGCGACCTACGCCAACGTCGCCGGCCAGAACAAGCAGGGCTACGCGCTCGACTTCAACAATAACGGAACCTTCGACCGCAACGACGGGGTGCTGGCCTTCGACCTGAACAAGGACGGCAAGATGACCGCAAGGGAGATCGAGCAGTCCCGAACCATGCTCAAGGTCTTCTCGGGTGACAGCGACCTCAATGGCGACGGCAAGGTAGGCGGGCTCGAGGGAATGGTGGCCCAGAAAATGCGCGAGAAGTTCGCCGAGAAGTACGACCGGGATGGCAACGGGCAGCTGGGCCAGAACGAGCTTGCGCAGGCCGGAGCCCGGGTCCTCTCGGATACCAACGGAGACGGCCGCTTCGCTCAGAGCGAGGTCTACACCACCGACAACATCCTGCTGAACACCCCTGCGGGCCCGAATCGGGCGGCGCTGACCGGGATCGGCAGCAACGGTCAGGTCGGGCTATCGACCGGCCCGACCGGTCCGTGAGCGCTCGAGCTCAGCCGGTCTGAGGGCGTAGACCCGAGCAGTCCCCGCAACGCGGGGTGGCAAAGAAGTTCTCTCGCTGACAGGTGGGGCAGGTCCAGTTCTCGGGGACGCTGCCCGGCTCGGCGACGCGCTCGAGCATTCCCTGGAGAGCAACCATCAGGTCGGCTTCCAGGCCGGTTCGCAGAAATTGCGAGAAAGACGGGTGGCTGGCTTCGCCCCGCTCCAGGTAGAGCCGCAGGTAGGCTCGGGGCAGGCGTCCGGCCAGGGCCGCTGCCGACAGCTCCCAGAGCAGGCCCGCCTGGGTCCCGGGCTCGGGATTCTTGAGGCGCGCCGACTGCATGGCCTCGTACAGCTCAGACAGCTCGCGTAGCAGAGGGACAGGGTCCTGCTCGCTCACCAGGCACTGCTGCAGGTGGTCGAGCAACATCTCGAACCGGTAGGGAAGCTCGACGCCCGGCTCGGGCGGCAAGACCAGCTCGGCGCGCAGATCCTCCCACTCCTGACGCAGGCGAGGGAGGGCCTCCCCGGCCAGATAGGCAAAGCACGCGGGAGCGCTCTCAAGGGCCATCTCGAACTCGTCTCCCAGCGGAAAACGGTAATTCTGATAGCGCGCCAGCACCCGACGCTCAACCTTGCGCTCGTGCGCGAAAAGGTGCTGCACCAGCTCGATCCCCTCCTGAAGCTGCCCGAGCAACGATTCAAGCTGATCCGACGGCCGCAACAGAGCGGTATAGGCTCGATCCGCCTGGCTCCAGCCCAGATCCAAAGCCCCCGCCACCTCCGGCGGAAGATGGGATCGATAGCGCTCCAGACGCCGTCGAGCGTCGTCGAGGTAAGCGCTCACCGCCGGCATGCGTCGCTGGACTGCAGCCGGAGGGGCCCGACGGCGTAGAAAAGCCCACCCGGCCTGCAGGAACTCGTTGACCACCGGGTGAGCGCTCAGCGCCCGGGCTTCTCGTCGCAACCGCAGCCTGCGAGCGCGGTCGTAGAGCTCGACGGCGCGGTCGGTGAAGCCCTCGGTCGAGGAGGCGTGCCGCACCTCGTCCAGGATGACCGCCAGGTTGGCAAACTCGACCTCCTCGGCTTCGTCGAGGGAGAAATCCCCCTGCTCGGCAAGCCAGCTCTGCAGGCGCTCGAGCTCGAGAGTGCAGGCCTCGAGCTCCCGAGCCTCAAGAGGGATTCCGTCTTCGAGCGCGTCCACCACCAGGCAGACGGCGCGGGGCATCAACAGCATCGAGGCGATGATTCGGTCGACCGACCCGCCTTCCCCTGTCAGAGGTGGTCGAGTGAGCTGGGGCCCGGGGTGAGGATAACCCGCAGTGCTCGCCTGCCAGCGTGGCCGAATTGCAGGCGGCAGTGGAAGCGAACCTGCAGTGCGGCGCATCCGGGACTTCGACTCTTCTGGATCGGCCCGGGAGTGGCTCCGGGGGAAGAGCAGCAGATAGGCGAGCAAGGTGCAGCAGCCGGGAGCCGCCCCGGTGTCCAGCGGGCGACTGTCGAGGCTGACCTCGAAGCCGCCCAGCACGCCAATGCCCGGACCCATCGCCCGGGCAATCCTGCGCCAGCCTCCAGACCCTACTTGCCCACGATGAAGCACCGGGTGCGGACTGTCTCGGTATCGTCTCCGGCAGTGCTCGTGACCGCTAGCTCGCACATGCTCGGGCTAAGATAGGTGAAGGCCAGCGCGACCGTGGCTCCGGGGCGCGCGCTGGAGATGACCTCGACCTCGGGCGGGTCAGGTGGGACCTTGTCGTGCGTGCGCACCTCGCGAACGACATCCAGACCATTGATCCGGTAAGTGACGTTACGAAAGTTGGCCGCAGCCTCGGAGTTCCAGCCGCCGCTGAGGGGCAGGTAGTACTGAGGGTGAGGCTCGGTAAATTCGAGCACATCTGAGCTCGGTGTCGTTTCGTTGGGCATCAACAGCGCCGTCGGCCCGGTGCTGGCACCCACACGCAGGTAGCCGTCGGTGGCATCGCGCCAGGGAATTCCCTGCCGCAGCTCGTCTTGCATGACCCCGAGCACGAACCGGGCCTGCTGGGCGACCCGCATCCGACCCGAAACCGAGGTCCACTGGCGCAGGGCCAGCTGAAGCGAGGCGAGCACCATCAAACCGAACAGCCCGAACAGGAAGATGGCCGTCAAGAGCTCGGCCAGGCTGATTGCCGATTGTCGTTTCATGATGATGCCCCTTTCCTCACTGGTAGATCTGGCTGACAAGCTCGACTCGCATGGGTCGGTTCTGCTCGATCCAGGTGACCTCGACCAGTACCCGCTGCGTATTGGCATTGAGTCCGGGAGAGGTGGACCAGCGGACGAAGGCGCTGGGAGCGACCTCGGGAGCGGGCTCGCTGCCGGTATCGCCCTCGGTATTTCGTTGCAAGCACCCCTCCATAGCCTGGGTGGCCGTGTAGAGGGCCCGGGTGTAGGAGCTCGAGGTGGCGCTCTGGCGAGCAGCGCCGGGCACCAGGCCAAGCAGCGCGAGTACGACCACGATCATCACCAGAAAGGCGAGCTGGACTTCCAGGACGGACAGGCCTCTTGTGTATCTCATAACGATCCTACAGCCCCCTGATCTCTCAGACTGACGATGTAGACATTGGGCGTGGTGGGGAAGTTGAGAGGAGGACGGAAGACCAGCTTCTCGTCATAGATGTAGTCTTTGGCGTAACCGGTTGCAATGGTGGAGGCCGAGCCGGTGCCAACCGCGCCGCGCACTCTCTGGATGATGCCTCCGTGAAGGTGGAGGATGCCCCGAGGGCTGCCCTGACTGTATTTGTCCACGTAGAAGGAGCCTTTGAGAGCCATCATGGTGGCGTGAATGGTGCGGTCGCGAACCGTGTTGATTCGGCTCTCGAGAATGATGCTCTGGTTGGCCACGATCCCGAGCACGTCCCTGGTCCGTTCACGGTAGACCAGGTTGTCGATGATTCCGGCGTCGTAGCGGACCCCCACAGTGGTGCGTCCACTGACCGTGCCTTCCAGCAAACAGGTCCCGTTCACGTAGAGAGTCTGGGCGGTCGTGTCGATGACTGTCGGAGCGCTGGGGTTGGCGGAGTAATCCTGGGCAGCCACGTTCCAGGCTCGGAAGCTGGAGGTATTGGGGTCCCACCTGTAAACCTCGGCCCCGGTCACCGTGGCATCAGAGCGGAAAGTGAGCTTGAAGACAGGGGGGGCATTCTGTGCCGTGATGGCGCTGCCATCGCGAGAGTAGCTGGTGATGCGGCCGGTGTTCTCGTCATACTCGGCTCGGTAAACGACGCTGTCGGGCGCCACCGAGTAGTGCTGAGCGCCCGGATTGGCTGGAAGAGGAGCGCTGATCAGCTGGCCATTCTGCTGAGCTACCGAGTAAATGGCCTGGTTATCAACGGGCAAGGGAATGATTTCCTGGCCTCCGGCCATCGAGAACTGGGTGCTGCCGGCCAGAGCCACCGGTCCGTTGACCGTGTTGGAGCCGTTATTCTCACAGTGGTAGAAGAGGGCGGGGTCGGTGGTGACCGGGTTGCCCGGGCTGCTGTAGCGTGCCGGTTGGGGGTTCGGCGGGCCGGTCGCGGGAGTGAAATAGGGGTCATACCCCTGAAGCACGCCATTGGAGTCATAGGGCAGAGCCCGGTTGGCCGAACGGACGGTCTCCGAAAAGCGAGGATGACCGGCGAAGGTGAAGAAGCCGTTGGTATGGGCGGGGCCGGTGATGGCGTCATTGGAAACGAAGCGAATGACCTGATTGCCCTGACCGAGCTCCTGGTCGGTGAAATAGGCATAGCGAGAAAAGGGCTCCTGCTGGACAAAGGCCTGCAGGGTCCGCTGGACCTGAGCCGGGGGAGAGCCGACCAGCCCGGTGCTGGTCACCATCCAGGCCAGCTGGCTGCGCAACGGGGGGGCGGTGTTATTCGGATGGGGCACCACGCTCACCCGGAAAGAAAGCCCGGGAGAGAGATCCATGGTGACCTCAGGATTCCCCCAGTCGGGGTCGCGAAGGCCGGTCAAGTTCGACATGGCCATCGACAGACCGGCCCGGGCCGCATACAGCGCCCGGGCCCCCTGGACGTCCTGTCTGACCGCGCGTGACTCAAGGTTGGCCACGTTGACGGCCATGAAGACGACGATGGTGACGATGGCCACGATGATCAGGGCCACCGCCAGTGCAAAACCTCTCGTGTACCGACTCACAACAACACCGTCCTTTGCGGTGGATTTCCTCGAGGCCATGCTAGTCCGCCCGAGGGGTTACAGATATGACGAAAATCAGTCCGGGTGACTGAGCAGGATCATTCTCCCCGGTTGGCTTATCAGAGTAAGCTGCACCCATGAAAATCAAGCGAGTGATGTGTCCCCTGGATGGCTCTGAGCTCTCCGAGCGCGCCCTGCCCACGGCGGAGCGACTGGCGCACCGATTCGGGTCCGAGCTTTTGCTGCTGCGGATGGTGGAGCCCTCCATGCCGGCCCCGGCCGGAGTCATGCCCATGCTGGCCTTCCGGCTGGCCGAAACCTCTCGTCAGGCCGCTCTGCCTTATCTCGAGCGCTGGCAGAAGGAGCTGGCGACGAGGGGCATTCCGGTGCGGGCCCTGCTCAAGGAAGGCGGGGCCCGTAGCGAGCTCATCGAGACCGTAACCGAGCAGGCGGTCGACCTGATCGTCATGAGCAGCCACGGGCGCACTGGCGGCGGGCGCTTCCTGCTCGGCAGCGTGGCCGAGGGGGTGATGCGCCACTCCTCCTGCCCGGTCTTGCTGGTTCGCGGCGCCGAGACCGCCTGGCAGCGGCTCCTGGTGCCCCTGGACGGCTCTCCCGACTCGCTCCAGGCGATCTCGGTGGCCTCGACCCTGGCCGAGCCGGACAGCCAGGTCGATCTCTTGCGCTGCGCCGAGCTCGAGGGCATCCCCCTCTCGGTGCAGGAGCGCGAAACGATTACCGAGGCTATCAAGGCCGAGTTAGAAGCGATCACCGTGCCGGGAGCCCACACCACCCGGCGGGTGGTCGAGGGCCAGGCGACCGGCTGCATTCTGGCCCAGCGCGCCGATCTGATCGTGATCACCTCTCACGGACGGACCGGTCTCAAGCGCTGGTTGCTGGGCAGCGTGGCCGAGCAAGTCGCCCGTTACGCCGAAAGCTCGGTGCTGGTCGTTCCCATCCGGGAGCAGAGATGACCAGGACGCCAGAAGAGCAATGGGCTGATTGCCAGCGGCTGGCCAGCGAAACGGGTCTGCCTTGCCGCCACATCGCTTACGAAGACCTCAACTCCGAGCTCATGGCCCTGCTCCCGATGGAGGTGCTGCGCAACTACCGCATCCTGCCCCTGGACCGCCACGAGGACAAGATCACCCTGGCCATGGCCGATCCCCTGGACGTGATGGCGGAGGACGCCGTCCGCTTCAAGACCGGGTGCCACGTGGAGCGGGTCATCGCCCCTCCGGGCGAAATCGAGGATGCTTTGCAGGGGCGCCTGGGACCGGTGGATACCCTGATCAGCAACATCTTGCACCGCATTCCCGAGTCTTCCGAGCTCGAGCTGCTGCACGAGCCCGAGGAGGAAGAGGAGAAGCAAGAAGACATCACCCCCAGCGCCCCCATCATCCAGCTGGTCAACTCGCTGATCTCCGACGCCATCCGCATGCGCGCCTCGGACATCCACGTCGAGCCCCTGGAAGAGAAGCTCCGGGTGCGCTACCGCATCGACGGCTACCTGCGCACGGTGGTCTCCCTGCCCAAACGCATTCAAGGGTCGACAATCTCGCGTCTCAAGCTGATTTCGGGGATCGACATCTCCGAATCGCGCAAACCCCAGGACGGGCGCACCCGCGTGCGCCTGGAGGGGCGCGAGGTGGACCTGCGGGTGAGCGCGCTGCCGACCCACTACGGCGAGAAGATCGTGCTGCGCATTCTCGACCCGGAGAAGGTCGTGGTCGACCTCGATGCCCTGGGCCTGACGCCGGAGGACTTCTCCCGCCTGCAGTCAGTTCTGGGGGCCGGGCAGGGAATGGTGCTGGCCACCGGCCCCACCGGCTCGGGCAAGACCTCGACTCTCTACGGGGCCCTGCGCTACTTGAACGTGGAAGCCGACAATCTGGTGACCGTGGAGGACCCGATCGAATATCGCCTGGAGGGGGTCAACCAGGTGCAGATGAATCCGCGCGCGGGGCTGACCTTCGCCACTGCTCTGCGCTCCATTCTGCGCCAGGACCCGGACACCGTCATGGTGGGCGAGATCCGCGACCTGGAGACGGCCGAGATCGCCGTCCAGGCAGCCCAGACCGGTCACCTGGTGCTCTCCACCCTGCACACCAATGATGCCGTCTCCACCGTCACCCGGCTCATCCTCATGGGCATTCCTCCCTACATGGTCGCCTCCAGTCTGCTGGCCGTGGTGGCCCAGCGCCTGGTTCGGCGGCTCTGTCAGGCCTGCCGCTGGGAGCGTCCGGTGACGCCCGCGGCCGCCCGGCTGCTCTCGCTGGCCGGGCAGCCGGTACCCAGGAGCGATTACGTGGCCAACGGCTGCCCGGCCTGCGACTTCGTCGGCTACAAGGGCCGCATCGGCCTGTTCGAGCTGATTCTGGTCAGCGACCGCATCCGAGAGATCCTGCTCTCTGACCCGCGGGAAATCCTGATCAGCCAGGCCGCCCGCGAAGAGGGCACCCGCAGCTTGCTGGAAGACGGGCTGTCCAAGGTGAGTCAGGGCCTGACCAGCCTCAGCGAAGTTCTGCGCGCCATCACGGTGCGCTCCCCGGGTGGCCGCTCCTGTCCTCAGTGCCATCGGCCGGTGCCGACCCAGCTTGGGGTCTGCGTCTTCTGCGGCGCTGATCTCCAACTGCACTGCCCGATGTGCCACCAGGACGTGGAGGCCGACTGGTTGGTCTGCCCGCACTGTCGCTCGCCTCGACCCGGCCCGCCGGACAACCGCCGGCGCATCATGCTGCTCAGCCAGGATGAACCGCTGGTGGAGCAAGTGGGCGGAGTGGTCCAAAGTCAGGACTGGCAGTTGCTGGTCAGCTCGGATCCCCGGGAAGCGTTGGCCCTGATCTGGAGCCAGAAACCCGATGTGATCCTGGCCGATCTTGCGCTCACGAGCCTGGACCTGCCAGAGCTGGGCCGCACCCTTGGCTCCAGCCTGGGCATGGCCAGCACCCGTCTGGTCTTCCTCAGCGACCGGGCCGAACGGCATGATCCGCTGGCCGATACCTACCTGAGCAAGCCGGTCGACTCGGCCCAGTTGCTGGCCCGAATCAAGCCGTGAGCCAGTCTCCCGGCACCCGGCTGGGGCGCTGGAGGGTAGAGCGGCTGCTTTCTCGCAAGCCCCACGGGGTGGTCTATCAGGTGGTGGGGGACCAGGGCGAGCGCGGGAGGGCCGAGGAGATCGAGCTGCCCCCGGGCTTCTCACCCGAGAACGAGGCCGAGCTGCGCGCCGCCGTACAATCTTTGCAGGCCCTGCAGCACCCGTCGCTGGCCCCCATCCTGCAACTGGAATTGACCGGCTCGCATGCTTATCTCTTCTGGCTGGAGACCCCCGGGTTCTGGCTCCAAACCCGGGTGCGCTGGAGCGACAAGCCGCCGACCTACCAGGAGGTCCACCAGTGGGCCTGTCAGGCTCTGACGGTCGCCGAGCTCCTCTTCAAGTCCGGCCATCCCCTGGCCTCCGATAGCCTCGACCCCGAGGCCTGGATCCTACGAGAAGACGGTGTGCTGGTTCTGGTCGACCCGGGTCTGGACCGGCTGATCTGGAGGGAAAACCTCCCTCCCGACCTGCTGGCCTCCTTCCAGGCCTACGGGAGACTGCTTGAAAGCTGGACAAAGAATTCTCAGCCCGTGGCCACGGCCTTCTCCTGGGTCATCGGGCGCTGCCTGTCGGAGCGGGCCGACCAGAACTACACCGACTTTGCCAGCCTGCGTCAGTCGCTGGAGGAGCGAGGCCGGGTACTGATGACCGAGCGGAGGATCGGCCGCACTCCTCCCCTGGAGGGATTTCGCATCCCCTGGCTGGACGCTCGCCGCCAGCGGGTCACCCCCATCGTGCTCACGGCGGCGGGCTTGCTTCTGATCGCGATTCTGGCTGCGTGGAGCTGGCTCAGCCGACCCCTCCCGCCCCGGCAGGCCGCGGCCGTGGCCGTGGCAGCTGGCTCGCGCTTGCTGGTGCTCGACCAGGACAGCGGCCAGCGGCTGCGCGACCTCTCTTTTGCCTCCCCCCTCACCGACCTGGCCGGAGGCGGGGGGTATCTTTACCTTGCCCGCAAGCAGGCAGCCCTGCTGGAGGTTCTGGACGACGGCACTTTCCAGGCCCGACACCTGACGACCGACGGGAGCCCCGATCAGCTGGAGCTGAGCCCGGATGGGATGTGGCTCTTCGTCTTGCAGAAAGAGCGCAGCAGCCTGCTGGTCATCCAGTGCCCCGATCAGGCCACCTATCTTGTTCCCGTCAGCCGCTACGTCAGCCGCGCCCTGCCGGCAGGAAGCTCGGAAAACCTTCTGGCCCTCCTGTCCGAGCCTCAGATGGGGGCCCTGAGCCTGATCCTGATGAAGGAGGACGAGCTGGTGCTCCAGAGCCAGCTCCCCCTGTCGGGACCGATCGAGCTGGCGGGGGGAAGAGGCTGGTGGGTGGCCCAGGGCACCGAGCTGATCCGGGTAGATGCAAGCCTGGCTCCCATCGAGCGCCTGAAGACCGGCGGGATGGTCCACGCGCTCAGCCCTGGCCTGGCCCTGCTGGAAAACCGGGTGCTGGCTCTGGAGTTGCCCGAGCACCCCACCTCGGGGGCTCTCCCGGGCACTCCCACCTGTGCCGCCCGGGATGGGCAGGGGGGATTCTGGATCGGGTTGAAAGACCCGCACCTGCTTGTTCACCTCTCCTCTGACCTGACCGAGATCACCCACCGGATCGAGTTGCCCGAGCCCCCCGTGGGGGTTGTCTGGCTGGCGGCGAGGAAGAGCTGATTCAGGTCATTTTCGAGCCCGGGGGGAGCCACTAAGCTAAAGCTATGAAAGACCTTCGAATTCGCGATGTCATGGAACGAGATGTCTTTTGCGTCACTCCCGACATGGACGTCAAGCAGTTCGTGGCCGAGTGCGTGCGACGTAAGATTACCGGAGCTCCCGTGATCGACTCGGATCATTTACTGGTAGGCCTGCTCTCTCTTTCGGACGTGGCCGCATCTCTGGCTTTCCCTCGTCCGGAGGACGATGGGCGGGTGCAGACCATCATGACCCGACAGGTGCATACCATCGAGGCCGGCATGCGCGTGAAGGTGGCAGTGGATCTGTTCCGCCAGCACCGCATCCACCGGTTGGTGGTGACCTACCACAACCAGGTGCTGGGCCTGGTCAGCCCCATCGATCTGCTCGGGCTGACCAGCGAGCACGAATCGGTCAAGTTCTAAAGTGAAGTGCTGAAGTATGCAGGCGCCCCCGAAGGAGAGGCAAAACCTTCAGCACGTAACGCTCAACACATGAGGAGGAGAAGCGCATGAGGAGAATCCTGGTTCCCCTGGACGGCTCGCCTCTGGCGGAAGCCGCCCTTCCCCATGCCCTGGGCCTTGCGAGCCGCTCGGGAGCCGAGCTGGTGTTAGCCTCGGTGCGCGAAGACCTGGCCTCGGCCGTTCCCGCTCATTTGCTGGCCGAGGTCGAGAGCAGCTGGCCTGAGCTCCACCGGGCCTATCTGAGCACTCTGAGTGAGAAGGTCGGTGGGCGCCTGGAGATGGCCATGGGGCAGCCGGCCCAGGAGATCGTGGGCTGGACCGAGTCGCTGGGAGCGGACCTGGTGGTGATGGGAACCCACGGACGCCGGGGTCTGAGCCGCTGGTTGGTGGGCAGCGTGGCCGACAAAGTCATGCGCCACTCCCACTGTCCGGTGCTGCTGGTGCGCTCTCCCGAGATCAGCGCCGCTCAGGCCCGCGAGCAGGTGGAGCTGGCCGTGGCCGGCCAGTGGCCTCGCTACCCGAGAATCCTGGTGCCTCTGGACGGCACGGCGCTCTCCGAGCAGAGCCTGGGAGGCGCCTGCCTGCTGGCCCGGCAGGATCAGAGCGAGTTGACCTTGATGCGCGTGCTCGACTTCCCCAACCCGACCTTCGCCAGCACTGAGATCCCCAGCACCTGGGCCGACATGGTTCGGGCCGATCTCGATGAGTCGCACCAGCGCTATCTCGATGAGAAAGCCAGAGAGCTTGAGACCCAGGGCTACAAGGTCAAGACCACTTATCGCCACGGCTCTCCGGCTGACCGGATTCTGGAGCAAACCCAGGATTTGATTGTCATGGCCAGCCAGGGAGGCGGCTTTTTCGGCAGCGTGGCCGAGCGCGTCGTGCACCGGGCCGAGTGCCCGGTCTTGCTGGTGCGCGGTCGGGGTGCACTGCTGGAAGCCAACAGTCATCTCACCGATCAGGCGGTGTCCTCATGAAAAAAATGCTCATCCTTCTCTTCCTCCTTCTCGCGGCCCCGACCTGGGCCAATCCCCAGCTCTCAGGTGGCAACCCCGACCGCGGGTTGCCGCTCTACTCGGCTTACTGCGCCGGCTGCCACGGCTTCGACGGCCAGGGGGACGGCCCCATGGCCGCTCGCCTGGTCAGCGACTCGGGAGTGCGCCCCATGGACCTGTCCGATCCCCAGTTCCAGGACAAGCACACCGACGCTCAACTCGCCGATTTGATCCGCTCCGGAGGCAAGACCCACAGCACGAGCTACATGCCGGCCTGGGGGCTGACCCTCTCGACAGCCCAGATGACCGATCTGGTGGCCTACCTGCGCGAGCTACGCAACCCCGATCGCAAAGCCAGCGCGCGGGCCTTCAACATTCAGGAGGTTCTCGACCGGGGGCGGGTGCTCTACGGCCTGCGCTGCCTGGCCTGCCACGGCCCCGAAGGCCACGGAGATGGGCCCTTCATGCAGCACGTGCAGGCCAGGGCCGCCAACCTGGCCTCAGGGCTCCTGCGCGATTTCAGCGACACCAGGATCCTGGAGGTCATCACCAGGGGGCTGGCCCACACAGGTCTCGAGGCCCGGCCTGAGGCCGCCTGGTGGGAGCGCCCGTTGGACGCCGTCGAGATGCAGGCCCTGGTGTTCTACCTGCGCACCCTGCCCATCCAGGACTCCAAGTCCTCCCCGTGAGCCTGCTCGAGAGCAACAAGATCCTGTTGCTCTTCCTGGTCATCGGCCTGGGTCACGTTATCGGCTCGCTGCGCCTGGGACGCTTTTCCTTCGGCGTGGCGGGTGTGCTTTTTTCGGGAATCCTGATAGGGGGACTGGCGCCGGGCCGGCTCGAGCTCCACCCCACGGTCTCCACCCTGGGACTGGTCCTGTTCGTCTACTGTATCGGCCTGGCCACCGGGCCAGGCGTTTTTGAAGCCTTTCGCACGCCGCGCGGGCTGCGCCTGTCTGCCCTGACGGTGCTGGCCGTGACCGGCTCGGCCCTGGTGGCGCTGGGAATCACCCGGGCTGCCGGGCTCCCTCGCTCCGAGGGTGCCGGGCTCTTCTGCGGAGGAGTCACCAACACTCCGGCCCTGGCCGCTCAGGTGGAGTATCTGCAGCAGCGCAGGCGCGACGCCAGCGGGCCGGTGGTGGGCTACTCGGTGGCCTATCCCTTCGGAGTGCTGGGTCTGTTCCTGGTCATGCACCTGTTCAGTCGGGGTCGCCTGGGCCGCGAGGTCGAGAAGTGGAGACAAACCTGCGGGGGCGGAAAGGTGCTGGCCCGCACCTATCGGGTCACCCGCCTCAAGCCCAACGGCAACCAGCTCGAAGCAGACTGGCTGCAGGGCGAATGCGGTCTGGTGATCTCCCGCCGGCTGCACCAGGGGAGGCTCGAGCGCGTGGGCCCCGAGGATGTGCTCTCCCCGGGCGACATCGTGGTTGCCGTGGGCACTGAGGACATGCATGCCCGGGCCCAGGAGCTGCTGGGCGAGCCCTCCTCGGAGCATCCCGAAACCAACCCGGCCCTGTCCTACCGGCGCTTCTTCGTCTCCAACCGTGCCATCGTGGGTCTTCCGCTCGGGGAGCTGGTGCTTGACGGCACCATCACCCGAGTGCGCCGGGGAGACCTGGAGATGACCGCCGACCCCGGTCTGGCTCTGGCTCTGGGCGATGTGGTGCGGGTGGTGGCCCAGCCTGACAGACTACCCGAGTTGGAGCGCTTCTTCGGCGACTCGCTGGAGGCGGCCGTGCATCCCGATCTCCTCTCGGTCTCGGTGGGGATGGTGGCGGGAGTGCTGCTGGGCAGCCTCCCATTGCCCACTGGAGGCAGCCTGGGAGCAGCCGGCGGGACACTGGTGGCGGGACTCGTTTTGGGTCGGCTGGGGCGCACCGGGAACCTGATCTGGACGATGTCGCTGGAAGCCAACCTGACCCTGCGCCACGTCGGCCTGGTGCTCTTTCTGGCCACCGTCGGGCTGACGGCCGGGGGCCAGTTCGTGCCTGCTCTGAAAGCCCACGGGCCGGGTCTGCTGCTGGCCGGAGCGGCCGTGACGCTGAGCTCGGCCCTGCTGCTCGTCGTCGGAGGGCGGGTCTGGCTGGGTGAGAACCTGGTTCCTTTGCTCGGAGTGATGGCCGGAGCCCATACCCAGCCCGCCGCGCTGGCATACGCGCGCGCTCTGGCTGGCTCGGATGGGGTTGAGGTGGGCTACGCCTCCGTCTTTCCCGTGGCCATGCTGACCAAGATCGTCCTGGCCACCTTCCTGCTGGGAGCGCTCCAGTGAAGCAATCCCTGCTTGAGGTCAAGAACGTGAGCAAGATCTACCAGATGGGGGAGGTGCAGGTTCCCGCCCTGCAGGACGCCGATCTGGAGGTCCGCGAGGGGGAGTTCCTGGTCATCCTGGGCCCCTCCGGCTCGGGCAAGAGCACGCTGCTCAACCTGCTCGGCGGGATGGACCGACCTTCGGGAGGCAACATCCGCTTCCAGGATCAAGACCTGACCCGAGCCTCCGACTCGCAGTTGACCAGCTTTCGGCGCCACAATGTGGGCTTTGTGTTCCAGTTCTTCAACCTGGTGCCCACCCTGACGGCACTGGAGAACGTGCAGGTGGCCACCCAGATCGCCCGTCAGCCGATGGATCCCCTCCAGGCCCTGCGGATGGTGGGCCTGGAGAACCGGGCCGACCACTTCCCCTCCCAGCTCAGCGGCGGCGAGCAGCAGCGGGTGGCCATCGCCCGGGCCCTGGCCTCCAACCCGCGCCTGCTCTTGTGCGACGAGCCCACCGGCAACCTCGATTCCACCACCGGCCGGGCGGTGCTGCGGCTGTTGTGGGATGTCAACCGCAAGCTCAATATGACGGTCATCATCATCACCCACAGCCAGCCGGTGGCGCGCATGGGCCACCGAGCGGCCAGCCTGCGCGATGGGCGCATCGTGAGCCTGACCGAGAACAAAGAGCCCATTCCGCCCGAGGAGATCGAGTGGTAAGCCCGCTGACCCTCAAGCTGCTGCGCGACCTGCGCGGCCGGCTGGGCTCGCTGGCGGCCCTGGTGCTGATCGGAGCACTGGGGGTGGCTTCCTTCGGCGGGTTCGACTCGGTCTACCGCGATCTGGAGGCAGCCCGCAACCGCTTCTACGCCGACTATCGCCTGGCCGACTTCTCGATCAGTCTCAAGCGCGCCCCCGAGCGGGTGTTGTCCGAGCTCGCCCGGCTCGAGCCGGTGGTGGCTGTGGAAGGGAGGGTCAGAATTCCGGCCCGGCTGGAGCTGACCGGCGTGGACGAGCCGGTGCAGGCCACCGCCATCTCGCTGCCCTCGCCGCCGCGGCCGGTCTTCAACGACGTCTTTCTGGTGAAGGGGAGCTGGTTCGAGGACTCCTCGGGCCGGCAGGCCCTGGTCAACGACGCCTTCGCGCGGGCCCACAAGCTGCGCCCGGGCGATCGATTCCGAGCCGTGATCATGGGCGAGCAGCACGAGCTGGTCGTTGCCGGCACGGTCATGGCTCCCGAGTTCGTCTACGTGTTGCCCCCGGCCGGGGGCATCGTACCCGACCCCTCGCGTACGGCGGTCATCTTTCTGCCCCACCGGGCTCTGCAGCAATGGGCCGACCTGGACGGCGCCTGCAACGAGATCCTGGGCCGGGTGCACGACCCGCGCAAAGCCCCTCTCAAGGCCACTCTGAGCCTGCTGGAGGACAAACTCGACCCTTACGGGGTGATGATCTCCATCCCCATGAGCGAGGCCCCCTCGGTGCAGTTCCTGGAGAACGAGCTGCAGGAGCTGCAGCGCAGCGCCACCATTCTGCCGGTCATCTGCCTGGCGGTGGTGGCCTTCGTGCTGCACGTGGTGCTGGGCCGCATCGTGGCCTCGCAGCGCACCTTCATCGGCACGGTGCGAGCCCTGGGCTACAGCCGCTGGCAGGTCATGGGCCATTATCTCGGCTACGCCCTGGCGGTGGGGATGGCCACGGTGGTCGTCGGGCTTTCCTTCGGCTCCTGGATCCAGGGGGCCATGGTCGGGCTGTACCGCAACTTCTATGAGCTGCCCGGCCTGACCCCTCATCCCTATCCGCAGGTCATGCTCAAGAGCGCTCTGGCCGGAGTGCTGGCCCCGCTGCTGGGCACCCTGCGCGAGGCCTGGACCGCCTCCAGCCTGGCCCCCGCCTCGGCCATGCGCCCCCCGCCTCCTGAGCGGGGCGGCCGGGTCTTCCTGGAATGGCTGATCCCCGGAATCTGGAAGCACTTTCCTTTCTCGATCAAGCTGATCTTGCGAGCCGTGCTGCGCAACCCGTACCGCTCGCTGGTCACTTTCGCCACCACCTTCGTGGCCACGGCGCTGATGGTGGAGTCGCTTTGCATGCTGCGGGCGGTGGATGCCATGATCGCGCACGAGTTCTCCATCTCCTCGCGCCAGGACGTGAGCGTGGGGCTGCGCGAGCCGGCCGGCCGGGGCCTTCTGCAAGAGCTCGTCAGCCTGCCCCAGGTGGCCCGGGTCGAGCCCCAACTGGCCGTCAGCTGCACGCTCTCCAACGGCCCCTACGAAAAGCGCGTGGGCGTGACGGGGATGACGGCCGGGCACGTGCTCTACCGCCCGGTGGACAGCCGGGGAGAGGAGGTGCCCCTGCCCGAAGAGGGCCTGGTGCTCTCGCGCAAGCTGGCCGAGGTTCTTCATGTTCAGCCCGGCGACCGGGTGCGTCTGCGGCCCCTCATCGGCCGCCGCCAGGTGGTGGAGGCCCCCGTGGCCGCTCTGGCGGATACCTACGTCGGGCTGGCGGCCTACGCCCGCCTGGAGTACCTCAGCCGCCTGCTGGGTGAGGAGTGGGTGGCCAACTCGGTGCTGCTCTCCACCTATCACCGCGACCCGGGCCCTTCCCTGTTGCAGGAGCTGAACCGGCGCCCCTACGTGCTGGGCGCCGAGCGCCGGGTACGCGCCCTGACCCTGCTGCAGGACACCATCGGCCGCAACCTGGGCGTCTTCTTCGGCATCCTGGTGTTGTTCACCGGGGGCCTGGCTTTCGGGGGCGTGCTCAACACCGCCCTGGTCTCGCTGGCCGAGCGCGAGCGCGAGATCGGCACCTTCCGCGTGCTGGGCTACACCAAGACCGAGATCATGGGAATTTTTGCCGGCGAGAGCTACCTGGTCAACACATTGGGAGTGCTCTTCGGCATCTGGGGCGGGGTGGTCTTCACCCGCTCGGTGGTGGACCTCTACTCCACCGAGCTTTTTCGCCTGCCCGAGCTGATAGAGCCCCACGTGCTGATGCGCTCGGGCCTGCTCATGATGGGATTTATCAGCCTGGCCATGCTGGTGGTCTACGGTGTGCTGGCCCGAACCCGCTGGCTGGAGGTCTTCAAGACGCGCGAATGAGACGCTTTGCGTGGTTGCTCTTGCTGCTGGTGGCCTGCGCCCCGCCCCGTGAGGTGGAGGTGCTCTCGCCGCGGCGCGGAGAGCTGGTGGAGTCGTTCTCGGAGGAGGCCCGCACCCGTTTAGGCCGCACCTACCCGGTGCGCATGCCTTTAACCGGCCGCATCGGGCGCATCGACCTCGAGCCCGGCGACCGGGTGCGACGGGGACAGGTGCTGGTGAGCTTCGACCGCATTCCCGGGCAGTCCGACGTGGAGCAAGCGACGGCCCGGCTGCACCAGGCCGAGGCGCGCCTGGCCGCCGGACAGGACGTGGGGGTGGAGCAGGCCAGCCTGGAGCAGGCCCGGGCCCGGCTGGCCTCCCAGCATCAGGGGATCGCGGGCCTGGAGGCGGAGCTGAGCTCGCTTCGTACCCGCTTTGAGCAGGCCAGGCGCGAGTCTCGGCGCAACCAGCAACTCTTCGAGCAGGGCTGGATCTCGAGTCAGGATGCCGAGCGGGCCCGGGTCGAAGCGAATGCGGCCCAGCAATCGGTGCGTCAGGCCAGCTCGCGCCTGGCCCAGGCGCGGCGCGAGCTGGACACGGCCGCTCAGGCCATCCGGGTGGAGGAAGAAACCCTCTCTCGCCGCACCCGGGACACCCCCGCGCTGGCGGCCGAGGTGGCTGGCGCCCGGGCCGAGCTGGAGAAAGCCCGCCATGAGAGCGGCCAGCAGCAGGTGGTCTCACCTATCGACGGCGTGGTGCTCGAGCGCAACGAGCAGGGCCCGGCCCAGCTCAGCGGCGGCACCCAGCTGCTCTTGCTGGGCAACCTCAAGGACCTGGAAGCGGTCTCGGAGGTCTTGACCGAGGACTCGCTGCGCCTCGAGAGCGGTACCCTGGTCGAGCTGGAAAGCGCGCCCGGAAAGAGCCTGCGAGGCAAGGTGGACCACATCGAGCCGGCCGGATTCACCAAGCTCTCCTCGCTGGGGGTGGAGCAGCAGCGCGTGAACGTCATCTTGCGCTTTACCGAGCCGGCCGGCCACCTGGGGGCGGGCTACCGGCTGCGGGCACGCTTCTTGATCGCCCGCCAGGAGAAGGCCCTGACCGTGCCCCGCTACACGGTTCTGCAGCACGCCAACGGCAGTTACGCGGTGCTCAAAGTGGTGGGGGACGTCTTACGCTGGCAGAAGGTGAAGCTCGGCATGCGCGGCGAGACCGAGCTGGAGGTGCTGGAGGGCGTGAGCGAGGGGGACGCTCTGGTGGCCCTGCCGGAAGCCACCCTGCCCGAGGGCGAGAAGGTCAAGACTTTGCCTTATCAGGGGCGTTGAGGAGCTTGTCTCATTGCCTGCCAGCCCGTATAGTCAACGTAGACACAGGGAGGCTCTATGCGAACGAAACTGCAAAAATGGGGAACAGCCTTGCCATCCGGGTCCCGCGCAGCGTCGTTGATGAGCTGCAACTCGAGGAGGGCGCGGCGCTCGAGCTGAGGGTCCTCCTGCCAGGGCACCGGCCCTGAAGCTGGAAGACCTGCTCTGCCAGGTGACTGACGAGAACCTGCACGGAGAGGTCGATTGGGGAGTGCCCCAGGGCCGAGAGATGCTCTGATGGACCGCGGTGACCTGATCTGGCTCGACTTCTGCCCTCAAGCACTTTGCTGCCGGACGGATTCGCAGGCTCGCGGGCCGTGGGGCTGAGCGTTCAGCCGCGAGAGATGCGCTCCTGGACATGAAGGCCGGCGAGATGCAGGGCTCTTTGACACCCGACGAGCTCTGGGGCGGCTACCTGATCCCCGAGCACAATCCCTGGCGCTGATCTCGATCACCGGGTTACAATAAGAGCATGGCTTCTCGACGCATTCTCATCATGGGCGCCGCAGGGCGCGACTTCCACAACTTCAACGTCACCTACCGCGACAAGAGCGAGTTCGAGGTGGTGGCCTTCACGGCCACCCAGATCCCTGACATCGCCGGCCGCCGCTACCCGGCCGACCTGGCCGGCAAGCTCTATCCCCGGGGCATCGATATCTTCCCCGAGGAAGACCTGGAATCGGTCATCGCAAGGCTCAAGGTCGAGGAAGTGGTGTTCGCTTACTCGGACGTAAGCTACCCCTACGTCATGGGCCGAGCCAGCCGGGTCCTGGCGGCGGGGGCCGACTTCACCCTGCTGGGGCCCGAGCGCACCATGTTGCGCTCCTCCAAGCCGGTGCTGGCAGTCTGCGCAGTGCGCACCGGGGTGGGCAAAAGCCAGACCACCCGCTATCTGGCCTCGGCCCTGCGCTCTCGCGGCAAGAAAGTGGCCATCCTGCGCCACCCGATGCCCTACGGCGACCTGGCCGCCCAGGCCGTGCAACGCTTCGAGCAGGCGGCCGACCTGGACCGCCACGGCTGCACCCTGGAAGAGCGAGAGGAGTATGCCCCTCACCTCGAGGAGGGCCACCTGGTCTTCGCCGGGGTCGACTACGCCCGCATCCTGGAGGCGGCCGAGCGCGAGGCGGACGTGATCTTGTGGGACGGGGGCAACAACGACCTGCCCTTCCTGGTGAGCGATCTGCACATCACCCTGGTGGATCCCCTGCGGGCCGGCCACGAGACCGGCTACTACCCGGGCGAGGTCAACCTGCGCCGCTGCCACGCGGTCATCGTCAACAAGGTGGACACGGCCACCCCCGAGCAACTGGCCAGCGTGCGGGAGGCCATCGCGCGGGTGAACGCGGCCGCCACGGTAGTGGAAGCGGCCTCGCCCCCTCGCCTGGACGATCCTGAAGCGGTGCGCGGCAAGCGGGTTCTGGTGGTTGAGGATGGGCCCACCCTGACCCACGGCGAGATGGCCTTCGGGGCTGGCTGGCTGGCAGCTCGAGCGGGCGGTGCCAGCGAGATCCTCGATCCGCGTCCCTATGCGGTGGGCTCGCTCAAGCCCGTCTACCAGGCCTGGCCTAATCTCGGCCAGGTGCTGCCGGCCATGGGCTACAGCCCGGCCCAGCGCGAGGAGCTGCGCCAGACCATTCTGGCCTCGCCGGCCGAGGTGGTCGTCGTAGGTACGCCCATCGACCTGGGGGCGGTGCTCAAGCTCGAGCGGCCCTCGGTGCGGGTGCGCTACAACCTCGAGCCGCGCGAGCCTGAGGCCCTGGCGGGTCTGCTGGAGCGACTCGGGGCGGGTTCGGCCCGGGTGCGTTGAACCAGGGCTGAGGCGCGGAGCTGGCGAACTCCCGGGCTCATGCGGGGGATTCTTGCCTTTCTGCTCCTCTTTTCGGTCACGACTTTCGGTTGCTCCGGGACGAGCGAGCAGCAAAAGGATCTCGCTCAGCTCAATCAACGGGTCGCCTTCCTGGAGAAGACGATCGAGGCCTCCAAGCGAGAGCTCCAGGACCTGCCTCGCCTGACCGAGGAGATGCAGGCGCTCGAGCGCGAGCTCATGAGCCTCCGGCAAGAGGTCGAGGACCTGAGGATGGACCAGTGAGGGGAGCGATTCTCCTGCTGCTGCTGCTTGGCCCGGGCTGCGCCAGCCCCCGGGCAGAGCAACAGATTGAGCAGACGCGCCAGCACGTCGTTCACCTCGAGAGCGAGCTCAAAGAGATCGAAGCCGTTCTGCCGGTCATCGAGGAGCGGCACGCCCGGGTGAAGAGGCTCAAAGAGCAGCGGGCCAGGTTGCTGGAAGAAATCAATGCCCTGCGCAAAAAAAAAGGCCTTCCGCCGCGTTCTTGAGGTCTGTTTCAGCTCTCGGGATTATGCTCAAAAGCATGCAGATCCGTCCTCTGGCCTGCGCGGCCTCTCCCCCCGCGCGCTCGGTCGAGCGAGCTGATGAGCTACGCGACGAGGTCGAGCTCTCCCGCCGTCCCGGTCGGGCCGAATCGAGCCTGAGCCTGGTTCTGCCCGTGGTTCAGAAGCACTACTTGAAGGCTCTGGGAGCAGGCGCGCTGTTGATGGGGGCGAACCTCATCCACCCCACTCCCTGGCTCCTGATCGGCGGCGTGATAGCCCTGCTCGCTCCGGTGGTGGCCATCCCGGTGGTCATGGTCACCAGGGCCCTCTCCGATTCCCTGAGCCAGCGACGCGAGGCCCGCCGCGAGACGCTCGAGAACGAGCTAGACGCGGTGCGGGTGGCCACGGGGCTCGAAACCGGCTCGACCAGGGCGGTGCAGGAAGACGAGCAACGCGTGGTGCTGGGCGGCGTGGCGGTCAAACGCCGCTCGTGAGGCTGGCCGATCTGCAAGAGCGGCTGGTCCGGGCGCTGGTTTCAGCCGAGCCCGAGCGTGAGCTGAGCGATCTCGACCTGGATCCCCAGGGCCTACGACTTGCCGCCACCATCATCCTCAAGCTCCGCTTCGACCGGGTCATGCGGGCCGAAGCCCGCTACCGCGACCTCTACGACAGCGACCCGGACGGCTTCACGCGCGACTTCCTGGCCTATCACCGGGCGGTGCCCCCGCAGGCCTACTTTCCAGCCGAGGAAGCGGCCCTATTTGAGAGCTTTTTGCGCCACCGCCAGACGGATTCGCTCGAGCTCCCGACGCAGCAGCGGTAGTTCCTCTGGCTCGATGGTCCCCTCGATCCGCTCCAGGGTCACGCCCCGCACCGCGGGGCAGCGGGGCAGCACCTCGTCGAGCAGCTCCCAGACCGGCTCGGGCACCGGGCCGTCATGCGAGTCGAGTCGCAGCACGGGACCCTCCAGCCAGGAAGGATCGCTCTCGCTGCCTCCGCTCAGGTGCAGCTCGAGCACGTTGGCAAGGTCGATCTTGCCCACGAAGGCCAGCGGGTCCAGACCAAAGTTCCGGCAGTGAGCATAGACGTTGTGCAGGTCGAGCAGCAGGCGGGCGCCGGTTTCTCGGCAGAGGCGGTTGTAGAAGCTCGCCTCCTGCATCGGGTCTTCCAGGGTGAAGTAAAAGACCGTGTTCTCGAAGCCTACCAGGGGCACGATGCGCTGGAGGCGCTCCAATCGCTCCTTGACCGCCTGCACGGCTTCGTCGGTGTGGGGCAAAGGCAGGTGCAGGCCGGTGACCAGCCCCCCGGCGGTGTGGGAGCTGCCCAGGTGGTCGGTGTACCACTCCAACTCGAGCCGCTCATGCAGGCGGGCGATCTGGCTCAGCCAGCGCTCAGTGCGCAGCTCCTCCTCGGGAGTGGACAGGGGAGTGCCCAGCGACAGACCCAGCCCGTGGGCCACGAACCGCTTGCCGGTTTCGGCCTTGAGCTGCTCGTAGAGCTCGACCCTCGAGCTGAGCTCGATGGGGCTGTTCCACAGTTGCTCGGGGCAGATCTCGAGGAAATCGACCAGCTCCGCCAGCGGCCTGAGCAGCTCGACATGGCTGGGATGGCCCGACAGGGCCAAACCCACCCCCGGTTTCACGGCTTGGAAGGTTTCTCTTGCTGGATCTTCTGGCTGCGCTCAATGAAGTCCTGATCGCGCTGGACCCGCACAGCCATGCCGCAGGCCGGGCAGTTGTCAGGCTCGGGCGTGATCTGCACCGGCGAGGGCACCGGGGTGTGGGAGGCGGTGGCCGACGGAGTCGGGCTGGGGCTCTGGGTGCTGGCCGCCACCGACTCGGGCGAGCCACGCATCAGCATTCCAACCGAGACGGCTGCGATGGTGGCGCCGCCCAGATAGAGGATATCGGTGAGACGACGGCGTTGCTGCTGGTCCATGGAGGGAAGATTCGGATTCTGGAACGGTTCCCCTGCGCCGTCGCAGCGATTGAAGTCTCGCTCAGGATGAGTCTGGTTGGTGGACCAACTGGCCGGCAAAATCTGAGCCGCTCAGGAAACACAAAAGCCCACCATCTGGCGGGCTTCTGCTTGGTGCCGAGGGCCAGAATTGAACTGGCGACACTGCGATTTTCAGTCGCATGCTCTACCAACTGAGCTACCTCGGCGTCTGGGAGGGGATGAACCCCTCACCTGACGGCAAACCGGGAAACCCTGAGAACCAGAGTTTCCCGGCTTTCCCCCCTTTAGCTTGGCGGGAGCGACGGGATTTGAACCCGCGATCTCCGACGTGACAGGCCGGCGCCTTGAACCGCTAGGCCACGCCCCCGTGCTATGTCTTACCGTCTGGTGGGCGGAAGAGGATTTGAACCTCCAACCCCCTGCATGTGACGCAGGTGCTCTGCCGTTGAGCTATCCGCCCGAGGACAGGGATGATTATAGCAGACGGCCCCGCGGTGTCAAGCCTTGTTCACAATGCGGAGAGCGAGTCCAAGCATTCGTCCAAACTGGATTCGCTATGCTGAGGGAGTGAAGCAAGTAGAACCGATTCTGCTCTGGCAGGCCCACAACGCTAACGCCTCGCTTTCGCCCGCCATCGAAGCCCTGCGCCGGGAAGTGGAAGACGAGCTGAGCGAGCCGCGTCGCCAGGTCCGCACGTTGCTCGAGCGGTTGATGGGAGGTCGGGCTGACGCCCAACCGCAGGAGCCCGGTGAGATTGGAGCAACGGACCCCGGCCCAGGTGCATCTCAGCGTTGATGCGGGCCTCGATGACGCGGAAGTTCCCCGGTACCGCCCTCATTCCGGCGTATACCCCGGTAGCAGCCCGGTACCGGGGAATTTCCCGGTACCACCGCACAGTGTGGCAACGAGCGTGAGAGCCAGATCTGGATGCACCAACCACGAGGTCCGGAGCCGAGCGCGGAAAACAGCGAGTTGGGCTCAACGCCCGACGGCTCAGCCCTCGCCCTGAGCCAGCGCCCGCTGCAGCAGCCCCCGGGCCTGCTCGAGGTGGATCATGGCCTCCTCGAGTTGCTCGCGCTGGCCTTTCTCGAGGTAGATGGTGAGCTGCTCCAGGCAGTTCCCCAACGAGTCCAGGGCGGTGGGGACCTCGGCCGCGGTGACGGGGCCGGGCTGGCCCAGAATGGTGGGGTCCTCGGTCAGGGCCAGGGCTGACTCCATCCGATCCAGGCCATCCTGGATATGGCTCTCGGCCAGGCTCAAGGCCCCGGCATTCGCTTCCAGACTGGCCAGGTCGGTGGAGGCGAAGAAGGTCTGGGCCATCAAACGCATGCCATCGTCGATGCGCTCTTGACCCTCGCGGAAGATCTCCAGCACCTGCTCGAACTCTTCGCCCACAGCCTCGGGATTGGCCTCACGAAACTGGTCCAGACCCTCATTGAGCTGCTTGCGGGCGCTCTCGAGAATCTGGCCCACGGCTCCGGCCAGATGGCGGTACAGACCCTCCACCCTCTCCTTGGAAACAGGAGCCCGGCGGTCGAGCAGCCCGGCGCTGGCGTCGCGCAGCAGCCGAATCGGCGCCTCGAAGTCAGGATGAACCGGTTCTTCGCTCTCGACCGACACGGGTGCGCCTCCTCTCAAATGCCCGCCTCACCAGCGGGCCCGAGCTCAGGCCAGGGTGTCGATGGGCTGAGGCGGCAATTCGTTGCCGGGCATGGAGGCGCCTCCCGCGTCAGCCATCATGGCTCCCTGCCCGGGCAGACCACCCTCCTGACCGGGCAGACCCATCTGCTGTTGCTGCTGCAGCTTGGCCATCATACCCTCCTGGCCCTGACCGCCCTTGGCGCCCGGTCCGCCAGCCCCGTCGCCCGGTCCGCCGCCCTCATCCTTGGCGATCTTGATGCGCGCGTTGGGCTGGTAGGAGCTGCCCGTCAGGGCGGCCATGGCCCGGCCCTCGACGCCACCTTCGATCTCTACGCCACGTGCGGCGATGTCGGTGTAGGCCGAGGCCAGAGCCTGCTGGCGGCTGGCGAGCTGGGCTTGCTGCTCGGGAGTGAGCTGCTTGCCGCCTTCCTTCTTCTTGTCCTGGCCTGCGTCGGCCAGCGCTCCCGCGGGAGGCAGACCGGGCGTTGGGGCCGTGGGAACGCCGGGCGCGGCCCCCACATTGGGAGCTGCGGTGGCGCCCAGGACGGGCGCTGCCGCTGCCAATCCGCCTCCCAGGGCCAGTCCGCCGCCGACACCGCCGCCACGCCGTCCACCGGTTGAGGTCGGCTGGCCCGGATCGTCGCCCCGCAGAGCGAAAACCTCGTCGGACAGCGAGCGCAGCTGGTCTTCGGCGGCCAGCCGCACCTCGCTGGCACCACCCTGGCCCGCCTTGCCCTGGTTGGGGTTGGCCTGCTGCTGACGATTGGCGTTGTTGGCCTGATTCTTGCGCTGCTGCTGGGCCTGCTGATTGCGGCGCTCCTGAGCCTTCTTCTTGTCCTCCTCGGCCTTCTTGTCTTTGTCTCCGGCCTTCTTATCCTTGTCCTCGGCCTTCTTATCCTTGTCCTCAGCCTTCTTATCCTTGTCCTCAGCCTTCTTGTCCCTGTCCTCGGCCTTCTTGTCCCTGTCCTCGGCCTTCTTGTCCTCAGTGCGCTGGCCATCGCCGGGCTTCTTCTCGTCGCCCTGGCCCTGAGCGCGGGTCTCGCCCTGCCGCTCGCCAGCCCCAGTAGCAGCGGGCTTGCCATCGCCACCCTCGCCTGCCGGCTTCCCGGCCTGTGCATCGCCCGCGTTGCCAGCCCCCTCGCCAACCTTGCCAGCCGTCCCGGCGTTGCCGGCATCCTGGTTGCGTCCCTGGTCGGCCACCGGGGCCGCCTCAGCCGGAGGCGCTGCGGGCACGGGAGCTGCCAGCGAGGCCATCTGAATCTCGGGCGCCGGAGCCGCCGGTGCGGCTTGCGGCGCTTCCAACGTGGGCACCGAAGGTAGCGACGGCACATCGGGCACGCTGACGTTCATATCCACGCTGGGAATGTCCACGGCTCCACCAGCATCGCCGCCACCGCCCACCGGGCCGGTGCTCACGTTGCCACCGCCGCCACCAGCCGTGATGCCACCGCCGCCGCCCGCCGTCACGCCGCCGCCGCCAGCCGTGATGCCACCGCCGCCGCCCGCAGTCACGCCGCCGCCGCCCGCGGTCACGCCGCCGCCGCCACCGCCGCCACTGAAGCTGACGGGCATGGCCGTGCCACCGCCGCCAGGCGAGCCGCCGACTTCAGCCCGAGGCGTGGGAGCGAAGAAGGCCTGCTGCTGGCCGCCACCACCGAAGTTGCCGCCGCCACCACCGCCGCCGCTGAAGGCGCCCGAATTGAGAGCGGCCACCGTACCAGCGGCCATGACACCGGCCCCCAAAGCGGGCAGCAAGTTGGCTCCGCGACCCTGATTGGCCGCCTGGCCGGGAGCAGCATTGGCCCCCTGCAACATCTGGCCCATCTTCTGCATCTGCTGCATCTGCTGGGCCTGCATTGCGGCCATCATGGCCTGGTTCATGGCCTGATTTTGCATCTGGTTGCCCTGGCCGGCTCCCACCTGGGCTTTGCGGCCGAGCTCGTTGAGCCGCTGCACGATGTTGACCTGATCACTGACGTTGGTCTGGAGGGCTCCCGAAACTTTGGAGCGGGCATCGCCAATCTGCTGCAGGCGGCGCATCCCTTCGTCGAGCTTGGCCTTCTCGGCCATCTTCTTGGCCTGCTGGGCCAGCTTGCTGGCTTTCATCTGCTCGGCCTTCTGAGCCATCTGCTGGCCCAGCTGATCCATCTTCTGGCCCATCTTTTCCATCATCTGGGCGATGCCCTTGAGCATCTTGCCGATGCCGCGCAGCATCATGGCTACAGCCTTCAAGACGGCCGAGAGGGCGGGACCAACGAACGGAATAGCGGCCACGGCCTGAGCGGCGGCGTCTACCGCCTGGGCGGCCGTCTCCAGGGCCTGGGCGGCCATGTTGAGGGCCTTTCCTACCATCTGCAGGGTCTTGGCAATGCCCTTGAACATGCCTTCCTGCATCTTGAACATCTTCTCCTTGACGCCGAAGGCCTGCTCGGCCTTGGCAAAACCCTGCATGGCCTGGTTGGTCTTCTGGTTGAAGTCCACCTGACCCTTATGATCCTCGCCAATGCGCTGCAGTGCCTGCTGCAACTGGCCCTGGTTCCCCTGAGCCCCGGTCAGGGCCCCCATCAAGGAGTCCGCGTCGGTCATGGAAGCGACGTTGCCGATGCCCCCGCCTGTGGGGATGCTGGGCGCCGCATAGGCCCCGCCTCCAGCCGCCGCGCTGGCGGTGCCGCCAGCCACCGACTTGCCCATGTCGGCCTTCCAGTTGCCGCCGCCCTTCATGGCTTGCTGGGCCTCCGGGGTCTTGCTGAAGGTATCGTGGGCCCCGCGCTGCTCGCCAACGGCCTTGTTGGCGGCCGGCACCGACTGAGCCTTTCCGCCGCGAATGGCGTCAAAGTGCTCCTGCTTGATCTTCTTGCGAGCCTTGCGGTTCTTCTTCGCCTTCTGCAACTTGGCCTCGGCCTGGTCGAACTGGCCCGAGACCTGCTGGGGCATCTGAACATTGGGGGCCGGGATCCCTGCATCCATCAGTCAAGCACCTCGATTAAGTCTACCCCACTTTCACGCCGGTTTCCGATCTGGTCAAGAATCTTCGCCAATCGTTTACATGGTTAACACCAAGTTCACAAATCCGTCTTGCCTGGCTTTCCTTCGGGCAGGCCGCTATCCGGCTGCGCCGCGCCCGGCGGCGCAAGAAGTCAACGGCCCAGGAAGTTCTTCAGGATGCGCCGTCCCTCGCCGGTCAGAATGGACTCGGGGTGAAACTGCACCCCTTCGAGCGGCAATTTGACATGCCGCAGACCCATGATCTCACCGTCGGAGGTCCAGGCAGTCACGCGCAGGTCGGTCGGCAGACTTTCCTCACGCACGATCAGCGAGTGGTAGCGAGTGGCCTCGAACGGGTTGGAGAGCCCCTGAAAAAGATGCAAGCCGTCGTGGTAGACGTTCGAGACTTTGCCGTGCAACTGGCGCTCGGCTCTCACCACCTCGCCCCCGAAGGCCACCGCCAGGGCCTGATGGCCCAGGCAGACTCCCAGGATGGGCACTTTGAGCCGGCGGATGGCCTCTACCGAGAGGCCGGCATCCTCGGGGCGGCCGGGGCCAGGGGAAATGACCAGGTGGGAAGGGCGTTTTTTCTCGATCTCTGCGAGCGCGATCCGATCGTTGCGGTGCACTTCCACCTCGCAGCCCAGCGTACCCAGCAACTGCACCAGGTTGTAGGTGAACGAGTCGTAGTTGTCCAGCACGAGGATCATCCGAGCATGGTTCCTTCGGCCATCTCCAGCGCCCTCTTCAGGACCTCCAGCTTGGCCACCGTCTCCTGGTACTCGGTGGCCGGGTCGGAGTCGGCCACGATGCCGGCCCCGGCCTGCAGATAAACCCGGTCGCCGCGGCGCAGGATGGTGCGAATGGCGATGCAGGTATCCAGGTTGCCCCAGAATCCGAAGTAGCCCACCGCGCCTGCGTAGATCCCGCGGCGGGTGGGCTCGAGCTCATCGAGGATCTGCATGGCTCGAATTTTCGGGGCCCCACTCACCGTTCCGGCCGGAAACGCTCCCCTGACCAGGTCGAAGCCGTCGCAGTCTGGCCGCAGCTCGCCCTGCACCCGCGAGACAATGTGCATGACGTGGGAAAAGCGCTCCACCTCCATGAACTGGGGCACGTGCACGCTGCCGTAGCTGCACACCCGACCGAGATCGTTGCGACCCAGGTCCACCAGCATTACGTGCTCGGCGCGCTCCTTGGGGTCGGCCAGAAGCTCGTGCTCCAGGACGTGGTCGTGCTCCACATCGCGCCCCCGGGGACGGGTGCCGGCGATGGGGTGGGTCTCGGCGGTCCGTCCGTCGAGCTTGACCAGGGCCTCGGGCGAGGAGCCGATCAGCTGGAACTCGCCGAAGTCGAGAAAGAACATGTAAGGAGAGGGATTGAGGATGCGCAGGGCCCGGTAGAGATTGACCGGATCGGCGCTGCTGCGGCGCTCGAGGCGACGAGACAACACCGCCTGGAAGATGTCTCCCGCGGCGATGTGCTCGCGGATCCGCTCCACCCCCCGCATGTACTCCTCCCGGGTCTGGTTGTGCCGCTCCTGGGTATCCTCGATGGCTCCGTTCTGGGGATGAAACTCCAGCGGGCGGGCCAGACGCGCGCCCAGGTCCTTCAGCTCGGCAACGGCCGCCTGGTAGTCGCCGCCGGGCTCCACGGCCACCACCGCAACCATGCGCTGGGCCACGTGATCAAACAGCACCGACTGGCGACAAAGATGAAAGAGGGCCTCGGGCAGGCCCAGATCGTCGGGTTGTCCCGGCCCTACGGGCTCGAAACGACGAATGGCATCGTAGCCCAGAAAGCCCACCGCCCCGCCCCAGAAGCCGTGCAGGCCCGGCAGGGGCACAGCCTTGAAAGCGCTCATGGCCTGGCGCAGGAGATCGAGCGGGTCGCGCCCGGCCAGCGGCTGCTCGCCTCCTTCGGCCAGCTCCACCCGGTCGCCCTGGACCCGCAGCAGCAGGCTCAGATTCGTGCCCAGAAAGGAATAGCGCCCCACCGACTGGCCCTTCTCGACGCTCTCAAGCAGAAAGGCTGGCTCGCCCGGGCGGCGCAGCTTCAGGAAGACCGACAGCGGAGTCTCGAGGTCGGCCGGCAGCTCGCGATAGACCGGCACCACGAAACCCTGAGCGCTCAACTCGGCAAACTTCTCTTGAGTGGGTTGTATCATAGCTCTCCCGCCAGCTGGAGCACCAGGGTCAGGGCCACCACGGCAGCCGTCTCCACGCGTAAAATCCTCTCCCCCAACCCGGCCAGCACCAGACCCTGGCGGCTCGCCCCTTCGACCTCCTCGGGAGCAAATCCACCTTCGGGCCCCAACCAGAGCGAGAGCCTCTTTCCGGCTGGAAGCTCTCGAAGAGCCTTCTGACCGGGACAGAACATGATTCCCGGACCGGCAGAAGCGAGGGCCTCCTCCCAACGGAGGACGGGCTCGATGCCCGCAAAGTGGGCCCGCCCGGAAAGGGCCGCCGCCGAGCGGGAGATGCGCTCCCAGCGAGCGACGCGCGTGACTCCGGGCTGCTCGCCTACCGTGCGCGCGGTGAGGAGGGGGGTTATGCAACTCACTCCCAGTTCGGACGCCATCTCCACCGCCTGATCGAAGCGATCCCCTTTGGCCAGGGCCAGCTTGAGGTCCAGGGCCACGCTCGGCTCGGGGCGAGCCGGGCGCGACTCGAGCACCTTTGCCTTCCCTCCCCGAGTCAACTCGCACAGCCAGTCACAGCCCTGGTCGATGGCCAGAAATCGGTCCCCGGGTCGCAAACGCAGCACCCGCAGGTGATGAGCTGCGTCTTCCTCCAGGCGAAACTCGGGGGGCGCGACCGGAGCAAAGAGTCGGGTCAGGCGCACGGACGCTGGAAGGCCAGGGCCACCCAGCCTTCCTCCTCTCCCCGCCCGACTGGCACGAGGCCCTGAAAGGCCTCCAGCACCTCGTCGGCGCGGGTGTCGATGATCCCCCCCACGATCAAATGTCCCCCGGGCGCCAGGGCCCGGGTCAGGTCGGGAGCCATCTCCACCAGCACCTGGGCGATCAGATTGGCCAGGATCAGGTCGTAACGGGTCCGGGGGACGTTCTCCCCCGGCAAGACCCGGGCCCGCCTGGAGAGCCGGTTCTGGCGGAGGTTCTCGCGGGCCACCCGCACGGCCACCGGATCGCAGTCGATGGCGGTGACGCGCCCGCTGCCCATCAAAAGGGCGGCGATGGACAGAATACCCGAGCCCGTACCCATGTCCAGCACACGCGCGGCCGGCGGCTGCTCCTCCAACAACTCCAGGCAGAGCCGGGTGCTGGCGTGGTAGCCGGTGCCGAAGGCCATGCCCGGGTCGAGCTCGATGACCAGGTCGCCCGGCTCGGCCTGAAATTCGGCCCAGCTCGGCCGCAGCACCAGCCTTCTGGTCAGGCGGCGGGGATGGTAGAACTCTTTCCAGTTCTCGGCCCAGTCTTCGTCTCGCACCTGGCCGCGCACCTTTATGACCCCGTCGTGCTCGGCGGCGGCCAGGCCCAGGGCTCCCAGCCGCTCCTTCCAGCCCGGCTCCTGGGGAACATAGAAGACCCAGCGCAGACCCTCGGTCTCGGGCTCCTCCACCCAGCCGCCCAGGTGGCGGCGTTCGAGCAGCAGGGCCAGCGAGCTCTCCTGGTCAGCAGGAGCGGTCAGCTCGACCTCCAGCCAGTCGACCGAGCTCGTCAACCGAAAATGGCGTCGCGAATCTTCTCAAAGAAGCTCTGGGGCTCGGCTTCCTGGGAGCCAGCCTCGGCAAACTCTTTGAGCAGCTTCTTCTGCTTGGAGTTGAGCTTGGTGGGCACCATGACCTCCACTTCCACGTGCAGGTCGCCTCGTCCCGAGCGCTGAAAACGCGGCATGCCCTTGCCCTTGAAGCGAAAGACGGTTCCGTTCTGAGTGCCGCCGGGGATCTTGAGGGTCTCCTTCTCGCCCGTCAGCAGGGGAACTTCCACGCTGGCCCCCAGGGCAGCATCCGTGAACGTGATCTTGAGCGAACGCGAGAGGTCGTCGCCCTGACGGCGAAACTCCTCGTGCTCGGCCACCTCCACCACCAGGTAAAGGTCGCCGGGCGGGCCACCCAGCGTCCCTGGCTCGCCCTCGCCTCGCATGCGGATCTTGTCTCCCGAGTCCATCCCGGGGGGGATCTTCACGCTCAGAGTGCGCTTCTGGGGTGTGCGACCGGCCCCGCGACAGCCAGGACATGGCTTGACCAGCTGGCGGCCCTGTCCCCGGCAGGCGGCGCAGGGCGCCACCTGGGTCAAACGTCCGAAGGGGGTGTTGATGATCTGCTGCACCTGACCCATTCCTGCGCACTGGGGGCAGTTCTGGAAGCCATCGGCCTCCAGGGTCCGTCTTCCCTCACACTGGGCGCAGGCCACATCGGAGGTCAGCTCGACCTCGCGGCTGGCCCCCTGGAAGGCGTCCACCAGGCTGATGCGGATCCCCATGCGCAGGTCACTGCCCCGCGAGGGACGGGCCTGGCGCTGGCGTCGACCGCCCCCGCCGAAATCAAACAGGGTATCGAACAGATCGCCGAACGGGAAGCCCCCGAAGCCGCCGAAGTCGGCCCCCTCCTGGGCCGCCGAGGGCACACTCCCGTAACGGTCGTAGTAGGCACGTTTCTCGTCGTCGGCGAGCACCGAGTAGGCCTCGTTGATCTGCCCGAACTTGCGCTCGGCCTCGGTCTTGTCCTGGGCGACATCGGGGTGATACTGGCGAGCCAGCTTCTTGTAAGCCCGCTTGATGTCATCCTTGCTGGCATCGCGGGGAACGCCAAGAATGTCGTAGTAATCAGCCATTGTTCCGGAACGAATGGAAAGCTACTTCTTGAACCAGCTGAAGAGGTCTTCCTCGCTTGGCTCCTCGGAGGCCTCGCCGCCGCCGCCCATCATCCCTTCCGTGTCGATGCCGGCTTTGCGAGCCGCATCGGCCGCGCGCTCGCCGCCGGTGGTCAGGTAGGCCTCGGTGCCCACGGCGTAGAGGGCATCGGTCAGAATCTTGGTGTCGTCCTTGATCTTCTCGGTGTCATAGGTCTGCAAAGAGGCGCGCAGGCGCTCGATGCCGTCTCGCAGACGCCGCTGGTGGTCGAAAGACATCTGGTTGCCCATCTCGCGCAGCATGCGCTCGGCCGTGTCGAGCTCGATGTTGGCCTTGTTGCGGGCCTGGGCCTCGCTGCGGCGCTTGGCGTCTTCTTCAGCATAGATGGCCGCTTCTTTGACCATCTGGTTGATCTCTTCCTGAGTGAGGTTGGTGGGGGACTGGATGACGATCTTCTGCTTGTTGCCCGTGGCCATGTCCTTGGCCGACACGTTCACGATGCCGTTGGCGTCGATGTCAAAGGTGACCTCGATCTGGGGCACGCCGCGAGGGGCGGGGGGAATGTTGCGCAGCTCGAAACGGCCCAGCGATTTGTTGTGGGCCGCCAGCTCGCGCTCGCCCTGGAGCACGTGCACCTCGACCACCGACTGGCCATCGGCCGCGGTGGTGAAGACGCGGGTCTTGGAGCAGGGGATCTGGGTGTTGCGCTCGATCAGCTTGGTGAACACGCCGCCCACGGTCTCGATGCCCAGCGAAAGCGAGGTGACGTCCAGGAGCACCATGTCCTTGACCTCGCCAGCCATGACGGCGCCCTGCACGGCAGCCCCCATGGCCACGACCTTGTCGGGGTCGATCTCCTTGGAGGGCTCGATGCCAAACAGCATACGGACTTTGTCCTGGATGGCCGGCATGCGCGTCGAGCCGCCCACCAGCAAGACCTTGTTGATGTCCATCTTGTTCAAGCCCGAGTCTTCCAGGGCACGAATGGCCGGACCCACGCAGCGGTCGACCAGGTCGACGGTCAGCTCCTGGAACTTGCCGCGGGTGAGCTCCATGTCCAGGTGCTTGGGGCCGGAGGCGTCGGCCGCGATGAAGGGGAGCTTGATCTGGGTCGTGGTCTCGCTGGAGAGGCGGATCTTGCCGTTCTCGGCCGCTTCCTTCAAGCGCTGCATGGCCACGCGATCGGTACGCAGGTCGATGCCGGTGGTCTTCTTGAACTCGTCCACCAGCCAGTCCATGATACGCTGGTCCCAGTCGTCGCCACCCAGACGGTTATCGCCCGAGGTCGACTTGACCTGGAACACGCCGCCTCCCAGCTCGAGGATGGTGACGTCGAAGGTTCCGCCGCCCAGGTCCCACACCAGCACGGTTTCGGTCTTGTCAAGCTTGTCCAAACCGTAGGCCATGGAGGCGGCTGTGGGCTCGTTGATAATCCGGAGCACTTCCAAACCGGCAATTGCACCTGCGTCCTTGGTCGCCTGGCGCTCAGAGTCATTAAAGTAGGCAGGAACGGTGATGATGGCCTGCTCGATGGGGAAGCCCAGATAGGCCTCGGCGTCAGCTTTGATCTTCTGCAAGATCATGGCCGAAATTTCCTGAGGAGAGTAAGAGCGATCATCGATATTGACGCGATAGTCGGTGCCCATGTGACGCTTGATGGAGATCACCGTGCGCTCGGGGTTGGAGATCGCCTGACGCTTGGCCACCGACCCGACCAGCCGCTCACCGCTCTTGGAGAAGCCGACCACGGAGGGGAAGAGGTAATCCCCCTCGGCGCTGGGCAGGACGATCGGCTGGCCACCCTCTACGATCGACACCAGGCTGTTGGTTGTTCCCAGGTCGATCCCAACGATCTTGTTCACGAACTACCGTTCCTCCCTAGCATCCAGAGCAAAATAGGACCAGTTCCTCCCCAGCCGTGGAATCTTTCGCTAACTCTCAACATTCTCCTCGCCCAAATGTCCTTCCGTGGGGCCAGGAGACTCTTCCCGGGGCGGTTCGGGCGGGGGGGGCTTGGGCGGAGAGGGGATAGACCCGCCCTCGGGCGCCTTGGCGATACGAACCATGGCCGGACGAAGGAGTTTTTCACCCAGGTAGTAGCCTTTGTTCAGCTCATCGACAATCGTGTCCTCGGCCAGATCGCCCGTCACCACCTGACCCATGGCCTCGTGGCAACGGGGGTCGAACATCTGGTCTTTCGTGATGACCGGGGACAGCCCCTCGGACTCGAGCGCCTCCATCAAGATGCGAAAAAGCATCTCGATGCCGCGAACCACCTCATCGGTATCGGTAGCCGAGCGCACCGTTTCCAAAGCCCGGTCAAAGCCATCCACCACCGGCAGAACCTTCTTGATCAGATTCTCCTTCTCGCGATGGACCTTCAAGTCGGTGTCCACCTGAACCCGGTTTCGCATGTTCTGAAAGTCCTGCAACAAACGGTTGCGCTGCTCCTGGGAGGCGTCCACCTGATCTTGCAGGCTCTTGATCTCTTTTTGCAGCTTCTCGTTCTCGGCCGGATCAGCCAGCGGGCGGGAGGGTGGGAGCTCCTTCTTGCGGGCCTCGTCCAGAGCCAGGCGCTGCTTCTGAAACTCCTTGCGAAACTGCTCGAGCATCTTGTTCTTCTCATTCAGCTCGTCCTTGAGGGTTCGAGAAGTGAGCCGGTAGACGCTGACCAGAGCGGCCAGGTCGGCCCCCTCCCTGGTGAACTTCTCCACCCGGGGGCGAAGAAAACTGAGCGACTCGAGTCCGGCCACCACGTCGAGCAATTCCTTGAGCTCGGCTGCCAGACGGGGATCGTTGCCTTGCTCCAACTTCATCTCCTCGGGCTCACAAGCGGGGCCGAGGAGATCCGGCTCCTGGGCGCCGGCCGGGGCAACCTCTTTTTTTGTTTCCTCGACGACAGGAGACTCGGCCTTGGACTCCTCCGTCTTTTTCGACACGGGCTCGGGACGCGCAGGAGGGGGAGGCGGGATCTTGGGCTTCTCTTCCTCGGCCCCTTCGGTCAGTCGGGCCAGCTCGGCCCGCAACGGATCGTCAGAAGCCGGCTTCTCGGGCTTGAGAAACGCGGTCGAGGGAGGCTTGACGCCTCCCCCCACGGGAACCGCTGCAGGCGGCTTCACCGGCGGGCGAGCGGGCGCTCCGGTGCGAGAGCCGTCCGATGTCGTCCCGGTATAGGGGGGGAGTTTCTTAGCCTCGTTTGAGTTGTCTCGATTTTCGGTCACTGGGCTCTGCTCACCCTTATGCTCCGCCTTCTTTGGGGCCTACCTTTCCTCCTCGACACCGAAAACGCCTGCAAGGTTATTCAAGTCATCCACCGAATAGAACATTGTGCCCACATGTCCGTTTCTGAACCGCGAATGCTTCGCCGAGTGCGCCCTCTACGCCCCGGGAATCCAGGGTTGCTCGTTCATTGCTCAGACCATGCTTCTGGAAGACATTCACAAGATCTCCGTGCTGGCCTACGATCGCTACCTCAAGCCCCCGAGTGCTCCCGCGGCAACGACCCCTGAAGGCGAGCCAGAGCCCCCTCCACCACCCGACCCACCTGCTCGAGACTGAGCGGCGAGATTTTGTCCAGGGTGTCCTCGGGGGTGTGCCAGTAAGGCGGAAAGTAGCCGCCCTGATCGTCGTGACCAAAACCGATCAGAACCAGCGAGGCAACCTTCCCGACCAGAAAAGGAAGATGGTCGTCCTCTATCCACTCCAACGGCCCTTCGAAGATTTCGCCCACCCCCTGCTGCCAGGCCACCTCCCAGGCCAGGTCCTGCAGCCAGGAGGTCGAGTGAAGGTCGCGGGTGACCCGAAGCTGCCGGTCGCCCACGATGTCCAGGATCACCACAGCCACGAGGTCAGCCAGGCGGCGCTCGCTCCACCAGCTCCCGACCAGGTGCCGACTCCCGTAGAGGCCGTCCCCCCGCCCCCAGGCGACCTGAGCCTCCTCACCATCGAAGAAGGCCAGCACCGTCGGCCTCCACAGGTCGAGCTGGGGTACGACCCGCCCCAGCTCAAGCAGACAGGCCACCCCCGATCCGCCGTCGTTGGCTCCCACGAACTCGAAATCAAACACTTTGGTATCGGCGTGGGCGCCCAGCAGGATGGATCCCTGACCGGGGAACTCGCCGGGGGGATAGCGAGCGACCAGGTTGACCATGGCGATCTTGCCGTTGGGCGTGACGGCCTCGAAGGGCTGCTCCTCGACCTTCCAGCCCAGAGCACCGAGATACTCGCCGATGTAGGCCCGCAGGCGGGCCAGGGCGATCGAGCCGGGCGGGCGCGGGCCGAGCTCGACCTGAGCGCGCACGTGCTCGAAGGCTTTCTGTCCATCAAACAGGGCCATGCGAGGTCTGTTCGGACCCGGCCAGGGAGTTTTCCCGCCGACCGGGAAACGTCAGAGCGCAATGCCACGCATCCTGATCAGCGGCTACTACGGATTCGGCAATGCCGGCGACGAGGCCATCCTGCAGGCCATCGTGGAGGACCTGCGCCGCGTCGAGGCCGAGGTACGGATCTCGGTGCTCACGGCCGATCCCGAGGGGGCCCGCAAGTTGGGCCTGGAGCCGGTTCCCCGCAACGCGCCCGGGCCCGTGCTCAGAGCGCTGCGCGCGTGCAACCTCTTGCTCTCGGGCGGCGGCGGATTGATCCAGGACAGCACCGGAGTCAACAGCGTGATCTATTATCTGGGAGTGTGCCTGCTAGCCCGCCTGGTCCGACGACCGGTGATGCTCTACTGCCAGGGCTTCGGACCGGTGAAGACCGGGCTCGGACGACAGCTGACGCGATTGGCCAACGGCCTGCAACTCTTGACCTGGCGCGACCAGGAGTCAGCCGACGAGATCCGCGCCCTGGGCGTGGCTCGCCCCCCCTCCCGGGTAACGGCTGACCCCGTGCTGGGCCTGGAACCGTGTCAACCAGCCAGAGTGAACGAGATCCTGACCCGGGAAGGACTGACCGCGGACGTAGCCCGCCTGGAGCGCCCGGCCGGGCCAGGCTCGGCCGAAGTCGGCCCGCTGGTGGGAGTGGCTGTGCGCCACTGGCCCGGGTTGGACCGGGAAGCCCTGGCGGAGGGATTGCGGCGCTTTGCCGAGGAAGACAAGGCCCGCCTGCTCTTGCTGCCTTTCCAGCCCTCGCGCGACCGGCCACTGAGCGAGGAGCTGTGCTCGCGGCTCAGCCCTCACGCCCGCCTGCTGCGAGCCGATTACGAGCCGAAGGAGCTGATGGGCTTGCTCTCCTGCCTCGACCTGGTTCTGGGAATGCGTCTTCACGCCGCCATCATGGCTGCCGCCCGCGGGATTCCTTTCCTGGGACTGGCCTATGACCCGAAGGTAGAGCGTTTCTGCCAGCGCTGCGGGGCCATGTCGCTCTCATTGGAAGGCCTGAGCGCCGAGGGATTGCACAAAGCCCTGTTCCACCTCTTGCGAGCCCGCGCCCCAATGCGCCAGGAGCTGCAGCGCCGAATCCCTCCCATGGTGGCCTGCCTGCGCGGCGCCGCCCAGGCAGCCCTGGCGCTGGCCCGAGGCCACGATTCCCGGGCAGCCCTGGCCTGCTTCGAAGCCAACCCCGCCCTGCACGCATAGAAACGTTTGTTCGAAAGGACTCCCCTCCCCGGGAAGGAATTTCAAGACTTGAAGAATTTCCTTCAGAGAGGAGGCGCTCTTGTTCTCCTGGAAGAACCTGCTTTCGCCGGCGATGAGGCGTCCCAGGGCCGAATACGAGGACTCCATGGTGGAGCTGCACGGCATCAACCTGGTCTATCCCAACGGCTACCAGGCGCTGTACGACGTCGAGCTGTTGGTCCGTAAAGGTGAGTTCGTCTTCCTGGTGGGCACTACCGGCTCGGGCAAGTCCAGCCTCCTCAAGCTGCTCTATCGCGAGCAGGCGCCCAAGAACGGCTCGGTCTACGTGGACAATCACGATGTGGGCGAGTTGCGGCGATCCGAGGTCCCCTCTCTGCGGCGCAAGGTGGGGGTCATCTTTCAAGACTTCCGACTGCTGCGCGAGAAGACCGCCTGGGAGAACGTGGCCTATGCGCTGGAGGTGACCGGGGCCCGGCGTCGCGAGATCCCCCGCAAGGTGGCACAGGTGCTCGAGCTGGTGGGCCTCTTGAGCAAGCGCAAACGAATGCCCGGCCAGCTCTCGGGAGGCGAGCAGCAGCGGGTGGCCATCGCCCGGGCCCTGGTCAACGAGCCGCGCTTGTTGCTCGCCGACGAGCCGACCGGCAACCTCGATCCCGACTCCTCCTGGGACATCATGCAGATCCTCTCGCGCGTCAATGCCGGGGGCACCACCGTGATGGTGGCCACCCACGATCAGCAGATCGTCGATACCATGCGAAAGCGTGTGATCGTGATGCGTCAGGGCCGCATCACCGAAGATCTCGAGCGCGGCAATTACACCGTGGCCCAACGCGCCACCCAGGTGGTCTGAGGTGGGACTCGGGTGTCGCACTTTCCAAATCGCTGGCCGTGCTCGTCAGAGTGTGCCGATGGGCACGACCAGAGGTCCAGCCGCAAAACCCTTTGCGGTGACGGAGCAGACCTCCGCCACCACAAGATGTTGGAGGCTGCGGCCGGACCTCTACAATCTGTTGGGCGTCGCGCAGCCGGAAAACGGTGTTTCTGGCTGCGCTCCTGGAGGGAGCGCAAGGTAACCATGGGTCTTGCTCACTATTTCCTGCGAGAGGTTCTGGTCAATGTGCGCCGCAGCCCGTTGATGAGCGTGGCCTCGGTCACAACCGTCATGGTACTGACCATGATCGTGGGCTTTTTCCTGGTCTTGATGGCCAACCTGAGCAATCTGGCTCGCGATCTGGCCTCCGACCTCAAGGTGGTGGCTTACCTCCAGGCCGACTTCAACCGCGATCAACTCGGTGAGTTGCGATCGCGGGTTCTGAAGCTGCCGGGGGTGGAAGGGGTCTCGTTCGTCTCCCGCGAGCAGGCTTTCGAGCACCTCAAGAAGCGCATGAACAATCGCATCCAGTTGGGCGATCTGACCCACAATCCACTGCCTGATGCGCTTGAGATCCGGGTGCGCCGGGCTGAGGACCTGGAAAAAGTTGGCCACAAGGTCAAGGGCGTGGGCTCGATCGAGAAGGTGCGCTTCGGTGAAGACGTGGCCCGGCGCATGCTGGCCCTCAACCGCATCGTGCGCACAGTGGGCCTGGTCGTTTTGATTCTCCTGCTGGTCTCCACCTTGCTGGTTGTCAGCAACACCATTCGTCTCACCGTCTACGCTCGCCGCCGCGACATCGAGGTCATGCAGTTGGTGGGAGCGGCCGGCTGGTTCATCCGCTGGCCCTTCCTGCTGGAGGGAATCCTGCAGGGGTTGGTGGGCGCGGCCCTGGCCGCCACCGTCGTCAGCGAGTCCTACCGCCTGCTCGTGCCCCAGCTCTTGAGCTCGGTCTCCTTCCTGCCTGTGGCCGCTCCCGAGAGCCTTCTCCCCTGGCTCTGCCCTGGTTTGCTGCTGTTGGGCGCCCTGGTCGGGCTGCTGGGCAGTTGGATCTCGGTCAACCGGTTCTTGAAGGTGTAAGCCGGTGCGCCTGGAGGCCTGGTTGCAGAACTCTTTGTGGTGTCGGAGGAGACCTCCGCGACCACGAGACTTTGTGTCCTGCGGCCAGACCTCTCTGCTGCCTCGCGGACGGAAAACTTTGTCAAAGGGGGGGGCGGCAGCGCTCTTGCTGCTGTCCCTGCTCCTCCTGACCCTGCCGGGCTCATCCCAAGAGGGCTCCCTGGAGCGTAAGCTCAAGGTGACTCGGGCCAACCTGCAAGAAGAACGGGCGCGCCTGCGGGTCATGAACGACCGGGCCAGGGATGTCTCGGTCCAGTTGGGCCAGACCCAGGCCCGCCTGGGAACGGTGCAGGCCAAGCTGGAGGAGACCCGCGCTCGCCTGGCCGCGGCTCAAGAGCGCCTGGCCGCCCTCAAGGCCCAGATCGAGGCAACCAGAGCCCGTCTGCTCAAGGCCCAGAGAGCCCTGGAAAGGCGCCTGCAGCAGATCTACCTGACCGGGGACGTCAACTATCTCTCTGTGCTGCTCGAAGCCGCCAGCTTCACGGACTTTCTCAACCAGAGCGAGTACCTCGAGCGCATCGTACAGAGCGACCAGAAACTGATCGGCGAGGTGCGGGCCCGGAAGCTCGAGCTGGAAGTCAAAAAGGCGGCGGCCCAGAAGACGGTGAGCGAGATCGCTTCAACGGAGAAGCTGCAGGCCCGTCAGGCCAAGGAGCTGGCCCGGGTAGAGGCCCGGCGAGCCGCGCTGCTGCACAGGGTGCGCGAGCAGCGCGACCAGGTTCAGGACAAGGTGGTCGAGCTCGAGCACCTGACCGTCGAGATGGAGGCCGAGTTGCAGGCTATGATCCGGGCACGCCAGGCGGAGAGCCGCGGTGGAGGAGGCCCGCCACGCCCCAGCGCCGGAGTATATGTGATGCCGGTGAGCGGGTGGATCACCTCCAACTTTGGTTACCGCATCCACCCCATCCGAGGCACCTCGATCTTCCACGCCGGACTCGATATTGCGGCCGGCTCGGGCACCCCTATCAAGGCCGCCGATAACGGGCGTGTCATCCACAGCGGCTGGTATGGCGGCTACGGGAACACGATCATCATCGACCACGGGGATGGCTACTCCACCCTGTACGCCCACTGCTCGGCCCTCTATGCCGGCTATGGCCAGGCCGTCAACCAGGGCCAGGTGGTGGCCGCCGTCGGCTCCACCGGCATGTCCACCGGCCCCCACCTGCACTTCGAGGTTCGCTACCAGGGCGACCCGGTCGACCCGCGCGGGCGCCTCTGAGGAACACCTGATCCGTTAGACGTCGCGTCCGTTCTTGAATTTTTAAACCATCCTCAGTGGGATCGCCCTGTCAGGTGGCGGCTTGAGCAGGAGTCCACCCGGGTTGCGAGAATTGCAGGGCACTTTCCGCGAGTTGAAGCGAGGAACACCCAGTGATACAGAATATTCAGGACTCAGCCGACCAGCAGGCCGCCTACTACGGGTTGCCAACCCGGGTCTGCTACTGCAAGAAATGCGTTATGTCCAACCAGCGCCCTTCTTCCTATCCCGAGTTCAAGCACACAGCCAGCCGAATCACGCCGACCCTGCACATTGGCGAGGACGGAGTCTGTGATGCCTGTCGGTACAATGAGCGCAAGCGCGACATTCCGTGGGCGGCTCGTGAGGAAGAGTTGCTGAAGTTGCTCGATTTGCACCGTCGCAATGACGGCGAGTACGACTGCATCGTGCCCGGAAGTGGGGGCAAGGACAGTGTCTACGCCGCTCACCTGTTGAAGTACAAGTATGGAATGCACCCGCTGACCGTGACCTGGCCCCCGATCATGTATACGGACTACGGCTATCAAAACTTTCGCAACTGGCTGGACGTGGGTGGCTTCGACAACCTGAGCTTCAATCGCAACGGCCGAGTTCACAAGCTGCTGACGCGCCTGGCGATCGAGAACTTGCTGCACCCGTTCCAAACTTTCATTCTGGGCCAGAAGAATCTGGCGCCCAAGTTGGCTCTAAAGTTCAAGATACCGCTGATCTTCTACGGCGAGCCTGAGGCCGAGTACGGGAACGCCATCGCTGAGACCAACGTTTCCCTCAGGGACAAGTCCTACTACGCCATGGCAAACCTCGATGAGATCCACCTTGCCGGTCTTCCCATTCCGGAATTGACGGAAAAATACGGTTTGACCCTGAATGACCTTCGCTGCTACCTCCCGGCGGACCACCAGGAGCTGGAGGCGACCAGGATCGAGGTACACTATCTGGGATATTACCTGCGATGGACCCCTCAGGAGGCCTACTACTATTCAGTGGAGCACGCCGGATTCAAAGCCCGGCAATTCCGGACAGAAGGAACCTACAGCAAATACAACAGCATCGACGACAAGATCGATGACCTGCACTATTACACCACCTATCTCAAGTTTGGGTTGGGTCGCGCCAGCTATGACGCTTCGCAGGAGATTCGTAACAACCACCTGACCAGGGAAGAAGGCGTCGCTCTGGTAAAACGCTTCGACGGAGAATACCCCAGCCGGTATCTTCAGGAGGTCCTCGACTATATCGAGCTTCCTTTGGAGCGATTCAACGAGCTTTGCGAGAAAGCTCGCTCACCACACCTGTGGACGAAACAGACGGGTGAATGGCGGTTGCGCTATCCGGTTTGGGAGGCTGAAGTCTAGTTGGAGGACCTCACTCGCCTCTGCGTTTCGCCAGACTGCCTGCTCAGGGAAGCAATTCAGGCCATCGATCTCAATGAGAAGGGAATCATCCTGGTCGTCGATGCCAACCAGAAGCTGATCGCTACTGTGACCGACGGAGACATCCGTCGTCGACTGCTCGAGGGGGCCGCTCTGGATGCCAGGCTGCTCCAGCTCTTTGATTGGCCACCACGGCACCCTCCCATCTGGGCACATGAGGGGACGAGCGGTTCGGCTTTGCTGACCTTGATGCGTCGTCACGCGGTGCGGCAGGTGCCTTTGCTGGATGCCGAGCAGCGCGTGGTCGGTTTGGCGACGCTGGAAGCTCTCCTGCCAGAGGAAGCGGAGTTGCCGATGCAGGCTGTCATCATGGCTGGTGGCCGCGGCACGCGCCTGTTGCCCCTCACCGAGGACCTGCCCAAGCCCATGCTCCCTGTCGGGGGCCGGCCGCTGCTCGAGTTGACACTGGAGCAATTTCGCCGTCACGGCATCTCACGGGTGAACGTGGCCACCCACTACAAAGCGCACGCCATCGAAGGGCATTTCGGCAACGGCAAGGATTTCGGAGTCGAGATTCGTTACATTCAGGAAGAGACACCTCTCGGAACGGCGGGGGCCCTGGCCCTGATGGAGCCTCCCAGCGAGCCGTTGCTGGTCGTGAACGGCGACATTCTTACCGAGGTGGATTACAGGGCCCTGCTTCAATTTCACCGTGATCATCAAGCGGACCTGACGGTCGGGGTCCGGAGTTTTGAGATTCAGGTCCCCTATGGGGTGGTCGAGAGTATGGGGGCGATGGTGCAGGGCCTGGCGGAGAAGCCTGTCTATAACTTCCTGGTGAATGCCGGCATCTACCTGTTGGAGCCCCGGGCGCATGCGCTCATTCCAGGCAACCAGCATTACGATTTTACCGACCTCATCCAGCAACTCCTGGCGAGCAAGATGCGCGTCGTCAGCTTTCCCATTCGCGAATACTGGCTGGACATCGGCAAGCACGAGGACTACGTTCAGGCCCAGGACTACGTTCCCCAGCAGGCGGCCAGGAGATGAGCCAGAGTGAGGCCGCGCTGACTCACGCACGTCCGATCGCCCTTTGCGAGCCGCGGATCCAGGGCAATGAGATCCACTACCTGGAGAAGTGCATACGCGAAAACTGGGTTTCCTCCGCCGGCCCCTACGTGGACGCCTTCGAGCGCTCTCTGGCCGAACTGGCCGGCTCAAAGCATGCAGTCTCGACCAGCAGCGGGACTGCCGCTATCCATCTGGGCCTGCTCCTGGCTGGGATACAACCCGACGAAGAGGTGATCGTTCCGAGTCTGACTTTCATCGCGCCCGCTAACGCCGTTCGCTACCTTGGCGCCTGGCCGACCTTTCTGGATGTTGAGCCGCGCTACTGGCAGATTGACCCGGCGGCCGTCGAGCGGTTTCTTCGCGAGGACTGCCAGCGCAGCTCAGATGGATGCTTACGCAACCGCCACACAGGAAGAGTCGTCCGTTGCCTGCTCGCGGTCCATCTTTTGGGACACCCTTGCGAAATGGACTCCCTGCTGAGCCTCTGCGCGGAGTTTGGCCTGTTCTTGCTGGAGGATGCCACTGAGAGCCTGGGAGCCCGCTACCGAGAGTCCCCGGTTGGCTCCCACGGCCAGCTTGCCTGCTTCAGCTTCAACGGCAACAAGATCGTGACCACCGGGGGCGGCGGGATGCTTGTGACCAACGATGACCACCTCGCTGAGCGAGCGCGCTATCTTTCCACCCAGGCCAAAGACGACCCCCTGGAATATGTTCACAATGAGGTCGGCTACAATTATCGCCTGACCAGCCTTCAGGCCGCCTTCGGACTGGCGCAGCTGGAGCAGCTCGAAGGGTTCATCACCAGCAAGCGCCGCATCAATCGCACCTACCGGGCCGGCCTGGGAGATTTACCCGGAGTCAGCTTTCAGGAAGAGGCCCAGACCGCCTTCTCGACCTTCTGGCTCAGCACCATCCTGATCGACCCGGACAAATTCGGAAGCGACCGCAGGCACGTGCTGCAACAACTTGCTCAGAAGGGTATTCAGGCCAGGCCTTTGTGGCAGCCCCTGCACCTCAGCCCGGCCCATCAGAAGAGTTGGTGCGGCGGAGCCCCGGTAGCCGAGGGGCTGAACAGCCTGGCTCTGAGCCTCCCCAGCTCAGCCGGCCTGACCGAGGACCAGCAGGCCTACTGCATCGAACGTATTCGGGAGCTTGCTCGGTGAAGGTTCTCGGGCTCTTGACTGCCCGGGGGGGCTCGAAAGGGGTCCCAGGAAAGAATATCCGTCCCCTGGCCGGCAAGCCGTTGTTGCAGTATTCCGTCGAAGCAGCTCAGAGGTCGGGGTGCCTGGATCGTTTGATCCTGTCCAGCGATGATCCGCAAATCCTGGAGGTGGGGCGCAATCTGGGCGTCGAGACTCCTTTCGTGCGACCCGCCGAACTGGCAGATGACCACTCAGATCACATCAGCGTCGTTCTCCATGCCCTCGAGCAACTGGCCTCACCTCCGGACTACGTCTTATTGCTCCAACCGACCTCTCCATTCCGGACCGGGGAGGACATCCGTGGCTGCGTGTCCCTGGCGCTCGCGAGGCAGGCCAGCGGGGTGGTCTCGGTCAGTGAGGTGGTGGATCACCCCGTCCTGATGAAGACGATGGATGAGCGGGGTGCTCTGCAAGCCTACGCCAGCTCAAATCTCGCCTACGCTCGCCGGCAAGACCTTCCCCGGCTCTACATCCCAAATGGAGCCCTCTACTGCACCTCCGTCCGGGCGCTGCGCGAGGAACGAACCTTTTATCCGAAGGGGGTTCTCGGCTTTCTGATGCCCGAGGAGCGCTCGCTGCAGATCGACACCCCCTGGCAATTCCACGTGGCTGAGCTCATTATGGCTTGCCTGCATCGCCGCGACGAGGCTATCGGCGGTGAAGGACCATCCAATGAGGCCGGAGAAAGGGCCGGCCATGCGCAGGGCATTTGATACCTTTGCAGGCTTGCTTCTGGTCGCCACCGCGCCTGCGTTCGGCGCCGGAGAAGTGGGCGACTTTAATTTCAATGAAACCACCGGCCTGATCAATATTCCAGTGGCCAAGGTCGCCCCTGGAGGCAGTGTCCAGATCAATATCGGGACCTATGCCACGGGAGGTCAGCCAAGCCCTGTTGGACTCGACATTGACGAGTTC